>Ga0179593_1611078_pt1 | contig 21506 bp, 24 predicted proteins | sample CZODoug2_1_08_16_FD_185931 | JGI IMG/M metagenome (GOLD analysis project Ga0179593, IMG submission 185931) | Vadose zone soil fungal communities from Angelo Coast Range Reserve, California, USA - CZODoug2_1_08_16fungal (PacBio error correction) | ecosystem: Environmental > Terrestrial > Soil >...
CCGAGGCAATCTCAAATGGAAAGGGAGTCGACGTCCCAAGCCGGGGGCAAGAGGTGAAAAAGTGGGCGTAGTCCTGGATCACTAAATACAAAAAGGGTTTGGGTTACGACGAGATCGAAAGTGACGTTCGGGATGCGGGAATGAGGAGATCCTTCTCGCGATGAACGAGACGCCTGGGAAATGGCTGGCCATCGGTTACTAAAAGGTAAACTTGGGATTACAGATCTCGCCTAGAAAGTGGGGGGGGGGGTGATCTACTGCGAATGGATGGAGTACTTTGCATTCTTATCGAGGGTTCAGGACCACAATTGCCGCACCAAAAATGATGAAAGATCAAAGGGAGAGTTGTCGAGCAGCGGTGATTGCCGCTCAAAAAAAAAGGGAGAAGCCGCAGGACATTCCCGTCGGTCCCGAGAGAGACTGCCTCCGTCCGCGCAGCCGGGAATCCGAAGGAATAAAAGAATAAGTTTCCGGGGGGGGGAAAGAAAGGCTGCTCCAGCCCGTAGTGAGAAGAGGACGGGGAAAGGTGATGTGGGGTTAAAGGGAAAAGTTATTTGCATTCAAGAATAAAAAGGGGAAAAGGGGGGAAGGCTCTTGAGGTTCGACTCTGAAAAATTGGTCAGGGCGGAAGAAGCAAGATAGTACAGAAGGACCTGAAGGTGGAAAGACCGTGAATTCAACGACCTCGTATTTGGAGGCAGGGAAAAATGTCTGGGGAGGGGGTAAACGGCGAATAGCGTTTCGTAGAGAAATCCAAGCCATCGGGGGCCCTGAAAAACCGGAGGGGCACTTCCTGGAACGTGAAGACCTGGAGAAACGCGAGATGAAGGCTCCAAGGAAATTCTACGGGCATTAGGGAAATAACGAGCCCGGTAGGGAGGCGAAGAAGCCGGATCAGGGAAAAGTTAATGAGCCGCCAGAGGTAGAAAAGGAATACAGACACCGATACGTAAAAAAGGAAGGGGGAACGCGCAAGGAGAACGCGCGTGCCTCAGTAGGATGGCGCGTAGAAGGATGGAGGATCGCTGAGCGTTATCGAACCACCGTTCTGAGGGTGCGCTGGATTCTTATCCGTGGGAAAAATTGTCTCGGGACTCAGAATAGAAAGGACTACCCATGAGTTGCTCGCCCGGCAAACCATCGGTAAAGATTTTAACGACGGCGACTAAAAAAAAAACCGGAGAGGAGAAAAGAAAAAGGGGGGGGAAACGAAGGGAGAGATCTTTCACGCACTTACGCTATGATTCACGAGACTGTCTATCAAACAGGAAATGGGGTAGAACGAGCTAGAACGCAGCCAGTTGGTTGTCCAAAGAGGAAAGGAATCTGAACTCAGGGAGGGGGGGAAAAAAAATCTATAGCCCATCAGGATGAATGTAGCCTCGCCTCGTTCGAAAAGGGCTGTAGGCGCAAAAGGGCGGGGAGTATAGTCCTCTTCAACAATCAGGGCCGACGGCCGTGCAAAAATGCGCAAAAAAACGCCTTACGATACAGATCTTGAGACTGGTCTAACCCTACTAAAATTTGTGCGGAGTCGAATGAAAAAAGGATATCTAACACGGATTCTCGCTGGTAAAAGGCGGGGGAAGACAAGAACACATCGGTCACGGCAGGGGGGAGAGAGTCGAATAACTCACACTTATTCGACGGGAAAAGCACGCTCCCTAAAAAAGACCGAAAATCCCCAAAAACGCATACCGGGAAGTTCCAGGGCAACCATTCCACATCACTTAAAGAGAGGGACCTAGTGCTCCTACCACCAAGCTTGTTCCTGGTCGAAATCCCAAAGGAAGGCCTGGAACGCTGGGATAAAAAACCGAGTGGGGAAAAAATCACCTCACCCGTGAGAAGAAGAGTCTAACATCCAGATGGGACCCGAACTCCTCTCCGAGCCTTCTTCGGCCACCGTGCTTAGAATCTGGCGCGGTGGACTGCTGAGGAATACCGGGGCTTCTCACCATGCTCAGAGGCCCGATTTCTAGCTTCACCCAGTCTGTATGGGGTTACTCAAAGTCCAGAAAGAGAGACCTACGGGAACGATTCGTCAATGCGCGAGAAGAGGATGGGAAGAATAGTCGAAACCCAAGACCACACAGAGCTTCTTAGAAGGGGGAGGCAAAGCACGGGGGCTTTTATCGACAAAGACGGATACGATCCTTCATAATCGACCGCCCAAAGTAGAGGAGGGTCCTACAAAAAAAATGTAAGGATGCCGCTTAGGAGGACCCTTTCGGTAACCTACTCGGAGGCACCTGGGGGCCATCGCCGTCTTGCTCATTCAAAAGGTAGAACTGCACCTGGCAGGCTCGTACACACGCCTTCATCGCATGACTGGGGTGCGGAGCAACGACTCTACTGCAGCGAGGTCTAGGAGATCGCTAAATCTCAAGAGAGCACAGAGCGAGATCGTTAAAAGAAACAACTTCTAGGAGAGAAAGTTCGAGGCGCTAGTTTGGAAACAATTTCCAGGGTAAGTCTCTCCACAACACTCCAGAGCAGAGGGACACACGAGGTAGTTCATCAATCCTGACGAAATAGGACCCTCAGGGAAGGGGTTTAAAAGACGCGGCTACTACCATCTAGCTCATAGAGCGTGTTCGCGGGAATGCGCCCATCCGGAGGGCGAAGCGCCGGCGGGACGGGAGCCCGGCGAGGTATGACTAAGAAGGGAGGAATAAACGAAAAAAATAATTGTTGCACGAGGCCGGGGAGCCACCAGCGAATGACTAGAGCAGGCCTCGGCGACAAGGGGTCTAGTCCCAGACAAAAAGGAAAAAAAGCTGAATAGACAACTCACGGATGTGGAAAATAGAGAGATTCCAGCTGTTGAGGACGAGGGAGCCCAATAGCGGTTGGAACGACCTGCCTCGCAGAATCATAATGAAGGAGCGTCACTGCCGGCGCCGGGTCAACCATTTCCTATAGAATAGGGAAGGAGTTTTTCCTACTCCGCCTGGAAAAAACCTGGATGAGAATAAAACAAACATGGTTCAGAGGGGAAAGGTCACCGCGACAAAGCGCTGGGGCTGTTCGAGATCACTGGAATCGGCCTTATTGCTCAGCGTCGTCGGTCGGCGGTTAGACGCAAGGGCAATTCGTCTAGGGGGGGAGGGTTTGGGGGAAGCTGCCCTGGAAACTCATACGGACACGGTCGCTCCGAGCAGGGTAGAAGAGGTGGCGACTATTAGATTGGGAAAATAGAACGACTACAGAAGCTATGCGCGATCGGGGGCGCCGCATGTCGCAAAGGAAGGCGGTGGAGATAGGAGCCGGATCGGGAAGTTCGAGAAAAAGAGCCAAGGCGGAAGGTTTTCCGAAAATTGGAGGTTACGCCACGAAGACATCGACGGGGTGGGGGTAGAAAGAGATCGAAGGGCGTTGAGAAACTGGGCGGAGGAAGAACCTTGTAGAGAGGAAGAAGCAACGCCCTTTATTGGAAAAAAGAAAAGAATCGTTTGGTCTTGGGGTCGCATCAGTCCGAGGTAATGTCTTGACGGGAGTTCCTGGGGAAGGAGGTACGTCTGCGTCCACCATATCAAAAAAAAAAACAAGGGTTGGGAAAAAACAAGCCCGGGTCGAGAAGGGGTTATGGACGCGAATTTTGTAGAAAGCAGGACTTTCCCCGGAGGGACTGACGCCGCCGGGATCCGCGCCCCGCTAGGAGGAAGGGAGGGTTTCTTCGGTTCCGACCGAACTACAGAAAGACAGCATCAAATATTTGGGTGGGAGCCAACAAAGTTAGCCAGCGTGAAACGAAGGGGACGTGTTCGCGCATAGGAAGGGTGTCGGGAGAAAGATCTAAAAAGTATCCGCCGGGGGAGAGCAGATTTCACGGTAAAAGCTGATTGGGGGGTCCTTGCTGTGTGAGTCTCAGGGGGGAGAAAAGATGTGCGTCAAGAATCCGTCAAAAGAAAGCGGCAAATTAATATGGGAGGAAAAAAACTTTCAGGGACCCGACGCAGCGAGGGCTTACCGAAGATCTTCGGCATTCGACCGGGAATCCAATAAGAGGAAGAGAGGGGGAGAATAGATATCGAATTCGGTAAAAGGAAGGAAAGATGGTAAAAAGCACATCTGCAAGGGGAAAGTCGGCTATAGGTGGTCGCTCCGAAAGGTTCGGCGGATGCGGCTACGATAAATTCAGGGAAGAGGATGGGAATCTTTTTCATCGTAGACCCTCCACTGCGAAAAAAAGAGGAAGGATCCGATGGAAAACACTGCTAGATAGGAGAAGAGAAAAACTTTACCATGGGTAATGTCGGTGAAGCCTGATCGAGAAAAAGAGTCTTAACGATCAACATCGGGAAGAAAAAAAAAAAACACCTGAGGAGGAAAAGAGAGAGATGTCAATTTGAAAGAAAAATTAAACCGGGATCTACCAAGGGCGACAAAAAGGGTTAAGTAGGCGATGCGCTAAGAGAAAACGGAAATCCGATCAGAGAACTCAGGAGTATGAAACGCTCAGCGATTACTCCATCAGGAACAGGAAGGAAGAATCGCTAAAATTGAAACCTGGCGGACCTAAGAAGAGCCTCTTCAATCGCCGTGCCGACGGCAGCAATCCCAATCCCGAAGGGAAAAGTCCTGATAGCTTCTTCGAAAAAAAAAAGAGAAGGGGGTTTTCGAATCGTCTAATTCCGTCTTCTGGGGAGGGGGGGAGCGCCGAGGAGGGTAGGGGTCGCGCCCGGCTTCAACAGCATGCGAAAGCTCCGGAGATTGCCAGCGGGTCAAAAAAACAACACTCTATTCGCCAAAAAGCAGGGGAAATCAAAGCTCTCCAGACCATCCACCCGAAAGGACAGTGAAACCACACCACGGGAAACCAACCGCACGTCCGGTCTACGATTAAATAGGATACACTTCCTGTCCGCAACAAAGACTGAGGTACACAAGATCGGAAATGTTATCAAGAAAAGGTTGACGTTCACCCACCAACTCACAACAATGGTGTCGAAAAAAGGGATGCGCAGGGGGCATAATAACCTAAAAGAAAAACCCCTCGGCAAAAAAAAAGGCCCGGCGGCGTACGCGGAGAAGGAATACGAAGTCACTTCGTAGGGGGGGGAGAAGAAAAATAGGTCCTTCCTTCAAACAAGATGAGAGGAAAAGCAGAGCCCTCGGGTCGCAAAAGGGGGGGGGGCGGCAATGGGGCTCAAGAGAAGAATCCTCGGTCACCGTTTAAGCGCAAGAGGCAAGGAGAGCGCGGCTCTGAATCTGAGACCCAAAGCCAAAATGTCTTCGTCACCGAGGTCCAGCAACAAGAGGTCTTAAAAAGAGAACCACAAATAAAGCCTTAAGGACCCAAAGACGTCCCCATAAGGAAATCTTGGCCCAAAAACAAGGCGGTGGAGGAAGGAACTGAACGGCACGAAGGACAAACTGGACCGACCTATCTGACACAATTGTGGCGCTCAAGGGGAGCGCGCAGCGAAAAAAGCGCATATGCCAAAAGAAATTGGCAGTCAGAAAACGAGTCGGCATGACGGGCTTGCCAAAAATCTGCTCCGAAGCGAAAGGAAGGACTGAGCCGAATCACGCAAAAAAGAGAAGATCCTAGCCAGAGTGAATGAGAGCCCCGGATCAAACGCGGCGCGCTCTAATGGAGCTTGCAAAAGAGCTTCACCTCCAAAAAATCACCCACGAAAAAAAGAAAATCAGGTTCCAGAACCCGCCGACAAAGAAACAAGCAGGAGATAGTGGGGAGGTCGGCTAGAAAGAGGAAAAGGAGACTACGGTGAGAAAAAAGCTGATTGTCATGTCTCCAAGTTATGCTAAAGCGGCGCAAGGACAAATGAGTAGGAACTCCTAAATCATGAGAAAAACTAGGGGGTGAAAGAGAGCGAAGTCAAGGGCATGAGCCTAGTTACGTGAAGAGAGGACAAAACAAAACAGTCTCATTCAAAAAAGAATCAACCCTCTGAAATCTCGAAAAAAAAAAGGGGGAATAAGAGAGGATTGTTGTGCAGAGTGAGCCGGGAATAGGGGGGTGTGAACCTAGGCAAAACCCAGCGAAAGGCGCGGGTCTTGGCGCAAAGAAAACGGGAGGAAACCCCTCAGGCCATTTGGGAAGGACTGCAGGTATAACTCCGTCAAAGGCCGAAAAGGCAGCGCTTCGCCGCAAAAAGGGGGCACAGTTAAACGCAACGAGAAATCAGAAAGGAGGGGCTAGAGCGCCTCCACATCGAAAGATGCGATTCGAAGATTCAGCCCGCCTCGGGATGGCTCAAAGGGAATCGGATGGTGTCTAATCCTGCCCTGGGGGACAAAAGAGGAGGCCGCAACTCCTTAGCGGGGGAAGGAAAGGGAGTCCGGCTCGAAAGGGAAAGATCTCGCTCAAGCAGCGAGAGAAGCGGGCCGAAAAATAACCTTGCCATCCGTCAAAAAAGAGATTAAGTGTGGGGCTAAATGCCGGGCCAGCATCGAGCAGGTGAGCCGCAGAATACTTCGAAGGGAAAAGAGTCAAGAGCGTCTTTTTTCGCCATTGGGCAGGGAGGTAAAACACACTCAAGTTGGGGGGGGAAAGATACGGAATTGTTTCGGTGCAATGAGGCTGAAGGATCGTAGGCGGGGAGAGGATACGTCGGGAACAAGGTTTTTGGTTTGATGGCATCCCCATGACGGTGAAGAAAGGGCTTGGGGCCAGTCTCGTCCGAGAGCTGATAGCCTCATGAAGATCGCGTTGCACACTGAAGGGAAAAAGGAGGGAAGGACTGCGTCACATTGCTCACAAAAGTTACACGCTCGCCCCGGGCGAGCAAGAGGGGGAGAAAGAAAAAAGCGGGGAAATGTTTGAGCCGGGCAGGACTTTCAAATCGTAAGATCGCACTGGGATCCGAGAAGGGGAAAGTCAGGAAGAAACGAGATGAAGAAGGTGAGGAGCGTGAAAATCCTTCGGACCACAGTGCCGCCATAGAAGGGTTAGGTGTGGAAGGCCGGGAGGTCATTCCACCATCGCAGGAGGAAGCTGCGTAGGAAACTTTTTAAAACGAAACCGGAAAGAGGGGGGAGCGCCATCTCGGAAATTGTGGACGAAGGTGGAGACGTTTAAACTGGAAGAAGTCGAGCGCTTTTGTTCGTAGAAAGAGAAAGGGCTGGGGCGTCGCCGAATAGCGGGGGTGGGAAGATCCTACTACAAGGACGCCATAAGGGAAAAAGGGTCGAATTTGGTCGACTGCAGTCCCGTTAAGAAGAAAAACTGAATCCGAGACTGGGAGGAGCCGAATAGAGATCGGAAGGGAGGGGAGTACTCATCACCGGAACAAAGAGGCGGTCGTCGGGTCGAAGAAATCAGGAGAGTTGAAAAAGACTACCTGAAGTGGGGAAGTGGAAGGAAGAAGAGTCACTGATCGTCTTGGAAGAAAGTTAGGCACGTCATGGGACCGAAGAAGTGAAGGGAAACTTAGGCATTTAGTAATCTCTGGCTTTAAAGGGAGACCTCCCCAGTTCTGTCCGGGAGGAGGATAAAAGTGGGACACAAAACGCCTGCAAGATAGAAAGGTCTACCCCTGGATGGGAGGAAAGTCTGAGAATCCCACGTAGGAAGGGGAAACTGGACAAGAAAAAAACAAAAGAGGAGGAGGAAGAAAAAAGAAGAAAAGGGGAGAGGGTACGACATATTACAGACGATAAAAAGAACCTGCCATACCAAGGAAAAGGGTAGCAGAAGCGAGCCATGGGTTGCCAAATCTAATCCGAATCAGGCGAAATAAAAGGAAGGAGAAAGAAAAAAAGAGAAGAATTAGAAAAGAAGAAGATTATGAGACCGCCCTCCGACGCTGGCAAGGAAGGGCAGGGACTACACCTAAGCCTCTTAAAGAAAGAAGGGCACAGCGGGAAATTCAGGCATTCAACCGCCATCATCAGCTCGACGAAAGTAACTACCGTGTCTAGGGAAGGAAAGCGGGTCTGGAATGACGAAGGAAAGGAGTTAGGAGGCCGATCACTTTCGGCGCCATGCTAAAAAAAAGACAAATGGCTAGAAAGGGAGGATTTGGTCGGAAGGAGAGAAGAACACAGGAGCCGGAGGCAAAGAGAAGGAACTTCGTAACTTCCCAATCACGAGAAAAAACGTCATTAACTATCCACCGGCGTCATTTCAGGGAGAAGAAATGGCCAGGGAGAGGGGGGGAAAAAAAAGAGTGTCCTGGGTAGCGAAAAAAAAAGAAGACAGACGTCTTCTTAACATCTGATGCCAAGAAACGGAGGGGGGAACAAAATCCCCAAGTCGTCTAACGAGGGAGGGAGCCGGTCTGTAAAGGAAAAGGAACGAAAGTCATTAAGAGAATGCGGCCAAAGGTCACAGCTGCGTGCAGAAAGAAAAGAGGGAAGTGTCCTGTCTCAGCGTTCCTTCGTCAGAGAAAAAGGAGAGCCTCAAAGCGGGAAAGATAAAACGGGGGGGGTTTCTTCCATGTGGGGGGAATGTAAGCTATCTCCAGAAACACCGGAACTATAGTACAGGGCGATCACGAGAAAAAATTGAGCCAATAAAAACTTTCTTCAGGGGCACCAAGGGGGGGAAGCACAGGGTTGGTTGGGTTGGGGGGGGGGGGGGGGGGGGGGGGCTGTCTGCTGAAGTAACAAGCACTACAGACGACAGTAGAGGAGTTCATACAAGAGAGTGGAAGAAAGGGACACTGACGGTTTAGAGAGAGCTAAAACACCGCGATGTTCCGTCCTCTAAAAGAATAAGACACGAAGAAAGGGGGGGGAGATATCTTCGCGTGTAAAAATGCAATAGACTCTGAGCGGGAAAAGGTCGAACGTGAGGAAGAAAAAAGAAAACACGGATCCCGTCCAAAGGAGGAGACTCCCTTTCAATGCCAGGGATCAAAAGCAGACCGCTATTACCATGATGGATCTACCAGAACCCTCAGAGATAGAGAAACATAACAGTAGCTACAATTCTTTAACGTGGGAAGCTATGTGAAGTTTGACCAAGGGGAAAGGGCTTCAAAAAAGAAACTATCGAAAGAAGACCCATCGAAGGAAGTGGAGAAAAACTCACAAGAAAACAATGAGGATTGGCCTGGTGTTTCGAGGTCGAGATCTCAGATAGATCTGAAGGGGGGGGGAGACCGGGTCTAGGGGAATGAGAGCACCAATCTTGGGATGAGGAGAAGATCAAAGAGATTACCTCGGGAAAAAAGGAAGGAAAAAAAGGATGGGGGAAAAGGGGCTGCCAGGAGAGCGCGCCTGCTAAAGTAGGACAGAATGTAAAGCGCCTTGCCGCCGGTCACAACGTCAAAAGGAAAGGCGAAAGGAAAAAGAAAGCTCTCAAGAAAAAGGAGGGAGGAGAGGAGGAAAGACAGCTTTGTTGAGGCGGAGGCCAGGCTGGACTGGTTGTTTGTGAACGCCAGGCCAACGGGACCTAGGCGGCGGCGCTAGAAGGGAAAGCAGCTCCTGGAAAAACCCAAAAGGAAGTGGGCACCGGGAAAATTCTGCCGGGTCCGAAACGCAAAGCCGAAATGCGAAAGGGAAGTAGAATAATCCCGGGGGGGGGGGGGGGCGCGCAAGTTAAACCGACTATCAACCCTTCTCCGAGCTGCGAGAAGAAAAAACAGTCACGCAAGCTGTATGGGCTCAGATGATAAAAGATGAAAACTCGAGTGATGGAAAGGGACTCTGGGAGGTGGGGGGAGAAAAAAATTGGGTTCAAAGCAGAGCTCCGAAGTTAATCTCCTATCCTTGGAGCATTTCAACTGGAACCTGAAGGGAGAAAAATCGCTCATGAGAAGAACGTTCAAAGCGCGCCGAGCATGGTAAAAAGCATTCCGGAAGACTTTGCTATAGGCAAAAGGGGAGGGATCGAGGAAGAGTACGCGCGAAGCGGCATCAGGGAACTTGGTCCGCCAGTTGGAGGGGGAAGGAAGCAAAAAAAATAACGTTGTTTGGGGAGGAAAGAGTCGAGGGGAGGGTTGACGTTCGCAAGTTGACGATGCTAAGTCGTATCAAGGCGGGAAGCTTATTACTTCGAACCCCAAAACCGGTGAATGAGGGAAGAAGAGTCTGGTCTGAACCACAAGAAAGAATTGCCGAAAAAGATAGAAGTAGGGGAAAGACTGAAAGAAAGTCAAGAAAGAGACCAGTCGGAGTTAAAAAAATGTGACCGCTCTCAAGAGGGCGAGGAACGCTGGAGGTGCGATGACGGGGGGCCTGCCATACTTGGAACGGGGTAAAAAAAAAAATCGGCGAGACGCAGGGATGGGAAAACTCACCGAACCGCACGGAGAGTCCAAAATCTTTAACCAGAACCGTCTGCAGCCTCGGGGGCCTAAAAGGGTGTATGTTGTTGGGAAAGAAAAAAAAGTTCTTGTCACAGGACTAAGGCCGGCGCTTCGGCAGTTGTTAGTAAGATTTGGGGCTCGATAGGCACCATCTCGTCTACCAAAAGGGAAAAAAAAGGGTAAATAGGACGGAGACTTCGGGGCGAGCCGGATGGTGAATACGGTTCTTAAGCAGGGCGGTTGAAATCGTCGCGCGGAATTAGGTGGAGCCGACGACCATGACAACATAAACAAACGTACCTCTGGGGTAGCCTAAGGGGAACCATGAAGCGTGAGAAAGCCAGAGAGAAGGTCTCTCCCTAGAGTATAGAGGGCGGCAACGGTCGGCAGCCCAGTTCTGGAGAGGAAAAGAATAGGAGTGCCAAGGATGAGTGCAAAAAAGGAAAAGAGGAATCATTCGATAGGGGGGGAGGCGCCGAGGGGACCCGAACTCCTGACGTGTGCCTACGATCATTCATGGAGGAATGAGCTAACGGGGGGAAGGAAAAACCCATCGATTAAGCCTGAGCAATATCCAGGGCCAAACTGAGCGCGCGCGAAGAACAAGTTCTACCCTAGGGGCGGTTGGCACTAAAAAAAAGAACATCGTTAAAGAGTCTAAAAAATCGTAAAAAAAAGAAAAACAAATTAGGAGGAAGGAAAAAGAAGGAGAGATGTAAAAAAAGGGGAAAAGTACGACGGTTCAAGGTATCGATCCGGGGAAAACGACATTACCGTAAGAACGGGGTAGCGAATGCGCCGATGTTTTCCAAATAGGATAATCAAACAGAAAAAGGGAGGTCCTGATTAAACGACTCCTCAGAGGACAGACCATGAAGGGGAAACCGCCATAAAACCTAGGCGGGCAAACCGAAAGTCTAGCCGACCACCTCCGATCAAATTGACGCGGACGGTCAATCCCAATCAGGTCTAAGAAAGGAAACACGAATCGATATTCACTAAAAAAGAAAGTCTCAGTATTAGTCCAGGGACGTCGAATGCCGAACCAAAAGAATTCACGATCTAGGCTGGTACGTTCTAAACCGGGTATCACGGGAAAAGCAATGAAACAACATCGGTCTCCGGGACAGTGCTTGGATCGGCTCTACTCACAAGCTCTGAAAAAGAAGAACGCCAGAAAATTAGGGAAGACAAATCCGCTGCCGAGGCCATGCCTCTTCCACTTGCACGTCCAGGGGTGAATGGGCCATCCAATTCATGGTCCGGCGAAAACAAAAAAGCAGAACTTAGTAAGATGGGGGGCAAGCAACCGGTTGATGGACTGAACACAGTCACATCCTTAAGAGAAGCCGGGACTGTGCAACAAGGTACTTGGAAAAACAGAAACTTGGGAAAAAACACTAACGTTCCTCACTTTCGCGGCGGGCTCCGGCTGATTCAAACGTGGAATCGACGGGAGTCCAGGCGAAAAAAAAATTACGAGTCCTGAGACATCACATCTGCTCGCCCGAACGCCTCGTCCCCCCGGAAAAGGGGGGGTGGGGGGGTGGAAAGGGTGGACCAATACGGGAAAAGGAATACTGAAAGGACGATAAATGAAATGAATCAATCGATAGGACAAGATCTGGGAAAGACCACAACTATGGGTAAGCGGAAGGAATGCACAACGGAAAAGACGTAAAAACACGACGGATACGATTTCAGGACGAGAAGAAGACTCAAACGCGGCTATCTCGGCCAAAAAACCTGAGATTCTTCAGGGGGTCCTCACTCACCACTGGCAAAAAAAGGATGCCAGCGGGGCGCATCCGCACCGGATTCGAAAGCGAAGGGAGCCGAGGGTCAACGATCACGGCACCCGGGGCTCCCTCCACCGAAAGACGGCTTCCCTCAGCTAATAGACGAGGCGCCGGGAGAAAAGGAAGAGCATACAGGCTCATATACGGAAGTTAAATGCTCCCGTCTGAGCGCAATAACCGTTGCAGAGTTTCCCCAGGCATGTATTGAAAAAAATCAAAAAAGGACAACATAAAGAAAGAGGTTCAGCACCGCCGCCGCAAGGGGAAAGGGGAATGAGGGCGCTATTATCTACTGTGATCCTCTGGGGGGGTGAAAGGGCGCGCCCAACCGTTATAGGTCCGTGCTTTCAGGAAAGAAAAGGGATTGAAGGCAATCGATAAGGAAAGAATGAATGATGGGTGCAAAGAAAAAAAAAACGAATTAGGCGAACAAGAGAAGTCTGGGAAAAAAAAAAGGGACTTCGTCATTTAAGAGGCGTACCGTCTATCCCTTCTCAATAAAAAGCTGAATCTTCTCCAAAACAACTGACAAGAATTCAGCTGGGTGCGAGGAACGGAATTACGGGGTTTGTGGTAACCTGGAAAACATCCACTCTAATAAGCGGGCTGGCGCACGCCGGCGCTAATGTTTTCCGATATTCGTCTTAAAAGAAGCCGCCGTCGACAGCTGCAGCGCTTCGCCTGAGAAAAAAAGGAGTGAAAGCGTCAGCCGCGACCGAGGATCGAGAGAAGAGGCTGGTCGATATGTAAGGGACCTGACAAACAATATGAGATGTCCTTAGGCAGGAGGGAATGGAAAAAGACGTGATGGGTCAAAGGTCTCTCTGTGCTTGTGGAAAGAAAAAAAACTTGGCAACGGGCGAAGCCGCGTGTCGCGAAAAGAAAAGTTTGAGATCATGAAGGGCGGTCAAAAAGGGAGTGATTCGGCCTCAGGATACCGAAGGAAACGTCGTGAGCAGGGCCAGCCCAGAAGACGAGTCGTGTCGATATCGGCAGCCCTTTCTCTTCCAAGGCTCGGCTCCTAACGCGAATGACATCAAGAGTTGAAATATATTGTGTCTTCTCCAGTGAAAACAACGAAGGACAATCGCCGGGTGGAAGAAAAATCTGGCGTTGCGTTCGGCAATGCAAACGGGTAGAGGATACGTCGTGTCTGCTGATGACACGCCCGTTTTCATGTGAGCGAATAATCTTTTAGGGAAAAACAGATACGTCCGATCCCGCTGACGCAAGGAGGAAGAATCGTTATGTCCCCGAGGAATATACAGTCCCACCATTGCCTCAACCCAAATGAGGTGAACGAATCCCAAAGATTGACGCGGAAGGGGATGCATAGGACTCTAATGGTTGAAGAAGGTAGGTCCCGTCCGTCATATCATCGGGATACGCCGCCGGAAGAAAAAAACCCTCCGAAGGAGGAACGGGGATGACCTCGGGGTTCCGACGGGAGTAGAGGTCGCCCGCCGCAGCCGGGGGTGATGTGGGTTTACAAGCAAGCGTTCACCAGTGCACACGAGGCGGGTGTGTCAAAGATTTTTGGTCGGGGCGAAAAAGGGAACAAGGAAGTGCCGACGTGGGAAAAAAAAGGACAACTGTAAACGGGGGGGGCCGTCTAGGTCTTGAGCAGGTGCCGCGAAACGCGATTGGGATTCGAGCCGATCACCAGGGGAGAAAAAAATAAAAACCGGAGACCTATGTGGGTCCGCAAAAAGGGGAAAAAAGCCGTCCACCATCAGGGGCGAGCCTCTGGACGCGGCAGCGACCGAGATGCGGAATCTAGCAAATGGGTAGAATAAGAGAACTGAATGCTGGGATTGGGGGGTGCCCGCCGCCGTCGGCACGGAATCTGAGGATTTTGTTAACCTGCAGGTTAAGGGGGGAAAAAACGAGTCATGTCGTCTCACTATCAGAAGGATGAGTACGCTTGTTTGCATGTAAGTCCGCTTAGTGTTCCAATATAGAGGTCAAGTGGCAACCAACGGAAGGAGGAGACGAACCTGAGAAAACCATGATGGAGGGACGCCCGGATAAAAAGCCAGATAAGTACGATAGTAAGGACAGAGTCTCTCACAACACCACCGGGGAGTATGAGGAAGAGAATGGGAACGGAGTAGGTCACCTTTAGCGATGATTAGAGGGGAAAAAGGGAAGAAAATTTAGTGTCGTAGGAGGGCACAGGTGTGACAGCAGGGATAATAAGAAGTCAGCGACAGAACGCTCTGAAAAACGCTCATCGATTCCTTACTGAAAATGAGAGGGTAGACGGGACACTCCTCGGCACGAAGGAAGGAATGTGGGAGCCGACCAACTATAATCGAAGGGCATAAAAGGCGGGCACATCCCCACCGGGCGGGGTCAAAGCCTATAGAATACTACACCGTCGCGATTTTTAAGAGTAGAAGAAGCTCTAGTATTCGATAGGGGGGGAGAGAGGGAAAAGGGGCGGTTCTATCCTGGACAGGAGACAAAGGAGTTCAAGATGTTTGGAGGCTCGACCGCACACGAAAGCATATCAAAAATTAGACGGGCAGGCCCTGAGTTCCCGGCGTACGGAACTGCGAAGTACCCGGGAGAAAAGTAAAGTCTCCGACCATTTTGGGAAGAATAACAACGAAGCGCCAAAGTAGCATGTAAGCACCGGGCTTGGGCCGTTCAAACCCACATCACAGAACCCGCAAGACTACCTGGAGTGCGATCACGAACGTAAATCTGCACCGCAGAAAGGAATCCGGAGGCTGCGTATCAGGCTAATCGGGAGAATAATTCCTTTGTCGATCAGCTTGTCACGACTCCGCAGCTCCTCGATAGTTTAAGCTGAAAACCTCAGGGGGAAAGAGGTGTGGGGACGCAGCAGGAATGTCACCTAAGGAGAATCAATACAGGGACTATCAAAAAAGATAGATTGTACTACCAAAAAAAAAAGATTGGAGGGACACCGGCATGCAAAAAAAAAAGTCGAAGGGCATCATCGAACGACTGATACGAGAACTTCAGCCAATCGAATGAAAAGGCCATCGATCTAGGAACCCAAACAAATCGTTTCTTCGGCCGCGACATTGGCAAGAAAACCCGCTATCTGCAACGCGACTCGCCGTCCGGAGAATGAAGAGCGATGCCGACCCGAACAGACGACCTCGCCAAAAACTCATCGGGGAAGAGGGGGCGCCCGACGCGCGCGCAAAAAAGAAGGGGGAGATCTGCGCCTAAGCCTCCGGGGCGAAAAAAAGAGAATTCTCTCCCCAAGGGCTAGAGCAGCGACGCTAGGGGGGAGTTTGCCAAAAAGACACGAAACAGATCGAAATGAAAACCAATAAGGAGGATTGTTCATCCTAGAAAAAGACCATTTAAAGTGTGGCCTGCGGATCATCAGAAAACAGAATTTTATCCTCTGTCAAGGGATGGCAACCCAAGCCGGGAGTGGAAGGAGGCGTGTGAAACCGTCGGAGTATGATCAGGCAGAAGGCAAAATAATGGTTAGAACTTCGAATTCGAACTGTCCAGCCGCACTGAAAGGGGGAAGGGGAACAAAACACTATTCCCCATCAACAAGCTGAATCTCTCAACAACACGATGAGGAAAAAGAGTCGTTTAAGGTGAATAGACCTGTGTTGGTGACTGGGGACCGTCTAAGAGCAAACGCGGCTGGGGGAGAGAAGTCAAAAACTGCGCCGGCACATCATTCATGGTCCGATAGACTCAGGGTTTCAAACTCCTGGCCGACCTAAAAAGAGGTAGCGTCCGGGATTGGCAGGCACGCTACCGGGGGTCAAGTCAAGCGTACTCCGAAAGGAAAAACATAGGGGGGGGAGAAAGTGTGTCTAGATTCTTCTGTGAACCTCGGTTAGGGGTCGCAGGTTTGTGGAGACCTGAAAACTGGTTGCACTCCAAGCAAAGATAACTCGACTAGCAATGAGTGGAAAAAGAGGTCGCCCTGTTAAGGACTGAGGGCTCAGTATCAAAAACAGCGCTTCGGCTTCTTCTCAAGGCATGGACTCAAAGGAAAGTAGCTTTTTCTAGGATCGGAAGGGGGGACGGCATAAAAGTGCTAGGGGAGAAATGCTGGAAGACGGAGCAGAGGGGCCAGATGAAAATCGGTTCCGGTTCTTGACCCAACGAAGACATCTCTGGGGGGGGTCGAGGGGATAATCGAATGGGCGGAAGTAGGCAATGCGAACTGAGAGTAAGCGTGTCGCGGATCTTCAATAGCAGTGGGGGGCCGGCATACCATACGTAGGCGTTTGTCTGTGGGGAAAAGGAAATAGTCAGCCTCTGATCGCCGCGAGGGGAGAAGAGTCCGTGGGGACCCGTCAGGGAAGCTCGTTTGCGCACCCACCATGAGGAGTAAAACGGGGGAGGAGGTCCGCGGGTCGATCAGCGGGGTGACACGAAGGGGTTAGCCTCACAAGGAGGGGTAATCTAAACGCCTCCGCCTAACAGGAATAAAAAGGTTCCCGTCTTCGTGGTTCAAAGACTGCGGAGCAAACTGTCGGTCGCGAAGAAAGTGGTGATGTTGGGGTTTAACGGCCGGGTGGCAATTCCAGCGTACGCGTCTCTTTGGAGGAGAAGGAAATGGGGGTTGTTCGTCTAATATACATAGAGAGTTCCGCCGGTGGGGAAAAGAAACTTAAAAAAACGGGGTCGGCGCGGGAGGGGGGGTGACGTCGAAGTTCATGGAGAGTGAGCCCGTCGCCGTCGAATAGAGAGGAACCTCGTCCCGAGACTGGGGGGAGAAGGATGCATGAATCCCTTCGCCTCCCGGCGGGGGGGTATCCCGAATCGATACGAGGGAGGGGGGGTAGACCGATGAAAAGTCTGAGAAGAGGGTAGAGTCGCCGTCCCCGGATTGGGTGAAAGGGGAAAACTCCTCTAGGCTAAAATAGGGGTGGCGCCTCTGGGGCGAAAGTGCCTCCGAGGATTGCTGGGGCGGGAAATGAATGAGATGTCGAGTAGCATTTCATCAGCAAAAGAAGGAAATTTTCCTAGAGGTATTATCCTTTGGCAAAAAAGGGCTTCTCTAAAGCCTAACTCTACAACAAACACGAGGGCTCGACCGGAATCGAGAAAGAGTAAGGGGGGACATCTCCTCTATCCCAGAAAAGGGAGAGGGAAAAAAAGAATTCTCCGGAATTTTACGAGGGGGAGAAAGGACGATTGATGGAACTCGAGAGGGCTGGGAAATGAATTGGTGAGGAATATTCGCAGACATGGGAGAGGTCCGGAACAAGTCAGACTGGAGGGGAAGAAAAAAAAAAAGAAATTAAGATCGTCGAGAAAAAGGCTTCTTCTCCCTTGCGGGAAGCCAGTCGAAAACTGACGCGGCCCCGGGCAATAACAATAAAACCAAGAAGTCGATCAGCTGCTTCGACCAAGAAGTTTGCCATCGGTCAATGTCCTCCGAATAGAAGAATCGACCTTCGCAATGGTGCAGCCTGTAAACGGGAAAAAAGCGACCGAGGACACCCCGCTGGCGTCCTGGGCCGTGCACGGCAAACAAGAAGGTTTCTCAGGAGACGGCCAAAGCACTCAGAAACGGATGAAGGAAAAAAAGACAGCGGGCCGCCCAGAAAATGCTTCCCACCTTCGGCAAAGGGGACTGTAGGGATGTTTGGAGGCAATCACAACCATCTTGTCATGGGTAGCTGACAAGAAAACGGTCTAATCTTAAGCACCTTCTTGGCCGTTCCAAAAACCAGACCAATACGTACCGAATTATTCCGGAAAATATACTGTAACCTTTCATATAGAATCAGTAAGGATCTTAAGGATAGAGGGGATCTTTACCTAAACTTGAAATTCAACCTAATTACTTCTAAAACTGCGCTCCCATCGGATCGCAAATCAGGGTTTTTCACGGAAGGGGGGACTAAAAAAAGAAGCGATCCCGCGGAAAGGGGGGAGACATTTCGCGGAGATCCGTGTATCGGACTAAAACCAAGAATTCTTCGTGAAAAGAAGGTCTGCCAGCAACGGTATTGGACGGAATCAGACACTAGTTATCCTTCAGGCATTGTCCTAAAAAGCAAACGTTCAGGGATCATCACGGTCGCCCAAAAAGGGACTTCGTGCCGCTTCTGGAGGGACGCCCCGGGGAGCCAAGGGACGAATAAAATTCTCGTGCCCTCTTGTTCTGCATAGGATCAAGGCCGACGGATTTGGGGGGGAACAAAACTTGCCGGCAAAAACACACATAAAGGCATGGCTGGTGCGGGGCGACGAAAACTCAGATGGCCTCGAGGGGAAGTCGGGGGCCGAAAAGAAACCTCTCATAGGTGCCGGCAGTGAAATGCAAGGACAGGCTTGGAAGGGATTCGCGCTCTATTGGAGGGCAAAAATTTCAGTGTCATCAAAAACAGAGCTAATGCCCATCACTATGAGGGGATCAGTGAAGCCAAGAAGAGACCCATCAGGTCCGGGTGGCGAAGTCGGCTATCAGACCGAGAAAAAAAAGATCCTCTTCGGTGGAGGGCTCTTCCCAGAACGGGATGAGTGATCGTAGGAGGCCCGGGCTTATTATTGAACGCCGAGTAGAGGGAAAAGAGACTGAAAAGGAAGTGGGGCACGCTCCGGCAGGCAGAGGGCCTCCGCGGCCTCTTGAAGGGCGAGGTCAGTTACCCCAAATCCCGTCGAAATCAAAGAAAGCTTAATCTAGCGAAAAAACGGGTAAAGGTATAGAGAGGAGAAGCTTGTCGATGGGGGGCCGTAGAGAATTAGAGGAGGCTGCTACACTCGGAAAAGAAGAGGGACTAAAAAAGAAGTCTAAACGCCCCAAGTTGGGCAATGAGATAGGAATATTTCCTACTCCGAAGGGCCAGCGCTTATCCTAGAAGGGGGCACGAAACCCCGACCGATAGATTAGCCGATAGCGGAATGGAAGACAGGAAACCCATGCCACAGCGGAGAACCTAAAGGGGAATCTTCTGTGATGAACCTCCGAGGGATCATCAGAATGTTCTTGTTCGCACGGGCCATGGACTCAAAAAAAAAAGCTCGCGCGGAAGGGGCGTCGCTCCTAGAAAGCAGGTGCACTGGCGCATGCGAACGATTTCGGGACCTAATCGAGGGATTCCTGCAGGGAAGCCAAAGAGAGAAAAAAGTCGGGGACGAGGATCTGCAACGGTCGGGAGGAAACGGGGAAGCCTTCGTCTGAGAGAAAAGTGGCATATAAAAAGGTCCGGGCAAGCGTTAGGGGAACAAAAAAAAAAAAGTCCCGTTTTTGGGTCGAAGAGGAAGGGAGGGAAAAACGTTCGGAAGGGAGGGCTGGGAAAAGGGCAAGGCGAGGATGACTGAGGAAACCCTCCGCGGTCGGGGGGAAATGAAGGTGACTAATAATAATTGGTTGGGGCGTGACCAGATAGTCGGGAAGCTGATCCGCCTCGAAGGACGGGGAACGTTGGGGACCTTCGTCTCGGGGAGGGGGAGGGACGTGGGAAAAAAAGGGAAGAAAGACAAAATGATGCCGCCGCAAGAGCCGCTGGGCGAGCGCTGAGGGAATGATGGGGGGGTCTTGAAAATGTAGACCTCTCAAAGCAAGGGAAGAGAACCGAAGGACGTCACAGGAGAGAAAGGTCACGGAGTGAAGTTCCAGACCGGGCTGCTCCATCAACATGACGGGGCAAAAACGGGGGGGGTGGTTGTGGGGGGTACGCCAAGACGTTGTGGAAAAAAAGCGGGGACAGGCCGGAGCGCGTGCGTTGGGGAAAGAACAAGTCCAATATGGGGGGGGGATGAGAGGCACATCTCGTAAAGCCAAAGCCTTTGGAAAAAGAAGGAAAGGAAAAGTCAGTCTGGGGGACGTCGAAGGTCTGACGGTTGTTTTCTCGATCGTAGAATGGGAAAATCCGCAAGGACTACCATCGGGCAAAAGAGAGGGGGCTCAAGTACCCGTAAGCCGGCTCCGTCCCAGAAAAGGATAGGTCGATCCCTAGTCGGCTGGGGAACAGAAGGGATCGAGCCCGGTCTGAAAAAAAAGAACTGTTTAATACAGGAGGGAAAAAAGCCTAAGACTAACTTCGATCGTCGTGAAGCATATAGGGGGCCGCAAGGGCTAAAAAGACGCAAGTGCCGCCTAGGATGGATCGGTAAAAGATGGAGAGGGAGCTTAAACGAAAGGCTTATTTTTCCAGAAACGGATGAGACCTGGGACTGGCAAGGCGAAGGGCCTACCAGTTCTACCCATGGTAATGGAGGGGAGAGGAGAGAAATCCAAGGAAGATTCGGAGGGGGGGATCGGAGAATCTAAGAAAAAACAACACCGGAGGAGAAACGAGAGATAGGGGTCCAGATGTTAAAAAATCAGGGAAAAAGATCGGACCGGTGTCGAGCACCGACAAGGGTGTATAAAGGTAGGAGGTCGCTAGCTCAGAAAGGGGCCAAATAGTCAATATCATCGTGAAAACAGACGGTGTGTAAAAGCTAAGAGAGAAAAAATCACCATCAATGCATGAAGGAAACCCGCATCCTAGGGGGCGGCACAAAGAGTCGTTCTCCTTGCGTCGCGAAAGAGGCACGAGAGGGAACTCCGACTGCGTCGGGAAAGCCAAGCCGGGAAGAAGAGGCAGAAAAGGAACCCTACGACCGGTAAACAGATCTTCTAAAAACTCCTTGATGTCGGGATCTACCTTTCATAGAAGGCGGGAGAAATGGCTTCTTCACGGAAAAGAAATCTGTAACAGGAGTCCTGGGAAAAGGACTACGGCAAAGAGCCTGCTACGGGCAAAAGGAAAAACTGACGGAAAAAAGAAAAACCTTATCCCTACCTTGCGGACCAGCGCTGGGACCAACAACGGCACTCCAGAACAAAAATTTCCCTATTCAAACCAAGCGTGGAGAAAAAGTTCGCGACAACAGCCGGGGGGGAAGGCTTCTAGAAACTTGGCATGCAACCCGGCTGGGTCCGTTCCCCCAAAAAGAGAGGGCGGGGAAAACTGGAGAAATGGAAAAAGGACCCTTATTCTCTCCGGGCCGGCCTTCGAAAGAGGACTCACCGTCGGAACCGAATCGTGAAAGTCCTGCAGCAAATTCGCGTCGAGAATCGCTACCCTGGCTAAAAGAGACGACCGGATAAAGTTGAAAACAGGGGGGGGGAAAGGGAATGGGGGGTACGCAGAAGGAAAACGTCAACCGGACGAAAAAAAAGAGAAAAGGAGGGCGCGGCAACTTAAGTGTACGACCCCAAGAAAAACGATTTCGGAGTACACAAAATTAATTCATCACAGGGGGAGGTCGAGGAAGAAAAAAAATGATAAGATCCGGAGAAGCGGGGGCGAAGAGAAAGACAGGCGATTGACGGTTCCCCAACCCAGGCATATGTTCTCTGTCCGGATAACCTAAAGAACGCCCACTAGTAAAGCGTCTACCAGCTTTGGAGGGGAGAGAAGGAGGGCAGCCCGAGTGAGGGAGCCCGGCACCTTGCCGAAAACCACTTGACATGAGAACACGACTGCTGCGCCTACTGAAAGGGCGGGGACGGGATGGATGCGGCTGG
>Ga0179593_1284072_pt1 | contig 21505 bp, 22 predicted proteins | sample CZODoug2_1_08_16_FD_185931 | JGI IMG/M metagenome (GOLD analysis project Ga0179593, IMG submission 185931) | Vadose zone soil fungal communities from Angelo Coast Range Reserve, California, USA - CZODoug2_1_08_16fungal (PacBio error correction) | ecosystem: Environmental > Terrestrial > Soil >...
ATCCTAGCGGGAGGGGGCAACGGTCCTGCACCAACAAAAAAAAAAAGCTGCCATAGTATCCAGGCCAAGCCGTTAGGGGAGAGGGCGCTGGGGTGGGAACAGGAGAAAAAGGAGGGGTGGTATCTAAAGTAACCCAGCGGGGAGGCATACACTGAGAAACGGCTCGAACGAGCGGTTTGTAGCACCAAACAGGGGGTCCCTAAACCGCCTTTAAACCGGCCCTCGCCCGGGAAAAAGGCTCGCACGAAAGGGAACAACACGTCGGAAGAGGGCTCCTGAAAGTGGGCTTGGCCAGGGGAAAGCGTCAGGAAACAGGCAATAAATGCGAGGGCTGAAGCAGCAGGACGGAACCTCGGCTACAAAAGGGAAAAAAGGGGCCAGAAAGGCCTGTCTATTGGGCAAAAACTCGGGGGCGGGCGAAGGACGGGGTGAAACGGAAGGCCTTCGGGCAAGTTCCTTCGATAAGGAGGAACCTAGGGACACACAGGGAGTAGAAATCGGGGGCGTAGCCATCCGCACGCGTCGGGACGGCTGAAACCGGAGGGGCTCGAAGAAAAGCGGTCGGGTTTTTATGAGGTGGTCAGGGCACGAAAGCGAGGCGGCCAGGGGGCAGTGGATGAGAGAAGTACCAGAAGACTTGGAGGAGTTTGATCGGTGTGAATCTGGGATGTTGTATGGTCCTCGGGGGGAAAACTTCTAACTTCGGTGTGGGTTTCTTGGAGAGATTTAAGGGGGTGAGGGTTACGATCGGAACACTCAGGGGCACGACCTGTGCATATGCCAGCTAATGAAGGGTGTCGACGGGGTCAGTTCTGGCGGTATTTCGCGATGCCGACGGGGGACGCAGGAACCAAGAAATCATCGCAACGACCGTGGAAGCATGGCTACGGGAGAAGGGCGAAAGCAGCCCAGCGGGCTTGGCCGAAGAGTACCTGATCACAGAAAGGCTACCGTAACATCCAGAAAACAAAACGTGGAGTGGCGTTCGAAATCTGGGAAGGACCTCATGGCACTATATACCGGGACCCAAAAAACCGGTGCTTAGGCGAGAAAGCCCAACTAGTACAGAACGTCTGGAAGGTAAAGCTGAGACCAACGTCAAGTTCAAGAGGGGAACAATTCAACGCCAGCATCTTGAAACGTCAAAGGAGACCGGACCAGCGGGAACCGGGCCCTGGTGACGTGAAAGCGTTAGACAATCGATGGCGCCGCCCTATGAATACTGGAACAGAGGGGTTCCGAGAACTTGACTATGGGGCAAGCTTTTCAATTTTGGGTGCTCGCCGATTAACCGACGTAAATAAAAGGAACCGTGGAGGGTCAAAAGAACGAAAACGGGGCAATCAAAATCAAAGATCGGCCGGACGTGCAAAAAGAACCAAGAAAAGCCCCAAGAGGAAGGCCACTCCAAAATCCTGTCTCGAAGCCAATAAAAGCAAGAAGAGCCGGTACAGGGCACATACTGTCAGTAAGTTGCAAAAGCGCCTAAAAGAGAGCCTACTCGGGAATATCCATTGGGCATTGGGGGGGTGAATAAAACCTCCAACGTGGAGAATAGGAGTCGAAAAAACCAAGGGGTCGCCCAAAAGGTCGGGGGCCGGGAAAGGAAAAACAACTCCCAGTCTTGGGAATCAACGGGAAAATGATCTGCTTGGAACCTTTCCAGTGCACACGCACGAGCGGGGAGGTAAACCACGCGCGTTAGCGGTGAACACAGCAAAAAGTAGGTCAAGAACCAATGGTCTGCGGGTAATAAAAAATACCATCTAGGGTTTGGGAGCCCGCACGGGGTGGCGGAGTGGTACAAAAGTCCAGAAGGGGGACCCCGCCACGAACCAACAAAGGCCCAATAACTGATGGGGCAGGTAAAGAGACTGTGGGGAAAAGGTCTGACCGCCGTCTGTAAACTAGACTTAAAGAGAAAAAACGAACCAATAAAACGGCAAACGTTAGCCGCATAAACGTTGTGCGCAAACGGCAAGAAGCAAATCGGCTGCGACAAAAGCTAGGGGAGGGGCAAAAAACCACAAAAAGTTATCGAGAAAACCATGCCTATGACACGGCTGCCTGGGGATGGAACGTGGCACCGCTAAGACAAAAAAAAGGTAAGAAAGAATCTAAACGCACATAACAATACCGCAGAGGGCCCCAGGGAACAATGGAAAAAAAAGGCCGAGTTGGCACAGCACGGAATGATACCTAAAATAGGGTCCGAGGAAATGGACAAAAGCGAAATCCCGGTGCATAAGGGGGGCAATTAAGTGAACTTCTGGCACGGCAAATAGGCGTGGGTTGAACATAAAAATACCCTAACAGGAATGACAGAGGGAACACAGACGTACCAGTGCATCTCGCCTGGGAAGGACCTATCACTGAAGAGTGTAATCCTAGCTAACCTGTGGGGAAGCAGGAAAAAAGCAACGAAAAGCACATGATCGTTCAAGTTCTAGCTTAGGCTGCATCCCGACAGAGCGGGGACCAATAAGGGGTTGGAACAATAGGAAAAGCGGGTGCCAGCTCTCGAGGAGAGAAAGGTCCACTCAGGGCTTGAGCAATAAACGGGGAAAAGAGTAAGCGACATACATACCGTGGTTAAAAAAAGGCTATTAAATGAGCAAAGCGCGTTGTGTGCGGGTGGCAAGAAAGCCTACGTGGAAAGAAGTTCGACGAGGGCAGAAGAACCAAAAAAACCGGTGGAGAAAAAAAAATGAAAGTAATGCTCCCAGTTCTTCGTATTACGCCATCAATGAACCGCTACGGACCAGCCAAAACGGATGGAGCGTCGAGTCGATCAAAGTCCGAGGGACATACTTAACAATCGAGATGGGATGGGAAGACGGGAGTCTTTCAAAACCGGCCTAGCAAAATACCAGAAGTTACTGACCGGGGTGCAGTAGGCGTAATTCGGTCCAGGGTGGAAGTTTGTTAAAAATAGGGCTGAAGAGCCGGAATCGCTGACCAGAGGATTGCAGGGGACAGGCGGTTATTGCGCGGAGGAGCGCCTGTAGAACTCCAAATGGAGGTCACGTGCGGTCGGCCATCTCGAAGACCCGCCGAAACCCGGGGAGCGTTCGTCGTAACGTAGAAAGGACCTGTGGGGGCGGGGTATCCTGTGCGTCCTGTGTGCAACGGTTTCACTCTAAAGGGGGGTGTAGCAAAGTGTTTCTATGGAGAGACAAAACACCCACTCAAAAACCAACTTGTGAAAGAATAAAGCTTCGGGGGTCCCCTGGGGGGTGGAAGAACAAGCGTATGGGGAAATCAAACGTGACAATTTTGGCAAACTCTCGTAAAACCGAAAAAGTGATCGGTTGGTCAAGGTGGGGAGGGCGACATTACACGTTGCTAACACGGAAGAAAGCATCGGGTCCTCCAAAGGGTCTGTGGTTGAAGGGTAGGGTCTGCCTCTGGAGTCTCCACATAGACGAAGGTGCTGTCGGCCGAGGGGTACAGGAGGTGCTATGTCGGCAGTTACCAGTCTTAGATGGTCGCGGTTTCAGGACAGCGTGTGAATCGTTTAGCGGTGCCTTCACAATCCCCTAGGTGCATATTGATGGGTGAGGGAGCGGAATGGGTTGGGGCAACGGCCATGTGTGTCGGTCCGGGGCTCTTAATGAAGCGGAGGGGAAAAGTTCCCCAGGGGAAGGTAACGAGAAGGCGTAGGGTTTGGGCGAAGTGACGCCGTCTGTCTAAACAGTCGGGACGTCCCCGGAGGTACGTCCTACATTGAATTAACAACCCCCGATGTGCCCGATCGAGGATGACTCCTTTAAGTTGGTGGACGGGGTAAGGGGCGAGTGCACTAGGATCCGGACCGGTGCTCCAAGGGTGTGGTGGTAAAGAGTGAGATGCGCACTTGGGTGCAGAATGACTTATGGAAAGCTGGGGGAGGGGGCGAAATCAAAAGACGATGATTCCAGCGTGAGCAGTTGAATGGTGGAAGAGACGGGCTCTTGGGGAGGAGGAGGTTCTCGCAGAGGCACACCGGGTTTAAGGAGATTGTGGAGACTCGGCTTAGGTGGACACAATCGCCGCGGCGCTCGGGGGACCGAGGGTCAGGGGGGTCCGGTTTGCGTGAAGGAGGGGGTGAGGGCGTCCCTGGAACCGGCAAATTCGCAGAAGTAGATGGGAACGGGCAGCGTGATGACACCCCCCCTTACCGGGAGGGCCGAAAACTGGGCAGGGGAACCATGGAGGCCCTGGGGCGACCTCTCGGTGTGCCGGCCCTAACGCGGAGATACATGGTCCGGGATGAAAATGAAAGGGAACGAAAGTTTGCACCGGGGAAACGGGTATGTGGAGGAGGGAACAAAGGTTCCGTAGTCGGCACGAAAGCAACCCAAACATAACCAGCAGACGGGGGAACAAAAAGGGTGGGGAAGAAATGACGACCGGGGTGGCCGAATTTTACGATGGAAACACAAAGGGGAGAGGACAGGCATTCAAAAAACAGAGGGAAAAGTAAAGATCCGCAAGGTTAACCTAACAAACGACCGAACCAAGACAAAAAGGAGCCGGAGGACCTGAAACAAAGTTTGCTGGGCCTTTGGGGCCGTAGGAGGGCCCTGCAGGAAATGTCACAAATAAGACCCGGCTGGCAGAGGTGAGCGGCATTCTTCCTAGATAAAGGGGGAGGGACCAATGGGGGGATGTTTCAGGGGAACCGGGCTCCACGGGGCCTGAAGAGAAATTGAAATCGGGACATAACGATCGCCAAAAAAAAACAGATGCAATTGGGGCCGGTTGCAAAGAGAACTCATTCCGTTGTCTTGGGGGCCGAACCCGACACAGGTGGGGGACGGGGTGTCGACCACGGCTTAATGAAGGGGGGGGGGATGGAGGGGGAAAACAAAACAAGGGAGGGGCACCGGAGGGGGGCTCTGGATGCTGACAAAAAGGCAAGGGTGAACGATCAAGTCGGGAACAACGTCGGAGGTGGGAGGTGATCGCCGCAAAGGGGGGGGAAACTGGGAAAAAAGTAAATACGAACAAGAGGGAGGGGGAAAGTGTGCCGCCGTCAAGACCCTTAGTCCTCGGAAACGTGATCGGCTATTTCTTGGAAGTAATCGGAAGAAACAACGAAGGAGGCACAACGCCGGGAATATGAAACACGATCCAAAAGCCGGAGTAAAAAGGGAGATTGCACAAAAAAATCAAACAGAAAAACCCACTTTCTGAAACCTTTTACGGCTGTGCACATTGTGTTACTTGGGTCGCAGATGAAACGGGTTATTAATTTTTCACGAGTTCAATTGCGGGTGGTGGACTCCCGGACCCGGTCCAGCCCAGGAGGGATTTGGGCAATAGTTGTTGGATTGTTCCCACAAAAAAGGGTGAGCCGCCAAAAAATGGATCGGCCCGGTCAAAATGTGGTTTGGGGGGGTTTTGGGGGGCAAGTTCGGCAGGCGATGAGTGATGCCTGTAGTCGTAATTGCCAACTAACCCCATCACAGAGGTGGGTTTCTCCGCCATTAACTTTTTAGCAGTGGCGACAGGGTCGGCCCGAGGTTGCACTCCTGGTTAATCCCTTCCTGAAGAGAGTGTAGCCGAGCCGTGCCCCGACTTAGGGGTTGCAAGGGTGCCGTGCCATGCAATAACATCGCGTCTACGCAGGCGGCCGAGGGGTCGTTGAGGGATTTCGGTTGTTCGCCTGTCAAAAGTAAAGGCGGCTTGCGCAGTCTCCAAAAACAAAAAAAACCGACTCTGTCAGCGGGAAAAAAAAAAAACCATCGTCAATCGAGCTACATGAGGTTCTACTTGCGCCCTCTGAGACGAGCCGACGTGATTCTGGGAAAAAACCACGAAAAGAAAGCAAAACCGCCCAATAAAAACCACTAAACAAAAAACGGAAGAGAAACTCCCGAGATCCAAAGATAAACATAGTATCAGAATGGACAGGGTAGGGTTAAAAGGGTAAACATTGCAGGACGGCAAATTCAATCTTCGGGAGAAAGAAAAAGAGACCGGCACGCAACTGACTTTATCCGGACCGACAAGAGTAAAAGGTCTGATAGAAGGGGTAGTGGAACCGATGGTAACTATGCAACCGAGTCGGGGTTCGTAAAAAAGGTGATCGAAACATTGCGAAAGGGCAGGATCGCGAAAAAAAAGCCCACGGCGCCGATGAAAAGGGACTCCGCGAGAGGTCTAAGAAAGTCAAAAGCCTTTAGTGCACGAGGCGAACGAGAAACCAGGACGGTGAGGGGCCTTCCCGCCATAAAAAATGTCCAGCACTGTTAAAGGCGGACGCGGGTTGGCCAGGGCGAGACCGGGGAGTCGCGCAGGTACGGAAAAGGCAAAGACACCTGTGCGTTTGGATGAAAAAACCAAACACCGGTCAACAAACGACTCTGGCAAGTGGCGCCTCAGTCGTTGAAGGAGTCCACAAAGCTTGGGGGTAAAGTTGCTTAACCAGAAATCGAAAGGACTCGAAACTAAGCAGGGCCTGGTGGACATGTTGCACTGCCACGCTTGAAGGGGTCTGCGGAAAGGGGAACAACGGCGCGCGAAATCTGAAAAACAATCACGGAGGGAGGAGGAGCACGCGCGGTTCAAAAGTCTGCGACCAAGCCACGTTGAGAGCCCAATCCTTCCGCTCCAGCCCCGTCGAGGAGGTGATTCAGGGGGGGAAGAAACGGGATGCCCCATACTGGTTTGTCTCGACAACAGCCGGAAAGGCGCAAGGGCGGGAAATAGGGGAAGCGGGGGGAAAAAAAAGCAGGGAGAAAAAAGAAGTACGGACGATCGCCCTCCAAGAAACACGAAACAGCCACGTAGAACAGGAGGACATTTGGGGGGCTTGCAAACAGGTAAAGGACCTGCCCTAATCCTCCTGCATGGTGAGAGAGCTTCGCCAACTGACGTCAAATACTACAGAAACGTGGCTGTTCAAAACAATAAATGTCACGCCTGGTGAAGGTCAGCAAGGGAACCTGCGGGAGAGGACCGGGGTCGAAGATCCCGACTTCACACATGTGAATAGTGATACGGTGAGGAAAACCAGATGACCTCGGGACTCCTTCTTTCCCCGAACCTCGAACACGGAAAGGAGGATAAGGAAAAAACCCTACGCGTTCAAGGGCGGGGTACATTAAAACGAAAGGGGAGGAAGTGCGGAAGTGGGACGGGGGAATGTTAACATGCCCTGCCGGACCGCGGAAACTTTGTAAAGTTAGGGGTTATCGTGTAGTGTCTGTGGCGCTTGTCTTCGGGAAGAGCACGTAGGGGGGGGTGGGGGAGTGCGGCTAGTGATGGCGTGGTGGAGCGGCACGATGCAGGGACGAACAAACAGGGGTACCGCACATAGGAAAGAAATTAAACGGGGAGGAGTGGGGGGGGCGGAAAAAAAAATGGGATAAAAATTCCTCATGCAGGAAGGTCGGCAAAATTCATCAGGAAGACAGCTGGAAGAAAAGGCGGGAAGGGGCCGGACATCCCAACGTGCAACTGAATGGGGCTCATTACCCTCGGGAGACAAACGGCTCAGCAAAACAACGGGGTGGTTAGCAAGCCATCCTAAGCGCCGTCAAGACGAAACCAACTATGGGACCTGGGGGGGACGCAAAGAAAAAACTCGGTAAAAAACCCGGTCGGGCAGGTCATCTGCAAAGCACGGAAAAAAGGGCCTAACGCACCCCTGTTCACTAACATCGGTCCGAGTTTAACGCACAAAAGACAACCGACAAAGGGGGGTCTCCCCAAAAAGGGGAGAATGAAAGCCGTCGTAAGTAAGAGGGCAAAAAAAGAGTCCGATCGTGGGAATCTTAAAAATGTGGGCCGGGGGGGGAAGTGCAGGTTGTGAGCGAGGAAAGGAAAAAGACGTCAAACATAGCAAACAGCCGGCTTTAGAAAAAAGGAGACCGCAACAGACCGCCATCCTCTGACGGGACGGCCGAAAAAGGAAAAAATAAAAAAAAGGAGGAGTAACAAGACCCGAAAATCCGGGGTATACGAGTCGGCCCAAGCTAGACTCAGCAATGTGCAAAAGCTGAATGTTCCCATCGCCACCAGCTTAAAGAGGGCAGCCAGTTTAACGTGTCAAACAGTCCAAACTGAGAAAAGGGGTAAAGCACCAACCACGCGCAACCGTGGCGGGCCCGACAAAAAAAAGAGGCAAAAACAGGGCAAGGCAAAGCGGGAAGAAAACGTGCATGGGCCGACTCACGAGCGTGCATGCAATGAAGCGTTACAAATGAAAAAACCTAAAAAACCCAGAGGCCGCAGAGGGTCTCGGGTGCCGCGACGGGAAGCGCGGTCCGACTTCGAAGTAACAAGAACGGACAATAGGGCCGGAAGAAATAGGAAACAGGAAAAGCAACTCGGAATGAACAAGCAGTACGTGGGGAAAAGGGTCGTGAACTGGGGTCTTCGTTACAACTCGAAGAATAGGGGAAAACGTCCCTATCAAGTGAAGTCCTCAAGAAAAAAGGGTGTCTGTAACGTCAAGATCACACCTTTACAAATCAGGGTCGTCACCAACGATCGTCCAAAAAGACTATGAACTGTCGTTCTGGGGGCTGTAAAAATTCCAGGAAAACACGGTACAGAAATAGAACAAAGACCACTAAGGGGGGACCCGGGCACTTCTCCGTTTAACAGCAAACAGGGCCAAAGCACGAGAGAGGGCCAGCTAAGAGCAGAAAACAGGCCGCAAAATGTGCCGTGACGCTTGAACGCCAAAAACAGTCCGTGGGAAATACCGGCCCCTGGCTTCAGTAACTAGCTGGAACCCGACGAAGGTCACTCGAAGTGTAGGGGGAAGGGCAGCTTAACCCGGGTGGTACGCCCGAACGATATTCCCTGCTACGAGCGGCCGGACAAACTTAAATGATTAGTAGACAGGAACTCAACCTCCAAAAGAGCGGGCCATTACGGTGGGGCGAAAACAGGAGTCAGGAATACGTGATCAAGAAGGATCTCGGACGGAAACAGGGGGAGCAGGGACTCCCAGGGCATATCACAAGAAAAAATAATTATGTTGGCCATCAAAAATCGCGATCTTCAAGGTGCGGTTGCTACGGACCGAAACATTTCGACGCGAAGACGGGGAAAAAGCTCTAAAACGATCCGCCTGAAGCCAGCCGGGGGGGGAGACAAGGGGAGACGCACCCTCTAGACGGCGCGTCCCAAAAACCAACTGAGATCGATAGCACCAGTCCGTCTCGGACCGTAAGGAGGCGGGTGAAAGGTACGAAAGGGTCTCAACTCAGCGAAGAAAAATCTGATTTCAAAAAAGAGGGAGAGGGGGGGGCGGCCGACCAGTGTCTTGGGTATAACCGAACAAAGATAAAAGAGAGACTGGACACATTATCACGGTAACCTCCACACTGGCTGGGCAATCTCAGAGAAAAAACACAAGTAGAGGAAAGGATAGATCGAAGAAAAAATGGGACGGCGGCGGACCGGGGAGGCGTCTGCGTGGGGAGGAGGGTAGGGAGCTCAGAACCCCCGAACAGGGTCGGCTATCCAGAGATCCAACGAGGTGAAACACACTTATTGGGGGAGGAGACGGGGGGGAAGGGCAGAAAAAGAAATGGGGGAAAAGTCGCGACGGACGAGCGACTAAGGAGAAATCCAGAGTGGGCGGGGCCTTGGGGAGACGGGGAGGGCCCCTATACGTAAGGCTTGGGAGGATTAAGGGGAACTGAAACGCTGGTCGGAGCGCCGCCGCGGACATGCTCACGTCTAAGCGCCCGCACAAGGGGGGGACGGGATCAAGGGGCCACTCAACGGAGTAGGTCAGATCTGACCGCGGGGGTGTGCCAGCCAAGGGGGAAGAATCGGGAGGCCCGTACTGGATCACCATGGACCGGGGAAGATTGCGTTCCCCAACCACGTCTGTGTACCCCTACTCTTCTCGCAAACGGAAAGAGCAGATTAGAGAAACCTCGTCATGTCAATTTCCTGCAGAGGAAATGTAGAGTGAAAAAAAGGGGGTAGAATTAGAGACAAACCCTTGGTACAAAGCGGCCAGGCAAAGACACATATAAATGGACGGTACGGGCAAAGATCGGTCATGGAATTTGACCAGGTAGAATGTTTCAACAAAAGGACGGGAGTGAAAACTTTAGTGAACAGGGACCGAGCGCAAAGGGGCCGTACATTCTAGGGGCCGGGGCCATGTCCGGAGGAGGAATGCCGAAGGGGGCCTAATGGGGGGACCCTGGGGGAGGGAAGGGAATCGGCGACAAAGTCGAAGGAGGCAAAAGATCCCCAGACACGAAAGGGAGAGGAGGGTGGATATAAAGGGGTGCTACTCGGGGCAATAATGTTGGCGGAGGGTTGTCTCATGAAAAAAAGGGGGACAAAAACTGGTCTATCAGTGGGCTAACTAAAAGGACGGGTGTTGGCCGAGGACGTGTCAGTAGGGTGGAAGAAAGTCACCGAATCCCAAAAGGTCTATGGAGGAGAAGGAGAAAAGATTTGCTTTCGGTGGCCGGTGGGTATTGGACTGGGGCCCTGCTCAATTAATTTGGGGACAAGGAGAAAGGAGAGGAGCTTCCGGAAAGCCCCGAAAAAAATGGGAAGACCACGGGGGTTTTTCACGTTGACTATTCGGCCGGAATATAAGGTTGAGGGAACGATGACGGTCGCGCACAGGGGCCTTGGCTCGTGGGGTGCGTACAAGAAGGGGGGAGTTGGGAAGGGTCTCAGAACTACACCTCTGGTGCGACGGTTAAAAGAGACCGATCCATCATTTGGGGGGAGGAAAGTAGCCAAATGGAAGGTCCATCGAAATCGGGGGGGTGGTCTCTGAGGGGGGGGCCGCCTGCCAAGAATGTCCATGGAGTAAAGTCGGGAAAGTGGTGGGGGACTCGTAGGGAAGGGGTAAGGATTGGGGCGGCTTTGTGAGCAGCCTATGACGGAAAACCCAGACACGGGTCATTGGAAACGGTAAGGGTCAACCCTGGAATCTGGCGTGTGGCCCTTATACATGAGTGATCCAGAAACGGGAAGCTTGGACGTCTTGACTCCGGCACCAAAGGAACGCCACAAGCCGTGTCAAAAGAGGAAAAACGTCATAGTCATGGCGGCCTCTGGCACGAAAAACTTCCAAGAAAACCGGGTCTGCGCACGCTGGTAGCTTCAGGGAAGGGGGGGACGTGGTCAAAGGAAACGCCTGGGGAGGGGGGTAAGCGGGTTCAATTAGGTTGGAAGGGGAGTGTGTCCACTTGCCTTTAAAAGACAGTTAAACGATTGTGTTGGCGCCTCAAGCAACCGGATCGCCGACATTGGCGGGTTGGGTTTAAAGTTATAATTGGACACGGGTGGTTCAGTCCTTGGGGATGGGCTGACGAACTCGACGGAGGGGTTGTTGAAGAATCGCCTGTACTGTTACCCGGTTGAACCGAAGGGGGGTCTGTCCAGCCGTTAAAATGGGACGCTCGGGTCCTCAAAGCTTGTTGAGCGGCAAGCCGCCGTCTAGACCACTGATCACGTTCACAGCTGATAGGCTTTCGAAAAACATGGGTGCCAAGCATTGTTCGGATGTGCCGGGATTGCGACATGCCCGCCAGGACCGTCAGGCTAGAGCTCAGCTTAAGAAGCACGGAACCAAGACCGGGGCGACCGGGAGCTGAGCGGAGGCGCATCTTTCAAATCTGCGAGGGGCTGGAGGGACGGGTTTGGGGGGTCCCGAAACAACGCGGTCTGAAGTTTTACGTGTCAACGAGGCCGAAAGCAAAGAACGGGTCTTTCTTGGGACCAAAAGCATACCGCGCCGAATACAACCACAGACGTGCACTACGTAACAGGGAGACCCACGCCCCACACACACAACGATACATCCTAATACATTTGACAGGCCGGCCTGCAAGTCCCCTTTCCCCATACCCGACTTCTTCAGTCTGGGGGGGTTGCACTCCCTTAGCCCAATAACCGGACGCTTCGCTTTCGAATCCGACTCTACTGGGGACAGATCAAAAGGAAGGACTGGGTACTCCTCGGAGGAAGGTTATCTGGTTTAAGCACTTTAAGAGGAATGTGCTTCAGGATACGGAAATCCTTAATCCTAGGAGAAGGGGGAAGAAATAATCATCCGACAGAGTCTGAGAAGGCAACGGTCTTGTAAGGACAAGAGGGACCGAGCCTAGAAAAACAGAAAAGCTGGTAGGGTGATTAGAGCAGCCACCCTGGGGCCAAAACACGAACTTAATACTGAGGCAAGAGGGGTTGCTCGTGGAGAAGGTGGGGACGGAGCCGGAAGTAAGGGTAGTGCGAGAACCCAGTTTGTGGGGAACACAACAACGAATACCGAATCGCCGTGCGCGGGACCCAAGGCGTTGTGACATGGGAGAAAAAAAACCCCGATTGGAAGCAGGTGGGGGTACTGAAATCAAAGAAACAGCGCCTGGCACCGACGTACGGAATGGGTCAAAGGGAGATTATTTCCGTCAGGGAAGGCGCGGTGGCGAGGCTTGGCGGGTCTTAAGGGCCTTTTTCCAACCCCAGTGCGCTCTGGGGATCTATCTAAAATGCTGAAGAGCAACGGCACAACAATCTGGAGGAGGAACTCTTAGATAGAAGCGCGCAGGGTGCCACGGGACATTGCAGACCCCTCCCTCATTTCAGACAAGCTCCAATGCGCGTGCAAAAGCCATGGCGCCCTCCGCTGGCTTGAAGAGTTCAAGTGGCGGCTTTGTGTTCAGGGGAGAGGGGCCGCAAGCTGTATGCGATAAACCGTCCAGTCTTGTTTTCAATACAGTGCACCCCTCCGGAGGCGACCGCGGGGAAGAAGAGGGAATTGTGCCCCCGTGACAGACGGGTTGGTTGGGGTTTGATGTAATTGCCCGCCAAAATCACGGTGTCTCGCATCCTTACGGCTCTCTCCGCACCGCCAAACCGGCTGCATCCTTCAAAAGAACACCTCGATCGCTTGAACGTGGGGACGGGGATTAAAAGGGACATGGCTTCATGCCCCTGACGACCGTTCCTGCTGAAAAGTCTCGTCTCGCGCCGCTCGTCTCCGCACAAGAGCCGGTGAAAGTAAAAGATCACTTCGTAGGAGGTCTTCGGAACCTCGGCTCCAGTGGTGCCCGGTTCGGCGGGCTATAGCCGGTTTGGGACAGAAGCATGGCAGATCTGTCAAGTTTCCCCGATGGTCCCTCGTGCTCTTCAAACCTCGGGGCGTATGAAAGCTTAAATCCCTGTAGCATGGGACACTCGAGCGAGCTACTGGGAAAGGGGCAACCATGGTCAGGTAGACGAAAAGTGGCAGCGGACGACGTGGGGCAAGGGACCCTTTCGGAAGATACGGCTAGGAAATAAATGGGGATAGGGTCAGGGACTGTGCGGGGGCATGTACGGCAAGCTGCACGAGGGGGTTGAGTGTCGGAGAGGAGTAGGGGTTTGACGAAAGTAGGCTTGTCCTGTACACCGAGGGGTAAAAACCGGGTATTCATCACAACAACTCGGAGGGGAGACGGTCGAGGTTGGGTGCAGGGGGGATGGGGGAAAAAAAAAGTCCTGTAATGACGGACATCAACGAAACAAAGCAATCAATCGTCAGAACTATACGGGGCACTAGGAAACGGCGCGGGAGGGGGGGCCGTCCAGACAAGGGGGGGGGGAGGCTCAACGGGCAAGTCGAACCTCCGCAACTTCTACCACCCGCATCCGCAAACAAACGTTGTTTGTCTGTCAGGACCAACTACTGCTAAACGAATTTCCACACTATTTCCCGAACCCACACCACTATTCGTCGTCCCCTTTTTCTTGCTCCACTCAAAACATCGGACACCGTTCTTTGACCCATAAAAAACTCTCTTAACGCAAAGAGCCCCTTCAACCTACGAACAAATTTCACCAAACATTCTTCAACTCTGCGGGACTCATTTCACCTTCCCCCTTGTCCCTTTCCTTATACCCTCAGGTCCCTCCACCACCTCAATTTGAATGCCCGGAAGCGTTAGTGCATGACGTGCTTGACGACGGATCGTGTCAGTTAAAACGCTTACCGTTGGGCCGACGTTGCAGTTGGGCATATCAAGAGTAAAGAAAGGTACAATCCATCGCCGGAGCTGGAGAACAGTAGACGGACGGAAACATAAAAGCAATTAACGATTGTCACCAGAATTAGACTGCAGCATGCCCTAACAGGAGATATACACTACACAAAGAAGAGTACCGACGAAAGATTCTAGAAGTCATAGGGTCACAGGACTTTGCAGCGAAAGGGAGAACTACCAAAGATCAGGCCATACGGGGGGGAGAATTTTGGACCTGGGCAACGCCAGCAAAAAGGAGATCAGTTCTTGGACGAAAACCAAGGAGGACACCCACCAGGTTGCGTGGGAGGCGTGAAAAAAATAACAACACTATGCAAAAACAACATTCAGGCAAAGGCGGGAGGGACTTTGAGACAAGTAGGTCCTACTAAATTCTGAGGGCATAGTTCCCAGGCGTGCAAGGAAAAAAAAACCAAAAAAGACCAGGGGTCCCTAACAAAGGAAGACGGGGTTAAGAAGATCCTACCTGCTCACACAGAACGGGTCAGAATGTAAAAGAAGCATGAAAGCCGGTCCCTAAGATACCAAAAAGGGCACGACTAGTGGCAGCGTCAAAGCGAGACACTGTTGTGAATTTACGGTGACCTTCGGTATCAACTCGAAGGATCTTCCAACTTTCCCCTATGAAGTGAAGAAAAGCGCCAAGTGGTCTCAAGCGGAAAGAAGCCCAGACCTAGAGAGGAGAGTTGTAAACACGTGAATCAGGAAACAACGTCCATATTAAAAGGGAGGGGTGGGGCGTGTCGGCCCCTACGACGAAAAAACCCAGCGGGTCGCCACATCTACACGGAAAGTGGAAGGGGGGGGGAGGGCAGCAACCTCCTGCACTACCTCGCCACTGCTGCGGGCACGCGGGAAAAAATAGAATATTCCGAAGAGCCCTTAATGATAGCCCTGCAGTGCGAGATTACACCATCGCTTCGAGCCTCCAAGGGATCTTGTTCCTGTGCTTCAATTACGCTGGAAAGACCACTATGCGTGGTTGTAGCAGGCCCGGACATTAATGAAATCTATGGGCACCTCAGTGGCCATGGCAGACGCCCTGTATTGTATCATCAGTGAGCCCTGTTTTCTTCCACACACGCTTCGTTCAAAGTCACCATTCATCTTCCCTGAACGGGACCAAGATCGTTCGGCTCTAACTGATCTGCCGTCCGTTGCGACCCAGAATCCGGTGCGCCAGAACGGGGTGGTCTGCAATGAATATTAATATGTGATTCGAAGGAATGGGACGCCTACTAGGAAGCTCCGTCTGGTGCTTGTACACACCGAGGCCATCGGACTACATACCTGTTGGGGGGCCCACTGCGTTCAACTAAAGAGACTGTGGTTCTTGCGAAACCCTAGAAAATTCTAAGGGGACAGGCGAAGGCCGTCCAGAAAAGGAACTAAAATACCTAGACAAAAACTTGAGTGAATCATCTCCTCCACACCGAAACGGCGGGGGAAATGGTATAGTAGAAAAAAGAAGTCCGGACTACGCCTTCACTAGATAGGGGGCGGAAGACGTCAAAAACTGACTCCAATGGCAACAAGGTAGAACTCGAGGAGGGACACTTTGATGTTGTTTGAAAGACTACGACTCAGACACAAGCTCGCACTTGGACAACCGGGAGACCGGTAAAGGCGACGACCCTGCTATCTGATCAAAAAGAGTGGGAGAAAAAAGGAAAAAAGGGAGCGAACTCTGGTCTAGCCAGGTACAGGTAGACTTCCCGGAACGCTGCTGTGAGATGTTCGATTCGGCTCAACGACGAACATAGGATCGCCGTGTCACCGGGGGCAGGTTTAAAGTTAGGGAAAGGACGGGGGGCGACGCAACGTCTACTGAGAGGGGGGAAGGAGTCCGGAGGAGCCGACTCGCGATTCAGCCGTGGGGCCGTGGTCCGAGGGACGAGACAAGACGAAACGGCTTGTACGGGAGAGGGAACGGAAAGGGGGGAGGTCCGGACGGAAACAGGGGCCTCGCGTACCACCTCCAAAAAGATGTCTGGATGAGGGGGCAGGGGGAACAAAGGTATGGGGGAGCAGGGGAACCTGGGAGGGACAGCCCAGGGGAAGGCCGCGAGCAAGGTAATTGGAAAAAGGGGAAGAGGCTCACATTGTGAAAAAAAAGGGGGGCCCGACTGTCGCACCGAGTCTCATGATTAGAGACGAAAAGGATCAGGCCAGTTGGAAGGGGAAACGAAATTGGACGAGGAACAGAACAGGTATCGAGAGAAAAAAGTCGAAAAATGTGAGGCGAGATGCCATGGGAAAAGTAGCAGACGTCAGGAAAAAGATGTGAAGTGGCAGGGGAAAAAAGTATCTTTTATTTTCAGAAGAATTGGAAGGAACCAGGGCGTCCCGGAGGAGAGCAGCGCGGTTCTGAAAGGAGATACAGAGCAGGGGCAAAAAGAATGGAAGGCTGAGTACTTTTCCTATCAAGGGGAACCTGAGTGTTGAGGAGGAGTAGGGAAGAGGGTAGTCGCCAAAGAAAGAACCAATCCAAAAAAAAAAAAGGTTCATGGCCAGGGGTGTAGTAAGTGGGGGTCGAACCTCGATTTTCATCCTGGGTGGAGATAGGAAGAAACAACTGTCGAGATGGAGGGTTCACGAACGGGAAGTTTGCGGTCCGGCGAGTTTAGAAGGTAGGGCAAACAAAAAGGAAAAACGGGACACTGTTTACCTGCTCAGTTGTGCCGGGATCGGGGGAGGGAAAGGGGGGGTCCCTGGAGGGGGATTCCCCAGTCGACCCGGTTAAGGGAGCGGGAGGGGGAGGCCCCAGAGAAAAGGGGGACCCCTGGTTGTATGGGGCAACTGGGACGAGCAGGGGCCAGGGCCTGAGAGACGGGAGGGCGGACAGACCCCCGAGGACCCCCTCTAGTTCCGGGGGAGGGTTTTAAAACAGGGAGTTTTGTGGACGAGACCGACACTGGTGGGAGAAAATGGGTTGTCAGAATGCTTAAAGTTGGAGGTCCGTGGAAACTTCCAGAACTTTAAACAGGGAGGGAAGGGGAGGAGGGGGAAGCTTCAAGGGGATATTTCAGCGAAGATAAGGGGGGGGGCCTCGTAGGGACGCGGTTCGGAAGAGGGGAATAGCATTCCTGGGGGGGATGGTAGTTTGGAACGGCGCCCCGGTCGGAATTGCGGAGGTGTTGCCATAAGTTCTACAATGAGTGGAAGCCTAAGAGGAGATCTAGAAGGGCGTGTCACGAGACACAAACTGAAATCGCAACGCCTGTTAAAGAAGGAAAAACGATCTTAGATTAGGGAAGCCATACGAGCCCTAAAGGGGTATCCAAAACATTGTCGTGCTCAAGAGGTGAATTCCATTTTGTGAAGGTTAAAGGAGACCGGCCCTTTGGGAAACGGGTGGGTGTCAGTAGGGGGGAAAGGGGGTGGCCGAATGATGGACTGGCCGAAAGGTGTTCCTGTTGGGATTTCATTACAGCACCTGCACGGGAAGAGGGGTTGTTGGTTGGGTAGGTAATATTTCATGAGGGCTCCAGAGGGACGCCGAAATAACCTGTGGGGATCGCTTCGGGACGTTCACGAAGTTAGAAAGAGGAGAACTTTCTACGTAAGGAGAACTGACCCTCTGGGGGAGTGGAGAACAGCCGCCAAGTTCGAAAAGGGAAGCGGTCAGCGATATTCTGTTCTTGGGACCGTCCCCAGCAGGGGCCGCCGCCGAAAGGGCCGCCAACACAAATAGAAAACAGTCGCAGAAAAACCCCATCTGTTCAACGGCCGGCATACGGGACCAAACAGCCTCTTTCATTAATCACCGTGCAGCAGTTTCTAGGAAACACCACTAGACCAACACGCGCCTACATCACACCGAAGCAGAGGAGCGTCCAGAAAAACGTCACCTAAAAACGATGAACATAGATACTAAGTCACGGGACGTCATCATGTCACATCCCGTCAGCACCCTTCCGCTTTCGGTTCCGGTGGGACACCACGATACCACCCGACACGCTTCCGTTACCGAGATCATGTGATCACTCGGGTCGACGATTCATGGGGACGCCCCGAGGATCCCACGAGGCCCTCATTTTTTCACAACGTCTCCGTCCGCGCAGGCGTCTCGCGAACCGGAAACTATCGACAAAGCGATGTTGGAAGAAGGCATCGCGGGAATAGGGCTAGAAGGCCAACCTTCTTTTAGTAGAAGAAGGGAGAAAAGTCCTCGGGAGAACTCATAAAGGGGTCGTCGGCCGCAACAGGACAAATCCACATACGGAGAAGTAGTCTAAGAAAAGGGGGGGTTCGTCTTTCGAGACATTGGGGAAAGTGGAGAGAGGGAAGGTAGGCAGGAACACGCTTCGTGGGGGGAGCCCCTCGAGAGAGTGAACTGAGCCGCAGCTGTTTGGGTGACTGAGAAACCGGGTAAATGGGTTCAGCCCTTTTTCATTTCGGTGTCGGTGAGCACACAACTCCTGTCACGCTAATCACCGGTGAGGCATCTTGCAATGGGGCCGGGCGGCTGATGACCCGTGAGGTCCTTCTTTGAAACGCGTTCATCCAAACGCGCTCGTTGCAGCGGAATCTCCTCAAACCCATCACCAAGGGTCAAAGGAGAGGTCCCCAGAAAACGAACTCTGGCAGGGTTGCCCTGTACGGACCGCCGGCCGAAACTGGGAAACCGAAATTCCAACCTGCCCTCCGCCCCTTCATAGTGTATGCGGACGCTTTGTGTCACAAGAGGACAAACTGTGCATCCAGGTGTGGGGATTTATCAGGAGACCCGCCACCTCGTCGGGAGGATACGGAGCCGAAGTGACGGGAGGGGATGTAGAACAAAATCACTTTTCTAGCCAGGAAGGGTAATCAGACTCCCTGAGAGCACGACTGCACAACGATTAGACTAAAGTCTGGACATGAAGTGGTGGGCCTCAAGGGAGGAGCACCGGACGCAGGGCCTTCTTGAAGGGCTAGCATTCACACTAGGCAGAAAACATACGTGGGGCATTAAAACGATCTGTCGGAGGAGGAATCACAATAGGCCGAGGAAGAGGCGTTTTAGCAGGGAAACTCCGAGCACAAGGGCAACAGGAATACTAAGACGGGAAAAGAGGGACTTAAGGGGGCAACGCGCCCATGAAACGTCTACGGCGCATCCGGAGAGTCTTACGGGACGCGTGCCAGTGGTCTGGGTAGGGAGCACGAAAAAGGTCGGGATGAAGGAATTAAAGTGACATGACACCGACCCCCAGACCCCCCCCTCCCTTAACTCAGTGGGATACTTGATTTAGATTTGTGTAGTTTTCGGTTAGGTGAGGTCAGGAGGCGAATATTTCGGGGGGGGGTGGGAGTGGCGCGCGTTTGGGCGTGTGGGGGGTCAAGAACGTCCGTGTAGGGAAAACGCCAAGGAGGGTAACCCTAAGGACAAGCGGGGAAGGGGGGAAACGATGGGTCACGACTTACGGAGGTGGTGGCGGCGACTGAGCCAAGACGTGGGCGTGCTGCCGGGGAAGAACACTGGAACAACATATCATAAAATAGCAGGGACCTGCTTCGCATGGGTCAAGGCGTCGGGACCGAAAAGCGGGGTCTGGATCCTTATGTAGGAAGGGGGAGAATCTTGAAAGACCAGGAAATCCCGGATCAAACCTTTTAGTGCCAGGTCAGGACGAAAAGAAACTATGAAACCAGGAAACAAAAAACAAAACTATGTACGGAGACTGCGGGAGAGGAAACTACCTCTTCTGGACCAGAACGGCAGGGACCAAGTCACCTTCCGAGGAAAATGCAAACAGACAACAGCGGTCTCTTGGAACACTTCAAAAAGGGGGAAAACATGGACCGAAACCTTTCTCCCGAAGGAGCACAAGTTGTGGCAAGATATGGCGGACTTAAACGAGGGGATAGGAAGTCAAATTACGGGTTCCTGAAAATAAGTCCTAATTTAAGGGTGTGATCGCCGAGTACAGACGAGTCAATAGCAGCGGGAAGGGGAAAGAGGGATCCAAAGGCGGGGGCGACAACAAGAAAAAAGAAATAAGGAGAGCGGGGGAAATCAAAAAAATAAACTGAAAAAGACCAGGGGGAGAGCACCAGATCCGGAAAAGACCGGAGTTACAAAAGCACAAGAGGGAGACGGCCCAGGAAAGGGAAAAATACGTGGAGGGAAAACAGAAAACCCCATGTACCTAGCAGAGAAGTGGGACGGGGGACAAAACGACCTCAACAGGAAAAAGGGAGACACCACCGACAAGGAGCAAAAACATTTGCTGAGAGGGGGAAATAAAAACTCCCTTATTAGAAAAACCAGGCCAAGTCAATCGCGGCGGACAAACGGGGGGCAGTGCGAAGAAAGTGGGCTTCAGGAATTTCCAGTCTTCAAGTGTAAACGACACAACGGTCAAAGACAAGTGATCGGGAGGGACGACATAAGCTCACAGAAGGGGTCAGAGAAAGGGACAGCCAGTCTGAGGGCAACCCTTCTAAAAATAACCAGAAGCCAAAAAAGGTGGATGTAAAGCAAGGAGAAAAGTTTTGGGACGTCTGTGAAAAGGGGCATTTCCAAGAGAAGGACTAAAAAAGGCCGCAAGTGAAGTAATGCTGAGGCAGGGGGTGGAGCACATGAAAGTAATCAACAACTCTCAAACATAGGGAGAAAGGTGACTCACCAAAATAAATGACCACCCTTCATTGATGAAACATGGGAGTTCGGGGACAGGGGGGCTGTTCAAGAAGGACGGACGAGTTCTCCCACCGACTACCCCACTAGGTTCCCAGGAACGTTCCATTGTCAGCGCCCTGGCTCGGGATGCCGCACAGAAAATGTAATGAAAACAGAGGTTCAGAGAATAAGGGAAGAATGTTTCACTAAAGGAAGGCTGGTCCACGTGGGAAAACATAGCCCTTGCCTTTCATTATGGAACCGAACTAAATTTCGAGCTCGAGGGCGGTGGGGACGAATTGAGCCAAGGTTCTCAACGAAAACACAGCGTAGGGAAACAACAGAATTCAGGTTACCCGGAACCGCCAGTCGTCTGCGTCTAAAAGAACGCTGAGGCCTGGGCAATCAGGGCGACAGAGACATGGTTGCCGAAACGGGGGTGCCAATGAGGGTACTTTGAGACCAGTCGCTCGAGGGCATTCCCATCGGCGCGTACCTAAAAGGTGAGGGAGATATCGAACCCTCCGGGCCTCAAGGGAATACGACAGATTAGGGTGGCGGGGGGATGGATCTGAAACAAGGTGCACGACTGGAAAAAGGCACGACTCCGTCCGCAAGGGGCACCAGGGAATGACAAAAAGCTTAAGACATGGGATCCCACATCGCACGACAACGGACAAAGAAAAAATGACTTCTCGTTGGCGTCGAAAGGACGACGATGAAAAGTAGAGTGAGGAACGAATCAACCAGTACGAATACCAATCCGATGGGAACGCAACTTCTAGAGCTGAGCGCAACATGTGCTTTGGATAGGAATGTGAAAAGAGAACAGAGTGCCTGAACGGAAAAGTTCTCCTACCCAGAAAGATGCATTCGACAGCTCTTTCCGGGG
>Ga0179593_1280382_pt1 | contig 21494 bp, 18 predicted proteins | sample CZODoug2_1_08_16_FD_185931 | JGI IMG/M metagenome (GOLD analysis project Ga0179593, IMG submission 185931) | Vadose zone soil fungal communities from Angelo Coast Range Reserve, California, USA - CZODoug2_1_08_16fungal (PacBio error correction) | ecosystem: Environmental > Terrestrial > Soil >...
AGACCATCAGATCGGGAAGCCTTAACCTGCGCCAACCTTTTGGAAAGAGGGCCGGGACATATGACATTACTGCGGCAGGATCCGGGCATGGCAACTACACTCAACGTCGCGATCAAAAACCAGGAAATCGGACAAAAAGGGAGAGAGACGATGAGAGGCCGAAAGAGAGGACCGGGACTCACAAAAACTGACAAGGCTCAGGAGCGCTATCTTACGAGAGGGTGCAAAAAAAGCGTAAACAGACGAAAGAAACTCATGATGCGGCACCGAAAGCACAAAACCTCTACCATCGCGCTGAAGTCATGGAGGCACCCTGGTATACGAAAAATCACCCCTACCCGGATCAGGAACATTCATGCACGGAGGCAAAGATGTCTATGACTCCGCTTCGAGGAGGGGCAAACCAGCAACCCAGAGAACGAGGAATCACTGGGAGGAAAAAACTCCGCTACCACCTTCAGGCCTCTGGAAAGAATCTGGGAATAGAACGAAGACGTCGGACCAAGACCCCAGCTGTCCTGCAAGAAACTGCTAGAAAGGCCAGCCAAGAACCGGCGGGCGGCCTGAAAACGCCTACATCCCGCTGCTAGATATACCGACCGTATACCAAGGAGCGCTGCCGAGCTCCCGCGAAAACGGACCGGAAGGGAATGGGGCACACGAAAATAAATTAGAAGCTAAGAGACAACGCACAAATTAAGGCAAAAAAACAAAAAAGCAGACGTCGACGCGTGGGGAACAGGCACTGGACGCGCACGACGAGACACTGCAAAAAACCCCCACAGGAAACCACATCGCTAAGAAGCTGCCGTCTGGCCGTTCAAATCGGCACCTCGCTCGCAGTCAGCCGACCCGAAAGAGGGAGGGACGTGATGGACTGTCCACTCGACTGACAAGTGCAGGGGGTGAAGGATCGGGCAAGCGTGCGTGTACCAAAAAAACCGCTAAGGAAAAAAAACATTAGCCGCGTGGAAAGGACTAGACAGGGTGGGAAAAAGCTCTCTCCAAACGTAGGATGATAACAAAAGACAATTGAGGAAGTCGACCTGGTAGTCGTGAACCGACAATCGCGGCTAGGGGGTCCTTCCTCAGTTCAGCTCCTTCGCAGGCCACAGCAAAAAACCCGAAGACGCCCTGAGAAAAGTACATAGGGAAAAACGAGGTACAGTCCCATCAAGGGGAAAAGTGAAAGGAGATCCTGCGAAAACTCGTCTAGCGCGGGAAAGGGGAAGCCAAAGTGCATGAGCTCTTGTGGCGGAAAAAAAGGCAGGGGGCAGGGATCAGAAAAAGAAAAAGTCCAAAGACCTGCCTGAAACACAGCTACCTCTGAGGGAGCGGCGAAGGGCGAGGGTTACTTTTTCGCACGGTTAGGGAATAACCCCGGAATCAGTAAAAAGAGGAAAAGCCGAGACCGAGCAAGGAGAGACACATAACCACTCGTGGAGAAAAGTCCAGGGACCGGAAATCACGATCGTTATACATCTAAAGCAGCGGATGGCAGCCGTGTCGAGATCGGGAGCAAAAAATGTACCGGGAAGTAAAAAAAGTGGAGACCTGGACTCTTCGAGGGGACCCCGGGCAAATGGAGCTCCTGTAGTAATGCTCGGGGAAACCCCAGAAGTCGTATATGGAAACGGCCTCTCGAAATGAGGGGCCCTCTCCCGGACAGATACTCGCCTCAGGGGAAAAATTAAACGATTCCCCACCGAGGTACGGGAAACTATGAAGACCCATCGTCTGGGCACGGAAGTGCTCATGAACTTGTGACTCAAACTCTTCTCTTTCTAGATCCGGGCTGAAAAAAAGCTGCCGATTTTTCTGTCGTGGGGCAAGGCCAGGTGAGGGGTTCTGCCGCTAAGTGGGACTAGACACACTACTCGCGGAAAAAAAGAAGAATCAGGGGTCCAAGCAGCCGCAGGTCAGTTTTCGAGCAGGGCGAGAGGAGGGGGGGCGAAGTCGGAGCATTCTTTTGAAGCAAGTTAGTGCAGCGAAGAAAAACAGGAAAAGACGAGAAGGTTAGAGCGTAGGTGTAAAGAGAGGCCCTGTCCTGCAGCGCGGGAAAATTGTGGGGTCATGACGGCAAACGGCCCCAAGCCAGGGAAGAGTACAAGGAAAAAATGGGGCTCGAGGAAAAAAAACTCTCTCAAAAAACACGTTAGGGAAATCCGATGATCGCCCAGACGGGAAAAACCTGCTGAGGGGGCCAAGGGAATCGGAAGTCCAAAAAGATCTACGTACGCACTGGACATCCTTGAACTGGAACTACGACGCGAACCGCAACTATTACCGCTAAGAACACCTCGAACCTCGAGGAATCAAAAAAAAGATCTCAGAAAAGGGGAATAGGGACCTGCCTCTCAACTCCGGTTGAACGAAGATCCTTTCCGACGGGAGGTCATTACAAAAACAAGCAGAACAATGGAAAAGGGAAGGAACAGCACAAATAAATCAGGGCCTCTCTTATCTAAGCCAAGTGAGTAAGGCAGAAACACAAACCCGGGAAAGAAGAGTGTAAGTCCAAAACGGGCGATCTCAAGGGGTGAAGGACTCAATATCTGTGAAGGAAAAAAACGGCCTATTCTCTCCTCTACTGGGGGGACGACCTACCCATCTCTAAAAAACCTTCAGGCCGATGGAGAGAGAGGGGGTTTTAACCAAAAAAACATAATAACGTCTTAATTATACCGCGCAAGGAAAAACAAGAGCGAGTCAAAAAGCTGCAAACGAATCCTAACCAATTACATTCCGAAGAGACGGGGACCAGACGACAGGAGATCCCTGGGAAAAGGTATCCCGGGCAACGTACCATGAGAGATCTGCTACGGGAAAAGACCTAGCGTTCGAGCTAACGAAAAATGTTCTAAAGAGGTCCATGAGAAGCGGAAAGAAAACAAAGGCCGGAAAACCCAAAAACCCACCATTACCCAGCGGGCTAGCCGAGTTCGACGAGGTCAGCATCTTTCAAATTAAATGTACAGAAAACAAGCAAGAGAAGGGGAATTAATCTCTCTGAAACAAAAACGGAAAAGGTCCGCTTTCCTTTCACAGCTAAACCCGCGCTCGACGGAGCCGACAAATATTTGATGGTGGAACTGGTCAAGAATCCGGGAATACGGGGGAAGACGTCAAGCACTGTAAAAAAAAAACACTAAAAAAAGTCTAAGGGGTCTTCTACTCAGGGGGGTTAGCCGCGAGAAAAGAACGAAACCGTTTTCTACCTGAAACCAAGTTAAGAAACTCCAAAGGACAACACAACAAAGGGGGTAAAGAAGATCACTTCGGTTTCCTGTCACCCAAAAATCGAGTGCGGCGGAAAGAAAACTACCATTGAAGTAAACAGTTCAGTTGCAGCGAGGGTCGACGGCACATCAAGGAACCGAAGGACGCAAACAAGAAACGTACTGGGAAGCCTTGGACCCATCCCGGTAAAATCGATGACCTGCAATTCAGGTCGTCTACCTAGTCCCGACGGAAAAAAAGAAGATGCTCTTAAGGAGAGTAAGACGCCAACGGGGCCTTCGCTAGACTTTATCTCTAAGCCCGACAGAAGGACCGAAAGAAAAAGAGCAGCGACTTCGCAGGCAAGGTTGTTAAGGGTTTACTAGCATTGCGTGAAATTGAAGGAGCAGAAAAAAATCCTCTCGAGAGAGGAATAACCTCCTGGCCGGCTCCAGCGCTTACGGCGGGTCGATCTCTTCCTCGGACACTGGGGGAGCAAAATCATCGAGAAAGAAAAAAAGAGATGGAAAGTGTAAAAAAAAGAATGATTACATTTCCTACAGGGCATCACTAAGCAGCATGCTTTCACATGCGAGCCAGCTCCGGGGGGACGAACGGTGCAAGATACTGGGCCTCCGTAGTGAAAAGGGAAACGCCCGAAGAATGACGGTTGAAAGCGATGGGATGGTTGCTCCCTACGTGCAAAGAAATCAGACGACTCTCTTCTCATGCAAGAAAACCCCAACGAGGACCGCCATCGAGTCACTCTGCCCGGAGATGGGCTTCATGAAAGGGGAGGCGAGAGTGGTGAAGGGAACTGCTCACCTCAAGGCTCCTACTTACAGGCGGGGCGATAGGATGTTGGGCTCGATGTTTAAATTCCATCATGTAGTTGAAAAAAAGGGGGTCTGGCCGCAATCGCGTGACAAGGCACGGAACACAGATATCAAACGACGATCCCGTCTCTCCGGTCAACTGCCAAAAGAATTTGTAATTTTTCTAGGAATTAATGCGGCCAAGGAGCGTTGCTAGACCGCTGGCGGCTAGGGCGAAGCGAGGGAAAGGAACAGAAACGACGTTCGCGGCAAAGTGGTTGGTCCAGCCCTGAACCTGCAGCGAGTACGTCGGGGGACTTGTTGTAAAGAAAGAACCACCTTGAAGGCAGTAGCAGTGGGAGAAAAACAGCTCGGGCTGAAAAGAGGACCATCTCACACGGAGGAGGAAAGAGGTTCGAACATGTATCTGAGCGAGGTGGGGGACCTTTTTCGCAAGGCCGTGGGAGACTGTAAAAAACAACGCGTAGAGGGGGATGGAATGAGCTTAAAGACTCAAGCGAAAATTAAAGAGATCTTTACCCTGTAGAGAGCTCGACTACACCGGAGTTCCGAAAAAGTCTAGACGCATCGCGCCGACAATAGAAAACCGCTCTCCGCAAGCACTGAAGTGGGGGGAAAAAGAGCGGGGGAAGGGAAGTTACAGCCGCTGAAGATTCCACTATAAGAGGTCATAGAAACTACATATGGCAAGATTCAAATTACGTCATAAACAAAGCGACCCGCCCTTGGCCGGAAAATGGAAAACTAAGAAAAAAAACATGGCACCCAAAGGTTCAACCAAGCTGAAAAAAATGGGCGAGACTGAGTGGACTTGCTTAACTCTCGAGGGGGAAAGGAAGCCACTCGTTGAGGACGAGAGCGCACTGAGATGCGCCCTAAAATCGGAAGAACACTAAGATCAACTACCTAGGGAGGGGTCAACCAGAACTATACCTGCTGACTAGAAAAGCCAGGCGCACACCAAGCTGCACAGGCCGCATGAGAACGCCCTCTGCACGGAAAAAACCCAGCGCGGGAAAACGTACAAAAACGCTGATGGAGAGATCCCGATTGCCAAGACAGGGAAAAAAAAAGGTGCGGGACGCTCGACCCGAGAAGGGATAAAATGAGATCGCCGCAGAAAGAAAAGTGCTAGTGCCATCGTCGGGGGGCTCCGGACGTCACGCAAAAATCTCAAAAAAAAAAAAAAGCAAAGACCGCCTAAAAGGCTGACGCGGGAAACCCTCTTGTTTCAGGGGACGCAGGATCGCGACTTCACAGGAAAAGACCGCTGCTCGCGCCCAACGCGCAAACTTAGAAGAGAAAGCATAGGCAGATAGAATCCCGAAGTCATCTGATAGTCTAAAGCTATCTTTGCAAGCGTGGGCAGGGCGTCAGGAATAACGAAGACCCTGACTGCTGCAACGGAATGGGGGTGAGTAGGCAAAAACGACCAGGAACGAACACTCCTTAAGTGAAAGAAAAACGACGGAGAAATCCCGTCGGTGGGTCAACGTCGAAGCCTTCGTCGTGGCGGCCTCCTGAAAGCGCTACTAAAAATAGCAAGACATCTTTCCTGAGGCAGCAAAGAAACCGCCGGAAAAAATGAGCACCCGTACTGCACGACGCGGGACGTAAAAATTCAAATAAGAATGACGGCGTCCGCAAAACGGCCAGAAACGAAGTGCTCTTCAAAGAGGTGGCAAGGAGCATGCGGGAAGACGAGGGCGTTCCACGTCACACAAACTCCGCCGGCCCAAAAAGGTAGGAACGAGCGAGACAGGGTGGTTCAGGGGTCTCAAGAATTGTGAAATGAAAAGGGGCCAAGATAGTTAACAAACGGTAAAAAAACGACCTAGGCCTAGAGAAGCACTTCAATAAGCTAGTCGACAGCGAACCTGGAGAACCAGGAAAAAGGGAAGAGGGATAACAAGAAAAAACGTTAAAAGGTCCGGAAACGCGCTCGGGCAGGCCTCAACGGACGGGCAGCAGGCGTAGACCTGCTCGGAAAGGCTCGGGGAACGTGCTTTCAGCCGGTAGTAAGGGGGAAAAACCAGAATCGAAGGCCTGAATGGCGCACCGATGGCAGGGAAACATCCGTCAACCGTGACGCAGAGCATCAGGAAAGAAAAAAAAAGCGAAAACAGTGGAACCCCGGCGATTTCCGGCGTCCCACGAGAAAGAGACCAGGTCCGCCGTGGCGCAAAAGGTGCGCATCCTTTTCGGGGACTCTGGAAAAAGAAAGGAAAGAAAATTTCTTCATACTGCCAAGAGTCATGTTGGTGCAACTGAAGGGCCATCCGGGAGGGGAGGTTCAAACTGCAGGAGGCGTGTACAGGGCTAACTAAAAAACCTCAGTCTCAAACATCGAACGTCGCGAACGGTCCAATTAAGGGTTGTTCGAGAGCAGGTTCGAGGAGCTGCCAAAACTGTGCTCAGTCTGAGGGCCGAAAAGGGCGCGCGGGTCAAAGCAGCAAGGATGACTTTCCGCGGCGGAGGGGAAAAGGGGGTCCTGTACAAGCGCGTAGAGAGCTTGTACATCCGAGCAAATCCTGAGAGGGTTAAAAGCAGCGCCGCCAGCAGGGCCCGTTCGAAAACTCTCACAACGGGAGGAGAAAAAGAGAGATGGGCGACGGATCGAAAAAGGCAGCTGCTTTAACATACAGGGAAGTGAGGGAACAAAAACTAAAAGTCGACGAGCTCCGTTTGCAGGGATCAAGGGGAAATGGACACCTGACCAGGACTTGAAGCTCGGGAAGGAAAGGGAAGACTCGTACACCTCTGCAAAAAATGGGAAAAACCGGCGCCGAAGAGGGAAAGGCAAAGTTTTCTCCAACAACCTACATGCGCAAGCAAGGGCTCGGGGGGAGCGGGAGACGAACGGTTCTCACCTCGCGCCGGGCAAAAAAGAACAAAAGAGCCAAGATCAGAAAGAAGAAATCCTGCAACCTTCTGAAATCACCTTAGACGTAACAAATAGCAAAAAAAGGAAGGACCGGGTCATTATAAAGGGAGGACGAGCAGCGCAGACGTCACGTGTGGACGGCGGAAACTCATGTGGGCCGCCAACTAAGGCGAGGCTGAGAAAAACAAAACACTGGGGGGGGAAAAGGAGGACAATCAAAGCCGAGCTAACTCCAAGTCCTCCGCGATAACGCTTCTGGTTTAACTCTAGCACGTCGGCAGAGAAGGAGGCCAATCCACAGAAAAAAAGCTAAGCTCCCTTCCTCCGGGGACAGGAATGAAAAAAGAGCCTGGACGTCTATACATAACCGCTGCTGGCGGAGATGTAGCCAGAGGCAAGACTTTCCCGGGCATAAGGGATAGGGGAGGGGGCCAAGAGAACAGAGGCTTCTGCCCAGGCTCTAGGAAGGGGCTGCTACGAGTTAAGATCCGGAACGGCTCCGGGGCCTTCATCCACCACGGGCACTTCAACCCGACAAAATAGCAATCGCCTCTCAGCGTGGTGGACTGGCAAAAAGGGGAACGACGTGGAGCGAGAAAGCCAAGGCAAAGAGCGCAGTCGCCCACCAAGCATTCGGCTGCTTCACGCTCCCAAAGGCGAGCGACGAGGTCAAGGAAAAAAACAGTCAAACGTGTATGTACTATCGGGTGAAGTAAGAGGGACGAGGAGACCGAAACGAAGGACACCGAAACTGCGGACTAAAGGGCCTCGTTTCCCTTAAAAGGCAAGCGACGGAAACAAACAATAGGTCTACAAACAACAACGGCGAGGAGAGAATCAAATGTCGATTGTTCAAGTCGACTGGGGTCCCCGGCAGCGGGAAATCGCGCTATACATGAAAAAATTCAGCAGGACCTTGAGTCGCAGCACTAACCGAAAACCTGCTCACCGTACTGAAAGCGCTGTACAGTCCCATCAACGGGTCCATAGGGTAAGGCGACATCGGAAAGCGGGAAGACGGTGAGGCCAGGATGAAAAGCGGGAAAGCTCTCTCAACGGGAATGCGCTTGGGAAAGTATTATCAGGCAAAATCCCCAGCACAGAGAAGTCCTCCCCTCAGAAAGAAATCGAGAGAAGACAGCCGGTGGGGATCCAATTTGTGCAGGAAGAGCAAAATCAAGGGATCCCTCTTCTCAAGCGAGAGGCCGGCCCGATCTAAATCTTCAACGGGGTCGAGCGCGGTCAATAGCACCGTCGGAAGCAGAGGGATAAGAGAAAGGGGTTACGCGCAGTGGGTCCATCCTCTCTCGTTCATGACCAGTACAGAGGCGGCCAGCTCAAAGACTTGAGAAAACCTGCAGAAAAATCAGGGGGGGGGTCACGGGCGCGGGGAGAACAAGCCGGGGGAGGTTAACCCAGCGAAATAGAAAATCTGCCTACGTCGTCCCGAGAGGAGGGGCGCAAGAAAAAGTGGGCGAGATCATTATAAATAAGTCAGTTCGCGCCACAAAACGCGCTGAAGGACGAACAGGTCAAAAAAAAAAAAAATCCGGAACGGGCAAATAAATGGTCTGCATCCGTAGGTTTAGGGTTTTCTCGTCAGCAATTTCTTCAGACTGGCCCGCGGATCGTGTGGTTCGTTGGACCGGCACAGGGATGGAGGCCCGCGTCACCGGGGAAAACCGCGACGCAAAGCGATACAATCTCAGCAATAAGGGAGCCTTGAGGTGGTCGAGAAAGAATTGAGGCGCAGCAGAGAAAAAGCGAACGGGGGGAATCGAGGTTGGGAAACGCAAGTTGCATCCTCTATCTCAGTAAAAGTCGCGGCGTAGGGGGAAAGGACTCCTCACGCGCGTCAGACTGGGGAAAAAGGCCAGAAGACCAACCAAAAAAACCTGGCGAGTAAATCAGTAGACGAGAGGTATGGGGCTAGGTCCCAAAATCTCTCTCACCCCGAGAGGGCAAGAAAAGAAAGGGTAAAGGCACGCCCATCGCGTACGGAAGAAGGACGTTAACGAGGGTCCTGGCCTGTAGACCTCTACTCGGAAAGAAATGCGGAAAAGGGCCCTAGAACGTCAGAAGGCTGGGAGCCAAAAAAGATATAAACCTCGGAACGACAAACTCCGAGGCCCGACCGCATCAAATATCGAAAATCTGAAGGGACCAAGGGAACGGGATCGTCGTAACGAGGCGGGTCACCTATTACACTCGAAGGAAAAAAAGAAAACTAAAGGAGAAAGGGAAAAAGCAGCAAAAAAAAAAAGACGGAAGGCTTAACACCCTTTGGACAGACCAGGAAACAAAAACGACCCGGATAACCCTGTCTAGCAACACCGACTCGGGGAGAGGGACGAAGTGTTGAAACGCGGGTGGGGGAAAGAGGAAACTGCAACGAGCACCGTAGGAGAATGCACTGTGAGGAAAAACTCCATCGACGGCGACCACCTTCACCCTGAGGCTACGACTTCTGGGGGGAAACAACCGAAAAATATTGGAAAGGCTCCCGGCGCACCCGAACTGGGACATCATGTCCTCAACTGAAGCGAGCAAAGGCACAGGTAAAAAACTGCGGGCCGGGGAGGCGCGTACAGACCAACTGCTGGAAGTTGGTCACCGAGAAGACGTTTATAAATAGCGAAGCCGGACGCTCGACACAGGAGAAGATAGAGAAGCACATCAGCTCAGAGAAGTTGCGGAGAAACAGGGATAAAGGGGAGGAGGCCCGGGGTCAGAAAAGCCACCTGAACGGTCTCTCAAAAAGAAACCAGGAGACCAGGACGCTCGATTAAGTAGAGGGGAAATGGTCGAGTGATCTATGGGTCAAGGCAGGGGAAAAACGACTCTCGCGGGAAAAAGAAAACTAGAGGAGAAGGGAGAAAATGCAGGAGCTCAGGAAAATGACAGGTCGCCGAAAGAAAAAAGTCAATCGGAGGGTTTATACTGTCAAAAGAGCCGGCAGTAGAAAGGGAAGGCGGAGGGCGTCTGTGCTGCGACTCAACCGTGAAAATACGAAATGGTATTAAGAGGTCAAACGCGCTCAGGGTTTCAAGACACCCGAGTGATCTCTCCTCAAAACAACAACGAAAAAGATCAAGTCGAGTTGTTTCCGTCGAAAAGAACCGGAGAGCGGGGTGGGCGCCGAAAAAGAGGAACTAAAGAAGTGCATAGACACGGTCAGAAAGGCACACGCCACGCCTAAACTCAAGAGACACCCCTGGAAAGCCAGCCAAAATGGGAATTCCACTTTCCAGGGACCTGCTTCAGAAGACAGCCGTTGAGGACTGGAACAAGGAACGAGAAGAGATGAGAGCGGTGGTAAATCGAGGAATTTGTCAGGGAGATGAAGGTCATATCGCGGAAAAAGGAACCAGCGACATCTTCCTGCCAAACCACGCATTCGAACAGAGGGGCTGGGTGGTTTCGGGTGAGAGGAACGCAAATGCAACCAAGAAAAACGATCCGCCCTCGTCTGCGCAAAGCGAGAGCGAAAGAGAAAGACAGCTAAGAATCTTCGTCAAACCTGAGAAAACACCGGGACTCGCCCGCGGGATACATAAACCAGAGAGCGGGAGGAGTCCGGGATCAGTCCTGTACCGGGAAAAAGGGGGCGCGCACAAAGCTGGAACAGTTTAAATCGACAGCTCCGGGGGCGAAAGTTAAGGGAAGTCCCAAAAGAGTAGGATAGGGGAAGAAAATGAGTAGATCACGGCCTGACGGTGGTGCGGCCGGTGGCGCTCACTCAAAGGAAAAAGAGCAAAAGAATCGTTGGAGAGGGAGGCGGCCCCAACTTCCGCGAGCTCGCAACACTGAAGACCGCGTCGGGAAAAGGGGCAATAAAGGAGAAGAAGGGGAGGCTCATGGGGGAGATAAAACTCAGGGATTCGACCTGTGCACAGCAAATGTTGTGACGATCATTTTGCTTGGAAAGAGGGAGGGGGAAGCCGAGTCGAGGGTGACCCGCAAAAAAAAAACCAAGCAAAAGAACTTCCGCCCGGTCGGGGAGAGCAGGTATAGACGTTCTGTGCGCCCGAGCATCGACGAGCAATCCTGCATAGTTAGAAGGAGGAACAATAGGGCAAAGAGAGCTAACTTCGAGGCAAAAGGAGGGTGTCCAGGCTGAATGCAAAGCGCGACGCGTCTGAGGGGGGTTTACATTCCTATCAACGGGAAACCGTCATGGCGCAGTAAGAAAGGAAACGACGCAAGGGAGGATGACGGTCGAAAAGCGACACAACAAAAGTAGGGGGGAAATATAAAAGTCTACGTAACAGAAAAGAAGCAGAAATACGGACACCAGAAGGAAAGTTAAAAAAAAACAAAATCGACGCAGCGATTTCATTGGCAACTGGACCCCTACCGTCGACGATCCACGAGAAGAGCAAAAGCAGACCAAACCCATATACGAAGAAACGAGCATAGAAAAGAAGCCAGAAACAAACTAAAAAAGGCGGAGGAGGTTTACCAAGGTGCGCAGCGGGTTTCTCAGAACGAGGGGCAAAACTCCACTACATGATGGCCAGGGAAACGGACGAAAGAAAAATCTCTACCGATCAAGCGCTGTCCGGAGACGAACCTTTAGGAGACGCACAATGAGCACAACTAAAGGAGCATGGTAAAAAACCACGCTGCAACATGGGGGAGAGGAAGAAATGTGGACGGAGACCTGGGGGAACGAACTGAAAAGCAAAACTGATTGACGTCAAAGGGAGCTCTCATGCACATGTAGAAGCAAAACAAGAGAAATCGGCGCCACGGGGGACGCTGAACTACAATGCTGGTGTTTTCAAAAAAGCAGACTACCGGCTGAGTCAGTAACCGGATCCCCAGTGGCAGAAGGCACAGCAGCGGCAAAGAAAAAACGGCCGAAGGGACGGAATGCGGAGAGGGAGAGGAAGGAGAGGTAAAAAGTATCCAAAAAGGACGCCTGTATACATGCCTCTCGGAGGGGAAACGCATCAAGCCGCAGCTCTCCCGTGGCAAACAGGGGGCTAGCTTCGGCTCAAAAGTTCCTCGAAAACGGGCGATAAAACCACCAGGAGGAAGCAAAACGCGCAAAGCGCGCTGTGTGTAGCAGCGCGGGAGTCGGGGATGGAAACAGAGAAGGAAAAAAGCAAGGCCCCGCCCGGAGAGACCCACCCGAAGAAGAGCATTCTTCGGCGCCGTCACGCACGGCAAGAAACGGGACGCAAGGAAGCAGTCATCAGAACGTGGATGGTCCAAGGCAACCAGGGCAGTAGTTGCAGCCTGGAGTACGGCGGGGGGATGACGGAGAAGGACCCGGAAAACTGCGGCTACAAAATGAAAAACTAGGCAAAAGGATAACGCAGTTCAAAGAAAAGACGAAGGGAGCGCTAAAGAGATCACTTCGAGTGGAAGGGCGACCAGGTAACGTCGTCGCGACGCCGAAGAGGGCGCATTTCGAAAAAAACTTCGGAGCAGCAAAACAAAACCGCAAGGGGAGGAAATGAAAAAAAAAAAAAACCCGGAAAGGGAAGCAAGAGCAAGGAACACGTTAACATCGATAACGTCTCGAAACCTAGGCAGAGGAGGTGAATAGCGGGATAGCACGAAATCTGGTGGACAAGCGCGGCCGGCCTGAATTAAGGACACGTCAACACCAGCGACAAAAAAAAGGAAGCACTGCCTGCCAAACGGTCGAACGGCGCTGAGGGCAGTCTGGGTTGCCAAATTTTGGAGGGATTAAACTCCTATCCTCGATGGGGGTAGCACAGAGCCGCCAACTTTTGAGAATGAGGCGATCTCAGAGCTTCAGGTCGAAGAGGACCAGCAGAGGAAAAAGGCAAAGGGGAACTTAAGAAAATCTTGATCACAAAAGCAGCGGGGAGGAAAGCAACGGCCAGGCAAGCTTCTGAGGGAAGCGTCATTGAGCAAGCAGAAACTTGCGAACCGAAAGAGTCGTAGCAAGGGAACGATGGAAGCTGTAGTAGAGCGGGGAAAAACCAGAGAGTAGGAATTCGGCCTGGACTGTGGTCGACAAGAGGCGGGGGGACGCCTAAGATTCTAGATCAGGATCTCACAAACTCAAGGAGTTCCAAGACAGAGGGACAACGAAAAAAAAGGAAGGTGCCTCACATCAGTCGTCGCAGACTCAAGGAAAACAGGAATCGGTCCAAGGGGGGGAGACAAGGGTTTCGCGCACAACTGGACACTCTTAATGGGGCGTGTTTTGAGAGAAAAGGGGAACGGGAGACGGTGTGGGGTTCAGGCCTCTGCGACGTTACGAAAAAGAAAACGCATAGCGCACGACGAAAGCCAGCGCGGGGACAACTGCAAAACCGTGTCCGGGGGTGTTCGAAAAGTAATTTCAGCGACGACAGTCGCGAACACAAACCCACCCCCCAAGGCAGAGGAACCGAGGTGTAGGAGCGCAACCGTAACCAGAGGCAGCCCGAGGAAGTCTCGGAGGACGCTGAACCTTCAGCGCGTAAAGGGAAGGGGATCTGGGTGGGATCAGTCCGATCAAAACGTCCCTCCTGGGCGCATAAATCATAGGACGCAGAGCAGGGGCGAAGAGAGAAATCGGAACAAAAACAACGGGACAAAGATAGAGATGTCGAAAATCGTCCCGAAGGAGGGAGAATTCTACCGCGCCAGAGGGCCGTGGATCAAATTTACAACCAATCCTCAAAGGGAGGGGGAATGGACACAAAGTCGAATCGCAGAGGCACAGAAGCTCGAGAAAAATAACGTCAAAGAATCTACGACTCCGAAGACCGCAGATAACGGAGACTCTAAAAAGGGAGACGGCAATGACCAGCTCGACGTCGTGCCGGAAGGTGGAAGATGGTGGGCAAACAGTCTTACCAGACTCGAAGCTTACTCAGATAAAGGGGAAAAAGGTCAAAGGACAACAGCATCAAACTGTACTTCTTAATACCGGATTAGGCGAAGGACCCGACCCGTTCCTAAAAGGTTCAATTACCCTCCAGAGGAGGGATTAATCAGGAAGGGAAACTCTTCGCGGGGTGGGCCAGTATGCCTCCAAAGGGAAGGAACTGATTCAGAAAACTGTTGAGGTCTCCCCTCTGACATCGAACCAAAGGGAACACTCTTATCTCAAAACTGGGTTCCCCTAGCAACTCTACTAAAGGGGAAATTAGTCCACACATCGCCGGCGAGGATACAGGTCAGAAACCGCCCGGCAGCCTTAAGGAATTCGTAGGACAAGGACGGCCGGATTACAGGGTAGTTTATCCACTACGTCCCGGTGATACGAGTATAGCTAAGGCTAGGCCCTCGAGGGGAGATCGGAGGCAGGACTAGAGAAGTTTCGAGAAGAGGGCGCAGAGAGGGAGCCCGGTGAAGCACAGACAACCTAGTTACACCTAAAACAGGAGAAACGCGATCTCGTCGATCAGGGGCACGCTGGGAGCTTGTTGGGTGCATCCGAAAAAGACTGACTAAAAACGCGCGCTCGGGAACAAGACTCGAAGATAATTTATACTGGCCGTCAAGCAGTCACCTCGCAGAAAACCGGGTCGCCTACCCGAAGCAGGAATCGAGGAATATTGTGAATACAGCGCATAAGGTCATAAGGGAAAGCTTAGGACTGTCGTAGTTGCCACACTGTAGCTCTGAAAATTCTTCTAACTCAAATAGTAGACCGGCGGCAAACAAACGACAACATGGTCTGAAAACGCGGAAGAGGAAATCTAAAAACAACAAAGAGGTGATGAGGAGAATCACGAGGACAGTTCTTCCCTGTCGAGGCGGCCGGCAAAAAATGACGTCGTGGTTGCAGATCAGAAGGGAAACGGGACTGAGTAGGACGGAGGGACTGTCTAACTTACGGCATGATCTCAGAAACAATCCAAGGTTTCCCGAGAGGCGGTGAAAGACAGAGGGAGGATCGCTATACGGGTCCAGAGGAAGGGTAAAACGGGGTGGGGTTGCATCGAGAGGGAAGAATGCTGGACGATGGGGAAAGAGTAAAAAGGGGAACTCGCGAAGAATGACAAAAAGGTAAGAAACGCACGGAGCGAACTGGGCGGGTTGACCGCCCGCGTGGGTTTCTTGAACAAAGGATGCAGATCAGCCTCGTATGAAAGGCGAGGAAAAGGACACAGAAAAGTGAGAAGCGGGTATTCGTGCAGACTGAGAAAGGGGGAGCACTGAGGAAATCGTGGAAAATCTAAGGGGAGGGTAATGGGCGCAAATCTCGAGGGGGCAGTGGAAGTCCAGTCAAGAGAAAGAGGGCTTCCCAGTGCAGAGAGGAAGGGAGAGGTATACTTCAGGAAGGGAAACAGAAGGGAGATCATCTTCACTGACGGGGTCGCGAAAGTCTATGTGCTACGAAAGTGCGCGAAAAGAATAAATATAGGGCTAACGTCAGGAGAGAAAAAACCGCGGAGGTAACTCATCCACACGCCCAAAGGTGACATCAACTTAACTGGTAGCCCTGTTAGTGAGATGGTTCTGAAATAGAAGACACGGGTAGGAATAGGCGGAGGGAGAGGGGTGGTCATCCGGGGTGACATGGGGCCATCATGGAGTTGGTGCTCTCTCCTACGGACGGTGCTCACCAAGACACAAGAGATCAAGGTTCATGCCGGCGCAATGAGGGGGGGGGGGTTTTCGGAGGTGGCTTGGGACAAGATATCAAAGAGAATCCTCGGCTGAGGGAGTTGAGCTCTCAGGCCTCGGAAGAAAGAAGCGCAGTTCATTAGGGGGGACAGGCAAAGGAGGCGGACGCGCTCGCTTCGAGAAGTGGTACAGGAGGATAAAAGCCGCGGGCGCGGGAAAGCAGGTAGAGAGGCCGGGGGAGAGGGGGGCGCAGGTGAGAAAAGCGATGGCAACAAACAACGTTGAGGAGAGAAGGGTGTCTCACGTCGAAAGGCATGCCTGAGTAAACTTAACAATGAGTCGCTGGGGGCTGGACCATGTACAACAGCAAACTAAGATACCTCTGAAGGGACAGGGCCTGGAAAAAAGAGCTCAGCTAAGTGCAGAGAGAGAGGCCCTAAATAAACGGCCGCCATATGAAAAACGACGCTAGCCCTACCTGCCTGCAAAACAACCGAAAAAGACTCTGTCGGTGGAAAGATCGGGGGAGGAGTCGTCCGATGGGTCAAAATCTTACCCTACGGCCAAAAAAAAGAACGGGGCCAATCAACCTGAGAACAAACTCGACCTCTCATATAGGACATGATGAAAAGAAGAACATGGAAGAACACCCGAAAGACCTTTCAAGCCACGAATGGGGGCATACTCTTGAAGAACTAGGGGGGGGAAGGCGGAACGGGGCATCGTAAAAGGGAAGAGCACCGATTCTATCCTGTTACGCTCGCATGGGGGTGAGACCCGACCTCGCTCCGCGAAAAACGTCGGCCGATTCGAAGACTTCGGTTTTTCCAACCCAAGACTACGGAGGAAAGTATACCACTTCGCCACAGGGGCCGGGCTCCATCTGCTGAGCAAAAGCGGCGCCCGTAGAACCTAGACGATGGGAGGCTACGGAGCCCCTGCTGGAGTTCCCGAGAAGCTACCTCAAATCAGAAACTCAGGGGGCGGCCGGACAAGACCCGCTGAAGCTAGGGAGAGCGGGGAAGTTAGAAGGAGAGTTGCCACACCTGAGGTAGTTCGTCCGGTCCGGCAAAAACGCGGCAAACAAAAAGCACAAAGGAGAAATCAAGGTCCTGGGAGACGAGGGGGGAATCTCGGTCGAGGCTTTAAGAAGACTGAAATAGAAGAGGGACGGCTCGCACCTGCGAAACGTAACTCGGAAGGAGGCAACAGAACAAAAGAGCGAGACGATACCTAGCGGCAAAAGAGATGTATGGTGAAGTCCCCACAACGTCAGGAAAACGGGGAGGCTCGGGACGTAGGGCCCGACGAAGGACCGCTGCTCTAAATGATTTGTAGGATCCGATCGTGACTGCGGGGCAACGACATACTGACGGGGGTCGCGAAAACGAGAATGGACTCGAGAAAACAAAAACTGTAGGAAGGAAGGAGCATCGAGTTTGTTCAAGGAACCTCACCGGACGAGAGGAGGGCAGACAATCGCGGAGACGTGGCATAGCAGATCTCTTCCTTAGTCGGCCTCACACCAGCCGAACTCTAACTCGGACGCTTGGAAAGTCCACATCCAGGAAACGGGAGCTAAAGAGGGGTCTAGCGCGACGTGGGGACGGGGGCAAGAAGGCGCTGGCAGAAGCCGCAGAAGTTCCTGGAGGAATTAGAGGAGGCCGGAAAAGTCAAATGACTCTAACAGCGAACGACGGAGAAGAGGGAGGCGGGCTCCGGGTGAGTGAGAGACCGCAGGGTGTTTTGCGTGGGGAAAGCCGAAGATGGAAGATCGAAGCAGTCCGAGCCCAAATCAGAGGAACAGGATGTCGAGCTTCTTCAAATATACCGGGAAAGCGAAAAGCCTCTTTATAATCCCCATCCGGATGTACACCCGCTCTACGGAATTTCCAGGGACGTAGGCCTCTCACAGGCAGGGCACTGTAGTTCGGCAGGAGAGGGATAAGTGACACAGGGGAGTAGGGCCCATAATCTAATCGCGGAGACTGTGTTTTCGGGGGGAGCAGCGGGGGTTTGGCTCCCTGCCCAGTGCCGAAGCAGAAAGGGAGCAATGTCTCGAAGTGTCGGGAAAAAAATCGAGGAATTAAGGGTCAGCAAACTGAGCAGCGCACCAGCTGATGGCACTGGAGGCGAACGGGTGCGGGTTGCTCGGTTATGGCGTAAAGAAGGGGGGCGAACTGGTGTGAGGTGTGCTGCTCGGGAATTGACAGTATTGATTCTGCCTCTTCGCGGGTAATCAATAGAACCCGAGGAACGAAAAAAGAAATCGTGTCAACTGCTCTCCTTTCGTTGTTCGAAGAAGATGGAGCGCGCAGTCAGAGACAAGAGGGGCAGGGCACGGATAGTCCAAATAGTAGGACTAATCTTTCAGCGCGAGATCGAGTCGGGGAAAAGCCGCACAGCGGCGGAGGGGTAGAATAAATTACCAGGCAAGAATGGAGAGGTAAAAAGGAACGCTAGGAGATCCTTTAGGCTATCCGGGGGGAGGAGGAAGAGTTGAAAGCGGACCGACTCCGTCTTTAAAGAGAAGGAGGAATGACCGCGAGATACTCGCCGCGCATGCAATGAAAAGGCCACTTCCACCTACAAAAACGAGAGGAGATTTCGTGAGAACGGACTCGAGAGGAAAAAAACCAAACACGTGAGGAAATCTGACCCTTTTTTCCGCGCAGACGCATCTGAAAACTGCTCTAGAGCAAAACTGACAATAGGACTTGTTGTACCGTAGCAGGGAGAGATGGGGGAGATGTGCAAAACACGGGAAAAAAGACTCGGCAAAGAAACAAACATTAGGGAAAAGTAAACCTGAGCATTGACCTCACGCGTCGTCGTCTTAAAAATTTATGGTAATCCCGTAAAAGGAAGCATGTTAAGGATCCACGGGGAACGACGGAACCAATGGTGGAGGGAGCTCTGGGGGGACGAGAACTGCGCTCCGAGCGATCCGATGAATCTTACCGAGAAGATGGAGTATTAACCTAGAATATATCTAAAACCAAAGGAGGATGAAAAATAACGACTGGTTTCCAAGAGCACTACTAATTGAAGTACCGTCAACTACCAGACCGAGTGGGACCGAGCAGGGACGAGCTCTCTAGATGACCTTGCCCGAAGACAAGTGAACGAAGCGTGACTGAAAAAAAGGAGGCCTTACTAAACATGCTTAATTATAAAGAGTACGGAAAGTCTAAAGTCCGGGGCTTCCATGTGACAGACTCTCACACAACAGGAGGGCTGCTTTATCTTGACTCACTAAGTGTAGAGACTAGATCCATGACGGATACGGTCACATTCAGGAGCTGAGCTCAACCAGAAACAAAACCAGTCGCCCTCGACTCAGCCGAGTTCGGGAGTGGTCATTTAGGAGCGTAAGTGAGAAGAAAATCGACTTTCAGGCAAGGAAAAGGAGTCTCTCTGCCCAAAAGAGAGGAGCTTCGCGAGCCGCAAGAGTCGGAACCGGCTAGAGAAAGGGACGCAGCCCAGAAACAACATCAGTTAAAATGGATGTGTACGGAAGCAGAAGGTGCAGTAACGGGGCATGCGGTGGGACGGACGTATGGGTTCCCTCAGGAAAAGCTGCGTTTAGGCATACATACAATGTCTTAGCGAGGCGATGTCGGGAAACGTGCACACACGGACCAAGGTGGTGACTAACCTCTAATTGACTCCAAGATACAAAAAAAAAGAGGAGGATTAAAAGAGAAACGTCCGGTTTCCAACCTGGTCAAGTACTCAAGTCAGCAGAAGAACAACGCGGCGACGACAATGTGAATAGGGCAAAAAAAGAAAGGGATTCTTCTGACCGGGGAAAACACGCACTGTCACACAATCACCCGGACGGGGGACAGTTACACGCCCAGGAATTCACTGGGGAGGAGAAATCGTGATCGCGTGGCCAGGCGGGAAGAAAACGGCCAGGGGAAAGAAGGGGCTCTTCGCGCGGTGAGGCGAGGAGGGGAAGGGACCTGGGGAAGTTGAAAGGAAGCTCGTCATGAACCCCCAAAAGCAACCATTCAATAAAAACGAGGACGAACGGGAGAAAGCTCTTGCTGGGGCACGGGGAAAGTCGCATCAGGTGAGTGAAGGCCCGATACAGTTAAAATACGGCGGAGGGTAAAGATAGACCTGACGGCAGATAATCGCGGGGATACGAGCGTGTCCGGGAACTGGAAAAAGGGACGTAGAACTGTATACATCTCCAGCAGCGGGGGAAGCAGGGGGAAAGGGCCAGATTCAGTTCAGTGAAGAAGCCGGGCGGCGGAATAAGCTGAGACGGAGAGGCTCTATGTCACAGGGGCGCAATAGGGCGGAGGAGGGGCCGGGAACCCCAAAGACGGAAAGGCAGCGGCCTTAGGCGCGAGGGGAGAGGGCGTTCCTCCCAGTGGTCGCATGAATACAGGATGAGGGAACTCTGGCGGGCAAGGCGGGCGAGGCCCCACAAGGGGTCAAGGAAAACACAGTCGCCCCTAGTAGGGGTCCGCGTCTGCCCTTAAGGGAGGATCATTTTCGGGTGGGAGAAGGTTTAGCACTAAAAGGGGCTGAAACGGCCAGAGAATAGTGTGGTGCAGAATCATTTGGACATGGAAAGAAGGGGTAGGTGATGTTCTGCGGGAGTAGAGGGGAACGGGGAGCAACACCGCTCGCGAAAAAGATCAATCACTACGGTCACTGACCGCGCCTGCAGGGTTGTTGAGAGCAGGGTCTTGAGGTAGCCCGAGGACGATCTCTGGCGGCCGGGGAATCCTGTCCGTAAGCCCGATCGCGGGAAAGGGGGCGTCTTAAGGGCACATAAGGAAAGAGGGGGCTACGCGAGCTTGTTTGCGTCCCACTTCCAAAGGGAGTAAAGCAGGTATCCGCTCGGGTGAAATACCCGTGGCAATCGAGAACAATTAGTGAAAAAGAAGGTAGATTAATCGGAAGCGGGAGGACGAAGGCCGAATGAGCCAGGGAATTGGATCGGAATGTAAAAAACAATCTCGCAGTAGAGTGCAGTATAAGGGAATGGACACCTCCCGCGAGTCACGTAGGGCTGCCAGGGGAGGGACTACACAAGGCAAGGGCCTACGCTCTGATAACAAAAAGGATCGACCAACCTGACAGGCGGAGAGACCGCGCGCCGTCCCACCGGGACGTAACGAGAATCAGAAAAAAGATGATGCCGGTCACACCGGAAGAAAAACAAAATGCCAAAACCTCGACGTGAGGGAAAGGAGCACACCTTGAGGAATAAATTATCACAGGACCAAGATACGACCCGCATCCATACCAAACTCCTTGGCTATGACTCAGGGGACGGGAGGAACTATCGGCACCGCGCTTGAAAGCCGGGGAGGATACTGACGACCGCGCACTGAGAGTCGAAAGAGAGTGCTTACCAACCTTAAAAAGGCGCGAGAGAAGCTGATTGGGGTGAACCGAGCACGCCGGAGGAAAGTATCCCGCGACGAGAACCAGCTTTAAACATAAAGTGGCCTCGATACTGCTAAAGACCTCCGGTAAAGTCCGGCAGACGACAGACTGATACCTCAAAGGGGAAGATGTCTCCCTGTAGAACGTCCCGGGGTCAAGGACCTCCAGAAGGAGAAACGGTAGAAAGAGCTCTGGGAGGGGCCGCGAGTCATTGCTAAAACGTACATTATCTAGGATAATTTACGACAGCGCAACAAACTGAGACCAACCCGAAAAAAGTCGCCAGCAAAAAAGACGCTCGAGTTAGGTGGGCAGTGCAGGAGATTTAGCGTGTTGACTGGACGGGAGAATCAAGGGCTTGACGCGGCACGAGCGCAGAGTCCACAAGAAGAAGAAAACTTCGTGCTCTGTAAGGAGGAGAGACCCGGGGAAGAGAAGTCGACAAAAAAGACAGGTCCAATAGAAGCGTATTGTACGGTACATCTAGAAGCAGGAGGTTCATTGCAGTCTTATGAAATGGGTTATCCGAATAAGGGAAAGCGGTGGACAAATTTAGTGAACATGAAAAAAGGAAAAACGGGAAAAGTTGCGGAAAAGGA
>Ga0179593_1563482_pt1 | contig 21494 bp, 25 predicted proteins | sample CZODoug2_1_08_16_FD_185931 | JGI IMG/M metagenome (GOLD analysis project Ga0179593, IMG submission 185931) | Vadose zone soil fungal communities from Angelo Coast Range Reserve, California, USA - CZODoug2_1_08_16fungal (PacBio error correction) | ecosystem: Environmental > Terrestrial > Soil >...
ACGGTCAAGAGGTCCGTGTCTGAGCTTCTAATATAACACACCAGCCATGCCTTCAAAGCGGATGCCTTGGAAACGGGACAGAAAGAAAAAAGATGCACGATATAGCAATGGAAATACGACACACTTCCAAGGGGCAGTAAACACACAAGTCCAAAAAATTATGTGCAAGAGAGATTCGGAGGCGCGGGGATGCATGTTTGGTCAGTGAAAAGGAACCAAAAGGATGAATTCGGGGGAAAAAAAAGTGCTGCAGGGGGCGCGGGAACTGCTTTTGGGGCGCTGAGAGGCGAGGCAAAAGTCCAAGCAGCGGGAAGGAAGGAATGGTTGTCAGTTGCAGGTACGGTGCCGACGTGAACACCGGAAAGGGTGCAGACCGCGCGGCCGACTGGCAGGGCCTACGCCGGGGCATCAAACCGGGCGAGAGAGGTAGCTTTCAAGAAAAAAAAGCTTACCTTTAATGCGAAAGAGGAAGTCCTGAAGCCGGTAAGAAAGAAATTACAAGTCGATCAAGGAAAATGAACATTATGAGATGAAAAGGGAAGGTCAACCTGTGCCCTCGATTGAAGCGCTAAGTGATTGGCGAGTATACAAGGGGCAGACGATCGAGAGGCCTAGGTGATTGGGAAAGGTTGTCAAAACAGGGATATCGCAACGTCGAACATAGAGGATCTTAGGGCATCGACTGGGAGGAGGGAATGTATGCATGGAGAGAACTAAAGCGGTCCAGCTCAGATGGATCCAGTAGAGCAGGCAGAAGGATATCCGAGACAGACACTCCGCAAGAAAAGAATCGAACGGCGCGAAGCTTCAATGCCAATTGAGAGCGGCTCTCTTGGAGGGAACAAGAGTAACATGCGGCGGAGTTGGCAAGTCTAGTAAGTTCCTTGGATGCCCAGGGGAGAGTAAATGTCCAAGATCGGGAAGCCCGGTGTGAAAAAGGTGTTTTCGCAGAATCGGGGGAGGAAATCTGCAACAACAACAAAGGGAGGAAAAAGCACAAAGCCAGTCCATCGTCTAAACACCAAAAATAAAACCGGGTTGTATTGAAAAAAAAAAAAAAAAAACGCCTGGGAATTAGGAAATTCTCCCGAGAATGAAACTTCCCGCTTGACCGAAGTCCAAAAAACAAAAGCGGGAGGCTTGCCTAAAAAGGTGGAGATGGGGGGGTCACGTCACGATAATCGCGCCGTCGATGGGGAAGTCTGCCAATTGGGGTCCGGAGGGAATAGGCCAAGGCGGAAAAATACATCTCGACGTGAAGGCGGGCATTTCCTCCCGACTTAGAAGCAGCAAGGCGATGCAAAAACCAAGAAGCAATGGTGATAAAGGGAATATAATCCGAAGCGTGCAAAAGCGCCGATCACCAGAGGGTAAGGTGAAGGAAATCCAGGCAAAAAGGACTCTCAGGCTCGATCCGAGAGAAGAAGAAGGGGGGAAAAATCGTCCTCGATCAATCCACGCCGCAATCGCCGAATGTCAAAAAGAATCTTGTACTTGGAACACCTCAAGGGATGAGGGGAAATGATGCATCACTTGGTGCAACGATATTTCTGAAAAGAAGGAAAACGATCGTATATCGAGGGGGGAAAAGTCTGTGACGCGGGCAAGCGGCCAATACAACGCCTTGGAAGAGGTTCCGCTGGTTAAAGTAGATGCCTAAAACATGGACGAGCAGGAAGGATGCTTGGAGCGGCTAAGCGAGGCGAAGCTCCTCCATGGCAACAGGGTGTGTCGGGGAGGAAATGGCGCATTTTATGGAGGCGAATCAATATATCGACACAAGGGGGCGGGAGGAAAGTATTAGAAAGAATAACTGCTCCCTCGAAAAGCGTGGAGCGCATATAAAAATACCAAGGGGGCGAAGTCGTGTACGGTACTGAGTCGGAGGGGAGAAAAATTCGGTTATAGAGATATAGCCCGCGTCCCGGAGACGCACTGGATAAACCGATGAGAGGGGATGTCAATCTAGAAGAGGCCGGGGGAGCCCGCGCAAGGCTTCAAGCACGAGGAAAAACTTCTGCTTCCCGATGAAATAAGGACGAAGAGAAATGGGGTCGAGAGCGGTTACAGAGAAAAATGAGGTCAGCTTAGGAAAAGAATGGGAAGTCGTTTGCAGGGGAAAATCGTTCACGCACCGCAAAATGGCAACAGGAATTAACTGGTCAGAAAGGTCTTACTGAGTTCGACGGCGGAGGGAATACGCAACATGTTCATGAGTAGTTCTAGTACATTCGAGGCCGTCAAAGGTTGAGAAAGGGCATCAGGCGGGAGGGACCCGATCGGAGGGAGCTGGCCGCCGTGGGTAGGGGGCCGGCGCTAGTGACAGACCCTGAGAAGTAAGGGCAGAGTGCCGCCACTGGAAGATGACGGCACCCACACCAGATGCGTGAGAGGAAACGAGTCTTCCGAACTTTGAAGAGATCTTGCCTAGGCCTAGGAAAAGTGCGAGAGCCTATTGTACGCCAGGAAGTTCAAGAAATCGCAGTGGGGGTATCGACCTAAAAAAAGGCACCGTCAATCGCAGTGATCAACCAAAAGCTCTGAAAGAGGTGCTTTGCCAGGTCGCAGAGCTTTTTGAGAGGATGCTGCCGTAGGGGGAGAAAGTGGGCAGGCAAGGGGAGAAGGTAGGAAGGGTCGTATTGAGGGGGAGTCTGGTCGCCGTGGGTGGGATCGGCGGTATAGGAAAAAGCAACATCGTCCAAGGATCAAACTAAAAGATCTAAGATCAAGAAAGTGCATGCGGAAAGTAAGGGCAGACAATAGGCAACTGGGGGTTGGTGTGTTTCGGAAAATCGATCAGCAATGTAACTGCCAAACGGTCACATGGCGGTTCTTCCCGGCGCAATGCTGTCCGCTTTCTGCTAGGCAAAGAGAGAGGATTCTGGCAAGCCGTCCGTACCGCGTCGCTCCTGATTGCAACAGGGAGACATCCCCTACCAGGATGCGGGGGGCGGGGCCATCCAGGAAAGGACAGTTGGCCGAAGAAGCAAGTCAAAGACGAGATCAAAGTATCTAGTGAAAGATATAGATATGCGCGGAGCGGCTCCTGATTGAGCGCTACGGCACTTTCTTTCCGGACAGAGGGTCGGGTAGGGATTTGAAGAAAGGGGCGGCCGGAGCCGCAGATTTAGCTCTAGGAGAAGCTCCCGTTGAAGGAGCTCGCTGAAAAAGAAAGGAGAGCACTTGCAAGCTAACACCGATAATAAAAGACCGATCAAAACTCTGCAAGAAGATGCTGATATCTATTTGAGGGGGTGAGCAAAACAACCGGGGCCGATGGCTGAGGGGGAAGAGCGGCGAAAGGTTGCCGACCAGGCGCGTCGGGACTCGAAGGTGCGGTTGTCGCTGGAAGGAGATGGTGCTGGCCACAGCGAGGGGAGGCAAGAACAGCTACATGAGGTAATCTCCTAAAATGAGGCAGGCTCGCCGCATCACCAAAAAGAGAGACGAAAAGTGGAAAAAAGAGAAGGATTGGAGAGACTGTGGCACCAGAGTTTCTTCCAGGGGGAGGATTTAAAGGGCTGGGACTGCCACTATTCAGTGAATTTGCCAAGTCAACCACTCGACGATCGTAAGCTTCAAAGAAAGTCTGCGATCTGCAAATGTCAAAACAGGCCAATTGGCCGAAGCACCGCATTCAGGTGGCAAGGGAGCGTATAGTATGCAAGAATTCCAGTGTAACAGACGGACTCACCGGCCGGGGCTATGGTTAAGCCGCCTAAATATTCAAGGAGCCCACGGAGCTTACCTGCCGCAGATACCGCGGCTGCACAATGCGGGCGGAGGGAGGCAAAATAATAGAAAGGTCGAGAAAAAATTGAATGATGACCTTAGCACCTTGTCGAGTGGGAGGGAGAGAGGGGAAAATCGGAAGGAGACATCGAGAGATTTGTTTGGGTTCAAACGATTTCCGTCGCAACGCGAAACAATATGAGAAGAAAGGCTTCAGAGGGAGCCGGCGAAAAAGGTCTTCCAAAAACAATTCCTAAGAAGGGAATTGCGCCGATCGTATCGTTTCAAGCAGAGCCGGCAGGCGGGAGGAGGGCCTGTATGGCGGTATCCGGGGTCGCTTAAACCGATTCTCGATAACTGTGGGGAAAAAACGGAAGAGAATCTCAGCTATGCTCGCAACGAGTATTCCAATCCTTCCACCACAAACATTAGTGGAAGGGACCACAAGAAGTTTCCAAGAAACTTGCCTGATGTGCATCCCAGATTCAGGAAGTAGTGCATTGGGGAAGATCCGAAAATGGATCAATCGGAAGTCACGAAATATTGGATCGTCGGCAAGACCAGGGGGGAAGGAGAGCTGAGTGCCGGAGCAGTCTGCTGATTCCGCGACAATGAAAAATGAGGGGGATAGTGGTGTTGTGAAAGGGGTATTCCGCCCTGAAACCACAACGCCAGCGTGGCAAGATCTTGGAAGAGGGGACTGCCTCCGAAAAATCTCGTAGAGTATAGGGTCCGGCCGGTCCGAAGGATAGGTGCCAGGGGAGGGGGGCCTAAACGGAAATGACAATTCACTACCAGAGGTTGGTCTAGATCGAAGGTCTAATGGGAAAGTGCAGGGCACGGGGCGGGGATGTGTAGCAAAACTTCCGAGGGGATTTCTAGAAGAGGAGAATCGAATTCGGGGCAGATGCTGAGGATAACGTCAGGGGGCTGCAATGCAAAGGAAATCTTGACAGACGACGTCGAAAATCAGAGGCGCAACGGGAGGGGTTTGTGGAAGACCTCAGGACTTGGAAATGTTAAAATAAATTCGGACCAGCAAAGATGGAGACAGAAGAGGACAAAATAGTCGGGGAAGAAGTTGTCTGAAATCGCCGAATCGACTGATGAAAGAGCGGACCGAGGGAGGAAGAGAAAGTTTAGGGGAGCGTGTGTGGGGGGAAGATTCATTGACGTAGGCAATTCGCGGAGTTCTGGGGGGGAAACTAAAACCAAAGGGATGTGGTATGCGACCAAGGGCTGGCAGCCGGTGGGGAGTGGGGAGAAAGGGGCCGCGGGGGGATTGAATCATAAAACAACTTGAGGATTAGTAACATAAGATTTCCTCAGAAAAGTAGCCATTGTCGAAAAGGGTTGTTAAAGCCGCAGAATGTGACATCCGGAATTTTTCCGCAAAACAAATATCGGAACGGGACCAGAAAGAAGGACCTTCAACCGAGTAAACATTCAATATGGGGGAAGCGCACAGGGAGAATCTATTTAAAAAGGGAACCGAGAGGTAAGGGGGAGCCAGTAGGTAAGGACCTTCTATTCTGCAGGAGAGGCCTGAACTGGACAGTACCAAGAGACAATGCGATGCAAAAACACAAGGAAGAGGTTGACTAAGATGATGGGTCGGGGGAGATAATGAGAGGAGGGTGGAAAAGACACAGGAAAAAAAATCCTTCAGAGATAAGGGGCAGCGATCCTACAAGCGCAAGAAGGTCCGGATCGAAAGCCGAAAGATCGGGGAGAGAATTGGATAACCAGAAGGGCTGTTACGGGATTTATGAGGGTAAATACAGGAGAGAGACAGTTACACCTCAGGTAAGAAATATAGGATGACCGCGTACTCCCTAGGAAAGGTGACGCGGTCGTTAGGTCCGAAATCGAGGCTCCAACGAGGGGGAATGTTTCCTCTTGTTCACAATGCGTCACCGAAAGAAAAAAAAGATCGGCTGCTCAGGCCTGTAAAGAGTAAATGAAAGGGGAAAGGGGCTCGAACCCCAAAAGGTTATTTTGCGACCGCATTAATATTTCGAGGACCCGGGAGGTAAAGGGCTCAAAAAATGCACCCTCCTGAATCGCTTGCAATCATGACGATGGGGGGTGGGGGGGAAAATGGGGGGGGAAGGGACTACGCGGGGAACTCTGGCCTAATAGAAAGAGCGGCCGAGAGCAAGGAAAGACAATCTCTCCCGAAAGGGGGACAAAGGGTCAGAATAAAGCTTTTCGGGAAAGGACTCCCGCCCCGGGAATGAGGACTTTTCATCCGCGAAAAGAGGCGGTCCCTGGATGAATAGCGGAAGAAACCAGAAAAGCGTCAGGATGACGGCTCTGTTAAGGGGGAATTTGGGGGGTACGCGATCTATGAAAAGGAGTATATGGTCGAGAAGGGGAGAAGAGTTCGCTGGGAAAAACAGAGAGGGGGGAGGTTGTCCGCCACACTCCAGTTGGGCCAGAGAGAAATGGGGAAAGCGGAGCAACAATGTAAAAGTTGGCCCACTGTCTCCTAGGTACCGGTGGGAGTTTTCCGAAAAGAAGCAGCGAATTCAGGCCGCAAAGAAGGACTCGCTCCTTAAGTTTTTGTTATGGGGAGTCGCTAGAAACAGTGCGAAACGGGGCATGAGGGAATCTTGCGGCCACGGCATCTTCAGTTCAAATCAAAAGCTTAGGGCCCACGTGTATTCTTCTTCCTTAGTCGCCACCAATGGGTGCAAGAATACGGAGTGAGGCGGCGCATCATAGAATGTGTGGCCGCCAAAACCAATTAGAGTTATCATACTGGTGCTCTTCAAATGAGGAGGTCACGCAGTTGCTGACCCCACGACCGTAGGCCAAAAAAAGTCCCCATGGCAAAAAGGGACTACATCCTTACTGTTGCTTGCGTGCCAAGGTTGTAAAGTTAGGGATGATCACGTGGGAAAGACTCGCCGCCGTGGGGGGTGCGCACCAGATCAGATAAGCGGTCTTGAAAAGTGGGGGGTCATGCGACAGGCACCGGTTATGGGGGGGGACTATGAATACTGGAAAAGGGGCGGTCCTCAAAAGGAGGGGCCTGCGATTGGACAATCGGCCCGCCTTCAGCAATCAAGAACTGGTTGTGTTAGAAAAAAAAAAGGGCACACGCAAGGGAGAGGGAGAAGAGGCGTGATGGGATCCTGCCGTGAGGTCCGTAAGTGCTGCCAAATGTGGAACGGAAAACGCAGAGGAGCGTAGAAGACAAGGCCTGAGAATTCTTAGCAATCACTGCCGGGGGGGAAGGGAGGGTTGTTCGCACCGCTCAAAGAAGACCAAAGTATGTCGGAGGGAGACAGTACTTGTAGAAAGAAAGCCTCGGACAACAACAGAAAAAGGGAGGGAAAAGTAATGATATTCGAGGAAGGCGAGCAGCCTGATAAACGGCCTTCCTCAAAGGAAGGAATGCCTGGTAAAAAACTCAAGCATCCCGGGAAATCTTTACGACCGGACGGGCTTCACATCTACCGGTGAAGAGGCGAGAAAACATCAATTTGCAAAAAACCGCGATAACAGTAACATCACGACCATCAGTCATATAAAATTTCTCCTCTCGCGTGAGGGGGAGGGGGGAGGGGAGGTGTGAACAAAAAAACCAAAACCTGCGGGGGGTCTGAATAGCGCTCGCTGCCCAAGAAAAAGAACGTACGTCTGTCAAAGGGGTATCGTTGAGAGTCCTACTAACCGAAGGGGACCGTCTGGTGCAAAAATCTTACAAGATTCGAAGAAAAAGGGGAAGCAGATCCTTTCAGGTTACCTTCGTCTCATTCAAAAAGTGAAAAAAAATCGCCGAAAAAAAAGCTCTGGAAAGAAGGAACATGAATCACATCGACCTGTCACTCTTCGGGAAGGGGGAACACCGATACAGGGAGAAAGCTTCGAGGGGAAAAGCGAAAACAAACGCGAACTGGAATTTTGCCTACGCTCAACCAAAGGGGAGGAAAAGAATCCGAGACCAAAAATGGCGCAACAGAGGATCTTCCAAGTTTGCCCGAGCCGCTGGCAGACCGTGTTGAAAAAACCGGGCCGAAAAGAGGGGTGCTGGTGGGGAATAAGGGAAGTATTAATACTCAAAGAATAAAGCCGTGGGGGGGCTAAGGCGTAATCAAAACTCTGAAAAATGTTAAGCTTTCTGGTCCTGAGAGGTTTCGGCGTTACGAAAAAGTCTTTCTGGAATCTTGGGAATCAAGGAGCGACAGGGATTTATTTCGTGAGAATCCCGTCTATTCGTTTGAAATCGGATGGTACATCAAAAGATATGGTGTAACCTATTTTTTGGGGGAAACGATCGCATTTAAAAAAAGGTTCGCAACTCCAAGAAAGAACCTTCGCCTAAGAACGATTTATCTGGAGTTCCGCCAAGACGGACGAGGCCTTGCGGGGAAGGGGACGGCCGTCTTTTTCGAAAAGGCACCTTTCGGAGGAAGGGGTGAGGGGGTGTGGGGCTGATCCTGAAGGTCGACTGAGGAGGAATGACACCCCGCCATGGCTTCAAATCCGAGGAAGGGGCGCGAGGAGGAAGAAAGGAAGATAGGCAGCAAGAAATCAGTGCACAGCCACGCCTTTGAAACAAAGGTACATGATTTACGAAAAGCTAGGGGGGAGGGGTTGATGGGATTGGCTGAAAGAGGGGACTACACTCCTACGTGTTGCCGGAACGATATTGGGAAAGAGGCGAAAGGGGAACCGCTGTGGTTGTCCGAGGCAAAGGCTAGATGGAGCGGGGGGAGTAACCGTGCGTTCAAATGGTGGGGGGGTGTTAGGCCATCTACGGCCCTTGAAGCGGAACCTCGAGTGGGCGGGAGCTGGGATCAGGGGGGAAGGGAGGCCTTCACCTCGTAGTCGTCCGAGGGGAGGAAATGAAAGTACGGTGCATGCGTACGATTCAATGAAGAGCAGGTGACCTCCAATAACAGTATCCATGATAAGTAGATGAAGGCGCTGGATTTAGAGAGCCGGGCCAAGGGTCCGGATCTTATACGACGAAACAAGAGGGAGCGGAATGACCAGAATGGGAGATGGGCACGAGAGTAGAACACGGACGATCAGAAAGAGGCGTCAAACAATCTTCTTGGGGGGGGGGGGCGATCTCCATGGGGGATCGAGGGCCGTTAGGGAAAGGCGAAAGCCCATAAGTAGGGAATGCGCCGGAAAAGCTACTCGCATTCCCTCTGCGGAGAATCCGCTCAAAGAAGGGGAAGGCCGAATAGACGATTGCTGCTAAAGGGGACTCCCCCAACTGTATTAAGGGACCACAGAGGGTTGCGGAGGGCAGGATTTCGAAGGGGAAAAATCCTGGAGCGGGCAATTGCCGGGTATTCAGGGCATCAAAAAAAAACCATTTTTTTACAAGCTGTGACGTGCGGTCCTAGACGCACACAGGAGAGACGATAGCAAACGGCAGGGGCAAAAAAACCGGGGAGGGGGGAGCCCCGTCCAGCCGGTTCGAGAAAAACAATTGAGTTAAACCAGAGACAGATTTGAACGCGAAAAGAAAAAGCAGTGCCTCACCAGGTCCCTGCTGTGTGAAACCGAGAAAACAAGGAAGGGGGGTAAGTGGGAGAATTTGGCGGAAAAAGTTCACTCTCGATAGGCTCCGGTCGGGAGGGAAAAAAAAATTGCAGAAGGAAAATGAGATTACTTTCGCCGAAATCTCTACTTGGCAGCAGGGTGAAAGGGAGGAAAAATAATATAAGGAAAATGCGACACCAAGAGCAGCGCCTCAGGAATCGCGCTTGCCTATGAGAATCGTAATCGTTGGCAACTAAGAGGAAATCAAACAATCAATGGGACCGGCAAAAGAAATCGCTAGGATGAAGGGATGCGCCCTCTTATAGGAAGGCGTCAAAGATCAAACAAAAGGCAGCAAAAGTCATCGAACTAAGTAAGGGGGTGAATTTCTTCAATCCCAGTCTGCGGAACAGTGTCCGCAAGTCTAAATCAAGGAGGAATTAACCTCCTGACAAACCGTCTATTCTTTTGACAAAGGGGGGTCCCGTTTCGCGCGGCAACTGCTGCCCATGTTTTTAACGAGGGGTCCGCGTGGGGGATCGGCACGTATGGAAAAAAATTCATTGAAGAGCTGCATTGTCAGGCGAAAAAGGAAGCCGCCATTCGTTCGAGTCTCCCCATTGGCACTTGTGTTAACGTTAGACCAGCCTCATCTCAATATTCTGCAAGGCACCCAGGGACCACTCTTCTAAAACCATAACGAGACAATACTAAATCGCGTGGAGCGCACAAGGCAGATGAACGGGGGGTGATGCGGGGGATGTATTCCACAAAAAAAGATTCGGATTGCGGCGTTGCGATCTTGAGCCGGCGAACAATAGGAGATAAAAATTTTTGGGCGGAAGGATGTATAAAAAGAGCCCTTCGACGACAAGTTGCCAGGACCAAAGACAACTTAAAGAATTCTTGGCATGAGCCGCAGGGAAGAACGCGGAGGGCAAACTACGCGTATCAATGAACTGAAAAATTCCGGTTACAGAACCAATTTACCTCGTTCGCGGGACAGTAAAAGCTTCTCTATTGTTCCGGGGAATTAATCAGAACTCGCAAAAAATCACCTATCAGTTGATACGCTCCATGAGGAGTTTGCCTGCAGAGGTAATAAAGATGTGAAATAAGGCGGCAGTAAGTAATCCTATATTATAAGGACTTTTTATTTCAGCACTGACTCACAACGCCGACATGAAAAGAACGCACAAACGTTCTCGCCTCCTGGTTATTGGTATAAGGAAACTAGCTCGGAGAAAACCAGGTGATCTGCAGTGATGTCCGAAACTGGTAGTCTAACTCGCCTCGCATAAAGCGGCTGGAAACACCAATGAAGGATTACGTCTGCCGTCCACCAGAGAAAGATCAGAGTGATTCATCGAGGGTGAGCGAACGTTACGAAGGGATTGGTTGGGACGAAGGAAGATTGGCCTCAGAAACGAGGTCGATACCCAACCTCAACGGGTGCCAAGGAGCCGGCAGCCATGATGGGTTCCTTGCTTTGGACCGAAATCGAGGGGGAAGGAACCGATCCTTAAGCACGTTGGGAAGGCGAGCGAGCGACTGTAAGCAAGATACCGAAAAAGTTCGTAGAGAGGTAAAAAAACAACCGCAAAAGATAGGTCCCTAAAAAAGCTGGTCTGGGATTTAGGGAAAAAGAAGCCCGAAAAGCGAATTTAAGGTGTGGGTGTAACTCCTAAAGTACAGCACGGATACGACTGGGGCGAAAGCATGGGAATGATGGAGTGAATGACGTTCTTGCCGGGGATGTCGCACGTGCAAGCAGATGGAAAGACGGATAAGGATCGAAAAAAAAAACCGTAGCAGACGGTATGTGCCCTTATACTCTGGCACGGACGAACCCCACCATTGGGACCTGAGATCAGTCAGAGGGAAAGGGGCCCTCGTCAATCTCTCTAGAAACTGATTAGAGAGTACATGGCAGAACTTATTAATTCCTAAAATGGAGCATCCTGGGAGGGGGGGTGGGGGTCCTTTTGCCAAAAAGCGAAGAGTCAGGAACGGGCAGACGAGAAAAATGCGGCGTCGAAAAATCAAAGAGAGCCTGGAAAAACAGAGAGGATTTCCTACCGCACCGAAGTCATCCATCACGACCTCGGCCCTATAAAATGTTAAAAAAAAGCCTAACTTGAGGGTGCGAGGTGCAACCAAGGGGGGACCCGATTTTTCTGAAAGGAGGGAGTGACCAAATAGGATCGGAAGATAATTGCAAGCTCTGGCGTCCGAAAACCCGTGAAAACAATACCAAAAATGGGGAGAGGGGGCCTACGATACCGAGTGCCGGAAAAGGCTCAATTCTAGGCGAAGACCTCGGAAATGGGCGGCAGTTAAAAGAGCGCTGCTCAATGAAAAAAATTGCGAGGAGCATCACCAAGCGCTAGACGAACAACATCACTCACATCTGCGGATTTTCGAGGATTAATAAGAAGCACTTTGACTTTAAAAAAATGCGGTCCCAGCCCAATGGAGTAATGCCATGTGTAAATGACTCCTTCCAAGTGTCGAACAAAACACTAGAGGAGCGCAAACATCACGGGAAGGCTTCCTGAAGAGAATGAAACAGTGTTTTTCTTGCTCGCCTCTTCTTGGGCGGTATGACTCAATAAAAATGCCAGGGGTGTCTAATTCCGCAAAGATCCGTTTATAAGAGAGCGCTACGTTAGACGTCCCTGAAGAGGCCCAGTAAGCATGGAAAACCATTCTTTCTTGATCGTTGAGACAGGGATGAGTAAAATCAAGGCTCGAAAAAGGGTGCTTGGGAACTCGTACATTGGTTATGAGAGGTTCAGACATACGGTACTCTTGTGAAAAAGAATTTGTGTTGCTCTAACTAGGGGGGGGGGGCAAGCAACTAGGAAACTGAGAAGGCGAAGCAATTCCGGGGGAGAAAAGCTCAGGAGAATAACTTTTTGGGGAAGACAGTATTTGTCGACCCATGAAAGCGGATTAAGAAGAGTCAGAACCCGTTCGGCAGGTCCCGTCTTTAAAGACAACCGGCTCTTAAAAGTCACTATACTTTGATCTTGTACCGTAGGGTAATGGTCTGGGGCCGGTCTCGAGGAAATACTCACGTATATATTCATCACACACACTTCACTCAATACAACAAAGAGGCCAAAAACATGTCATTGTGAAAGAAAAAAGATTCGAAAGGGGGAGTTCGCTGAAGGTTGAGAAACGAAAAGATTTCACGTAAAAATATGGGAAGGCTTAGAAAAAAAATGCTTGCAGTGGCGGGACCGACTTCTGTTGTACAGGAGGAGGACGCTGACAAAGTACTTAGCGAATGTTGGTTCTGGGGTATGCATCGGGGGACACTATGAAAAACAGCGAACAAGGGGGGGTGGCTCCGAGGGCCGAACGGGGACGACAATGAAAAGATCAACCTCTATAGACGGGAGGAAGCCAATTATATCGCTGCCCTTTTCCCCGTGCTGACTGGGGGAACGGTGACGGTGTGGAAAATCACAGGAGCATGGTTAGAGGAATATTCTAGGGGAAAAAGACCGTTCTTTGTGGGGGCGAGACGACATTAATGGCTTGAGGATCCGCAGCGAGCGGGACGGCATTCAGAACCTTGATGTCTCATCCTTCTTCGAAACCTTTTCGCACAGAAGAAAAGTGCGCAGTAAGATCTTCTTGGTGTGGACGGGGGCAAATCGCCCTTGATGACGGCGAGGAAAGGGAAAAAAAAAAAGCCAAACAAGTCGGAAGGGGGTCCGTCTGCGCCTGAGCGGCGCTACTTAAGCATTTTGAGAAGACGGCGAGAAGAAAGCGCAAGTCATGAAAAGGAAAAAGTGCTCCTAAAACCGGAGGCTGGGAATTAGGGGCTAAAAAAAAATTCGGGCATGTCGGGGTTGGCCTGAAATTGGAAGGAGTCGGTCAAAGGAATTCCTGGGGCCGTGGGGGGGGAAGCAATTTCAATGGCGTTTGGTAAATCTCTCTCAAAAGGGGGATTATTAAAATATAGAGGAAGAGAAAAAAGAAAATGCCGAATCTGAGTCGGGTGCCGGAAGGGGGCATAACCTTCATGGAAACTTCGGGGGGGCGCCCCAAGAAGAAACTTCCTTCAGACCCCCGGCCGTAGTGGGAAGAAAAAAATAAGTTTGCACATGTATCAATTTGCTTCCTCTCTTAGGAGACCGAGGCTGGTACAGCCATGTGGCTAGTTTCACGGCCAGCCGACTGGATCCATCTCGAGGGGGGCAGGGCGAAAATTTCCTAAGAAGAGTCATCAAGGAATGTCTCAGAAAGAGTTGGCGACAATCAGGGGTGATTGATAATATCAAGGGGAAAAGCCTGCTGAGAATAACAGAAATGTTTAAAGGGGCCGCCCGCAAAAATGCGCGATGAGGAGAAACGCGCCCGAGGTCTCAGGTAACCGTTCACTACGGGAGCAAAATCGAATATCGTCCTCGCAATCTGGTACGGTGGTCAATAGAGACCAGGCCTTCATAGCACTTGTCAATGAGGATCTCAAGGAGAGGGGGAACCCGAGTTGGACGGGGACGGCGGAAAGTGGTAAAGCTCGCGGAAACGACGGCAACAACATCTCCTGTGGGAGGCGGTTCCTCGAAAATGAGGCAAAGGGGGCCAAAATTGAAAAATCAGCGCAGGTTGCGCGCGGAAAGGGGATTCTAAGAGACGACAAAAGGTTTCTGAAAACTGGTGGGGTGCACGCCTGCCTTCTCAGCGTTGCAGGAAAGTGGATAGGTCTTCCACAGAGAAATCCATGAGAAAAAGCTACCTCGCGATGAGACGTCACCTCATAAGGACATTTGTAAGACGGCAGTGTCGGGGACTAATAGGGTCGCGCGTGGGGCGGGCAAAAGGCAATCGGCCGAGAGCACCGTTCCCTTGCATCGCTCCCCGCGGTGAAGAAATGGCGAACGTTACAGAAAAGCCGTTGCAAACGACCAACTCGATTCATTCTGAGCCACGCACACCGTGCTTCAAGGGAAATTAACGATCGAGCCAAGGCCATTTACCGTCGATTGTACATAACCGTGCCAGACCTAGTGAAAGGCTCTTCGCGAAAAATTGGAACAATACGGAAAAATGGGAAAACAGAGATTGGACCGATGGAAAATTAATCCTTCTACAAAGCTCGACCTGAAAAAGGAGGGAGGGCATGGGCAATGTGCAATTTAAAGGGAGATTATCAAAAGGGGGGAAGGAGGGATTTCCCAGAGCACCTCCCGCAACTGAGTCAAGAGTAAGGCGACCACGATTGGGGGTTCGTGCAAGGAAGGATCGGGGAGGAGCTAGGCGCGGACAAAAAATCATGCCCACTTAGTATACATTGATCGACACCTGCTGTCGCCTCTTCTCAGGAACCAATCAGTCGTCTGAAAATGTCCTATACTAAAGACTAAGCATCAGGGAAAAAATAGATTTCTAGACGCAAACTATTTACATAGGGATCGACTGTGACGGGGATCGTCATTTGGGGGGGGGACCGACCGGAAAATGCCCGGGGGAAAAAGAGCTTCTTTCGAAGAAGCAAAGGATGGGCCGGAAAGGGAAGAGTCGAAATTGTGTTGTGGCCCCGATTTACACTTTGGGTTATGAGGCCGAGAAGAAACTTTTGTTGCAGAGGAGACGCGAGACGTTAAAACAGGAATGAACCAGCTATTCTGGCAATCGACGGATCTGAAGCCACCGGAGCAAGGAAAGATCGTCGACCCAAGGGGCGGCAAATCTTAGGGTAAGGCGCGAGTTGGCCACTTAATTACTCTTCAAAAAGCAAAACGGCAACGGGGGTGAAATCGATACGATCGAAAGATTAGGGGGGACGACCTGATGACGTTGATTGCTTGATTGGACAGGTGCAGGTGAAAAAGGGGGGACGGCTTGCTCCGGGAAGGAATCGCAGAAAGCCGTAAGAAGCCGAGGCCGTGTTCGTGACGTAGTGCCCGGGAGATATTCAGACCGAGAGACACCGAAGAAGGTAGAAGAGGTGCGGAAAGGGAAATAAGTCCTCAAAGCAGATCCTTGCAATATGGGCTCAAACAACACAACTGAGGGAGTGAGAGAGGGTTGAAGATCTGCATCCTGAGGAAAACAAACTGACCTAGGCTGGCGCCGACACGCATCCATGGGGGGAGCGTTGGGGGGAAAGATCAATGACAATCCCGTGAAACCGGATCAAAGGACCTCCTCCAGGATGAAGGAGTGGGCCTCTCCGACGAAGGGGGGGACGCACTTAAGAAAATGCACAGAGTGTTCAGCAGAGGCACGGGAGAAAAAGACTCCGGCCGTATCCGGATCTATTCGGATTGCAACCAAAAAACGCAGTTGCCCGGGGAAGAAGAGGAGGAAGAAACTGGAAGGAAAGAGACAGACTTGAATCCTGGAATTATCCGGCCGACTGTGAGACGAGGTTGGGTGGCAAGCCGAGGGGGCCGCTGAACGAATCTCTTGAAAAGAACCGCGTAAACATGGATACATTACAATCTCAATCCACGTGGAAATTCCGCATCAACACCTCAACGCTCTGGCAACAAGCAAAAAGGTCCGATGTAGCATGGGGAGGGATAAGCTTGACGTTGCATAGAGGGATGGCGGGCAAATGACAAGAATGTCCGAGGCAACCACGGAAAAAAGAGAAGGGGTCTCGACGCAAAGATGCTGGGAGATAAAGGCACTTAAGGAAGTAAGTCACGGGGACTAACGCTGCAGCGTGATCTTTGTTGACTCATAAGGTCCATCTTCATGGCTGGTTTCAGTTTGCCGAGGGAAGTTGGAGAACTCAAAGTCTCCGGGGGGGTTCAGACGTTACCGAATCCCAAAGCCGTCATTGCGGGGAAATTCCAGTCACTGGGATTGAGACTTCACTGTGGGAGGGGCTGAAATCACGAGACTTTAACAGCTCGAAAAGGAAACATGTTGAATCCTCAGCCGGCAGGCAGCCTGGGAGGGTACATCGAAGAGGGAAAGGGTTTTTGGAGTGCCGATACAGTTCTCACACGACAAGGAAAGAGCAGGAAAGGGGAACCATGCATGCGTTCTTTAACAGGGGGTCCTGACGAAAATGAAGGGGGGATCTGCGAGGTGCATCCGCTTTCCTCTCGCCGGGTGACAGAAAGGGAGGACAGGTCCGTGGAAAGTATCAGCAGGGACTCTTGGGGCAGGTCCTGCTTCTAGGAAACAGTATAACGGCGAAAGCAGGGTTAGGGGGGATCTACGCATCAGTCCGATTAGGGCCTCATCACAACATGCAGCATGGGTCCAAGCAAACCCAAACTGGTCCAAATCGTCAGGTACAACGCGATTCAGAGTGCCGAGTAGCCTTGCTGGTGGGAAATCACAATAGACAGAAAGGGAATCTTGAGCATGAGTTACGGCAAAAAAGTGCAGGACGGGGGGGAGTCCGCGGGAAGTCGCCGAGCGCCAGAGCAGCGTTTCCTGATAGGTTTGGTCTTAAGAGAAGGGGGAACTTACGACAAGGTTGACGAGCAAAAGAAAAAAGGCCGCGACCCAGGGGGGGCCGGACGCCCCGTCAAAAAGAAGAGTATACAGGAGTCATAGGAAAAATACTCAAAGTGCAATGTCGGACGAGAAAGGCAGACAGACGAGAATCAACAGAGTATCTATAGTGCCGGCGGCGGCCTTCTTTCTCGCTAAAGGAGGTCGCGGATGGAAGGAATAAAAAGTAAGACGGGCCGGCGGGGGGGGATCGCAGCAGGGAAACGCTTCGGATTTGATAAAGCGAAATCTAATAAGAAAAATCTCCCTAGGATTGAGGACGGGAGTCTTGGAAAAGGGGAAAAGAACGTCGTGAGATTTGATCCGGAGGCTCCTTCCTCAATCGAAGGCAGCTCAGCAAGGTGGGCAAAATAAATCACGAAGGGAGCTAGCTGAAAGTTACTCACAGGGGAGAGACATGTTTGCGAAACCAACTCCGGGAGATGGCCATCTGGGAACAATTCGGGGAGAGGGGTCCAAATAGGTCATTAATTTAATGGGGAGGAACAATTGAGGGAAAAATTGAAGGGCGGTTGGGGCGTGCAAAAAAGATTTGAAAAGGGGCGTTGAAATGAGGTAAACCTCTCTCACACAACTGAGGAAAAATTAGGAACAACCGTAAATGACTAAAAGGGGGGAGTGTTGCCGTCCCTTTTACATAACACGTCAATGGGGGGGAAAGCGGGTCCCCCCATTCTAAAAAGGAGAAACCGTCACGGAAGGGATGCTGAAACAAGCTTTTCACCTGCAAATGAAAGACGGCAATCAAGAATGTTTCTTCAAGGGAGGGGCATCTCGATTCTGGCGAGTGTCTCCACAATTTGGTCTCGGTAAGTAAGTCTGATGGGCGATGATAGAGTCGACGTGATAGTCGTAAAAAAGCCTACGGCCTTCCGACTTCCAGAGATTCAAACCAAAGGGGGCCTAGCAGGATGATGGCGAGAAGAGATTCGCCCAGCGGGGAAAGCCGAGGAAAGCAAGTGGAAGCTGTAAGAAGGGCATCTATCAAGGAGGGGGGAGGATAAAATAAGCAAATCACTTCAATATTAGTCTCTCGCTCAACCGGGCCTTCATAGGGCATCGACATCACGGAATCTGTTGGGGTGAGGACTCAAAGTCAATGACCGGCCTTAAAAAATGGGGAGTCAGGAGCAGTAATACCTCAACGATACTATGACTTCTAAACCTGAGGGAGGCCATCTCTCGGCCGGGGGGGCAGGGCGACGCCTTTTTAAAGGGTTACTCGGTGGGAAAACAATACAAAGCTATCATGAAAAAAAGGGAGGGTCATTGGGCGGAGCTTCAGGCGAAGTCTAGCTCTCAAGGACAAAGTTTCGGGGCGCTTCATCAAGTGCGGGTTCACAAGCTATGCTCAAAATTAAGGGGGGACAAAACCGGCGAGAGTCAGCCCAGATGAATCCACTCGCCCTCGAGAGAGGGAGTCGCACAGAAAAAGAAAATGGGGGTGGTGTGAATGGGAATGAATCCAGAAATGCGGAAGGGGGAAAGGAGATCTTCAGAGAAAAAAGTCCTTTCATCTCTGCCCAAAAGACATGTATGCAAAAAGGGGGGTTCTTACGAGAAGAGCGGGGAAACCCGACTTACCTCATTTCTGAAGTAAGCCCTACTAACGGCGGAGGAGTACCAGATCTGAAGTAGAGGGGAAAGTGAGGGCAGGGTCGCGGACAGCAAACTAAGGTTAAGAAAAAAAAAGCTTCTATTTCATATTGTCGCAGGAGTTGTCTAACACTGGGCCCAAAAATAAGGGATGTCCTCCAGGGTCCGCTTTGCCCGGAGGAATGAACAAGAGAGAGGGGGAGAAAAAGCAACACCGTGAAGAGTTATCACAGTAAACGGAAATGCGATCAAACCCGCATGGAAGGAAAGAAGGCAAGAAGGCCAAAAAAAACTGAGCTAAGGGAAAAGATGAGGTACCGGCGAGAGGCATTAGCTACTCCATAAAAAACCGGGGCAAAAAAACTTGAGGCCTTCACTGGGAAAACCTCCAAGAGAGGCCTCACCAACAACGCTAGTAAGGGGAGTACAACGTAAGAAAAACCCCACTTGGAAAAAAAACGCCGAGAGGTGCAGTCATCATCGATTTTGGGGGAAAGAGCCCGATGGGATCGAAGTGGCAAAGCAGGATAGATCGGAAATCCAAATGCAAAGGTCATCTTCTTGGAAAAGACGCACACGGGGGAATGCCACAGGACGAGGGGAGGGGCCCCGTTCGTCGGCGTTTTGTAGGGGGGGGGCCCGGGCTGAAAGAGGGTCCAGAGCGTACGGTAATAGGAAAGGATCTGCTCCTACGGAAGTAACGATGGGAGAGGCCCGGAGAATTCTGGTAAAGAAAACGGGAGGAAGAAGGTCCAAGAGCAGAGGCGCAAATATCGATTGGAAGGAGGAAGATACGGAGGGGAAATGCGGGCCACATCTTGGGGGGCACCTTGGGGGGGAAAAAAAATCCGAAAAGAGAAAACGGTATACTCCTGGAGATGCGAAAAGAAGGCACAGAAATGAAGTGAGTGACGGTCGGAAAGGAGGACGCTTGGACCGAGTCCCCTCGCCTCTTCAAAAGGTATTCTGCATCCAAAAAAAAAGTTAGTAACAAAAAGATGAACCAGGATGAGAAGTGGTTCCCCCTCTAACACGTTCGGAAAGGGGAGGATGCCGTTGGCGGGCGATCATCTCTGAACCGCCGACTGGGGAAAAAAGAAAAAAACACACGGAGGGATTCAAGGAGGGGGCGCGCTTATAACGCACTGGGGCTGAAAAAATAGGTTATGTGAGCGGTTGGCCAAAAACTTCGTCAGGAGCGCATCAGCGAGGTACTACCGGAAAGGGAGGAAGTCACAGGAAAAGAGCGGAACATGAGCGAAAAAACCGGAAAAAATAAATCACGCGAGAGAGCAGCATCATTTTTAGACCTCTCCGGCGTATCCGTGAAAGATTTAGTGGAGCAAAGGCCCGATTGAAAAGGGTCCGCGGAAAGGCGGCGCCTGAGCTGGATTACAGAATGAAGAGCGGGCCGCCCATTAACAGTCGTTTAATACCAAGGGGGGGGTGGCGGGAAAGGGAACATCAAAAGAGCTGCGGCAGGGGAAGTAGAGGAGCGTGCTCAGAACCAAAGGAAGAACAGGCAGCAAAGAGGAAAAAAGAAACAGGGCCAACAGCAAAAGGGTCGCGCGCAGGAATGGAAGCCTTTCAGGCTGGAGGGAAGTGTCATGGGGGAGGGGGGAGAAAAACCCTAGATCGTTGAAGAAAAAAACACGTCGATCATATCGGTGCAATCGTGGCGGGAGCCAAAGGACGGACTTGAAGCCAGGTCGTCCTAAGAACGTTACCAGGGGGGGGGACCGCCCGCGGCTGGGAGGTCTTTTACGGACCTTAAGGAAAAAAAGTGGCCCATGGCGCCGTGTGAGGTAAGGAAGAAGGACCTGTTCCATCCCAATACCAGGGCGCAGCGTTCTGCGGGATCACGCGGGTACTGTGCAGGGACATTAGGGGGACGTTGAGGCAAAAGAACTGTAATAATCCGCGGAAAGCGGGAAAAAACATGTAGGGACCTTCGACGGGAAGATTCAGCCAGCTTGGTCAAAGCGGGTCATGGAAAAGAGGGGAAAAAAGGGGGGGGTGGGTCTGCGGACCGTTTCTCAAAGGAACAATATTAAGGACGAAGCGCGGGCCCTCGCGAAAAAGGAAAGGCCGGTTCTGGAAAAGGGGGTCCCAAGGGAATACTGGACAGGAGGCCGGAGGAGGGGGGGAAGCCGCGCGTTGAGCTGCTTAGAATAGGGGCACGTAATGCTTGACAAGAAAGAAGCACAATCACGTAACACCCTAAGGGGGGGATCAAATCCTGCAGGGAGCTATTCACTTTAATGGCTCGATGCGTACAGAACGATATACCCGGGAGAGGCAGTACAACACTCCACTCAAACCCATGTCAGAGAGGGGGTGCAAATGAGCGTTCCGTCAGTTCCTTTTTTATCGTGCCGTGCTACCAAAAGGGGGGAATTGAGAGGAAAACGGTCTACAACAGAAAAGGAGGGGTCAGGGATATGGAGAGGGGGGGGTAAAAAGGAAGAGATCGCTCGCCGGAAAATGCAGAGTGATGATCTCGGGAGGGCTTAAATAAGTGCCGCCCTGGGCCGACAAAAAGGTTGGCTCTTCTAAGGGGCAGAGATTTCAGGCGGCAGCACTAAATGATAGAGAGCTTATTCGGGAAGAGGGCCATGAGAATGAACATTGCTATGAAATGCTGAGAAAGCCGGGATTGAAAGAGCATCCACACTAACAGCCGAGCAGTCTATGAATGGGGAGGGGAAGGGCGTTCCCGTATTGGGGAATCACTCTGTTGGAGGGGGAGGCGAAGAATGGAAGCCGAGGGCGAGTCTTCAGGCAGTCGAAGAAGGCGGGGCACAAAAGCTCTAGATCTTACGGCGAAAAATCAGGAGAAAGGTGGGGCGAAGCCTTAAGGGGAAAAAGATAGGAAATGGAGGGGGGGGAAAAGTGCCCTCCAAAAATTCGAAGATGGGAGAAAGGAGGGGCATAATCGTACGGCAAAATCGAATGGCTAAGAAAAAAATCGGAGGCGTAGGGCCTATCTACACGGGGCCGCAAATTTGGGAAAAGAAACAAGGTGAAAAAACTCTTGGGGGGGACCAGCGTTTTGAAAACAGGCAGAAGGGGAAGTCGCTGCTGGCGCTGAGGGAGGGAAAGTTGCCGGAGGAGACAAAAAAACCATTTATTGGGGAAAGGGGGAGCTGTTTGAAGGAGGA
>Ga0179593_1461023_pt1 | contig 21491 bp, 22 predicted proteins | sample CZODoug2_1_08_16_FD_185931 | JGI IMG/M metagenome (GOLD analysis project Ga0179593, IMG submission 185931) | Vadose zone soil fungal communities from Angelo Coast Range Reserve, California, USA - CZODoug2_1_08_16fungal (PacBio error correction) | ecosystem: Environmental > Terrestrial > Soil >...
CAGACCAAAAAGTCACACTCGCCGTACACGCAAAGGAAGGAAAGAAACCACTAATCGAAAACTCCGCGAAGGGGGGAAGAGCTTAGATCAGGTCACAATAAAAAGACATCCGGGAGGTGGGGTGGGGGAGCGGAAAAATAAGAAAACACTCCAAAACTAAAAAAAAAAAGAAAGAGAAAAACCACTCCATCAAAGCTTTGGGGAATCAAGACCCAAAAAAAAAAAAACTCCAAGACAAAGGACCACAGCAGAAACGGGTGGATGATGCTGATGTCCCAGCAAGGGTGAAAAAACCCGACTCCCCGCAGCACAATCATGGTGGAAGGGTAGTCATGGAGAACCCCATTTTACAGCATAGCAATCCCCACAATCCCCTACAGAGAAGCCGAAAGATAGAGGGTGCCAGCAACCAACTCAAAGGGAATGGACCACAAAAGAAAGGTCCGAACGAAGTATGTTAAGGGAGGAAAAATAAAGGAAACTCAAGGCTTTCAACAAAATTTCAAAAAAAAAAAAAAACCGAAACAAACGAGAGCACGAAACGAAAAAGAACTCGGTACCAAAGCCGCAGTGAAGGGGTGAGGGCAGATTCATCCCAAATCGGAGAACTCAAAACCCAAAAGGTCGACCAACAGTTAAAAGACACTTCTAAAACTGGATTCCAAACCGCCGAAAATAAGGGGGCAACAACAGGGTGGCGCAGTACTAAAAAAGGTTCGAAAACACCGAAGGAACAGCTCAGGATGTTTAAAACGGGCAAAGCCTATCGCAATAACAACCATCGTTTGTAAGAAAGAAGCCTGGCGACCGAAAAGTTCAGCAGGACTCTAACAGAAGGGAGCCCGTAGTGGTTGGGTTTGCTTGTGAACGTATAGCCTTGATACGCGTCTTGGTCAAGAAAAAGGAGAAAAAAGAAAGACGATCTCTGCCGGGGGGAAAGTCTAATAAAACGGGCGCCTCTGCGCCGAGGACGAAAGGAATATTTGGGGTGATCCAGGGGAGGGATCCGGGCGGAGACATATAGAACGAATTGTTTGGAAGACGAAGAAGACCATCCACCCCAAGTCACCCCTTGAGCCTTTGAGAACGAGAACAAAAGTCTCACATCACAACAAAAAACAGCAAAAATCTTACCGGGAGTTCAAGAAAGGATAAGTTCTGCAAGCCCGTAAGCAACCGGGCTGGGGGGAAAAGAAAGGACATGAATACCGAGGGCTCGTCGACCGACCTAGGAATAAGGGGGGACCATCACTGAATCTCAGAAAAAGCAATCGCGGCTTCCAAAAAAGGCTGCAAAAAAAGAGATCCCGGGGGAAAGAAAGAGTAACGCTCACGAATGGACTACCGAATCATGGGCAGTCAATGGAGAGGAATCCACCGGCATCTGGATGGAGGAAGCCTGCAGCCCAAAGCGGCAAAAGGAAATCGGGCAAACTCGGACCCAAGATGCCGAAAACAAGAGGGGGAGGCTCAGTAGCCTAAACTCTAACTAAGGCTGGACTAGTTCCCAAATAAGAGGGAATCGGTTTGGGGGGGGTTTGGGGGGTTGGTTTTGTTTTTTTTTTGTCTGGGGATAGGAATGACAAGGGGGAGGGTGAGGTTTCCGATAGATTTCTTCATGTGGCAACCGTGGGCCACCCGCAAACTTCGCACGGAGATCAAAGAAGTTAAAACCCAAAAGAACAAAATTCTTAGGAGGACCACACACTCCTCAGGGGGGTAGGGAAAAAGCCCGCAGAAGGAACCGAAATTAAACCGAACTCTACTCGGTGTGGAGTCCTAGACTTGGTAATCAAAGAAGAGGGGGGGAGGGGGGATCACTTCAGGGTCAGAAAGAAGCGCGAAAGCAGGGGGGGGCCGGAAAGTTTCTCCCGAATATATCGCAATCATCAGTACCAAAAAAAAAAAAGTCTCCAAGCAGATTCTCGGAAGTCTCACAGACAACCCCCCTCGGGCTAAAATAGAAGATCACCCAGCTTGCCGGACAGAAAAAACCGGGGGGAGGAGGGCACGGCAAAAAAAACGAGATCATTCGAGGACTTCAAAATTTGCAGAGTGAAATAGGACGGGAAAGTTCCTATCCATCGTCGGGAGAGAGAGGGGAAAAGCCTCTCCGCAAGTTCCAAGCTGTCTGGAGCAAATCTGGTCCCGCAGAAAATCACCTTCTAAAGACCCCGGTCTGGAAGAAGCTCCCACGGCGAAAAAAGCTAAACCGCACCCTGCCAAATACTCCAAAGCAAGAAAAAAGAAGCAGGCCAACGTAGGCTCATGGCAGGGGATTCGGGAGGGAGGAAATGGGGAAACCAGGAAACGCACCGCAGCCCACCGGATCTCTCAGAAAAAACTTTAGGGGAAATCTATTTGACAGGCTTGGTTTGGCAGGAGGGGGGGGGGAGGAGGGCAAAAGGGGTTCGCCCATGCCCATGCTGGAGGGTGAAGAGGGAGGTTTCATGAATTGTTATCCGTTGGGAGGGGATTTGTATGGGGGGGGGACGAGGGAGGCGGGGGCATGGGTGCGACAAAGGCGCACCCGTAAGTTAGTGAAGTCTCTGGCCGCCGCTGCATCTCCTTCCGAACTCACGGGTTAAAGAATACCATTTCGGAGAGGATTCCAAGAGGGTGGGAAAAAGAGCCACGTGGTGGATCATTCCGCCTTTTCTGGGGAAGTTAGGTGTCTCGCTGGAGGAGAATCTAGGGGTTGGTCATGTCTCGGAAGTCTTCATCCGGGGCTGACCATTGTAACTATTATTTTGTGGGACGTAGGGGAAGTCACATTAAATATTTCAGGCTAGGTCATTGGGTGGAAGGGAAAGAGGGCGAGCAAACGGCTTGGAGAGGTTGGGGGCAGAACCTGCTTAATGCTGGGACAACCTTGTCGCGGGGGGAGGGTGCATCGGAATTGTGCGAATTCGGGATTGCATAGAATTAAGTTTAATTTGAAATTCGATTAGGGGGCTTTGGGTTGGAGAGCACGTTCTCTCTAAGTAGAGGCTGTGCAAACCGGTTGCAGGCGAAAAAAGGCAGGAAGGAGGTTCTTACGGAAGCACCGGCCCTTTCCTATTGGATGCGGGGGGGAAAAAAATCGGGTCCACCATACAGAGGGGAGGAGATGTCAAAATCGTAACTAATGTTTTCGCTTATAGTAAACGGGTTGTGCCAGGAGATGGTCTGTGGCCGTAGGGGAGCAGAAGAGACAGATGCTTCAAGTATAGCGGGCGGGGATTACAATAAAATAGTGAGGGGGGCCGAGGACAGAGGGGAGTGCGAAAGGTCGAGGGAAAAAAGACGAAGGGAGTGCGGGGGTCATTCGGGGGAAGGAAGAGGATGTTCCCCCGCGGATAAAAGGGACAGCGAGGGTATGAGAAAAAATTCCACCTGCAAGTAAGGGTCTCGGGACGTATAGAGAAAAAAAAGGGGTTAAAGCCTTCTTGGATTTGTGGGGAAGGGGGGAACTGTTGAAGGGGAGGGGTGAGGTCAGAGCGGTCAGGGCCACAGTTGGGGGGGAGGAGGAGATTAAGGTTGTGACAAGCTGAAAGCGGGGTAGGCATGGACAAATACCAGAAAGCTGGGGCCAAGGAAGTGGAGCCGTGAGGAAGAGGAGGAGAGTGGCCGGCGGCTGTAGCGAGAAAGCCAAGCACATAGGCACGAGCGGTGTTGGCAGGAGGACCAATAAGAAGGGATTAGGCGGCTCCGGAAAGTTGAAAAGACCCCACCAAAGTGCTTGGAGAGAAGGAGGGAAAGGCGGAGGAGGAACAGCGATGATCAAAAACATGGTGTTTGACGTCGAACAGTCAGGGAGAGACCGAAGAACAGATGAAGGGGGGGAGGCGGGCGAACTCTCGGGATGGGGCAATGACGAAAAAGGTTGGGGCCCTGTGAAGGAAAGTGGGTTAAGAAAGGGAGATTGGCTCGAATGCTGCGATGGTCAAAATCGGGGGGGTGGACTTCTCAGGCAAGGACCAAATTGTTTTGTGTTTTTTTTGGGTTTTTTGCGCCCCCACCGGCGCGCCACCACCACCCCACAACCCGCCACTAGACACTCCCTACCCACGGGCCGGAGCGGCACACCACAGCCGCCCCCCGACCCCCCGCCCGCCCGCCCCGCTCCGAACGACAAGCCCCCAACAGACGCCCGGCCGCCGACCATAACCCCCACCCCCGAAACCGATTTTTTAGGTTTGGGTTTTTTGGGGGGGTTTTGGGGTTTTGTGGGTTTTGGTTCTTGTTGGGGGGTTGGAGGTTTTTTTTGTTGTGTTTATTTTTTTTAGGGGGTTTTGTTTTGGTTGGCGGAGGTAGGAATTTGGTAATTTTTGGGCTGTTGTGGATTTTTTGTACTTTTTGTTGGTGAGGGTGGACCTGAAGGGTCGGGAGTAAGAGGAGGAGTATCGAGCAGTGGGATTTTGGAGGGGGACCCCCCTAAACAACCACGGCGAGCACCCCGCTCCCCCGCCCCCCCCCACAGCCATAACCCCACCCCCCCCCAACCCCGGGCAAGAGCCCCCCCCCGGAAAGAGCAGCACCCCGCCCGTGGTGTCGGCAAGGACGTGCCGACCCCACGGACGGACCCGGGCCGATCATACCGGGTGGGCAAGGAGAGAGCCAAGTCACGCCAGTAAGGCAACCCGAAGCCGGGGCCCGCGGAAAGGCCAATCCCGGACCGAAAGGGGGGTGCCCAAACAGGCCACGACGACGGCCAGCCCCCCGGAGTCAGACCAGGCTCGGAAAAGGAGAAAAATGAAGGCAAGGTGACAGAGGGCCCACGCCCTGAGACCCCAGACAACCAGAAAACCCCCAGGTGGTACCCCAAGCGGGCGATAGGGGACCACAGCGGAGGGACCAGTGGCGCAAGCAAAGGCCCCGCAAGCAAAACCCACCCCCCAAATAACCCCATCACCGAGAGACACCCGAGACGGGGAGGGAGGCGTCAGCACACTGTTCCCTCACCCCACACAGCACCCGGCCGGGGCCTCATGAGGGGGACCACACATAAAGAGGCGCAGCCGGAGACAAAAGCGTAAAAGACGCGAGCTCAACGAAAAGACGTAAAGGGGGGACGGCGAGGGACCCCAATGAGGTGGTGCAGGAAAAGACGGACAACGATAGGCATGAGATAAGGATGCGGATGGCAAAATGCGGGAATGCGACGAGCCCAGCGCCTAAAACGCCCTGTTAAAAAGCGAAAAACACCCGTTACAGAGAGGATCCAGGGAATCCGGCCGGCCCCCCTGGGGCGAGCGGTGGGGAGGCACCAAGACCGGAACGGGAACAAAAAAGCTACCCCATGGGGGCCAAGAATTAACGCCAGGTGGGCAATGAGGGGGAAATAACAATCACAGTGGTGGGGGATAGATCCTGACGGACGCACCCCCCGCGCCCCAACGGGGGAGGGCGGAACCGGAAAGGCGTATCGGGAGCCCAGAGCCCAGAAGAGAAGAAAACCCGCACCGCGTGAGGCGGCGGGTGGGGGTCGCAGTGGAGGAGTGGGGGAAAGAACGAGGAATAGGGGCGCCAGAACCACAAAACGACATGGGGAAGAGTAAGGAGTGGTAGAGATGGCGCGAGGACGCCGGTGAGGAAGGGGCCCCGCGTGCCCCCCACACAACGGCCCCCACCGTAGGTAGCGAGAGAAACGCCAAGACGCACAGTTACTCGAGTCAAGCGTGGCGGCGCACCCGCAGCGCACCCCCCCGACGCCTGCAAACGCCCCCCCCCTCGGTAGCGCTCCGGACGCAAGCAGCAAACCAGTATACGCGGAGCGGAGCGACCTGGGTCCCCCCGCCCTCGGCCGAGGGCCCCACTCCCACACCACACAAGACAAACCCAAGGAAAAAGACGAGGAAAGTAGCGGGGAGGCGAGCCCAGGATCCGCCCCCCGGCCCGCACGCAGCTCGCGCGGACGCCGGCGTGCGACGGGGGGGCGGGCGTCGGGCTGGAGCAAGGGCCCACCCGGGAACAAAACGTCCCCCACAGGTAGAGCCCCACGGAGACTAGCGGCCCCCCCACCCCCCCCAGGCCAGCCAGGGGGCACACGGGGCATCCCCCAGCCGCAGCCCCCCCCCAAAAGCCCAGGACGCGTATCAGGGGGGCCCCCAAGGCCCCGTCGCGCCTCCGGCCCCCTCAGGCACGGACCGCCGGATCGGGCCCCGACCACCCCGGCTTGATGCGGGGGGATGCGAGGAAGAGTGGGACGGAGGAGGGGGGTAGAGAGGAATGGAAGGGGTGGGGCGGGAGGGCAGTACGAAGGTGGAAGTGCGTGTGCGAGATGGTTAGAAAGTTAAGATGGGACGAGGGGGCGAGTAGACTTAGAGAACAAGCGAGGGAGTCCGAGGAGGAGGGGGATAGGAACAACGGGTTGAGAGTGGTAGCACAGTTAGCGCGAGGAATGAGAAGGATAGCGGGGAGTGAGAGGGGTGGGTGAGTGGGGTATTTCGGGTGTTATTGAGGGCGGAGGGGATGGGGGAGGGATCAGATCGTGCGAGAAAAGGAGCGGAAGGGAGGGGGTGGAAGTCCTGTGGCGAGAGGGGGGAATCGGTGTGAGAGGGAGGGGGCGCGAAATAAGTCCTGGAAGTGTGTGCATGGGGGGAGAGGATTGAGAAGGGAAGGGCGAGAGGGGGTTGTAGAAAGAGAGGGCGATGGCTGCTGGGAAGTGTACAAGGAAATGTAGAAGTGAGGATGGGGGGAGAGGGGAGGTGAGGGAGGGAGGGAAGAGTGTAGGGGTCAGGGGAGCCGATCGAAGGGCGCTTTAGGGGTGTGGGGGATGGGGTGGGGAGTGGAGAAGCAATAAAGGGGGGGGGCGAGAAGGATGTGGGGCGAAGTGTGGGATAGGGGGTAGTGGAGAGCATGTGAGTGGGTAATTGTGGAGGGGGGGGGAGTGCAAGATCGGTTAGGGGGAGAGTGAGTGCGGGCGGGCAGAAGATAGAAGGAATCGAGCCCACCTGACCAGCAGAGCCCCCCGGCGCGGCCACTCTCCGGGCCCCCCCCACCGCATACCCCACTCGGCAGCACCAAACCGAGCCCCCCCCCCCCAAAAGCCGTAGGGATACCCGGTGTCCAGCCAGGAGGCGGGCCGGAGCCGAAGGCGAGTCCCCCCCGGATGCAGAACGCCGGAACGGGCGCACCCCCGCGCAGGATACAAAAACCGAGGGGTATAGCCCGTACCTCCGAGCCCCGAAACCCGCCCCCCAGGGTCGGGGACACGGACCCCTGCACCGCCCCCCCCAGACAGGGGAGGGAAAAGCCCCATACCCCCACACCCCAGAGCCCACGTGAATCCAACTGACCCCTGCCCCACTGAAAAACGCCAGGCCCCGCGATGCGCGGCCCCCCCCCCCTCCCCCCATCCGCCCAACAACGCGACCTCGTGGGCCCCCCCGATATCCGGGTAGAGATAAGTAACCCCAGGAAAGCGAAGCACCCGAACCTGGCCGCCATCCCGCGCCTAAACCCCCACCCGGCCACACAATAACATGGGGCGAGGAAGTGGCCTGGAACCCCCGTGGCGGCCCGATAGAACGGGACCGCTGTAGCACCCTCGAGCATGTCCCCCCCCCCCCCCGGGGGGGAAACCCAAAGGCCCAACTAAGAAACCCCAGCTGAGAGCACGCCGGCGACCCCCGGCCCCCCAGAGGACCGTGCCAAAAGAGCCCCCCCCCTATGACTCTGCCTAACGCCCGAAAAAAACCGGGGTGGGTGGGGGGGCAGCGCCACCGCCTAGGGTGCCACCTGGAATCCGGGCCCCCCGCCACCCCCAGAGCAACTACCGCTACGAACCCCCCCGCCACCGGTCAAGGCGCAAAAGACCTGCGGGAGTGCGCCGCCCGGGCGGAGCCCGCCCGCACAAGAACCCCGCCCGCGCCCCGGAACGACCCCCCAAAGCCCGCTCCGAGCCCCGCCACGACCCCCGAGATTAGGAGTGGAACGCACCGGGAGCGCCAGGTACCGCAGCGCCCGCCCCAGCCCCCCCGAGCCCCCGCCAGCCAAGAGAACAAACACCCCCAGCAACCCAAAAAGGACCAGAAAACCTGGCCCCGCCCCCGGCGGTGATCGCCCCTCCGAGGGGACCCCCTACACGCCCCCACACCCGCAACCCAACCCCGGCATGGACATGTACGGCCATTCCGACCCCTTCGGAGCCTCCGGAGGGTAAAGGATACAGGACCGACCCACCCCAACGCCCGAAGAAAACACACGGACCCCTACGGCCAGAGAATAGGAATCCCGGCAAAAGGGGGACGAAAGGGGGAGAAGGACACCCCCCACCGACCCAAGGCCCCTGCACCCGGGCGCACCGCCCCCCCCAGCCCCCCCACCCCACGAGCACCGACACCAGGCCAAAGACGGCCGAGCGACCCCCCGGATGGTCCCCCCCGCCGCTACGGCACCGAGCCCCAGCCCCAGCCCCCGGATACAACCACAAGGGGATCTCATCCAACGAAAGGGGAGAAAGAACGCTAGGGGGGGGAAGCCACTCCAACCGATTCAAAGCACCGCGACCCCCCCCGAGCCCGGCCCCGCCAAAGAAAACTTCCGGGAGGATTGAGGTTCGCAAGGGAATCGCTTTGAGTCTAGTATGGGGAGTGGGTGGGGGATAGGGTCGCCTCGTTGTCGTAAGGGGGGTCTTTCGCGGCTTAGTTGATTAGTGAGGTAGGGTGGGGGTTTGGGGGGTCTACTTCCTGATCCGCCCGGGTCCGGGGGAAGCTTTATGAGCGGCATCCCCTTGAAAAGCGGGGGCTGGCAGTTTACATGGTGGGTTGGTAGCTGGGGACTTTTTGCAACTTGACTTCTTAAATGAAGCTCAGATTTTGTTTTGATGTAAGGGGTTACAAAGGTAAGGAGGCTTTATTGGTGTAATTGTGGGGGGTGGTCTAGATGAAAATCAGGGATAGTTTTTTTTCGTTGAAGGGTGTAAGAGGTGGGGGTGCGGGGTGAAGGTTAGACAACAAGAAACAAAAGGAGTCCCGGGTACCCAGGAGTGTTGGCGTGCGGTGGGTCTTCTGCAATTTTAATGAATGACTTTTTCAAGCGATTCTGATACTTGTGCCTGCTGGCGGGGGAGGGAGGGGTCAACAACTGAGCTTCGGAATTTTACTCGTTGCGGGAAGTTGCACTTTTTTTGAGTGGGTGGGGGGTAGAAACCCATTTAATGATTCTGCCGGCGTGCCGCGCCAGACACTCGTTGCTCTCTCTTACTGCGGGCATGATCAAGCTCTAAACGCTCGCGCTGGTGTGCGACGGTGCCGGGTGTTTTTGTAAGTTCGACAAGGTGTGTGATTATTTGTGGGGGGGGGGGAGAGAGCTCTAAAAATGGAGTTGAAAAGATTATATCGCTCCAGTCCCAAACACGAGAATCGTAAGGGCCCACCGGCGCCCAGCACCACCTTCAGCCTCCACTGTGAGAATCTCCCCGTCCAAAAACGAACGTATCGAATACGATTTATAATCACATGAGTTCATATCAAAGCCCGGGCAGAAAGTACCCTATGAAATTACCATGAAAAAAGACTACCAATCTTTTCATACCTCCGTAGAAATACCTAAGAAAAAAATTACAAGATATGAACCGGCGGTTAGTTCTTATACGCAAGATCCTAAGTCTGTGTAATACCTAACTACCTCACGGCGCCACACAATCTTTTTGACATGGATGTGTTTCATAAACAACAGGGTCCATATCCCCAATCGAGATAGCCTTCCGGTCAAGAAAAAAAAGGGTGAAAGAATAAAAAAAAGGAGATAAAAATCAGCAGTCCGCCCAGCTCGTGATTAGAAAAAATTTCAAATGACCAAGCGGTCAAAGGCGTTATCTTACCTACACCTACTCCAGGTCCCACCATCAACGATACTCAAGAAGGGAGACAAGCTCTGAAGCGACTACAACAGTGAACTGAGTTTGGAAGTTGCGCTGAAGAGAAACAAGATGCAGTCTACCCACCCGTCTTCACCTGTTTAAGCGTCACCATGGGAAGGACGACAGTTATGAGGTCAGCAAGCAAAGATCGTGGCCCCCAGCTAATGCTTGGGTCAAAACGAACCGGTCCCAAAAAGGAAAGAGTCGGAGCCAGGGAAAAACAGAACAACAACACGCAAAAAAAAAGAAGAAGAGAAAGCAGACAACGGCGGGGGACGAAAGGAAAAGGGAGGGTTTGGGGGTAAAAGCCCGGATCCGCCGGGCCTTTATCGTTCTTAAATAGGGGTGCCGATCGGGACCGGGTTTCGCAAATCTGCTTCGACCATTGAGGGGGTATGATTCCCTCACCAATCCTGGTTGTGGATAATAGATCCTGGAGCGTCTCTAGCGAGCGATCAAAGGGGAGCGGGGAAGGTCCAATAGGGGGGGGTAAGAGGATTCTGAGAAAAAGCGAGGGTTACGGTGGGTGGGGTGTATCAGACTGGGACTACGCGGGAAGGAAAGCGTATGGGAACAAAAGTGCCGGCACCTCCAAGTATATAGAGGGAAGGTCCATGATGGCTTCCCGAAGCGACTTTCCGCCTAGGGCTCGCTGGAATACCTTAGGATCCTATGGGGGACGTAAAGATCGAGGGGGGAGGAGTGTACCAGCCGGAATGCTCAGCTTACTGAACAGTTGGGGACCCCATCACACCTACTTCGTCCCAACGGGACACTAGCACCACTCACCTACACAACCCACCAAAGGCCCGCAAAATGGAGGCTCTCCGGTCTAGCCCAACTTGATTTTCTTACAGCATCCCGCCTCACCGTCTTTAAGGCGCACCCTTTGACTGACCAAAATCCTCAATCGATCCTCACAGTTCTCATTCCCGGACGGGGGACATCCCTTACTTGCCTCCATTATCCCCTCCCCAGTACCCTGAAGAAAAAAGTGGAGAGCCCTCGGGGCCTGGGGCCTAGGGGCGCCTCTCGAGACTCCCTCTTGGCGAAAGGGCCTAAAGGAAAAGACTCCCTCGAACATGAACACGATCTGGAGCACTGAAGGGGGTCCTGGGCGTGGAGACAAGCGGGGGAGAGGAAACCGCTGTGGCGAGGCCTCTGTGGAGTGGGCAAGCACTCCGTTCATGGGCTACGAAGCACTGGGGCCACATCTAGGGGGCCACCCGGAATCTGAGAAAGAAAGCGTCCTTTCTCTAAATACACTTCTGCAAACTCGCCCGGGGGGAGATGGTGAATGAAGGCTTCAGGAGTTAGTGGGGGGATGGTGGGGACGACCTCTAGGGACCCGGGGGCTAAGAAAATCGGACTTTTGGGGGACTGAGTTTTGGAAGTCTCACCCGGCTCGGACCTGCTGGGGGTGGTCTGAAGGGATGTGCGCGTGGTTTGGGACTGTAGTGGACCTTTGAGGGCGTCCAGGCCGTGCGGTGCAACTGACTTCTTCTCCAAAGTCAAAAAAAAAGTTATATTAAGAGACGAGGTCCTCTCCTCAAGGCAGTCCGTCCGCTCCCTCTTATCTCAAGACCAAGAAGCCACCCCCCCAGTAGCGGATTCGGGCAGGAACAGAACCGAAAGGAGAGAAAACTCAAGATACTCCAGCAAGGAGGAATAACTCTAATACGGGCGCAGATCTCAGTTTGGCTGAAGAACCTAATAAAGATAGAAACCTAGTCAGGGGAGGGCAAAACAGACGTACGTCGCTTGGCACCCCCGAATAAGGACTAAATTGCTCTGGGATCCCTACATTCGCCCCCGCGAAAAAAAACGACAAAAGGGAAGAAATGAGGCCCAGCGAATCCACCCGAAAAGCTCTCACCGCTAAGGGAAACAACTCAGAATCAACCCTCAGCAGATCTCCTATCAAAAACGGAGAGAAACACAGACTAATTCAGTCTGGGCACTGGGCGGACGGCCCGTCACTGATTCACTGGGTGAATTTAAGGCAGAGGTAAGAGGGACCAGAGGAGACTCAGCAACAGAGAAAAGAGGTACGAAGGAGGAACATGGAGTAACGACGTATCCCATAAAACTGCTCCCAAAGGGCCAGAACTCCCCATTGTCCTTCCGAAAAAAAAGCTCCTCCACTTCTTGGCTGGTTCGAACAAAGGGCGAAGATGAGTAGAGGTCAAACACATCCTGAAGAACCAAGGAAATAAGAGAACCAAAAAACTGAGGAGGAGTAGAGATGTATATGGTTCGGGAGGTTCCTGTTGGGGGGAAGAATGGTAGGTCAAGGGGTTCGAAAGGGAAAATGAAAGCGAAGGGGGGAGGAGTACGATGTATGTGGCAGATGGTGGGGATTGTTCACCGATGATGGAGGGGTAGGGAGGCGGAAGGGAGACCACTTTTCGAAGATTCTCCGTGAGGTTGCAGGTCAGGAAGGGGGGAATGAATTAGGAGGACATTGGATAGGGGGGGTCACTTTTAGCCAAGTTTAAGGAAGGGGGGGGGGAAAAAATAAAAGAAGAAGTCAGTTTTGGGTGATTTGTGGGGGGGCGTTTGAGCTGAGAATATAGGAGAGGGGGGGGTGGGGGGCTTGTCTGAGTAAACAGTCCGTGGTGGAAGGTCGGAGTTTGGGGTGGGGGGGGGGGGGGGGGTGTTCACGTCGGACCAAAGAAATTGGAGAACTCTGTGAGCCGAAAGTCACTTTGGAGTGCCGTCGTTAAAGGTTTTCTCATCTGGAGGGGTGAGGGTTTGGCGCCAGGTTTGGTCGGGGGGATATGCCTTTGTTGTATACCCAAGTCGCTGTTCGGAGACGGCAGGTTGGGGGCGGGGCCTCTTGCCTGAAAAAAATTTAGCTCTTGTTGTTAGAAAGAGGGGGGCTTTGGGGGTGATCTGAGGTTCAAAGACTTCGACTTGCTCTGAGGGGGAGTCCACAAAGGGGTTGTGGTTGCGCTGGACCATCTGGGATTCGACTGTTCAGCATGTCCAAACCAGGGTGGGGAAAAAGCGAAAACGGGCCTATCTTGTGGACGGGGAAACATCGGCCCCCATCTATGTGCGGTTCATTGCCGCCTTGTAGGACATTCCTCAAGGAGACGGACGAGAAAAGGAGTGTACTCATGGCATGGAGGGGACCACGCAGGCCTTTCTCGCTAGCTATAAAATCTCGTGTGTAGGATCTGGTGAGGCGCTTAACGTTAGTTTCAGTTGTTAAAAATAGGTTGCCTTGAGCCATCTCACGGGGGGGTGTCGGGATCCTGCAGAAAGGAAGTGGGTCCCAAAAAAAAAAGTTTAGCTAGTATTGAGGGGGAGAGGAGTAGGGAAGAACGCGTCAATAACTGGTAACGTGCGGCTAAGGCGTGGATAACTGGGGGGGGGGGGAAACGTGGGGAAATCAAAATTTTGAGGTGTTTCTGGCTGAAAATTTATGCATTGGAGGAGAGATCAGAGGGGGGGGGATCAGGTGGGGGACGCATGGTTTGAAATTCTATTTAAATGAACCTGGGGGATCACGCTGAGAGTGGGGAAGAGGGAGTTGAAAAAAAAAGACTGACATGCTGCAATTGTGCCAATCCATTACAGGGTGGGTAGCGAATGTCTAGGAGGGGGAGGGAACTAGAAATGGTCAAAACTAGAGTGGGTGAAATGTCTTGAAAAAGATACCGAGTTCGGAAAAACTGTATCGAGCAACGCCAAGTCAAATAGTAGAGGGAGAAGTCTTTCAGTAGGGTTAACATTAAGTTACCTTAAAGGACCAACAGTGTTTTTTGGTTGATAGGAGAGGACACTTGCGACCGATTCACTGAGTGTGCTTTGGCTTAGCTTGAATTCAACCGAAAGAGAAATGGGTTACACAAAAAAGGGGGGGGGATGATTTTTGCATCTTTCACTGCTGATGTCGGGGAGAGAGTTGGGAAGTCGAGGTTGAAGATGGAAGAGGGAAAAAGAAACATGCCCAACTGGGGGTTAAGATGTAGTAGTTGTTAAGAGAAGAGAGTTATATGGGAGTCTATCGGGGGAGGGGGTCGGTGTCTGGTTTTTGTTGGCCGAAAACCCCAAGGGATATTTTCGGGGAACATGGTCAGAGGAAAACGCAGGGGGGGGTGGAGGAAAGGGAAAGTACGAGGGTTTTGGTAGGGTGAGTACTGGACAAGATTCTTGTCTCGTGAAGAGGGGGGGGGGGGGAGGTTTGGAAAAAACGTGGTTGAGAGATCCCGGGGTGAACACCAAGGAGGGAGTGGACGGGTCGGTCTTGTCTGGGCACTCTTGAGCTTGCTAGAATTACGTGACGCCGATAGGGGGCATTGGTGCAGGGAAAAGGGTGAGGTTTTTGTTAGGACTTTGAGAGGTTGTGCTGGTGGGAGAGTTTTTGGCGGGGGGTGAAATCGGAAGAGGGTACTATCTTCTTGGACTTCTAGTTTTTGGAAAATGGGGCGATCAGGGGACGATTCGTGGGGGGTGGTAAGAGGTGTCCGTGCAAAATGGGAGGGGTCGGAAAAGGAGGGGGGTTAGAGGGGAGGGTTTGTCTTGATATCACAAACACACTCATAAGAGCTCGGAAAGCCAACCACCAAGCCCCACCGCGCAACCAAAGACCAGCGCCCAATTCAACAACCCCTCGCAGAACCCAAGCCCCCGACATGGTGCAAAAAAAGTCCCTCAAACAGCTCTCCTAGCTGCCACGGAAGGGGCAACCAGGCAACACAAAAAAACAAAATATCAGAGGGAGTCCTATGGGAGAGTCTGAACAGCGCTATCACTCAAGAGAAGAAAGACTTCAAGATGCAAAAAAGTTGGGGGGCGGAACCGCGCGCAGGAAAATTCCCTAAAATGTCAATAGAGCTGACGTAGGGGAAGTCGGCGGAGAGAAAGAAAGGGAGCCGACCACCCACGAAAAAGGGGTTAATTATGGGAAAAAACAAGGGACCATAGCCAGGCACAATCCGATATAAGCCAAACGCTCAGCTGTCCAATAAACCCCACACTCAAAAACACGAAGAGTGAAAAGTAATGAAGGCAACTCAGAAAGGACCAGACCAAAACTCGGGAGCTTATAACCCAAAGAAGCCGAAAAGACAAAGAAAAAAAAAAAGTACCACTGACAGACCACGCTTCTTAATCATCACGAAAAAGCGCTCTACCAGGTGTCAAGAAAAAAAAAAAGGGTAACCAGAGGGGAGAGCAAACTATCTGAACTATAAACTGAGAAGATTTAAAAAGGGGGGGAAACACATCCGCCAGCCCCGATCGTTCACAAAATCGAGGAGGGGGGACTAAATGACAGTTCTCCAACCGCAAAACCTGGGGCTCTGAGAGAGGTAACTCGAAAAAAGTATGCAGAAACGGAAGGAGGGGGGAAAACAGCGCCAAGGGTTGTAGAGCCGTACAAACCCCCGAGATTGGCTCCTTCAGGGTCCTCTTCGAGACCTCTATGAGAAAAATGTTAGGGGGTGTTCAGTAGGATCTGGGAAAGGGAGAAGGACCGAAAATCTTCTAGACTACGGCCATGCCCCCAAGTAGGGATAGAATCCGTTGAAATGGGGCGTGACGCAAGAAAAGAAGCTCCACACTCCGGGGCCAGGCGTGAATCTCCTTTCGGGGGGGGGGATCACCCTAAGGATGTTTCGGTCCGGGCCTCGACTCCAGAGGGAGACACCAACCCAATGAACTAGCTCCAACAAATCCAAAAAATCGGGAACCCCTCGGCGACAAAAAGTTACCACATCAAACACTCGGAAGCACAACGAGATCCAAAATTGCGCACTATCGCTCAAACATTCTAAAAAGGGAGGCCAGTCCCGGAAGTTTTAAGGAAAGTCCATCACCGCTGGGGCCACTCAGGACCACATCTAGTGGTGAAAGCTCCGAAAGTGTACCCTGGAAGATAAAGTCTAAAAGACAAGAGCAGCTCGACTTCAAAGGGGGGAATTAGAAACCTCAAGAGGAACTCTTAAGGACTAACTATCAGCAGAGCGAGCTTGAAAGGAAATTCCATAAGAATGTCAGAGAGGGAGGTAATCGTGTCAGTGGCTTACCCACAGGGGAACTAGGGCACAAATCCTCAAAGACCTTTCAGCCTCCAATAATCTCCCAATCACTAAAAAGGAGAAAGGGGGGACGATGGGACAAAGGCAAAGTACGAGGGAAAATAGGGGGGTTTAGACGGTGCAAAGTCCGTTGAAACAGATAGAAGATAAAATCCTCGGGGTATAATACAGTACCCTGTAAACTACAAAATCTCCGAATTTCTGCCAAAAGACACCCCCACATGATTCAAACTGCCACACAAAGAAATACTCCTCAGTATAATGGCAGAGAGACCCGTCCGGACCAAACCAGAAACGGGCCAGTATAAGCCGAATGGTGTTCGCACCAAAGCTCTCACCAAAACTCGGAAAAACCTAGACAGAGCTACGGCGGCATCCGACCGTCGGACCAGCAGCAAAGAAACCTTTCTCGTACGGCGAAACTATTTCCAGGACAACGGATTAAAAAACCGGCAGAGTAAGGCAGGACTTCGGAGAGACAGACATCGGAAGGAACGACCCCCCTTCCCTCATCACAAAAGAAAGACTCCAAAAAGACACCGAAGGCGTAGTGATAACCAAAGAGAGGGGGGCTCCAAACCCTTCTCACCAGTGGTTGGAGGGTCATTCGGATGAAATAAAAAGTCAGCGGCCGGCAATAGGGGAAGTGGAAAATAGACAGTAAAAATCTAGAGGGAAAATCCCTCCTCCCGAAGACCGAAAAAAGACCACTCAAAAGGACCCCCAAACGGCAATCCCCAGGTTCAAAAAGGGTCCAACCTCGAAGGAAGGAATTCGTCAACTGTTCGAAATGAACTAAAAAAGGTCCCAAAAGCACGCTCAAAACGCCCCCGATCTAGAAAAAAAAACAACTTAAGTAAGGGGGGTGGAGGTTCTGGGAAGGAGGATGGGGAAGGGGTGAAACAGAGAAAAAGTAGCAGGTAGGCCCGGTGAATAAAAAATTAAAGGGGTTGATGGCAGGGGAGTTGCAGTGTGGGGATGCTGGGGAAGGGGGGGGGGTGGATTTGGTCCGGAAGTAGTTTCTACTATTTACAGGGAGCCCTAGAAAAAGGAAAGGCATAACATGAAAAACGACTGGCAGAAGAATAATGAAAAAGAAAGAGGTTACAAGTTTTGTTACAGTAGGGGTTGTTTAAGGGGGTTGACTGGGAGACTAGAGCTCGGGGGGGTGGGTCGGTCTCGCTGCTCAAGTCCCCAGGGTCGTTTTTTGGGAAAAACGCGCGGAGAGGAAGTGATAGAGTGTCGCCGAGTAACGGGGACTTCCTGACTGGGGGCGAGAATTGATACGATGTTTGACAGCATATCACGATTCAGGGACAAGTTCTCAAGGGGCGTAGGGGGGGGGGGAAGTTTGGGGCTCGGAAAAAATAAAAGGGCTTTTTCGGGGAAGTCCAGGAATGTGGGGGCGGGGGGGGGGGGTGGGGATCACAATTGGGGGGAGGCGTAAGTAAAAAGTGCACACTGGGGAGGGGGTTCTTCTTTTCTTACCCCAGAAGTCTGAAGGAAAACGGATGCGGGGGTGACGTGAAAACGAGTAAAAACGAAATCTGGGTTAGCTATTCAAGACTTGTGGACGTCAGTTTGGAGGAATTCATTTTAACCAAAAGAGAGGACTGTGGGGGAAGAATCTTTACTCTTAGGCTTCAAATCAGTCATTCGGCAATGGGGAGGTGGTCCGGGAGGGGATGAAAAAAAATGGGGGGCCGGAGATGGCTGGGGACTGTTAGGGAGATTGTATGGGGGTGAGGTGTGGAGGCGAGGAAAAAGGATAGCAAAAAGGCCAGGATTCTTGAAGAAAAGGATTCATTACGGGGGTCCCAAGGGCTTAGGGACTGGTATTTAGGGGAAGGGGGCCAGTAACGTCATGACAGAAGGTGAAGAGCGGGGGACTTTTCCGTTGTTTGGGGTACCCTGGGGATGGGAAGGGGGAGGTGTTGGGCTTTGCGAAAAGGGGTTTTAGGAGGTGGAATTCCTTAGTGTCCGCAGGGTTCTGAATGTGGGAGGGGGGTATTAGGTCGTTACGGTCTTGCGGAGGGGGGAAGGCAGGGATTTAAAAGATGGCGCAAAAAAGAAAGCCGTCCCCCATCCCTTCTTGGAAGCACACCAGGAATTGGAATGGAAAAAGGGGGGAGAACGCGGGGAAGATCACGGGCACAGGACAGAATCGTAGCTGTGTGGTATTTCAAGTTCAGAATTGTGTAGGAACAGCGGGGGAAGTGCGGGAGAGACAAAAAAAGCCAAAGATTCAGGGCTGCCAAAAAAGAAAAGTGAAGGCGGGGGGGTAACAGGAGAGTAGAAGTTGCAGACCTCTTTCGGGGAAATCTCGGTCTCAGGAGTCCCGTTCGGGGAAAGATTCTAAGAAGTGTTTCGGTCTTGTTCAAACGCGGTTATTGAAGACTTACCAGGGGGAGAGGCCTGGGGGGAAAAGATAGGGGGTATGGGGGCTCGGGAGAGGACCGTTCCCTTGAAATTGACAGGGGGAGCCGGGGGGGAGGAGGCGAGGAACTAGCTGCAATATTCTGTCTGTCGCACGCGGCGGGGGGTAAACGAGATAGTAAGGGGCGGATATCGTTTTGGTCGGGGGGCGGGGGGGGGGGGGGAAGGGGTACGCAAAACAACAGGGGGCGGGGGAAACTTTTGACAAACTAGAGTTTCGGACGGTTTTCGCCTGGTTTTGGGGACTAAGGGGGGGGTTGAGATGCCGCCGGGATCTGGTTTTTGCAATGTTTCGAACGGGGAGGTTGTTCAGAGTGGGTCAAGAACCGTTTTTAAAGCCCCTTGGGGAAAGGGTGTGCGGGCTGGGGTTTCGGTCGGGGTCGTGTACTGCAATATAAAATCATTAAAATCCTCGGAGGTTAAGAGGGGGGGGTTGTGTAGTGAGCAAGATGTTTTGAGAGGAGGAAAGATTTTGTCAGATCTTTCGGTATGGTCCATGGTCTTTTGGTTTTGTGAATCTGAACGGTGGCCGGAAACTAGGGGGCTGCTGGGGTAGGTTTGTTCAGGGCAGACTTGAAGGAAGAGGGGGAGGGAGGTGTGAGGGAAGGGCTGGGAAAGGGAAGGGGGGGAGAGAGGGTGAATGAGGTGGTTAGGGGCTCCACCAACACACTGATGTGAGGAAAGAGATAGAAGTCCAACGCACCAAGACAAAAAAAAGGCGCCGCGAGCGCAGAAAGCAGACAAAAAAAAATACACGCCTACGCTAGGTCAAACGGACCGTCGAAAACGAAGAAAAAAGTTAGAGACGCACAGCAAAAGATCAAAAAGAGAAAAAAAAAAACCACACACCCTCTCCACTGCACAACGATAGAAGTAGCCCAGAGGGGGAATACTCCGCGCCAAAGAAGGGGGAAAACACTCCAAGAACCTACGAGCACGGGGAGTTTCAATGACATGAGTTCTTATAAGCCCGAAAAAGGGAGTTGATCCGACCAAGGCCACCAAAAAAAAAACTGGTGGGCCAAAAATTTACCATTTTTCCGTCGGAACACAAGAGAAAGAAAAACAGAGCAAGACGCCACGCAGGACAGGTGTCCATAAAACCACAGGCGACCAAGTCATGCATCCGAAAAGAGGCAGAGTAAAATGTGCCGCAAAACGTTCCCCGAGGGGGGATGCGTACGGACACCACAAAATTAAACACGAACCAACGCAACGATGTCCAGAGATTACCCATAAGGAAGAAAGAAGGGGGGGGACGTGCGAGTGCAGGCAAAAGCGCAAACCTGGGATGATACAAGCGCACACTTCGGGCTGCCGGAGTGAAAAAGGAAAAAAAAGCCGCCCAATCGTGGGGAAAAAACATCTCTTCGTGGAACCATTCCGCCAAAGACGACAAAAAAGAAGCCACCTTCGAGGAGAAAAGGGACTAAGTTACGAAGTGACCTCAAGGACAGAGAATACTAGCACTTGGGAGGAATATAAATCATTGGGGAAAGACATCCTAACCAGTGAAAACTCCGGACGATGCCCTCTCAAGGGCGGGGGGATGGGTGGGGGTCTGAATGACCGAGACCGGACGCGCCGGGAAAAATCGTTTAAGAACAGGCTCAAAAGATAGATCTCTCGTGCCAGGTTGCGTGAGAATAAAAAGAAACCGGGAAACTGTCTCACGGACAAGAGTGAGCAATCAAAAGTGTCGGAAAAAACTGAGAGGGATCATGCCTTTGTCCATCTAAAAGGGGGAGCAACATTTTTGAAAAAAAGCCAGAAAAAAAAAAGGAACGAAAAGGGCGGGCGACAAGGCGACCCTCCACCCCCTGTAACCCCCGACCACGACAAAAATCCAAAAGGTCGTTCGGTAACAAAGGAAAGGAGGGGGAAGCCGTCGCCGAGGAAAAACGTCTTGGATAAAACTACTGGGGAATATAAGGGTCCTATCAAAAGAAAGAGCCTTGGGGGGAACACACCTTGCCGAGAGGAAGCCACTAAAGAAATCTTGTTCTAACTGAAACAATTCAAAAACTCGGAAGAAGGCGACGAAAAAAATACGCCATCTCGACCGAGAAGTGAACCCCGCTAAGGAAAAAAGGAGTCATATTGAAATTTGCATAACCAACAGACGTATCTCGATTAACTAAAGGAAGAGGAAAAAAAAAAGTATGCCGCCACCTTCGATAGAATCACATCGGCCTTTTCGAACTCACAGAGAGGATATGGGGGAAAAAAAGGGGAGAAAAAACGCAGGTTGGAGGGAAGTCGGAAAAGATCGGAGAATTACCTTGAAACAACAGCATGCACCTTATCCATGCGCAAAAAAAAAAAGACAACATATTCGGGCTGGGAAAGACCCAGAAAAAAAATGCCTTCGCCGTTGCCATAACTCGGCGGTCAACCCGACCGACGCCGTGACGAGGGTTCTAGAAAAAAAAAAGGCAGAGAAGAAAAAACAAAAAAGAGGAATGACAAACAAAGCTCAAGCTCATAAACTATCATCAGTACCCACCTCCCAGAACCGTTGCAAACGACAGAAAAAAACGAAAACCAAGACTCGTAAATGGAAACTGCGTCGTCTAAGCTTTCACCCACCCCGGAGGAGATGGAGAGACCGTCTCGATAAAAAAAACCTCAGAACAAAAAAAAAAAAAAAACCGGGGGCTGAAGAACGAGGATCACGCTTGCATCGAGCCGCGAGGGAAAGAGGAGAGGTTAAAAAGAAAACCGCAGAGGCGGCCTAAAAAACTCGCCGGTCGGAAGGAGAACAAGTAGGCATCAACGAGAAAGAATCCCCCATCCCCACAGCAAGATCAACCAAAAGGAACAGCACTCCCACTAAAAAAAGAAAAGAACTAGGAACTCCAACAAGATGGGCATGGACGAAAAAGGAAAAAAAAGTCAGACGATGGAAAACAGGAGACAAAAAAGAAAAGTCTCTCTCCACCCACTAGGAGAATAGAGAGGGGCTTTTATCAGGGTAATGGCCTGGGTGCAGGGAGAGAGAACGAAGTGGTAGCCCATACCAATAAAAGTTATAACTTGAGTTAAAGGGGGGGCAAGGGGGGAGTGGGAAAGTGGGACGAAGGGATGGGGAGGAGGGGGAAGGAGGCCCCAAACTTGTGGAGAAAAAAAAGAGGATTGCGTCGGTCACCTGCTATGTC
>Ga0179593_1455724_pt1 | contig 21487 bp, 21 predicted proteins | sample CZODoug2_1_08_16_FD_185931 | JGI IMG/M metagenome (GOLD analysis project Ga0179593, IMG submission 185931) | Vadose zone soil fungal communities from Angelo Coast Range Reserve, California, USA - CZODoug2_1_08_16fungal (PacBio error correction) | ecosystem: Environmental > Terrestrial > Soil >...
CGTAACGAGTACTTGTCGACACGTAAGAGTCGTATAACCTGGTACAAGAGAGAAGATAGGGAGGGGGCAAAGGAAAGAAACGAATCAAAGCGACGATTAATAAAGGGATAAGGGAAGGTCAGGGGAAAAGCCCCGAGCCTGTTGAACATAAAAAAACCTGGGTACGGGGGGGCAAACGTCGTGGAGTAATTAGTCAGACACTTCACCAAGACAAGTGGCAAATCAGCAAACAAGCGTTCCAACATCGACAATTTAGGAAGCAGAAATAATGGCAAGGCTACGGGTAGGTGACTGGGGGAATAACGGGGGGAACAAGGTTTAAGGGGCTTTATATTGGCGGAAATAAAAAGAAAAAGGCGAGATTAAAAGGGAGAAAGACGTTCGGAAGACCAACCCGGACTGGAAGAGGACCTTTACTACTTAAGGCTGAAAGGGGAGAAGTTCCAAAGACAAGACACAATAGTCGAACTTTCGAGTAAAAAATGAACTTCAGGACCAACAAGGCGATATAGCCAAATAGGTCCCATCAATGAACATAGGAGGTACAAAGGAGTTAGGAGCACATCAACAGGAGTGGCGGATGTCCAGACACCAGAAAACCAGCCAGCCAACCAGAGGCAGGGAAGAACGGATAGGACACAGTGACTCCTCTAAAGGGAAGGGGTGCGGTCAAAGGAGACCCTTTATGGACAACGCAGGAACTTACAGAATTCAGGAAGAAAGGAAAAAACCCATAAGGAATAGAAATAAGTCAAACAGAACGAGACAAGAAAGAAAGAGTAATAAACGTTAGCTCGAGAAGGAGCCACCATTCCGGGCCCGCGACGGGTGCGCAAAGGGTTTGGGTGCAGAGGAGACATAGGATCAGGAGAGGGGGAAATAGATCAGCAAGAGAAAAGTTCCAAGAGCCGGGGGAAGCAGGAACGGAAAGCAGTCAAGGCTAAAAGAATGGGTCCGCGAGGTAAAGCAGCTCACCACGAATGGGAAAAAATAGTAGGGGATAGTCGTCACATAAGGGGAAGATTGATATATGTCTAATGAAAAGACACAGGCCAATGTCTTTAGTGAAAAAAAGGAGGGGAAAGAGCGCATCCGAGTGGTGGGGGATCAGCATATTATATCTCACATGTAGAATAAAGGGGAGGAGAAGGACAAGGGGCTTGAAAAATGGAGGGAAGGAATAACGGATGGAAAGGAAGCCACCAAAGGAGGCAAACTGGGCTGGATCATAAAAGAGAGAAAGGGGAGGAAAGGGGAAAAGAAGAAAAAATGGAAAGTAGGATAGAAAGTGCTTGAAATAAGCAGGAGGAAATAAAGCATTGCAGATAAAAGAAACAAGGGAGAAAGAGTGAGGAAAGAAAAAAGAGCGGAGAGAAATAGGGCGTAATACCCGCCATGTAAACAGGAAAACAAAAAAAAAAGAGAAAAAAACAGGACCCAGCCGTAAGCACGGGAGAGATAATAGACGAAGAAACCATAACCGTAAGCACTAACGATTTAGACCCTGGAAACGCGGAATAGGGGCGGAGACAATCAATAAGAGACGAATGGGCTGACCCCGCCGAAATCCGCGCGGCAACAGAACGGGTGATAACGTCACGCACAAACATGAAAAGCCCCTTTTTTTAAGCTGCGGAATTTACGGGGAACCAGGGTCGCGAGGTCCGGTCATAAAGGAGGGAGGGACAGGTCCCCGGCTTGAATCATGTCAACCCGTGGATGGAACCCGTGGCGGTGCAGCCAGGGAAAAGGAACGAAAACAGAAAGGAACCTGTCCGTCATGAACCTGATCGCCGATTCTTCGGCACCTGCACGCACGGGAGGCTGAAAAAAGAGCCAACGGGCAGCGACAGTCCAATTTGAGAAGGTCCCGGAAGGGCCCCGCCATAAAGCCTCCAGCAGCTCGGGGGGTCTGCGGCAGGACCGCCATCGCGAGAGTAAGTAAGGCTTGGGAAGAAATTAGTGGTAAAATACGTGGTTCGGCCAAAAGTACCAGACCACGAACCAGCCCATTACCTGTCGAGAACTCAACGGAAGAAGGGGAGTGGATCAGAAACCTGGAGTCAAGTCGCGATCTCTCAAGGTTACGGTAGTCCGAGCAGGGTCAATTTAACCTTTGACCCAAGGGACCAAACAGTCCGACGAGGGAATCTTTCTGGAAGGAAACGAAAGCACCGGACGACTTAGAAACAGTTAAAGCCAGCAGCAGCACTCTCGACCGTAAAATAACCCCTGGTCAGCATCCAACCCGGGAGGGAGGGGGGAAATGGTGTTAGGAGTCGCCTCGCCTTTTCAATGCATTAGACACAGTAGGGAAAGGGCGAAGTGTCAGGGTGTCAAAAAAACTCAACACGAGGGGGGAAGAAACGGCCGGTGCAGCAAGGGGACAGTTTTGGGGGGGACCTTCCCGGGTGTTCGGGCGCTTTCCGGAGGACTGTGGCCTTGGGGGGTTTCCTTAAGAGGGGGGAAAAGCAGAGGTCGACGTGGTCGGGGAATGAAAGGAGAAGGGGTTCGGAACAGCCGAGGCCCCCTTATTACAACCCAACCGGCCGCCGGACGACAAAAAAAGAAGGTGATCGCCGGCGCCATCAACTAAGTCATTGCCAAAGTTAACCTGGGAAAGCCTTCTAAAAAAATCATCCAACTCCGAGGCCGTCCTCCCCATTTGTCTGGAGGGGAGGTGCACTCGGGGGCTTCCTGCGGTGGGCGAGGAAAGGATTTGAGATCATCTCGAAAAAAACGGATTAGTAAAGATCGAGAAGTCCTGTTCGCGGGCACGCGCAGAATCAAAAGGCGACTGGCGTCTAAACATCTTCATCAGCGGACCCGAAAGACCCTGGATTTAAAAAAGCGGCGCATCGCTATGAGTTTACTTTCGAAGCAGCAGGAAATAAATGACGGGAACGGATTCAAGAGGACGCCGTCCTCCAGGCTATGCATACTTTTAAGACCACGCACGGCCTCAGGACGGAAACTCACCGCTGGAGGACTGCGGCCGTAATTACCCAGAGACCTCTGGGCGGGACCCGGGGCAAAAGGTCCATGAAAAAAACCTCCAGCACACCACGCCAAATCGGTTATCACGTAAGGGGAATCTAACACAGCTGTGAGAAGGAAAACCCATGAACTCGCAAGAAATAGGGATAATTCAATAGGGGGATACTCCAACCAACCGGTGAAATCGTCAGGGGGTAACCTTGTAGGGAAGGTTGACACGAGGCGGGCGGGCGGAAAAGGGGAGGCATTGCGGGAAATTGGGGGAATACTCAGGGACCGGCACGACGACCATCTTCCTAAGAGGGAGACGGAGGAAGGCTGTGACGAACGGTAATGAAAAAGGCTTCGACGCACGGGGCAAACAGCGACGAAGAAGCGCCGAGCGCGACGGATCACCGACCTTGCAGTCAGGGGGGAGAGAGACGTAAAATGGGCGTGGTCAACGTGCGTAAAGAAAGAAAAGTACTGAACCGGACAATACTACGAGGAGATCGTCAAATATTGCGGAACCTTCAAAAAAAAAAAAGCAACTGCAGGCTGGAAGAGGCGTAGGGAGGAAGAACACGGGCGTCCACATGCCGTTAGAAGCACGGGGGGGGGGGGGCCTGTTATCAGAAAATCCAGTCGCGGAAGCGCCCAGGGGAGGGGGGGGGACGAGGGGGGGAGGACAGGGGGGGGGAGGGACGGGAAAAGGGCGGAGGTCTCTGAGGTGATTACACTAACAAAGGGGGGGCAGCAAAACTGTGACCTATTATAGCCTAGGTAACATCCACTAGGGACTGTTCAACTAGGCAAACCTGTGGGAGAAGAATTACGAAGAGTCGCTTTAAAATCCTGCGGTGAATCCGCCGAAGGACGAGGCTTCTTCTTCCGTGGAGGAATTGCTAGAAAGGATGAACAGAAGGGGAAGCGGGAGAAGTAAGGAGGGTTCGGAATCTCCGAACGGGCCGTTTCTGTAACTAGCGAGAGGTTGCCGGGAAAGAAACCTGAAGGGAATGGCTGGACGGGGGAAGGGCAAGGGGGGAATGCCCATAAGAAGGGTCGCGACGCGGTGTCGGCAGCGATACCTTGGGGGCCTTCCATCGGCCCGGGGTGCTCTTCTAGGTGGGGAGGGAAGAAGAGAGTGGGCGGGGGGATTGGCATTCAAAAATCTTGGCCTCTAAAGCGGGCGGGTGCGCCATCTGCCAAGCGTAGAATGTGTCGAAAAGCTCGGTTTGGATGCGGGGGACGTAGGGAGGGAGGGAACGGGACAGGGAGGAGGAGAAAGCAAAAAGCTTAATCAGCGGACCTGCCTCTACGGGGGTATACGGGCTTTGACCTCACTTTCATAGCACTTTCTAGAGAAGTACTTTCGACGGCGGGAGGAAGGGGGGATGCTCAAAAAGGGGGAAGGAAAAAAATCGGACGGAAAAAGTCCTTGGGGATATCTCCTCGGAGGTCAACGGAGGTACGCCGCCGCTTGAATGAGAACCGTCTGGGAGGAGCGCGCTCTTGAGAAGGAAAAAGGAGCGAAGGGCACTGTCGACAAACGTCTGTCCTGCAGACATGAACCGGCTCGGGAGGGAAAGGGGGGAGGAAGACGCCGAGGGAAAAAGAGAGAGTCCGGTCGGGGTAAGCTTACTGGCGCACCGCAAACTTTCGCTACAATGTCTTCGGAATATTTCCATGCCCTCACGGGCATTATTCTCGCCAGAGGAAAAAAGGGGAGACCACGGGGGGAACGGGCCCCCTGAATACGTAAGCGACCAAACTCAAAGGGCTTGGGAAATCCTCACGCTCTGTTCCGCGCGGGGTCCGAGGCGGAAAAAACCGAAAGAATGGAGAAAGGGGCGTCCGCTTGCGGGTCGTAGGGAAGAAGGTCCCGGTCACGGGGGAACCGGGGGCAGGTGTCAGTCAACGGGACTTCCCTTGCCCCAGAAAGCCGGAGTGAAATACAAAGAGGGGGAGGTGGCTGAGAGAGAAGGGAAGAAGGGAGTATCTCACAAAAGAGGGAGAAATAGAGATCCGAGCGGCGATGAGCCCCGCCGCGGGGTAAACGCCACGCGCTTGTTCCAGGGAGTTCCCAAAAAGAAGAGGGGGGGGGGAGCCGACGGGGAAGAACTATAACACGAGCCCCAGGAGAAAAGGAACACCGACCCCCGAAAGCGACGGGTGAATGACCGTTGTCCTCTAACCGAAGAGCTGACTAGGAATCCGAGCACCAGGGGAGGAAGGAGCAGCAGTCAATGGGACGGGACAGAAACAGGGAACCGGCGCAAAAGTTCCGCCCTGGGGACATCATGCAGAGTGAGATAAAGAAAAGACCCGGGGCGGCACAGAAACAAAACAACGGTGCAGAAGGAAAGACCTAAAACCCGACGGAAAAGGAGCTGATACATAGGAAAACCTACTTCCTCAGCGCTTGACCGCCTCAGGGGGGGGCGGGCACACGTCCCGAACCCGGCGGCGGAGCAGAGGAGGACCGGCCGCATAGGGGGGGGGGTGCTGCATTTAAAGACTTCTTCTTACTTGGCGGGGGGAAAGGGTGTGGAGGAGGGGCGGTAAAAAAATGGAAGGGGTCTCCGCCTCAGAGAGACCTTGACGACTTCACGGAATCAAAAGCAGCGCCAAGTCGAACGGCGCCGAAATGCTATTATGGAAACACGAGTAGCAAACCCGGAAGAGCAGGGAAAACTCCGTGCGGCATGGAAAGGGCCGGGGAATACCGGGAGGGGATTCTCATAAAGTGCAACGAAAACAATCCCACGCGAACGAGCGGCCAGAATTCAGACCGATTAAGGTCAGATTGCTCACCCCCTCTACACGTGACATGGGGGGTGGCGGGGAATGCCAGGCATGACACCTGAACCAGGCGCGTTGTAAAAATCTCTCCTATGACTGTCTCCGGAAAATCCTCCCTCACCTACCGGTGCGTGAATTGATCCCGGAGGGCGGAGAAAGATAAAGTACGCGGTCTTGGAGGGAGGAAAAAAACGATTCCGTAGTTCCTGGCCCAAAACTCAAGAAATGCCCGGAGAGTTTTAACTCCCTTCCAGGACGCTGACCAAGGGAAATCCGGTCGAGAAGGAAAAGGCGCACAAAGAAGACTTAAGATCGACCATCCCCAAACTTCTCGAACCAACTCCCCCGAGCAGGTTTTAGCGAGACAGCGGAGCACCGGGGGGGAAACAGAAAGACAGGAATGGTAAGAGGAGGTAAAATTCGTCCCTTTCTCGGAACTTGGCTGGGATTTGTTCCCGTCCTCCGGGCAATCATCATGGAACATTGCTGGAAAGACAAGTGCAGAAATCTAAAGACGACAAACGGCCAGTTCGCGGACCCCTTCGCAAACATAGGCCTCTCTGCTGCGTCACCTTCAACCCAATGGGCTGAGAAAGGGAAAACCGGGGGAAGGGGAGACTTCCTGGGCAGGCAACGTCTGAAACATAACTACCGTTTCCAAAAGCTGGGGCCTGTCAGTTAAGCGCCTCTGACGACGCGCAGGACGTAAGGGGGAGGAGGAATCTTTTAAATCAACGGATTCCGCGCGTCTAAAAGGGGACCATCCCATGGAACGGAGGGAGACCACAGGCAGAGGGGGAGTGGGAAAATATGGAGGTTCTATTATGTGATAGACGCCTTGGAAGTGAGGTCGTAAGGGGTCGCCTTACCCCGGTCCACTAAAGTCCTGAAGGAGTGAGGTAGGGGGGAAAGGATACGGAGTATTGGCCACGTCTTCCCCAAGTTAAAAGAAAGCATCCAGGCACGAAGCAAGGAGAAGTTCAAAGGACTCATTTACCATTAATCGGGGCGAACGGGGGGGGGTGAGGAAGACAAGGTTACACCCAATTCTGGGGCTTGAAGGGTTTCGTCGCAAGGAGTTTAGATGTGCCTAAGTTTAGAACCGGGGGTCCTTTGGAAAACAATTTGAACGGGGGGTTCGTGGGCCGGGGCCTGGGGGGCAGGAATGGTAGGGCGCGGGGGGTAGGGAACGTCGACGCCGTAGGTCTATGGGACAAGAAAAGCAGGCCGACGCGAGCTTTTCTCATTAATCCTTAGAAGGGGGTCGTCCCGAGGGGAGGTCGAGGGACTCCAAAAGGAAGTGATCGGGAAGCGGAAGCCGCTCCCGGAGGCCCTTTTCCTGGGGAGGATGGGGTCTTCTTCAAGAAACATCCAGCGCCTTCTTCAGGGGTTACTGAAGAGGAACGGGGAGTGAAAGGGGGGTGCCATTTAGTTCAAAAGATCGGCGGTCCGACGGAAATCATGTGCGCGCGGCTGCCCGGACAGAAGAGACAAACAAAAACAAAAAGAGGGAAAAAGAGAGGAGTCCTGTGCCGGGCAAGCTGCCGGCATAAAGTACCGAAGGGATTAAGATACAGGAAACAAGACAAGTCTGTAATACCAGATCATAGAGTATGGAGGTTGAAGGCCGCAGTCATCACGAGAGAAACAGGGAGGAATGAGGGATTGGCGTCTCCTGGCGTTGCAAATCACAGAGGTTCCTCCCATAAGGAAAAAACAAGGCTGACTTGATCACCAAGCGGGGGGGCTGGAATGAGAGGGGGCCCTGGAAACAGAGAAATACTTGCGGGTGGAAACACAAGGACATTCCACAGCGAAAGGCCCAGACTCACTAAAAAACCCATCAACTCTTCAAAGGATACTTGAGCACGGGGAAGGGGAGTACATCTACCAAAGGTTGAGAAAAGAAAAAACCACTAAAGAGGGAAAAGGAAAATAATTTGGGAAAGAAAAGCCGGTTATGACTCCTCCTCAAATGAGCCTCCGGGGGAAAGGATCTGACCATGGGAAAGTCGAAGGGCTTACTGAAGGGAGGGCGGCGTGAAGGGGTAGACTTCTTACGTCTAGAGAAGGGAGCCCGGAGAAGCTATCCGTACTGTGGCTTTCTGGAAGGTACTGACAACTTCGACGACGGAAGGGCACAGGAGAGCTGGAGAAGAACAGAGGGGGAGAAAATGTCGCACGACTCTCTACCGTGGAGACGGTCTGGGAGGGGGAAGGCTGACTTTCCCTGGACTAAAATCCACGGCTTAACACTCCTTGCGGAGGACCAGAAGCTGGGAGAGAGGAGATGGCGGTGACCGCTCCGAAACCGCTGCGGGATTGACCTGCGTCTTCAGTTCCACTTGCCGGCCTTATACAGCGTTCGCAGCAGGGTGGGGCAAAGGAAAATCAGCAAGAAAGGGCGTGCTATTTGGGACAGACGTTCTGCGGAGATGGTGAAAGGGGGGGTCAGGGGTACTTCACTAAAACGGGGGAGGGGTCTTCGGGGGTGAGCGGGGGCGGACACTCAAAAAAGGAGGGGCCAGAAAAGGGGGGACAGAAGGGGCCGAGACGTTTACCTCCGAAGTTGGGCAGGACCGATCAAAAGGGTAAGAAAAAGTACTGGCAGACTCGGGATGCGGACGGCCGGGTGGATGGGGTCCTACTGAGAACTCCATCTTACGACGTGACGTGCGCTCGAATGGGATCGAAAAGAAGGGACATCAGGGGAAGAGAAAGTAAGTGGACGTCCTGAACCGATCCGGCCGGGATTGAGTGGGGGGATTGGGCGAGGTAACTCTCAAGGAATCGTTAAAACGCAAACGCGTGGGAACCTGGCTAAGTGCTGAACGCGCCGGGACAGGGCCAGAAACGGTGAGGCCGAGGATGAATGGCTGACCCGAGAAAAGGGGGGACAAAAGAGAGCTCGGCAGAGCCATCCGCGCATGGGCTGGTCAATGCAGGGCATTCACGCACGGTTTTGTGAGGGAAGCAGTCAGGTTGGAGAAGAGGAATTCGCCGGAAGAGGGGGGGGAGGAAGGAGCAGGAGCTTGGCCGGGGGGTGTGGGAAGGTGATTGGCGACGCAAGACTGATCTCACAAAGCCGCCTGCTCAACCGGAGGACAGGTCAGGCTTGGACAGAGAAAGAGGGCTGGGGGAAATCATCAAAGTGCAGGCGCGCCGGGAGCCCGGAGAAAGATGCTGCGCAAGTATGAAAGAAATTGCGGAAGTTCGAGCCGGCTAGAGCCCTTACCGGCTCGCGGCACCGCCGAAAAAAGGGGGAAGGTCACCAGCGTAAGAAGACGAATCAACCGAACTTGACTGCGGGAAAAAGCTGAAAAGAGAGTGGGGGCGCAAGGGGGCGGCCTTTTGTTGACACCTCGCCTCGGGGCGGGGTAACGGTGGGAACTACAACGGAGGAAGGGCCAGCAGGAAAAGGAAGGGGAGGGGGCGAGAGAAGACGGCGTCCCGCGCTCAAGTCCGTGTTCTCATCCCGCAAGGACGGGAGAACGGGAAGGGCAAAAAACGGACAACGGTATCCGGGGTGCGGACAAGCAGCTTCATGGAAATGCATCGCCCATGGACGAACTGGCGGGAAAAAAAGGGAAACGAGGGAGACACCAGGAAAGAGTCCCGACCGGAAATTTAGGACGCGGCATCCTCTCAGATCTCGCGTGAATGGAGGAAAAACCGGGCCACCATGTCACAGAGGAGGATTTCCGGGGCGGCTTAAGGGAGCTCACGGATTAGTGGGGAGTAACGCGCGCAGTCAGAGTGACTTCCCCCCAGCAAGCAGGCGTTTCGAAGTGAAGGGGGGGGTAGCCGCCTCGACTCGTATCGACCACAAACAACAACAATAAAAGAGTAGACCGAGAGGGCAGCGATAGCCAGCCCCCAGACATAACGCCAGGGGGGGGGCCTGAAGTAGCGGAATTCCACAACCGACGTACTGCCAGGAGAAACGATCCGAACGACGGATACGAAAAAATTACTGCATTAACACTAACTAAAACGGAACGGAAAGGGGGAATGAGTGAAGGGGAAAAGAAGCACGTTCTAACAGTAACTGAGGTATGCAGAAGGAAAATTGTGTCCTTGAAGCAAAACGGTCAGGTAGGGGGGCTACCTATGTCAAACGTGCGCCGTTACGGAAACTGGGAGGAATAGGCAAGCAGGGAGGGACGGCATCCAGAAATCCCGTATGGTCATCTGAAAACGGTCAACTGTGGCGACCGTAAGAGGAGGACAATAACACCGGTAAGCCTCATTTACTCTTTAACTTTACCGCGGAGAAAAAAAAGAAATAGCCTTGTTAGGATTGCCCTGCCTCTGTTGTCGATCAGCACGTCCGCAGGCTGAAAAGGGAGAAGAAGACGCTCCTCGATCATAATTTTTTCTGGTCCATTCTCGGGAGAGGAGGAAAAAGAATGTTGACTATCTGTTGTAAGCCTATTATACAATTTGTAGGGTCTAACCTCACCGGGGTCAGCGAAAGGACTACTTCATTCAAATATCCGCAACCAGCTCAGAAGGATGATTATCAGAATGAAAGGGGGTGATGATGTCACGCATAGAATAATTCGCGGGCATGAAGCCTTGAGGGTCATTCTCTTCGTGTATCCTAAAAACCGGCGGTTCGTCGACAAGAAGAACGAAAGAAAAAAAGCGGCCGAAGCGGGGAAAGCCATAAAGAAGAGTTAAACCGCCCGGGATGTGCTGTACCACAGTAAAATTCCAGGCATAGACCCTCACCAGAAAGGGGAAAATCATAGGAAGAGGAGCCGGGAGGGGGGGCCCAAGGGGGATACCTGGCAAACATCTCCACAAAGAGACCGGGCGGAAGGGAAAGTTCTGCAAGGAAACACGTCATAAAAACATCACGCTGGCTTGAAGGGCAGAACTATTAATAATGTCAGAGAACAAGGCAGAGAGCACGCTGCCGTAGGAAAGGTCGGAAAGAACCCAACGTCTTCGCGGAAAGGGATTCCAAAGCCTTTCGAGGGGAAAGGAAGGGAGCTCACGAAGAGAAAAAGAAAGGAAGTAATCGATGGAGGATGAAACAGCACCTCCGGGAGAGAACGCGGTCGGCTTCAGGGGTGAGTCGGCTCACCAGGAGTTGCCGAAACGACAAGGATGCGTCAAGGAATAAGGGAACAACAAAGGGCCTTGCTGGCCGAGGGGGGGTCGGGATCCGAGCAGACTCGAAAAACCGGAAAGACATGCCACCAGGTCCGCACCCAGAAGAAAAACGACGAATCGCAATGGGGGACGCGGCACCTAGCACGCAAAAAAGGGTATTTTTAGGGGTTTTCACAACTACGCTTCCGGAAAGTACTGTAAGGAAAGGGGGACGGGAGGAAAAGAACGCCGACCGCCAGCAAGAGAAAAAACCAAGCCAAGTTCTTTTGCAGGTAAGCGCAAGGAAGGGGGCGAGCTCTCGTATTCATCCATTTTAAATCTAATGTTTTTCGAAGGCGGGGCAAGGGGGGACGCCAGGACCAGACCATACAAGTCGAGTCTCCCCCAAGCATTCGTTATGCAGTAAGAAAACCGCGGGCTTGGCTTCGGAGCTATACTCGAAGGGAAAGTACGGTCGAGAAAGGGGAAGAAAATTTCAAAAAATTTACCACTTTCACACATACCCTGGACGAGGGAGAATCTGATAAAAATCGTCGCTCCAAATTACTACTGGACTTAACCCACGGGGGAAGCCAGACAGGCATCCCGGGAAGGAAAAAGCGATGAACAGGGCAGGACAACGTAATCGAGAACGGGTGGGGGGGGGGAGATTCTCAAAGCCTTTTGTTCAAATGAGTGAATCCACAAGATAAGGTGGACGAGTTCAGGGGTTCAGGGGATGAAACTCTGGGGGGTAGTACTCCCGTCACGTGCTCACCGTAGCCAGGGGGCAGGCAGGGGAAAGTTCCGTGCGCGGGTAAAAAGCCTGTGCCTTGATGGCAGGGTTCCCTTCCTCCCAGGGAACGAATATCTCAGGGGGACAAGGGAAGGAACGCCGGCAGCAGCGCACGGGGCGCAAAACCTGGGGTAGGCCGGAGGGGGCGCACTGGAAAGACCGAGGGCGCAAAACCGAAGTGAGAAGAAAAAGGCCAATCCATCCTCCTTCTGGCCCCGGGGGGCTTAAAAAGGCTGCGGCGGCAAAATAACAAAAACAGCGCCTGTCGAAGTGGTAGACAAGACCAGGGTCTGCAGGGCAAAAACCTTAGGTCAGCTCGGGCGGGCGGAAACTGCAGTTTCTCGCTGGGGAAATATCTATAAAAGGAGGAGGGAAAGGAGGAAGGACCGGACAGCGCGACACCTGCACCCTCTCGAATACTACTCCACCGGCAAAAAAAGAAGGGATTGAAACCCAAAAAAAACGGCCAAGAATGAGTTCCTTGCCCCGGCCTCCTTACAAAACCAAACCAGGGAGAGAGGCATGAGGAAAAAAGATCAAGGGGGGAAAAAGAGGGCGCCGAGCAGTAAGGGCCGCCCCGGAACGGAAGAAGGGCAAAGGGGAGGGAGAAACGCTGCGCGTAAGGCCTTCTCCGGCTTATGGACCTCTCGGGCCTTTCTGATAGAAAGAAGCCCAGGAATGCCCCGGCCACTACGAAACAAAAAACGAGGGAAAAAGGGATACTCTGGATCAAGGAATGGAGTACGATAAGCATGGGTTGCATACCCCTGTGGGAACTCGCCCGTCAATGGTATAAGAAAATGAGAGGGGGACCTACGAAGGAAAAACCACCGCAGAAAAACTCTTCCTGGGAATGGATCTCAGGGAATCAGGGGCAAAGGGGCACGGACGGCCGGAGTGCCGGAGGCTTAAATGTGGGACTTAATGTCCGGGCTCGCGACGAAAATTACAAGCGAACGCGATCCCAGGCGGAAAGGGGGGGATGTGCCGGGGAACTGACGACCCTTCGGGACTTCAAGGCAAAGGGGGGGGAGATGCAGCCGAAGAGCAGAAAATGAGATCACCTAACCGAAGGCCAGGGGAGATCATAAGTGCCGGGTCTGGGAAAAAGGTGCGGCGGGGACAAGGAAACCCGGAGGAAAGCAGGGTCTTTTAAACGAATGTACTAAGTCAAGAAAGGAACTCAGGACGGAAGGGTGTGCCTGACCCTACGAACTTCTGAGGGACTGGGTCTCGGGTGAAGGGGGGGAAGACCAGGGGAAAGGTAAGTAAAACATGCCGGAAGGAAGGGGCCCTTGTCATCAAATCCACATAAGTCGTGAAATAAGGACTTAAAAGGTGCGTAATTAGAGGTACTGGACGGAAAAATGGCTTGCTGTGAATCTTTGTGTTCGTCAGCAGGACACACGCGTCAAAAAAGACATTTGGAAAACCATGATTAATTAAGACTCCAATCCATAAAATTCCGGAAGAGGAAAATGGTGAGAAAGGGACGAGCAGCTACGAGGGAGGGACGGGCAGTGGCTGGGCCTAAAGGATTACAGCATTCTATGAGGTACTTGCGATAGGGGGGAAGGGGGACATCTACCGGATGGACATCCTTGTTGAACTCTGAAAAGAAAAAAAGTTTCCAGGGGGGGCATGAAAAAAGCAACTCCTAAAGAGTGGTGAAGGAAGTTTTTCGCTAACCGCGGATCGTTTCGCCGGGGAAAAAAAAAAAGTCCGGTGGAGGACGTGCGGAAGAATCCGGATACCGGCCGCAATTGCGTCGGGAGCGGGGGGCTGGCAGCGTAAAGGGCCTTCCTAATCGGTCTCTGAGGACTACCACCGCACTGAAGGGGGGGGGGAGAAAGAGACCTGGGAAGGGTAAAAAAGACCAGTGCGGGGGCGCCAGCGACCTTCCGCGGAACATGGTGTTGGAGGATCGGCGCTGTGGGGGCAAAATGAGTGTGGACTATTACACCCAGGGTTGGGCTCGGCCAGAAAAGGGAAGAGGCCGCACAACAGGAGGGGAAAAAAGAAAGGGACACGTTTATGGGATCATCAAGGCGGCGGCGCCGGTAAAACTGCCTGCTCTCTCTGCACTACTGACGCGACGAAGGTTTCCAGTTACTGAGCCGGAGTCGGGAGAAACAAGACGAGAATCGAAAACTAAAAATCGGCAAACCCTGACGTCGACAAAAAAAAGAGACGCACTTGACCGGATGCCTTCTTATCCTCGAAAGCTCTGACTTAACTGATACGTGAGAACAGAGGATCGACAAAACCTTCGGTGAGGCCAGAAACAGCTCGGGCTTAGGTAAGGTTTTCAGCCGGGAAAGGGGGTCAGGGGCGACTCGTCCGGTGGATCGAAGAGTAAGGGCGACCGGCAAGTTCACTTAAAGGAGAGGGGGGATTCGATCAAGGTTATTCAAGCCAAGCAGGCATGATCATACAAAGGCGTAACGGGGCGCAAAAAAGGGGGAGGAAAGGCAACGCCCCCGTCCATGAGTCTCTCCTGAGAATGGGGCACTCCCCAAAAAAAACCTTCAGAAGAAGAGCCGCTCAGGGCACGCGGTCCGAGTCGGGACACCGTAGCAGCATGTAAAGCGGGGCGCTTGGTCCGGGGAGTCTGTTCCTGCAAGTAAGGTTATCTCACGTCTGTTAGCCGGTATGAGAGCGCAGGAAGGGAGTGGTGGAAGAAAGGGGACCCAGAAAAAAGGGAAGGAAAAAGAAAGAAAAGTCTAGTGAGGGGGCTGGACTATCGCAGAAACAGGGGGGAGCAGAGATCAGAAAAACAAAACGAGGGAGAGAAAAAAGATCTACATCTCGGTCTAATGAAAGAAACTTACACTCCCCGGGGTAGTAACGGCCGTAAGGGCGAGGGCAAAAAAAGGTAAAACCCGACTGCGCACGACGAGGAAAGGACGAAAGACGTATCAAAAAAAGGAAGGAACAACCTACTAACCGAAACATCTACCGGAGGGGGTAACATCTGAAGGCCATCATCGACCTGAAAAAGAAAGACTAGGGGTCCCTATGGCAGCATTGCCGCAAGGTCTGGAGACTGAAAAAAGAAACCGGGAACCGGTCGCAGAGGCCGCCCTTTTTATCACACTTCAATGGCCTGAAAATTATCTAATCCAGAAGGAAAAAGCCCGGTGTCTCCCGGAATCGGAGACCGTACCAAAAACGTGAACCACCGGGGGGGGGGAACTAAGTCCCCAAAATCTACCTCTGGATCTGAAGAAAAACGAAAGCATATATGGTTCCGGCCTGCGGAGAACTCATTTTCGAGAAGCACAATTCCGCCAATTCGGGAGGAAGTCTCATTTCCGCATCCTCTATAAAAAATCCTTTTTGGGCAAAATGGCGCAGAATTCGGTACTTACGCGGTGAAACCTATGGTGGGGAGGCCTGGTAGAACGTACGAAGGAACCAGCCGCCGACGACCGTGAAGAATCTGGCGACCTGATTCTCCATTCTGCCTTAGAACGTTCGTCGCCATGAAGTGCTGATGTAAAAACAGTAATACAGTCAGAAGGGAGTACCTCCGTTTTCGATCGGGTGCGGCTTGCAGACCGCTGTCGCTCAGCCGCCGTCAAAAAGAAAGCAAAAGAAAAGAAAACGAGGGACGCCACAAGATCCGAGGAAAAAGGGAGAAAAACAAAACTGGGGATTCGCGGTACGAGTGACAGGATGCCAGGCATGGAAAAAAAACTCAAGCTCTTATTCCCCTCGAAAGGGAAAAAGGGGTCGCAAAGAAGTCCACTGAGAATGGGGCCTCCATTCCTCCCGCGAAGACGAACAGTGGAAGGCTTGATCTTCCTAACCGCATAGGAAAAAAGACAAAAAACGCGGTCGGAAAACGATGGAAAAAGTCCACCAAAAAAAAAGGAAAGCAAAAGAAAGCAGGCTTGGGGTTTCATGAACTCCCCTGACATCGTCTGACGCATGAGGTCCCCGGTCGAGCAGAGAGCCAAATGGGAGTAAAGCGGCGAAAAAAACCCAACGCTCCCGCACCCGGGCAGGTGTTAGGGAGAAGAAAGAAGAGAGAAAGAAAAAAAAACCCGGGGGAGCCCGCGAGGGGATAGCGGGTGTGTAGCGATGGGGAGGCGAAGGGTGGGGGAGGGTAGCATTCCTAGAGGATGGGGGGGGGGTAGGAGATGGGATCACAAACTGAAGGATGGAGGATTCGATGGTCAAGGGTGTCAAGAGCATAGGGTTAGCTGGGGGATTCGCGCACAGCGCGCGTGCCGGCCGACCAGGATGGCTCCCGTACAGCCTGAATAAATCCATGGGCAAAACTGGCGGGAAAAGGGAGGGTGAAAAAAGCAAAAAAAAAGAACGGGCCCGCCGTCCCGAAACCGATAAAAAACTTCCGCCCAATGAGAGTCCAAAATAGAAAACCAGTTAGGGGGGAGGGTATTAAAACAAAACGGCGAGAAAAGAATGTCCTGGAAGGAAGGAAGTGGGTCTATCACGAAAGAATCCACGCCTCGGAGAATGTGATGATTGGCATGGTCAATCAATAAGAAGCTCCGACCGAGGATTATTCAAGCTTCTTTAAAATCCTTTATTCGCCAGGCAAGGCCCCGGGGACCAAAAGTGAAACAGGGACAGGAGAACGACAACCGCCGTAGGGTAGACGCATTCCGAGGGAAAAGGGCAGAGAGGGAGGAGGGGGAGCGAGCCAGGTGAAAGGAAGAAGCAGGTTCATTAATTTCCGGCCCGCACAGGTAACAGGGATCGCAAAGGTCGAAGGAGTCTACTAGCAAAAGGAAAAAATCCGAACCGGTCCAGCCCCACAAATACCGGCCTTCCCAAAAGATCCCTGTCAGAATAACAGGGACCAGAGGGGAGAAAAGGGGGGGGGGGTGTGAGGGAGGCAGGAAAAGAGCCTTGTACGCATTATCATGAGGTCATTTCATTGTTCTTCGCAACAGCTGAAGATGGAAAAGGCAGGGTCAACGGTCAAGAGAAGGGGGGAAAATGGGGTAGGATGAGGGAAGGGCAGCGGCCGGAAATTGCTCCTGCCCGCCCAGGGGAATAGATATGTTCTCCTGGAATTGCAGTCCTCATTCTTCGGCCGTTCGTAAAAGCCTGTTGGGAAGGGGGGAGGAAAAGTATGCGCGCGGCGCCTGCCCGGAGTAACTTGAGAAAAGACGCCTCCGTCGGTTACCCTGTTTCCTCTTCATTCTTTCTGAGGACTGCGGGGAAAATCGAAACAAGACGAAGGGTCTCAGAAACAGGGTCTAGCCGGGAGGGATCCGTCGGGGGAAGTGCAGAGAGGCGGAGTGGGCCCGACGGGGGATAGACTAGAGCAAAACAAAACGAGAATGAGGAAATAGAGGGGCCTTTCTCTCACGGCACCTGCATTCCAAATCCGCCTATCTTAAAAAAAAAAAAAACGGCCAAGCATGGAAGGGCCCAGGAGACAAGGACTGGATGATTCCGGGGGGGCCGGAAGAAGCACTGAAATCAACGTGGCAAGAAGGAAGGCGGCTGGCCGTGAGGGAACTTCCGTCTAGAAAATACGTTGTCACCCGACCACTCAATGTGCGCGACCGCGGCGCGCGAACTTCGAGGGCACTGGGAAACCCGGAGACCTCTTTAGGAACCCTGGGAGGAACCAAGGGCCAGCAACAAAGAACGGACCCCCGGCCCCAGAGAACGACAACCGGCCAAAGCAGTAACTACTTTGAGCACGGGGAGTGATTTCTACCGATTTTTTGCAAAAACATGAAAAGAGAACAGGCAAATGTTAAGGATGAAAGGGGAGAAAAAATCGGCGAGAGCAAGCAAAAACCGTTGGCGCCCCTTCCGTGTAGGTATTGACCAGGGGGAGAGAGGAAACTTCAAGGGGAGAGGACTGGCCTGCCTTGGGGGGGGCCCGAAATCGTCCCAGGGAGGCGACGACAGCCAAGGCTCACGTCCGCGGACTTTGAAGGAAACAGGGGGAAGGTACGGTACAGAGCCGAAGACACGGCACCGGCCGGGCTGGAAGCTAATCTCCGCCGGAAGGAGTGAAAAGAACGTAAAGGGGAGGAGAAAAAGCGGAAGGGGGGTCAAAAAAACTGGGGGGCTGGGGGCCAAGTGGACTGGCCGCGGAGAAAGACACGGCTTGTACACTCAATGTCTTCAGTACGAAAGAAACAAAAACTCGATGGAATAATTCCCTAAAAGGAGTGCTGGCGTGCTGTCTGCGGGTTAAGCCGACAACTTAATGAGAAAGAATTCCTTTTTCCGGGGTGGAAACTGTTCTCAAAGCATGCGGGCGAGGGGGCACGGCAGCAGATGGAGGAGGGGTTAACGTGGGAGTGAAGACCTCCTTTCTTTCTTCGGCCAGGGGCTGAAAAACGTCGTTCGGGACAGGAGGGATGGCAGCCGATTGAGTACAGCAGAAATGGGGGACGCAAGCGACGCCAAAGGGTGCGGCCGAATTACCGAAGCCCTGGTGTTGGTTGGGGCTGGGGAAAGTAAAAACAGGAGTCTCATGAAGTGCGGCGAGAAGATCGAAAGGGAGGACATCCTGTCCGCGAGACGGGGAGTTTATTTAATACCTCTTCCGGCCGTCGTGAGTGATTTTTGCGCGGCGGGAGGAGGAGAAGACGAAGAGGGTAATGGCTGGACGGGGCTACGACGCCGGGGTGGGGAAAAGACGAACGGAGGAAGGGAAGGGGAATGGGCTGGGACAGACCGTGCATTCCTCGTGCGCGCTGACCTGAATCTTAATTGGGCTTTTTGGCGGATTACTGGAAAGGGGTAGGGCGAATCAGAAGCGGGGCGAAAGAGACTGTAAGCGAAAAAAGGGTTGGGGGGGGGCGGCGGGATGTGGGCGGCGGGGGTTAAATTATTCTTTCTACCTGGCGTCTCGGACCTCAGCGTCCTGCAAGCACCGAGGGGACCTGAAGCTGAAAGGGGATACTAGTGCTCAGAGACACGGGGCATGGCGCAAGGGGTAGACTGCGCGCTGACTGCGAGTAGATTCCTAATTCTCCCGATCCTTCGGGGGCCCTGGTCCGACCTTCGAAAGCAAGGCGGGAACAAGCGTAAGGAGAAAGGCCTAAGGGGCCTGTAGGAAAAAGGATGAGAGAGGACTACTGCGCCGGAAAAAATTGTCTTACTGCTTATCTCCAACCTTCTTAGGAAAAAAGGATTAGGAGTGGAGACAAATATCCGAGGGACAGCGGCTCGTCCGTGCGTTCTCCGATACTTGCTCACCGGGCCGTTTAGGACAACTGCGCGAGATGGGTAGGAGGGGGACAAACAAGGGCAAGGGGGGCGGAACTTTCTACCTCATTTGTCCCTCGGTCGCAACCCTTCCCTGACGAAAGAATCTAAGCTGAAAGAGCGCCATCGAAGGAGAGGTAGGGGGGGGGCGCGCCTAGTAGGAAAAAGGAACAGAAATGTAACCTCGTAGAGGCTTTGACTTTGTTGAAGCAGGTCCAGATAAACTTCGTGAAGGGGCAAGGAGGCTGAGGGGCGACAGGAAGGGAGTGGTTGACTTACCCCCAGCGCCTAGAGTACTGAAAGGGCCGAAATGACCGGGGATATATACTCCCCGCAGTATCTCTCGCCAAACCGTAGGGGGGATAAAGGGAGAAGTCCGGGGGGAGAGAAAGAAACCCGTCAGACTCCGGGGTAGGTAAAGGCAAGGAGACGGGGGTGACAAAAAAAGAACAGGACGGCGCCGAAAATCCCGGAGGAATCAACTTGCTCCCTTAAGGGGAAGGGAACCGTAAAAAAAGCTAAAGAGGAAACTGCCTGGAAGACTCAGGAAAAAAGCGCGAACAAAGCTTCGAGTAGCCGAAAAGCCAGGGCGGAAGTCGAAACGTCATGGAAAGGGATACCTATCACAGGTTAAAGTTCCGCAAATTTCTGACATCATGCCGCAGGGACAAACACACGGAAGGGAAGCGAACGGAACGAGGGCTCCAAGAAGGAGGAAAGGGAAAAAAAGGAGAGAGTGTAACTCTTCATTACCTCCAGCTAGCCCTAGCCCGGGGGTTTCCATTGTACGGGGGAAAAGAAGAAAGTCAACCCTACGCGGCGAGTAAAGAACCGCCTCTGCTCGCCGGGTTGGGGCGCAGGTAAAAAGGACTGGGCTTACTCTGTTGAACCAGGTTTAGGAGGCCTAAAGCCCGTATAAAGAAGCGGCAGAAACTGAAACTGGGGCAGGAGGACGAAGTCCCGCAGAGAGAGGCGAACGGGAACTGCCTGAAAAGGTGTTATGTAAATCAGGCCAAACAAGTGAACTGATGGGGTGGGGGGAGCGAGGGGGATTGGACGATAAAGCGGTGAGGGTAGGACATCCTAGACAAACTACAAATCCCAAAAGATTCAATGGAGCGAAGCGTATTCAGCTTGATCCACAAGCCCGGGGTGACAAAAGGAAAAAAAAAGGAAATTCCAGGAAACCCACCCATCCCATTCTCAGGTATGGTGCCAATCGAGACAGAGCCCACTTTTAGATGGCCAGCCATTAGCCGAGCTGGAAAGGTGCGGCCCGGATCAAGCGGGGAAAGCAGTCAAATGACTCAAGAGTGTATTCTTGCTAAAGAGTACCTCTTGGACCTCCTGTAATACAGACCCGGACGGTGGAGGGGTAAAGGAACTCCCCGAAAAACTTGATAGAGGACCAGATCCAATCATCTATCAATTCAATACACGGAATAGAAGCAGGGGGGGGATTAATCGCTGCAGGAAAAAGAAACTGGCGAGACCCCGCGTGCCACCAGGGTACCAAGGAGAGGGGAGGGACAGACCTAGACGGGTTAGATGGGATGTAATTCCTTTCTCACCATGGCGCTCCGGTCAGAACAGGATGGAGGGTACCAATGAAGATCTGGCTGCCATAATAATGTTCGCCCAACTGTCTGCCGCCGGGGTTCCAGCAACTAAAGCCGGACCGAGGACGAAACACCGGAGACAAAAAGCTCCAGCCGCAATGACAGGAACCTGGCAACCCTGGATGTGGGGCTGAATTACTTACGTCCAACTTCATGCCGGGAAGGGCACGAAAGGGTCTTCTAAACAGAATAAAGGGAACAGAAATCGGGCGTCCGGGCAGGGTCAAGCCATCGGAACGTGCCTCTTAGTTTAGGATACTAAGACCCACTGTATGAAGGGGGGGGGCTGACGACAAAGGGACAACAAAGAACCCATTCTATCTACCTAAAATTTGGCAGGCTCTGAGGGCTTGAGTCAGCGCGAAGGTGAAATGCCGTCGAAAGACGGGTCAATACCTTCACTTTCCGCAAAAAGTAACTCCGATGGGAAAGTTGCTACGTCGAGACCGGAAAGAAAGTAGGCATGAAGCACAGCAGACAGCTCTCCCTGCGAGGAAAAGGGGAATCTCCGGAAAAAAGGACATCTTTCTAACGGGGTGTGTTTTATGTAGGGGCAATAATTGGCCAAATCAACATTATGGGGGGAAAGGGGAGAAAGGATGGTGGCAGGTCGCAATAAATGCTGGTAGATGGATCCAGTCCGGCTACAGGTGCGACGGGGGGGAGGGAAGGGCCTTTGGGATGCAAAGGCCGGAACAGTGGCTTCCTGCATCAACAAGTTTCCCAGAAGATTCATCCTTTTCGGAAGGCCGCAGAATACGGGTGAGAGTGAAACTAGTCGGGGACCCTGAAGGCTAGGGCACGGGCAGAAGGGAGCAGAGGAGAAAGCCGCCTCAGGATGGTCCCCTGGTTCAAACTGGTCATGGAGGCTGTCAGGCCGACTCATGAGACTGATCGGCAGCAAAAGGGGGGATGGAGGGGCCTGGTTAAGAGACGAGCGACGCCTTCAGGTGGCTCGGGAAGGGATGGTGGCCCGGAAAGG
>Ga0179593_1596350_pt1 | contig 21485 bp, 29 predicted proteins | sample CZODoug2_1_08_16_FD_185931 | JGI IMG/M metagenome (GOLD analysis project Ga0179593, IMG submission 185931) | Vadose zone soil fungal communities from Angelo Coast Range Reserve, California, USA - CZODoug2_1_08_16fungal (PacBio error correction) | ecosystem: Environmental > Terrestrial > Soil >...
GGGGAAAAACTTGAGGGCGGAAGCAAGTGGAAGAGAGGGGGAAAAGAGAAAAACAGGTGGGATTGGATTTCTGGATCGGGAATGGCGCAGGGGAAAAGGAGACGAGATGAGCCGAGAAAGAGGGGATCGATTGGTTCGCTCAGGGGGAGGGTGGCGCTAATAGTTGGGGGGGGGGTCTCCCGAAAGGCGTAATCCGAAGGGAAACATTTTAACAGCGGAAACGGTCAAGTAACCAACACACACTCAAAAAAAAGATCATATATTTTCCTTGATGTAGGGGGGGAAAGAATCGGTCAGGGGGGAGGAAGGTCTCTAGTAGAAAAGCCCCATGAAGACACGGAGGTCACGCAATCTGATCAGAAAGCAGGACAGGGGGAAAAGACTTTCCTACAAAAAGGGAATAAAGACCGTAGCAAGTAAATGTCAGTCGTAGAAAAACTGAAGGACAAAAACCATCCCACAATACCTCTGAAGGGAAAGAAAAAGACCATAATAGGTCTCTTGGTCAGTTCAAGACAAGATGAGCGGGGGGAGAGGGGGGGGACATGGGAGTTCGGGGTCGGCGATGGGAGAAATGGTGCCCAGATTTAGGGGGCAGGGGGGGGTAAAGGGTGAGAATGGAGTGGAAAGGCCAGAAAAAAACAGATAAAAGTTTTAGAAGCAAGAGGGAATCAAGGTCGAGGTGATAGGTCACTAAAAGTTGAAACATTGTAATAAAAAGCAGGGTCTATGTAAAGGAGTGAACAGGGACCGCGTCAGAATGGTCTAAGTTAAGGAGGGGAATAAACCAATAGGGTGTAAGGAGTGGGGAGGATAAAACACATCCTCCCCAAGGACTGAAGGGGGGATTGCTAGGGTTCAAGAACTGTGTATGAGAAAACTAGTCGTGGGGGTCTTGATTAAGAATGTCTTTGTGTAAAAATATCGCGAAAGAAAGACTCAGAGGGAAGTCTAACAATTGGTGCGTGAAAAGAAAAGAGGAAAAAGGGCGAGAGTCAGGGGAGAGAGAAGGACCCTAGGCCAAGAGGGAAGGGGAAAACAGAAAGACTGGGGTGGACGGAGGGGTTTTTCTCGTGGGGTCTGATAGGGGAAGAAAAGGGGCGCAGTCGGTTTGACGGGAGGAAAGAAAAAAGAAAACTAAAACTCTATTGAGGAGTCAAACGCAACAAAAAAATACTCGATAATAGAACAAGAGGGGAGGAATAATTGCCCTGGTAAAGGGGGGGACCACTTAGACAAGAACAGAAAAAAAAAAAGAATCGGGGTCTGGGGCGGGAAAAATATTATTTGTAAAGTTATATACAATAAGAAAGGGGGTTGAGGCTTGGAGGGGGGTAGCAGAGGAAATAAAAACGAAAGAGAAGAGCCGGGTGGTCGGACGGGCTCTATGAAAGAGAAGAATGGAGTTATGGAGTAACCTTTTGTTTTTTCGATAGACCACCTACCTGAACCAGGAGATGGTGGCGAAGAGAAGGGGGGAAGCGGGCTTTTTGAAGAAGAAGAGAATCATCTAATTCATAAATGGGGGGAACTCTGGGGAAGGGGGGGGAAAACCAAACAAATATCCGATTCTAAAAGTTTTGAGTAGTCTCCCTTGGGTCCAGAAGTCGAGGCCCGTGCGGAGTCTGCTACTAAAGATGAAAAACCAAATGCCATTCAAAAGGGGGAAAAAGAAAATCGTCACGTGCCACATGGGTGGTCTCAGTGGATTGTGGCCTGGGGGGAAAGAGGGGGGGTGATCGCGGGAAAGTAAAAGGGAGCAAGGGGGAGGGTGGCATACGGGAACGGGCACCTAGAAAATACGCCAACTAAACATAGGCAAGGAACTCAAAAGGAGAGACGAAGGAAGAAAGAGATTTCGTGCCGAGGGGATTTAGGGGGAGTGGTTGATCTCAGGGTCCGTTAAGCGACCAAAAGGGAACGCCAGGAAATGCTACATCCCATACACCCAGGCACAAACCCCATAGAAAAGAGGACCGCTGGTGAAGATCAGGAAAGGGGAAAAAATTTCTCAGCATGTTGAAGTCGACAAAGCCAGACACGGCCTAGGAATTAAAAGGAAAAAAGAGGAAATACAAAAAGAATCGGAAGGTCGTATTCTGTGGGATACCAATCAAAAAGGACAGTCTGAAAGGGCGATGAAGTAGGGATGAGGAAACGGGAAAAGTCCGCGAACGTCCAGCGCAAGAGGCGTGCTGTTAAAAACAGCAGGGGGAGTCTCCGAAAAGCTCAATAACTTCAAAAGGGCCTAGGACTCTTCCATCAAAAACGTCACGAAAAAATATCGCTCTAAAGTCACGTGGAATGATGTAAGCGGAGAAAAGAAAAGAAATCGAAGGGTCCAGGATGGGTATATAATCAAGGCAACCTAACAAGGGAAAAGCCCGACAGCTATTCGAGTGGGGTGTGATTTGGGGCCAAAGAGGGCCATCCTAGCAGCCATTTGGGAGAAATGAAGTGGTCGGGGGGGGGGCGTGAAGGAGCCATAGAGTTGAAGGGTGAGTTGTCGTGTCCACCCAGGCAAACGAAAGGAGGGGAAAGTTGGGAACACCTCGCTCACCCCCGGAGCCACCAAAAAAAAATTAAGGGGAAACCCGGCACTTGGGGGCAATAAAGCCTAGAAGAAAAACCCCAGCTGGGGGACTCCTCTCCCATGTCTCGGAAGTTGAACCTGTGAAAAGGGGGAACGCCCAAGCAGCTTTCCCTCACGAGGGAAGTTAGAGGGGGGACAAAGACAAGAGGGGATCAGGACAAGGAGCGGTTAGAAATACAAGCGCAGAGATGACAAAAGGGAAACCCCTAAAGTGAAAATGGGAAAGGGTAAGGGATACAAGTGAAAGAAAGACAGGAAAAATAAGGGTTACCAAAATGCGGACACTTAGAAAAAGGAGGGGGACGGTTTTAACTGTCGCAAAAAAGGTCGCACCGGTTCCATTAACCTATAAGGGTATGTGGATTGATAGGATCAAGTTAGCAATAGGAATGATGGAGGGGGGGTGAGAAGATGATTGAGGAAGAGTGGGGATGTTTAAATAAAACAAAATGAGTAAAAGGGAAGAGATTCCGGCAGCTTGGCCAGGGGGGACAGGGGATAGGGGGGATAGAGCAAGCAAAAGGCGAGGGAGTGCAGTATGGGCGGGGGTGGGGCGTGGAGAATAGTTGACAGACTGATTAAAGAGGTGGTAAGGGGTCGACTAATGTTGGCAGGCGTAGGAGCAGGGGGGATAGGGTGGCGATAGCTAGCGATGGTTTCGGGGCCTAATCAACAAAGATAGCACTGGTGTGGGGGGGTAATTCCTGACCGGAAAATGAGGGGTGGCGCTGGGTTGACACCCGCCGGGGGGGGATGAAGGGACCCGGGGTTTGGAGGCCGGGATCTCTCAGAAAACGATAAATGTTAGTCAAGACTGCAGCTGGGTCCGTGTTCCTTCCTCTTATTGCCAGCCATCATCAACAGAATCGTAAAGGGGAATATACATCCCCCCAACACTGACCGGAAGTGACCTAAGAATAAAGTAAATGTATGCTTGGGAGGGGCAACGACTGTCATGAGGGGGGGGGGCTTGGGGTAATGGGCGCGTCCTGTAAAATAACATTAGGACATCAACAATTTCTTTCCGGTCCGTGAGAAAAGAGAAAAAAAGGGGGGGGGACCGGTAAACATGAAGAGGAAATTTGGCTCTGACAAGTCATCCTGAAATTACTCACGGGGGTAGCGCACTGGGGAGAATAAGCTCACCATCCGCCTTAAGGGATCCCTCGAAACCCTCTTAGAGTCCAAGGTTTGGGTGTAAGAAAAAGGAACTATGAATGATATTGGTAGGCTTGTGGAAGGAAAGGAAGGAGAATATAGGCGTTATTTCATAAAAGAGGGCAAGGAAATTCAGGGAAAGAACTTGGGGGAGGCTGAGGGGACTGAACGACAAGCAAAAGCCAATGAGGGGAAAGAAAATCTAAACCCATCGTACTTTGCTCTCAGGCAGGGGGGGGGAAAATAGATCGATGGCGCCACAGGTACAAGAAAATCAGATCAAATCCTACAATGGTTTCGAGACACGGCTTTCCTGGGACGCACGTTTATTAAAGAACAAAAGAAAGCTCAAACAAAGTAGGATTAAAAAGGGAGAGATTGCCAGAACAGGCATCAGGAAAAGCAAGAGGGAAACATTGGGAGCATTGGGATTTCTGAGAGGGCTTGGAAACTTACTCAAAAAGGAAGAAATCTAGAGGGGAAAATGCATAGAGCCAGAGGTCGATGGGGCTAGCGAAATTTGAGGGAGTGACGAACTGGAGGGGAATGAACCGGGTAGCCCGCAAGGTGGAAGGGCAAAGAATCGCTAAGGGAGGGATTAATGATATATTAAAAAAAAGCAGGACTGTCCATAAACGAGACCAGAAGAAGAGGTAAGTTGATGAACGATAGCGCGGGGAAGGTCCTCTTAGGTGTTCCTTAGGGTCTCATTATCGCCTTGGCCGAGGGTTCACCGTAGCTTTGTCGGAGAGCAGTTCGATGCAAAATGTCATCGAGGAGACAAGCATCGGAAGTTTTTAAAAGGGGCGTGTCCTGACGGGGACATTGTCAGGACCAAAGGGGAAGTTTCCTGGGGAGGGGGGAAACTAGTCTGACAACCTAAAACTCCTAAAAGGTCGGGAGTATCGGCCACCCTACCATGACCTCCCTTTCTCTGAGGGCAAAAATGGGATACGGCTGTGGGATTATAGACAGGGTTCGAAAGGTTCGAGAGGGAATGGAAAGGGGGGGGAAAAAGGATCCAGATAGGAGATGGTCTAGTGGAGAAGGAAGAAAAAGCATAGGAGAAGAGATATCAGCCTTTCGAATGTGATAGGGGAAACTTCACAAAAAAGGAGGGGAATAACAAAAAGGGGGGCTATTACATTGCGGTGATTACCGAGATTGATAAAACCGGAAAAATTACGTAGGGTAAATGTACCACAGTAGGGAAATGTCTGAGTACCGGGGACTTAAACCCCCAAAAGTCATTGGGTGGTAGGGGACCACCAGACGAACGGGGGGACTGTAATGAGAAAATTGGGGGAGGGGATCGATGTCTTGTAAGAGCTCATCTCACATCCTCTTAAAGTAAGAGGGGCGGGTGGACACAGACAAAGCCAACTTCCGTCTGGGGAAGAAGGGAGGAGAGACTAGTATAGGGAGAGAACATAGAGGCAGCGTGGTGTAGGAAATTTGGGTGTGGCTCAGTAGAAGAAGGGGGTAAAAATGAAGAGTCGGGTGCAGGGAAAAGACAAAGAACACTTCAAATAATGTATCATGCAAAAGCAAAAAAATACGAAAGGGAACATATCACAGGGAAAAAAGAAGTGTCGGAGGGGTAAATTTGGGTTAAAAGTCGTCAACATCAAAAAAAAAATGGAAAGAAGAGGAAAATGGGGGGGGGCTTGGAAGGATAGTAAAAATCCGGGGGATGCGAGGGAGTGGGATGCTGAAAAAAGGGGAAAAGGTCCCGGGAACTGAGAAGAGCCGAGTTTTCCATTACTTTGGATAGATGTAAGGGAAAGGGGAAAAGGGGTTGAGGTGTCGGAGATTCCTCAACCAAAAATGCTGTCGAAATAGCAACGTCAATGGGGTTGGAAAAAGAGAGGGCTTTTTTGAAAAGAAGCCTCTACTTCAGCAGGAGGTTGAATCAAACGCGACTTCTCCTATGAAATTGTCGTATCACTTCGGGGGAAAATCAGTCAAATCATCTGAGGGCGCCAGGCAAATTCTGCTCAGGCATTATCAGTGGAAAAAGGACAAGAGGCGAACAGGAACCACTCTGGTCGTGTAAGTTTGTTTCCTTTCCTTTGAAGGGAAGGGGATGGAAAGGGGAGCAGAGGTTGGCATAGCGGTAGGAACCTATGAGAAGAAAAAAAGAATCGGGCAACGAAAATCCCAAACACAAAAAAAAAGGAAAAGAGGAGAAGAAAAGAGTGGGCGTGCCGCTGATTTAGGGGGGGGGGTCTAAAGGGCCAGTTAAAGCGAGGAGATTTGAGAAATGGTACGGTCCCAGGACAAGATGAAAAAAAAGGCAAGGGCCACGAGACCAGAGTGGCTGCGCTAATGGTGACTTTCATAGCCCTTTGTGGTAAAAAAAGAAGGGGTACTCCAGAAAGCATCAAAAATAGAGGGGATGGCCAAAAGAGATACGACAAATGGGAAGAATCAGATAATTTCGAAAAACTGGGGGAAAAAAGCTGAAAGCGATGGAAAGGCTTTCTTCTTCCAAAGGAAAAAAAAAAAACTTTTAAAAAGGAAGTCAAAACTCAGCGGAAAAAAAGAAGGGAAAAAAGGGCCCGCCCGGTGGGGGTTTAAAGAAGCCCGAAAAAAGGGGGGACCACTCAAATACTTCAACAGAGTAATATTCTAGTCCCTCTAAAACAGTCCGCCCAGAGAAGAAAGGAAGTTAAAGGATGTTCAGGGTAAAGCGAAATGCTCCAAAAAGAAAGAGGAGAAAAAAAAAAAAAAAAAAAAAATCCAGGATTTGAAAATTATCAGTAACAAAGAATGGGGGCCCGACAACAACATCACAAAAGTACCAAATAGGGGTATGGGAGAAGGGCCCCTGGCCATGACCATAACTATGACATGGGTTCATAGGGTGGTTGCGGGAATGCTCCATCGAAGGGTTCTTTGGAAGGGGGGGATCGGACAACCGACTACTTCTTGACCAAGTTTTATGACACTCTCGCTGGAAAACAAAAAGAAAAAAACAAAAGGCCCGAAAGGCATGAAGGAAGATTGGCAAAGGGCAGCCTCTAACGCAGCGGGTATTCGATCCTCTAAAAAGAGGGTTGCAGAAGTATGGGTAAACAAAAAAAACTAGCTTTCCTGAGGACTGCCCCTGCGAATGAAGGTTTGACAAGGGAAAAGCGGAGCAAGAAAAAAAGTCCCGCCAAAGGTGCCGAAATACCAGCAGAAGGAGATAGGGGACCGACCAATCCCGAATTGGGGGGAAAGTGCTACAGGTAACAATAAAGTACACAGATGGGGTGGGGGGGCCAAAAAGTCTTAGCAAATGTAGGACTTGGTGGGAGGGGGTCGACAAGCAGCGGTCAGCAGGGTCCCTTTACCATCAGGTGGACTGCCTCAAATTTTTCATATGACGTGAAGAAAAAGGAGGAAGTGCTTATGAGATACTATGCTTAGGGTTCCGGAAGCCCAGCAGCGCAAGAAAGAAATCTTGTGAACCACAAATCAGCCAAACCAAGAGACCTTGCATCAGAAACCACCCTCTCTAACCGCCGGGGGGAAGAAAGGGTGGTTGGCTTATGCCAGAAAGCTTCACAGAATTTTAAGGGGGGTTTTGAAGGGGGGGCGTAAGTCACTTGAAAGACCATTAACATCTCAAAAGTGCTGAAAGGACGAGGTGGGGGAAATTCGAACAAGGTGTAGGGAAAACCGTTAAACATTTCATCGGGGAAGAATGAAGATTGACAGTGTAGCTTGAAAAAAAGGGGCGACAGACGGGAGGATCCAAGAAAAACAGAACAGGCTTTATCCTGTACATCCGGCAAGAAGTTGGGGATGGGGAGTTCGGGGGGGGTGACCGTCAGAAGATACGTGATTACGAAGAAATCGTGCTTAGGAACGAAGTTTTGCGGGCGAATGCCGCTGTAAAAAGAAAAAAAGGGGGTCAACAGCTCAAAAAGCGAACCCATAGTCGTGCTCGCAGGTGGGGAGCTAGAGAAGGGAAAGGGAGTCCTTTCCGAGCCATTTCAAAGAAAGTCATAAATAAAGGGGGGATGGGGAGCCGACAACGGAGTTACCCTGATTCTCCATTGTCGGGAAAAGCGGCCCTCAAAAAGAGAGGAGGAAGAAAAAGGATGGAAAAGAATGAGGAAGAAAAGCGTGTATGAGAAGATCGAAAAAAAGGGGGGGATTGGGGGGGAGAAAAAAAGGGATGGAAAAGCGGAAGGAAAAACTAAGGGCTAGCGAAGGGAAAAAAAATGCCTTCTAGACACAGTCGAGGGAAAGATTGAGGAGGAGGATAACTCGGGGAGGGAACGGCATCGGGGGGGAAAAGGGCGTACCTGCGCGAGGGGAACGTTGAACAGGAGAGGGCTATTGATATAAGGACTTAAAGTCTCCCATCCCACTCACAGAAGGAGGCCGTGTGAAAATGCAGAGAATCATATCGGAGGAACATGGTTGTTGGGGGCTGGGACCTTTCTAAATTAGATAAATCCTTTCCTCTGGGGAACTACTAATCCAGTGCAATGAAAAAAAGAACAGCAATGAAAGTTAAAAAAAACGGCGCCTTGAAAACGGAAAGGGGGGGGGGGATCAACGAAACCTGAACGTGGGGGTGAAAGGTCGGTCGTCCATACTGAGCGCAAGCACCAGCCCCTGGGCTGTTGCATAAGAAAAAAACCAAATTAAGGAGCAGGCGTCTTAATTTGAGGAAGGGGGGGGGGGTCTTAAAGGGGGTTCACGCGATGTTAAGATGGGTGTGCAACTTTATAAGGGGGAGAGATGATGGGAGTGGGCAGAGAAAAAAAAAACCGAGAATCATAGTGTGAGAAAGGGAAGAAACTGGTCAAAAGCGGAAAAATTTTATGCATTGAAATAAACATAAGCAGGGCATCGGAGGTGGTGCTGGACCAGGGAAAAAAAGTAGTCCAGAATTACATTTTGGAGAAGTGTAAATGAGGGAAAAACAGTTAGGGGAGAGGGGACCTGGGGAACGTGAAAAAATCCTAAAAATAATTCAGGGGTAGGGGACTGGGAACAAGCGAACTGACCGTGGTATTTAAAGGCAAAAAGAAAGTGGTCTTTCATAACTATGTAGTTGTAAATATCAGAAAATAGGTGCAAGGGAAAGGGAGGGGGAAAAACTAGACGGTGGTGACTACCATTAAAACTTACGAGATTGATGGTGAGGAAGGGAGGAGAGTAAAAGGGGGCCGAGAGGAGGGAAGATTGCAAAAGATTCATTGTGGGGGAAAATGAACTTTTGGGTTGAGAGGGGGGAAAGTGTGCGTGTCCCTCAGCGGGCAGGTTCTTAAAACAAACACGTCAACGCGATTTCAAACAACTCAAAAAACCTTAACGTAAAAAAGTCCCAATGGGGGGAAATAGTTCTGGCCCTGGTAATGGGGTGCCACTTCCCACTAAAAGAAGGAAGGAGGGTGGCCAAGGTTAGTTTGTGATAATACATCCGGAAGGGGGGGATGCGAGGGTGAGGGGGAAGCTGACAGGAACTGAGATAGAGCAAGATGTGTCCTACTGGACTAGAGGGGAAGAAAAGTGGTTGGGTGGAAAAAGTGGGGGGGGGATGCTTCAAAAAAAAACCCCACAGGCTGTCTGGACACCATATGGTTGCAGAGGAGGTATATGTACTGGGGAAACAGTTTTATTTGGGGAGGAAGGAAAAAATCTTAGAATTCAAAGTGGGGTCAGCGGGGGAGGGGTACTCAAACAGCACAGTCGACCGAAGGAAAATTGCGTATCTACGATGTGGAACATTCGAGGGGGAAGATGCAGGCAGACCTAGGGAAAACCAACTCCTTTGGTACAAGTTGAAGAGAAAGGAAAAGCAAAAAGGTCAGAAGGGGAAAGAAGGGAGGGGTTGCCTGGGGGGGTGCATGGAGGGTAGGAGGGGGAATGGGGAAAAAGAGCAGGTGAGGCCGTGTGGTGAAGGTAAACGCACCTATGAAACTCCACGAAATACATGTCACGTCTCAGCAAAAAAGGAAAAAAGATTTCGTTCCGCGGGGATGTGAGTTGAGTTGGGTTGAAAGGGGAAGGTGACGACAAAAACCGGGCTCCACCTGCGAGTTTTCCCAGGCCAATGTACCCCATGACCAAAGAAAGAAAAAACGCCAGAGTGAAGGTATACGATGGTGACTGAAATTAAACGGCCGGGGGGCAAGGTGGAATTCGCAGAAACACACTGCCTCGATGGAGCCTCCAAGAGAAAATACAAAGGGGAAGAAAGGGGTCGGAAGGGGTTGAGTACCAATCCGAGGTACATTTCAGATTATATAAGGAGGCAAGGGGATGAGGGGAAAAAAAAAGAAGTGACAACGGAAGCGGCAACAGACGGGCTGGGAAAACATCCTCCTTTGGGGTTGAATCTGACAACGGGTTAAAAGGAGTCAACACAACTCTGCTCTTCGACTATCCCACAAAAAAGAGAGAGGAAATTTCCGGAAGGGATGGAAGAATGCAAGGGCAGACCAAATCTCAAAGCATCCCCCCGGAAAAAAAAATTGGTAATCAGCAAGTACAACTTATTGTCCGCAAAAAGACCCTCAGAGGAAGGAAAGGGGGAATGGGGAGGGGCCCCCCACGTGGAAAAAAAAGAAATAGCATGGTTTATATGTTCGAGCGATATTTTTTGGGAGTTTGTCTCTAGGGTTGCGTTTCGGAGGGAACATGCCATGCATACAGAATGAGGGACCGGGGGACGAAAACAGAAAACCCAAATTGGCCGTCCACCCAAGGAAGGAATGATATTGGCAAAGGAAGCCTAGATAAAGGGGAAGAAAAAAACCTCCAGAACTCTCTGAAGTTGCAAAAAAAACCTGGTATGTGGGAAAAAAATGTGTCAACACAAGCAATGGACTGGGTCCTCAATAGACTGGGGAGATATTGGGGGGACAAAGAAGATCTTTAAGAAAGACAAGCCAGTCAGCATAGAAAGCCCAAAAAGGAAAGGGAAGTGGGATTTGTGGGAGGCTAACAAGTAATCCAAGAAACATACATACGGGGGTGGTTGTACGACAACGAGCAAATGTAATTCAAGACGTGTTTTGGTTACTGGAGCAAGAGAGGCAAAAGAAAAGAAGACCAAGAGTGTAGACGACTCCTCAAAATGGTGTGGTTGGGAAGTGATATCAAGACGAATGAAGGGGGGGGGATCTCACTATGCTTCTAGGGACCTGGCCTCATGCCCACGAGGAAAGAGCTAAAAGGAAGAAAATATGAAAAAAAAAATTCATTCCATCAGGGGGGTCGGAAAGAGGACAACCGCATACCCCCCAGAGAAGAAGCAGGAGAAATGTATTCGGGGGGGCTTATGACACCGAAAGATTGGAGGGGGTGGGAAGCGTATGGACAAAGAAAAATCTCCCAATTGTCGCCGGCGAGTGAAAATTTCCGAAAAGAAAAGGGGTTAAACATGTCAAGCTGTTCAGCTTATGTATGGAAAAAAGAGGGATGAAAGGGGAAAGACAGACGGATACTAGATACCTTCTATAACCATCACGAGGAAGCCAGAAATAGTCTGAATACGGGATCAAGGACCTAGGGGTGCGGAGTTACTTGACGGCGCTGAATATTTTATTAGAGGGAGGGTCAAGGGGGGTAGATGATTCAGGGCAAGAAACGTTGCGGACGATGAGGTCAAAGACAAATCCAGTAAGCAGACTCCGAAGACTCCATAGCCTGGGAAGCATTGAGAGAAGAAAAAAAGACGTATAAGATGGAACCCTTCCGAGCGGATTCAAGCCATCTCAGAATCAATTGGGGAACAATTGGACGATAATCCTCTAGAAAGGAACCTAGGGGGCTCTCTCGCAAAAACTGGTCGGAGGAAAGAGATTTTCAAGAAAAGGGAGCCGGGAATGAGAGGAAAAAGTGTTAGAGGGGGGCTGAGATGGCTGAAAGAATGCTCGGAGGAAGAAGCTAGATCTAGCGGAACATGCCCTGGGAAGAGATGGGGCAGCCCCTAGATTGATTAGTGCGCTAAAAGGGGTGGAGGTGGGAGAGGGCAGCAGCCCGAAAGTTCAGGAAAACCTCGCGAATTGAACTAAGGTGAAAGGAAAGCATATGCAGCGAACGGAATTGAAAACACAACAACGGGAAAAACAAGGAGAAGTTTTCCGTGATGTGTCCATGGCCCTCTGTCTTCCTAATCGTGGTTGGGGGTCTCATTATTCGCCCTAAAAATTCCCTCGGAGTCCTTAGAAGAATCAGAACAACATCTGTTTAACAAAACGTTGAAACTTACCTGTTAGAATTTTCACAGGAAGGACCGGAAAGGGGGGAGGATTTCCGGGGTCTTCAAATAAAATGGGAGGACCAGAAAAAATACAATATGAATTGAGGGCATAACAACCATAATACAGGTCACGAAGGGGGGTTCAAAAAGGGTAGAGAGGGGAGGGATGGATTCATGTATGACTGAATTTCGCGATGGAAAATGGGGCATATTTAGAAGGGTTGGAAGAGGCCGGAAAACCTAGAATCATATCGAAAAGAAGATATAAGAACTCGAAGGTAAGATGAACGTAAAGTCTGAAAATTTTGGGAAAGGGTACTAAACAAAGCAGGCATGAATGAAGTGCAGGAAGGGGAAACCAACCAAGTCAAATACCTTTTCTAAGTCAAGGCAAGGGGAGACACCACAGGAGGAGGGCGGGGGAAGGCCTGTGGCAGGTTAAACAAGGAACTCAAGGAAAAAAACAGTTGGGGGAGGGAAAAAAGAACTGTTTATGGCGGCAAACGAGGCGGATGGGTTGAAGGGTACGATTTATAAACTCTGAACTTCACCTCTGGAGTTAAGGGGGCATTTTCTTGTGGACACACACCCTTACTTCAACTAAAACTTACTGAGCTCCTGGAACAGCGCGTATAGAGCATTGCCACAGATCATGTCATTACTTGGGGGGTTGAAGAAAAGTTGGGTGGCGGGGGATCGATAGGTCGGAATTGGGAGTGTTGGGGGATGTAAAGAACGGACACGGAACTAGAATTGAGGAATTAAAACCCCAGAACCACTCTATACTAGAAATCTCACCAAAGGGGGGTCGACTTCTATGTCAATGTTTGAGAAAAAGGTTGTGGTGTTCCCCTGGGGCCCAAAGCACCTCCGGCCAAACGAGAGAATCTTTCGGAGGGTGGGGGCGGGGACACTGTTGTTATTGTACCAACCTTCAATGGGATTATCGGCTTGGTTTGCACTTAGCTTCCAAACTACAGAAAGAAACAACGAGTGTCTTCCTGGGTAAAGGGCAGGTCCTCGCAGCAGCATCTGGGTGGAAAAGCGGCGTAACCGTGCGGGTCACTGATCGCCCCCCCCCAGGTCTGATAAACCGCACTTCCGAGGGGAACGGGAGTACTGTCAAGGGTCTGTTGGAAGCCAAGAAAGAGGAGGGCTATTAAAAGAAGGCAAGGGGGGGTGGGGGGGGGGGACTCCCCAAAGATACAACGGATCCGATTGCTCAAGTTCGGATCTAAAGCTTGGGGCCAAAGGCGAGAGGCCGGATGCTGCGCCTGGGCAACAAGAAAAGGCAAGGGGGAAGAGAAGGCAAAGGAGAACGTGCACCTCGAAGGGAATGTTTTTGCTGTGGGGTGTAGTTAGCATGGGAAAAGGAAAAGGGACAAGGTCTTTTGGCGAGTTTTTAACGTCAACAGAATCCGAAACAAAGGGAAGGAAAAAAAGAGAGATCAAAAACAACTGAGTATTAGGAAAAGGGAAAGAGTTCTTGCCGCGGATGGAGTTGAAGGGGAAAATAGGGGGTTAAAGCAGATGCAAAAACCTGCTCCACCTCCCAGGGAAAGGCTTCAAAAAGGGAAAAAACTCCACAAAAAAGTGCACTTTCTACGTAGAACAGTCTCCCTTGATATTGCCTGTCAGAAGTTGAAGAGGGCAGAGAAACAAAGAACAAAAAGGGAGACATCTAATTTCCGGAGGTGGTTGAGAAAGGAAACACTGACGGAGGAAAGGGATAACTGAAGTCTTCAAAAGAAAACTGCTGACAGTCCTCGAACGTGACGAACCTGACTGTTCCAGACACCCTGGGGGGGGGGGGAATGGGAAATACATAAATTCACACATATACGCTGCGCTTAAGAGAGAAACAAAAAAGGAACCTTCTCATAAGCAAGAGGGAGGGGCGAACACCACAAAAGAGACCCCCTTCGCATTAATGGGTAATAAAAGGACTACTCTTGAAGAAACCATAAGCAGATTGAAAAAAGCTTTTGGAGGGGGGGATGTGATGGGGGGGGGGAGCCAGCCATGGTCCAGAACTGGGCGCCAGTGGTGAATAGATTAGCATGGGGGCGTGTAGCACCATAGATTTGACGTTGTTTGGGGGGAAAGGTCATAAGAAAAACGAAGAGGTCATGATTGTTGGTGAACACTCTCGCGCTAACCCCCGAAAACCACCCAGTCCTGCCAAGAGATTTTCAAGATGGAAGAATAGCGTGGGGCAGGTGAAAGTCTAATCCGCTACCCGACGAAGTGGGGGATGGAACACCGGGGGTAATTGTACCCCAAAAGACTAGCCTGTGGTTCAACATGTGTCTCTCATTTTTGTAACAAAGGGAGAAGGGTAGCAAGGAAAACTCAAAGGACAAAGCCAGCTCAGGAATAAGTACACCGCCATACGTGAATTCTGGGGATGAGGGGGGAAAAGTGCTACAGAGACTACACATACTGATGGCCACTGGCATTTGAAAGGAAAATCTGACGTGGGGGTAGGGGATCAACTTCGCGTTGACACCTTTCCCGGTGCAAGGGGGTATGGTTATTAACATACGGAACCAAAATTTGGGGGGTAAGGAAGGGAAACGAAGATAAAGAAAAAGGCTTAGAGAGACGAAGGTCTAGTTTTTCCTTCCCTGCCCGATGCAGCAAAAAATTCAAAAAAAAAGAAACGGAAGAAATGCACATTTATCCAGCAGAAGAGAAACCTGCATAATCAAAAAAGACCCGAAGACCGTCGTTGAAGAAGACCAGGGAAGGGAGCATGGGTGGGGACTGGAATGACACCTAACTTTCCGGGGGGCTGTGGGGGAATGGGCGCTCTTCTTGAAACATAGACCTCTCCCCTTCTTCAAACTTTTATCAATTTCTAACCCTGGTTTAATACGGAACTAAATGTCAGATTTGTGCTATGAGGGGGGCAAACGGTAGTGAAGCCAGGGAAAAGTCACTGGGCTACTAGAGAACCTGTACTCCTTAAAACCGCACAGGAAGAAGGAAGGAGGGGAGAAGGAAGGGCAACGGAACTAATTATTATAGGGGATGGGAGGTACTACTGACGTATCTTGAATAGAGTTAGTAGCTAATAAATCGTGGCAACAGGAAAGACACTTGGACAGGGCGGGCCGCGGTCGGAAAAAAAATCCATTTAGACCGACACGCGAATCAAAGCGAAACGCAGAAAGGGGGGGGGAAGTCTAGAGAGTAATAAGCTTCTTCCTTCCTGGGGCTTCATTTGAAGCCAATGGGAAAAAAAAAAAGGGGGGGCAGGAACTCATCGTCTACACTCGTGCCTTATGATCACAGGGGTAGGCTCCAAAAAAGGAGGAAAGGGGATAACGAGAGATTGGCCTACACGGCATCAAGAAAGGCAGAGAGATTATCTACAACATGGAAGGGGGGGCTGGCGGTTGAAATGAAGCTAGAAGTGACGAAGCTATACAGGCAACGAAAGGCTGTCGAAGGTGAGAGAATTGGAGTGTTCTCTACAGGATGGGCTTTGAGCGATCGCACTCAATGTCGGAAGAAGAGCGATTAACAGGGGAAGCTGACAAAGGAAAACGCTCATTCATAACGGTAGTAAACGCAAAGAAACAAAGACGAAAAGAAGGGTGAAATGATGCTACATGTATAAAAGAGAAATTTTGATCTCAGGGGAAGGGGAAAAAAATGGCTCTAGTATAATTGACGTTCAGGACACAGAAAAAGGCCAGGAGAAACAGGGGGGGGGACGCTGTCAGGAAAACTTTTTAAGCATTGGGGAAACCTCGACAGAGAGGGGGTAATGGTAGTCGAATGTATCTGCAACACACCACGGCCGAAGCGGGACTGACTTTTGGCATAAGACACATACATATCCTTGACTCGTTCAAAAACTTCAGGGGGGAAGAAGTTAGGACAGGTCTGTCCTTATGCGCGATGAATGAAATGGGGGCAAAGGGAGAACAAGGATCGATGGAGAAGTGGAGTGGGCCGAGCCAGGAAAGGAAACATAGGGGAGAAGTTCATATAAGGAAGGATTCCGTCAAAATCTGAAAAACTTTGAAAGGGCCAGTAGAAAAACATAAAAGGTAAAGGGGTGCTGAAGCTAAGGGGAGACCAGGAAAAACAAGTCAGAATTACATTTTCTAGTGGGATGCGGGCATACACCACAGTAGGTGGGGGAGGGGGTTACCTGGTAAAACTGGCAACAAATCCGAAAAAGGAATTCGGTAGGTGGTTCAAGAAGAGGGGTCGCGGAGATTCTTGAATTTTTTCCTTTATAAGAGTCTTGAAAAATCTCATGTCCAGAAGGGAGCTGGGACGGGTGACACATACCAAAAGGACAACTTCCGAAAAAGGGGAGGGATAGGAAGGAAAGAAAGAGGGAGTAAGAAGGACCTATTGCACATATATCTCCGGGATTGGTTTAAGGACATTGGGTGGCTAGGGGGAAGAGATGGAAAATAAAAAAAACGGGGTCAAATAGATCATTTGCAAGACAAACAAAAGATTGTCAACGCCAAAAAAACTACTCGATCTAGTACATTCAAAAGGGAGTGGGGAAGGGTAAATGTTTGCCACCTGCAAAAAGGCCAGAAAAAAGGGGGAAGTCTGGCAAGGAGGGGTGTTCTTTGAAAAATATATTTCCAGGTATAAAAGCTACAAGGGGGGAGAGTGGGGGGGGGAGCTGCCTTAAACATTCCAATGAGAGACCGCTCGTTGGGGGGGGGAGGAGCAGAGGACTGTGTTGCGTTCGGGTGAAAAGTGGGCCACACATGATCGGCTTCCACCCCCCGGGCTGTCTGGCTCCGCGCCGCGGGGTGGCGGCACGTTCTCTGGGATTGGAACAAGGTCGGGGGGAAAAAAGAGCCTAGGGGAATCTACTAACAAGATAAAATTCATCGGGGTGATCAAGACTACTAAGGGTATCCTAGGATAGGTGCGATCTACTCGGAAAGAGAGGGGATTCTTTCCTGGAAGAAACACATGCTGAGAGAAAAGGAACAGTATAGAAGTCAACATCGTCAAAGGACCCGGTAGGTTTTGCCTGGGGTGGCATGGGTTCAGTAGCATGGCATGGGAAAGAGCAAAGGGGGGGGGAAGAGGGATGTAAATAAAAGCCTATTAGAATAAATCCACTAAATCAAAGGCCGAAAGAGCGAACGAGGAGAAAGGGGCGTACGCTGGTTTATTCGAAAGGGCCGTTAAAGCGATGCCAAAAGACCTTGCTAAAACCACTGAGACGTTTTTCCATGCCAAGGGACCAGGAAAAAAAAAGCAAGGGACAGTCACTTTCGAAGAGGGTGACGTATCAGGGCAACATTGAGAATGGCCGGGGGGGGGGGCTGTGGGGGAATAGCAGAAAGCAGCAGCTCGAACTGATGGCAACGAAGATACAAAAAAAGAAATAGGCGGATGGGGTTGATTACCAAAAAAAAGGGAAAAAAGGGGACTGAATTAGATTAGAATGAAGAGGCTCTGCTTAGTTAAAAGAGAAACTGCACCGAGAAGGACAGAGGACCATTTACTGCTCGAATCCCTGGGGAAAAGTCAGAAACAATTTTGTATCACACATAAACTTCAACAATAGAACAAGCTGCTCTAAACATCTAAACTCAAGGTGGAAAAGGCCTAACCTGCTCACCCCAATCAATCAGGCATCAAACTAAAAGAAGGGGGGGAGGCAACTACTATTTTCCCGGGAAACGACCCTCAGCAGATCCTAGTTTGGAAGGGGATGTGATGGCACAAGGAAAGGAAAAAAAAAAAAAAAAAAAAAAAAAAAAAAAAAAAAAAAATTGGGCTCCATTTGTGGGGGATATTAGCGATTATTTTTTGGGGGCTTGAAGCCTATAGTTGAGTGTTCGGGGGAAGGAAGAGTTGAAGGGGACCAGGATGAACGACGGCTTGGCAACTAGACCAAAGTAACCCCAAATTTTTAATGAACAACCCCCCGTCGGCATGGCATTGAGGAAGGCCTCGGGCATCTGTTACTGTCTCCTCCTCTCAGAGGTCGGGAGGGCTCAGGTATGGGTAAAGGCCCAATGCTAGACTTTAAAAAGGATGGAAATGAATATGTACAAAGATCGTCTCCGGAACAGGAGATTGGAGAAAATCGAATTCTCTCGTGTGAAAACAACTACCTTATTCCTGGGAGGAGTTTGTACAATGTAAAGAAAAAAAGACAAGAGTGGTTTATGCCAATTCATTTACTGAGCAAGGAAGGCTGAGTTTGAACATCAGCGGGGTCCCCTTTACCTCGAAAGGTTTTAAATTACTCCTCCTCAAAGGGGGGGAAGATTGGGGAGGGGAGAAAGGACGGCTGATAGGCACATCTATGATCGGGGAAGGGAATCGAAAAGAAAGCATCTCTAGCCCCTGGGACATAAAAATGGCCCCCCATGGCCAGGTAAAGAACCTGCTAAAAACGAAGAAGGGGGGGGGAAGAAATACCATGAAATGTATTCTTTATGAAAAAAGAATGGTGGGTGGCGCTCAGTGGGGACTACTCATACATCTCCCAATTGTTCCGGTAAGATTTTATCAGAAAAGGGTAGTCCAGCATTAAACCATGGAAGGCTGAAGATTCAGATTTTCAGACTTTTGAAAAAAACCCAGCCTCGTTAACGATGGAGAATACGAATGAAAGAACATCCGAGAGCAGAAAAATTTCCTGTGAAAGAACTATTAGGAGGGGACGGGGTGGTTTACAAAAAAAATTGGACGGTGGGATGGAGGTTATTAGAGAGGAGCAGGGAACCAGCGTTCCAAAGATTAAGGCCCGTTTAAGGGCTAGTGCCGGCAAAAAGGAACGGGGAAAGAGTCAATGGAAGAACCCCTCTATGGAAGGGGGCCGTCGCCGCAGGAAAAGGTAGCGAGACTGAATCGAGCGGTCGGGGTACAATGCCTCTCAGAAAATCCAATTGCTAAAAAAAGTGTCGAATAGAGAAACAAAGAGTGCAATTAATGCCACGTGGTAGGGCCTCAGAGAAAACCACAACAAAGGAGGAGGGAAAACACGTGAGAAAAAAAAGCATGCAAGCCCGTCTTATTCCGACAACAAGGGGGGGAAAGGGATTTCTGAGAGGCTTGGAATGAAATGCGCGGAAAGGGAAGAAAGGAGAGAAAAAGAATAACCTGCGAGCCACAGATCGATGGGTTCGCTATGAGTCTAACTTAGTGGCAGGCCTCCAAGGAAAGGGGAAGGGGGAAAGAATCACAGAATTGAAAAGGTTTAATGAAGATGCAGCGCCGGTCCATCAACGCGCCACGAAAATCAATTCCAAGGTTGATGTAACAGGATAAATGTCTTCTCCGACGGAGGGGGGGATAAAGGGAAAGGAAAATGCGAAGTAGGAAGGGAAAAGCCCAATCTGAACCGGGTTAACGGCTGTCACGTAAAACCTTGGCAGAGGGACCACAAAGGGGAGAGGACTGGGAAAAAGGCAATACTTATCTCAAAAAACATTCCACCAATCTGTAGCTAGTGGCATAAGCCACCAGCATCTCCTCTCGGAAGAGGGGGGGAGGGAGGGAGGGCAGAGGCGATTGAATGAATGGGGGCATATGAGGAAAGGGTATAAGGGGGGGGGGGGAGATGAAAAGAACACCTAGAAGCATAGTATGAGCATAGTCTCATCCGTCTAAGGATATTCACGGTCAGGGGGGGGGGGGGCAGTGAAATCCAGCATTTCTAGGAGGTAACGGTATGGAGGGGAAAGAAAAAAAAAGGAAGAATTAAGGGGGGCAGGGAAATGCATTTGGCAACCAAGTAATGTGTAATGTTTTTATTGGCAAAGAAAACCAAGTCAAATGTAGGGGTGGTTTTCACGACGCAAGGACTTGGTGTCTGGGGGGTGGAAAGTACGATTCTTTGTAAAAATCTAGGAGCCATCCCTCGGGAGGTAAAGTCTAGGTAAAAATTGGAGGTGTGACACCAACTAGAAGGAAGGATGAAAGGAAAGGAAAGAGAGTCTTCCTCATGCCCTATAAGACATAGACGGAGGGGTCTCGGGGTATAGAAGGTAGTGTGAAATTGTATAAAAAGGGAGGGGGGATGAAATGACCCTTCATCTATGGGGGGAGTAAGAAAAAAAAAAAAAAAAGGAGGAGGGAACATCTCAATGGACTCAATATGTTCTGGCAAGTAAATTGGGGGAAAGAGCAAAAGAACAAACGGAAAGCTGGAGGGGTCCTGGTAGGTCCAAAGGTACTAGAAAAAAAAAAACGTGAATGGGGGGACTATGGGGGAGGGTGGGAAATGATTAACTCTGAATCATGCCGGAATGAAAGAATAGGGTCGACTTTGAATATGGAAGAGAAGAGGAATCGTGGGTGAGAAGGGGGGACTTAGTTCTTCAAAAAAGAGGGGGAGACGCCATATTTTTCTCTTAAATGTTCTCGGACGGGGGGTTCCTTTAGTTGGGCCTCGCTCTCCTCTCTAAATAGCCTCTAATGTCATGGAGAGGGGGGATGAACAATACTAACTATCCGAGGCCAATGTGTCGGAAGCTTGAAAAGAAGAAGGAGGGCCGTGCTGGGACGTCGACTTCAATCTGAAGACCAAAAGGAAAGAAGTGGGATACCAAAAAGAGTCGGCACTCTGTCTCAGTGTAAGTGTTGCCGGGGGGAGGCGGGGAGGGGGGGAAAAGGGGAAACGTACGCATGGAGCAATTTCTTTCTAGCTAAACGCAAACGGAGACTCAAGGACAAAAAAAAGATAAACACACCTAGGCGTAGTAAAAGGGGGGGAGATTGATGTCAGGGGGGGATTGGGAGGGTCTCATATGTTCCGGAACCGATGCCAAAAGGACCTTGCCTCCCAATGGCGTACGGGGAAACCATTACAGCCATGCAAAAAGGCACAACCGTCAAGGGGAAAAAGAGCCCGGTAAAGGGGAGGGAGAGGAACTTGGTCAAATTGGTCTATGTGTAATTCCGCAGAAAACGGCCTCAAGGGATTGCACAAGAGGACGGAGAGGGGAGGAAGGACGGGAGTACCATCACACGCTTACATTTCATTGAAGGAGATGAAAGTCAAAATTCAAAAAGAATGCTGACAGTCGAGAAAGGGTCAAAACGCAAAAACATCTGAGGAGGGACCCTGGGGGGAAAGCAGCTCCAAACAATGGTTTCACTCAAAACTCAACCAGATTCCGTGCTCTTAAAACAAGAACCGGGGAACTATCGTCGCTCTAGGGGGACAAGGGGGGGGTAAAGCCTACATAGACCCAACTCCCACTCAGTCGCAGAAAACTAAAGGAGGGGTATATGATCCAACGTATTTGCACCCAAAGACATCAGCATATCCTCGTTTGGAGGGGGGGGGGGGGGGAGGATGGGAAAACCGGTACTCAATGGAGAAATAGGCGAAAAGGGGGGGGGTAGATACGGTTTTTTGGCGTTGACGAACTAGAGGGTAAGTGGTGTGAGAAAAATGCAAACATTTCATTTACCAAAGGGGTTTAAGAAAAACTAAAACGGCCAACACAAGTCCTTCCAAAAAGAAATATGGGGAAAAGGAAGTCCTCTATAAGGCAGCTGGTCGAA
>Ga0179593_1671375_pt1 | contig 21484 bp, 28 predicted proteins | sample CZODoug2_1_08_16_FD_185931 | JGI IMG/M metagenome (GOLD analysis project Ga0179593, IMG submission 185931) | Vadose zone soil fungal communities from Angelo Coast Range Reserve, California, USA - CZODoug2_1_08_16fungal (PacBio error correction) | ecosystem: Environmental > Terrestrial > Soil >...
CCGGAGAAGGAGGTCAGTCCAGAACAGCGGTTCGGCTCCCGGAGGCGTTTGGGGGGAACTTGGGACCAGGAAAAAAGAGCAAAGATACGACTACCCGGCTTGCCTTTTCCCAAGGCAAAACGTCCGTCTGCTCAGCCCGGACGCAAAAAAGAAGTTTTCAGGAAAGGGAAAAAGGGGTCTTACCGGGGGGGGAAAACGGTACAGTAACACGCTTGAACTAATCAAGGAGCAAAAACGGTCTCTGCTGCGGTCGAAAAAGGACGTCTTTGGGGAACCCGGAACAAGGAGAGGCCGGAGCGGTCGGGGTGGAACCATAGCGGAGGAAGTATCGATCGCGGTGAGGAAGGCCCGGGGCTGGGGGAATTTGGAAGAAGAATAAAATTGGAAAAGAAAAGCACGGAAAAGGCTAGAAAGCTCCCCGTACGTGCCCGACAAAACCCCGGGCTAAGGGCTTACAAGCCAAGGCGAGACACCGTTTTCCCAAAAAACAAATCGGAAAGGGACCGGCTGGTAGGCACCCAGTTGCTGGGAGAGCCCACGGCCTGAACTGGAAAAAAGCGGTAACAAACTTCCCTCAGGTGTTGAAACGGAGGCGTTGGAGTTCCGTCTCGACGGGCGCCGAGCTGTGGCTCCGGAACGCCGTGACTGGTAACACGGAAAGAAGCTGGACGGTTTTATAAAAGATTGAAGGCCCGCCCAAGAAAAAAAGCAAGTGCCTGTCTCTCGGTCTACTTTCAGGAGGGGAGTTCTGCCTTGGACGAGGCCAGGGGAGGGGGAAAAGGGTCTAATGTGTCAAGCCTACGGAGCAACGAGGGAGACACCTGAGGGCGACCGTGGGTTCACCCTTAGTTTAAATAAAGCAAATGGGGACACTGTCACTGTAACGTTAGCCCAGCAGTATTCCTGGTCGCAACGGCAGGAGGGGAGGTCACCCAACCCTCGGCGGGGACGAAGGGCGAGTCAAAACCCACGTGAAAAAAACTAAAAGGGAAGAGTCTTGTTTCGGAATGCCTCACAGGAGGGGTTGAACTCGGCAGGCATGTCCATCCTAATCTCAGAAAAAATTGGTAAAATAGTACTGCCGAGTCGGAAAGGGCTTAAGGAAAGGAAAACAAGGGGGGACACTCCCCGCAACCGTCGCCGGGGGGGGACGGGGTTTCACAGTACGCGGCGGTCCCCAACTGACAAGAAAAAAACAAAAAAAACTCTGGTTAAATAGAAATGTAAAGCCGTCGTACCCGCAGGCAACCGGAAGGACCTCTAAAAGTTGGGACAGAATGCCTTGCACACCGCAGAATTCCCGACTAGGTCAGCAACTTCAGCCACGCCAGCAAAAACTGAATCCCAATAGAACCCGGTTGAACCCCGCCTCCATAGCAAATGGAGGGAAATCCACCGCCAGGGAAAAGAAGAACAGACAGATAAAAGGTCCGCGTAAACACGTCCCCAGGCCTATGTAAAAACTGGCAGCCTACCACAGGGGAGCCAACAGTTCTGGGGAAAAAAAAACAGACTGCAGCCGTCGAACGGCAAAAGAAATACGGGGTTAACAAAAGCGGGACGGGGTCTTACAAGTGCAGCAGGCCGTCCGACTGAAGGCCGACAAAAAGTTGTGAAAGTACCATCCGGGGGTAGAATCCTAAAAAGGAAAGGCCCTAAACGGTGAAGGGAGAATTTGACATCCTACATGGAACACCCGAAAAATGGAGCTTTACGGTCGCGGAACCCACTTCGAGCACCCACGGAGTTTCGGGGCAGGCCGCCCGTGCAAGGGGAAAAAAAGAAACCACACACCTCAAACGAAGGCGTCAAACGACAAGACGGCCCTGGGAGAACCATGGAGAGGGGAACCTGCGGGAAAACAGCGAGAAGAGCACGAAAACTGGGTACACCTCCCACAGAATCAGTAAAGTAATCGAGATAGGTAGGCTAAGTCTAAGGTCAAGAGTCATTCCTTAGGGACCACCTAACATATCACTAATAAGGTGAAACCCAGATACAGACATTTACGAAAGAGGCCACGGGGCCCACAAAGGCCGACAGGTCCCGGAGGAAAAGGAGAGGGATTGTTTCTTTCCACAAAAAACCATTAAAGAAGTATCAGAGCTTCCTCCGTTACAGAAAAAGGAAGCCCGTCAAGCTGAAAGCAACGGGACCCATTCGACCGGGGGTACAAAAAAAAAAGGAAAAGGAAAATATCGACCACAGACTGAACGGTCAGGGAGGAGTCGGGGGACACGAGAAGTAGGGGAGGTACACTACTTCGGACGTGACGGGGAAGGGCGTTCGGAGCGGACGTACGGGAGAGGAATCGGAAGAAAGCCTACTCGTTGGAGGAACGGACGGTCTCATCAAAGCTACGTCCACGAACTAAAAACTGTTTGTAGGCGGCGAGACCGCGACGGTCGGCCGCCCACAGTCGAGAAAGGGGGGAGAGTAGAGAAACACCCTTCCTGGTCGAACGCTGAAAAAAACTTCTGCTCCCCGGCCAGAGATCGGCTGGTCCGAAGGGGGGTAGCTGTGGCCAAAAGGAGTTGGCCTAGTGAAAAGGCTGGTCAAGGGTGACTCCAGTGAAAAAAAGCGTGATCCGGCAGGACGAGCCTGTCTGGAGTCATTGGGGAAAGAGAATATCGCCAGACAAAAAGGAGACAAGATGGGTAAGGGGTCCCGAGCAAGGGGAAGGCTGAGGTGGGAATGTCAGTGCAAAAAAACTCTGTGCTGAGGGAAACGGCCGAATAAGGCTAAGAAGATACTAGGGCCCACAAGGAGGGTACAGGACGCGGATAAAAATGAGGCGTAGACGAACACAGGGAAAAAAAAAACAGTACTCAAAGCCACAGGGCGGTCTGCCTCAAAAAATTAAAAGAAGACGACACCAGCGGCAAGAGAGGAGAAGGGAGAGCACAGGGCAGTTCTTAAAAGCCGAGTCCGGGGTCGGACTAGAGTATGCAAACTGGAGGAAACCCTTGAACCAGCGAAAGCAAAAACCATGGTTCTTATTGGGAGACTCTCGCAAAAAACAAGTGGGTATAACCCGGAAGGAAAAAGGTTTGCGCCTCTGGGAACCAGACGTGGAAACTTCTCAAAAAAAAGGAAAAAAAAAAAAAAGCTGAGGCCCAGAAGCCTACCGACAGGGGGGGGGGCAGAGTCTTTGGCCAGAACTGCACCTCTCTACCGCGAGCCGAAGAGGTCCGCAGGTCGGGTAAGGAAAAAGGGTTGTCAATTTTCATTGTCAACGCAAGAACCGGTCGTCGTAAACTACAAGGTCTTAGGGTAAAGATAAAGACGACGAATGGCTTGAAAAGAAGAAAGAAAGAGGTCTAATTGAGAGGAGCCTTGCCGGTGGGGAAAACAAACCAATGGGGCTGCACCCCGGGACGGAAACAAGATAACTGAAGACCCAGAATCAAAAAAACGCCGCGGCCGACTAGTGGGGTCATGTGAGAGACCCGCCAGCTCAGACCTAGGTCCCACTCGAAAGCCAGGTAAAAAGGGAACGCTGAAGCACCCGACGGCCGTACCGCAGCCTGAGGCCCACTTCCAACCCAGTATGGGACCAAAAGCAAAAACGATACCTAAAAGTCCAAAAAAATCCCTGAGGACGGAATACTGAAGAACTTTACTACCCTGGACCGGTGCGCAAGGCGGCTACAAAGGGGGGAAGAAAGAAAAAGAGTAGTGGATCGACTATACTAAAAACCCGGCTCCCTAAGACTTTAAGGAAAGAGGAACTTAAAAAAGAGTCCTTGAAAACACGACCCGGAGTTCAGACTAGGGGAACAAGACATCAATTCGAACCTTACAGGGGGAAAATGGGAGAAGAGAACTTCTGAAGGAGAAAGGGGTTAGACCTCGAACAATACTTCGGAGCGTGTGGGAAGACTGGGACCTACATAGGAGGGAAGTCAAAAATCACCTTGCTACCTTTTCTGAAGAGGGGGACGGGACTCCTCGTATTCTAGGGGAAAAAGCACTTCGGAGAGCATAAAGGAAAGGGGGGGGATGGGGGGACCTCCACTCAAGAACTCAGGCCCCGAAGGGTCCGTTTCACGAAGTTTCTGTAGACTACTTCCGCACACTGGCATAGGATGGGTGGAAAGATCAAGGGACAAGGGGTAGTGCGGAACGGCGGATGGGGCACCCGCAACGAAGAGGTAATCCCAACCTCCTCGACAGACGTCGGCTCTAAGAGGTAAAGGGTGTGTGGGAGCAGCCGGAAAGCAAAGGACAACCCAAGAAAAACGGGGAAGGTATAAGGAAGTAGCAAAGGCCAGCCCCGGCGGCCAGGGAATCACTGTGAGAAGGTACGGGGGGAAATGGGACTCCTTCTGTTTCCGTGGGAACACTACCTCCATGAAAAAATGGGTGAAAGCGATCGCCGTGCGCCCCTCCCAAAAGACCCCTAAAAATCTAAATTGGGAAAGGACCCGGAAAAGCCTTCCAAGATGGTTCAAGGAAATGTTCGAACCCGGTAAGTCCGTCCCCTTTTTCAAGGATGAGGACACCAGAATCTTGTCGGGAGGAAACCCGGAAGGTCGCCTCGGGACCAAAAGGGGAAGAAAACGGAGCATATGAGAGAACCCTGTCTTTGTGTTCTCGATGCGACTGTTCAGCTAGGGGGGAAGACTCCTGGGAAAGGGAAGAAGGAAAATTCGGTATGCCTTCGAGGGATAAAAGAGACTTTACAAATAGGAGGAGCAAAACCAGAGGCCGTGGCTACATTTATTGCTTGGCTGTGTCGCTTAAGTAAAATTTATGAAACGTAGACTGGGGGAAGTGACGCCGCCTTTATCGGCAGCGTGGGAGAGCCCTTAAGGAACGGGAAAGGGGAAAGGTCAAGCCCGGACGGGCAACTGCGACCGGTTACACTTGCCGCGTTGAAAAATGTAAAAACCTGTCTCGTGAGGGACAGCTGTCAAAAAAAGAACTGGGGTCCTGTCACCCACGGCCAGGATACGGAAGTCGGGGGACCCAAGAAGAAGCAAAAGGCAGGGAAAGGAGACCATTGGTGAGAGTCCTTTTAGACGGAGCATGGGGGCGGCAGAATTTCCACTTCGCAAAAAAGAGTGAGAGGAGGACTGTGAAATGCCTTCGAGTCGTTGGGTCAAAATGAAATCAAGAAAAAAAAAAAAAAAACCGACACTGCAACAAGGTCCGCCGGTCACGGCGGGCGGGGGCTAGGAAAAAAGAATGTATTAAGGTCGCTGGGGGCCCCCCCTGTAACCCAGCCGGCGTGAGCAAAGGCAGTAAAGGGGAAAGGGAAAAAAGGATACTGGTTGCACAAAAAATTAAAATGTCGACGGTGGGCACCGGCTAACGGCCATCGTCAGCAAGGGGCTGCCTGTGTAAAAAGGACAGCTCCGGCGGCGGCCACGACCCGGACCGGTTTCCCAAAAAACGTAACCTGAGGAGGAAAGCACACCCCATGGAACCGTCGCGCCCGACAGATTGCCTTTTGTCGAAAGGAAACGGCACAATTCCAGGAACCCAAAGATGCCGCCTACCGGGCCATGGGCTAACCCCGCGTGAAGGCGACAACACAAACAAACTTAAGAAATCGAACGGACAACCCGTTGTCAAAAGGGGCCCAGAGGGACGGTATCCGGAAAACGTTGCAATAAGACGCAAGGGTCCTGAAGGCGACCACAGCCACGCTTTCGGTGTGCCGAACAACGTGCCCCATCGTCCAGAAAGGGGGGGGAGGAGGAAACAGGCTAACCTGGCCGGCGCCTCCAGAAAAGACAGACTAGGATACTCCGGTCCTGGTGGGGGATAAGGTTGCCTGTCCGGGAGAAGGAGAAACCTTCCCCCAGCTAAAAACGGGAGAAAGAAAAAAAAGGGGGGTGAAACTGCATACAGAACCGGACCCCTCCTGAGAGAAAAAAAGGTACAAGCGAACGACGCAGTCCTGGCGACGGCCAGGACCGATACTTCTAGAAAAAGCACCGGCAAAAATTGGGGGCCGCGGGCGAGTAAATTCAAAAAACCGCCGCCTTCCCGAGTGGAAAAAAATATTCAAATAGAATGGAACGGGAAGGGCGCTGGAAAAATTCCGGACCAGACCGGGTGACCACCCCCCCAAAACTAAAAAGCGGACCGACGGACCAGCCCCGAGCCAGGTAAACTAGGCAATGGGCTGATTCAACCTCCCACAAAGAGAAACAACGGGCAGACCGGGCCGTCGGGGCGGGATTAATCAATACAAGAAAAAGAATAAGTTCCGCCGTTGTGCCCCTCCGTGACCTAACAGCCCTTCTTCGCCTTGAGAGGGGGGAAGAAAAACGGGTAGCCAGGGTTCATACAGTGTGAAGTACCGCGCCGTTCCCAGGGAAACAAAAAAGGGGGGCCGCGCCGTCTTTTTCGCGGCTGAAAACGAGGAACGGAACGGAGTGAGGACCAAACTAAGAAAGGGGGGTCCAGGTGTCGAGAAGGGGGAGACGCGTCCTGCGGCAAGCTTTTTAGAAAGGAAGGAAGGGGAATGGTAAACGCCGCTGGCGCGCCACTCTCAACCGAGCTTCTACAAAACCTGGTCGAGTACAAACCCCCAGGCGGAGCCGGCCGTCGGGAAAAGACAAACCGGCCGGGAAAAGGGGAATACATCAGCCGCCGAAAACGTATTGGAGAAAAAAGGTGTTGGTAGCGGACCAAACCGGAGTTGCCGTCGGGGCGGCAGAGTTTCGCGGGAAAGAAGAGGGGGAAAGCCAGTGCAACCTTCGCGCCAAGGGTGGCGGCCCTTCAAAAAAAAAATAATCTGGAAGGAGATATCGGGGGCTCGAACCCCAAATGTAGTAGGCGGCGGGCGGCCTGAAAAGGAAACCGAAAAACAAAAGGGAGATGAAAAGTTCCAAAAGGCAGAGGCGTGCAAAAGTGCAAGACCGCAGATGAGAAATAGTTGGTACCGGAGAAAAGGTACCTAAAGACTCCGTCGGCCGCAAGAAGACCTACGAAAAGAAACCGCGGAGACGGGTCCTCGTGGAGTACCCATTAGAAACACTAAGGAAAGTAAGCCAGGGCAGCAGGAGGGGAAGTAAGGACAAAGAAGACAACGGTGCCCACCCCGATTACGAAACCCCTACCCTCGTAAACTTAACGCGAAGGGAAAAAGGTGCAGGGGGAGGTAGACAAGCATGGCGGCCGAAGTAAAAAGAGTGTCTCCGCACTTCAGGCATAATTTAAAATCCAAAAGTCTTACACGCTGGCGCCAAAGCGGGGTAAGAGATCTCAACACAAGAGGAAAGGAAGAGAATGGGCTACCGCTTTAAAGAACCGGGGGGGGGCCGCGTGTGTCAGCTTGAAAAAGTACGACAAGTACAAAATGGAAGGCCCCGGGGGAACTACCGCGGCTGGAACCCCGCTAAAAAAAGTTTAATCCCCGTGGCGAAGGGTCGGGGTCGTCAAAAAAAAATTGGGGGAAGGGGCTTGCGAAAATCAAGGCCTCCGCCGCTGAGTTTCGTCTGACGACGAAAGGGGTCGTCCTTTTAGCGCTCCACGAGGCCGGATCGGGGAACTAAATAAAGGGGAAGTCGAATACGGGCTGACGTCGAGGACCAGAGAATTACTAAAAAAAAAGGGGGGTCATGCACGGCATCCTGGAAGCACCAAGAGAAATCCTAAAGGGGGTCTAATAACCAGGAAGGCAACGAAAATCTATTCGGACCGTGTTCAGTGCAAAGGAAATCCATAACGTCTCCGGTCTCCACCCAGTACTCCTCAATGAGAGTTAACAGTACCCCCTACGCCTACCCGCACGCCGTCGAAACAACAAGAAGGGCGTACAGAAGAAAAAACAGAACACGCGGGCGACACGCCGCCCCCGTACTTTAGGGCGGCTGGCTTCGATTCGGAAGACGTAAAAGCCCCCTTGTGTAGGAAAAACGCGGCCGCCCGCCTGTGAACAACAAGCGGAAAAAAAAAAAAAGAGACCCCCCCAAAACCGAAAGGGTCTGGCGACTGCCTAAAGGGGGGAATGGCGTCCTGTACAACTGTCGATCTTACGAAGAAAATTAAAAAAGGAAAAAACCGCAAGGTAAAGCAGGGGGGAACTGTCAAAAAGGATTACTCAAAGGAGGGAGGAGTCGCATTCTGGATCATCACGCGAACAAGAAACCAACGGAAGTCTTTAAAAGGGAAAACGGTCAGGTGACAGTCCTACGAAACAGGGCGACAGTGAGCACCACAACTAAAAAAATACTTTCACGGAGTCACCAGCAAGTCTATAAGGATGAAGGGACGTACCCACCCAATCCGCCCAGGAGCCAGGGAGGGGGGGAAGGGTCCTCCCGTCGCTTGGGTTTTAATCAAACCACTTCTCCGACTGAAAGAATGGAAGACCCGCCTAAAGTACTGCACTGAGGTAGGTGCATCGTTCAAAAAATCGGGGGGACCCAAAGCCTTCGCCCCGGACGGTGAGAGACATTCCTTAATAAAAAAGAAGGACTGCAGGAGAACCATTGACTACTCCGGTTAAAAAGGAAGGGGGGGGCCGTACTGTAGGAAATCAAAGCCGTCTCCGACTGCCCGTCGTTCGCGGTCGGCGTGGGGGCGGAAAGATGGTAAAGGGAAGCCTGGCGTCAAATCAAACGGGTGTGCTAGAAGGGGACAAAAGAGGATCCCCGTACTGAAAAACTAGCCGACACCCTGAGCCCTTGAGGCAAGTGTCTGTCGAACGGAGTCTCGAAAAAAACTGGAATAAAGAGAAGTACGTCCCCCGGGGTCACGGCTTGTCTGCATCAACCATTCAATTCTTGGGGAAAAGTCAAAACGGACGGGGGGAAGCCTGGGCGTGCCACCGGCGGGGTAAAAGAATAGTCCAGAAAGACGGACAGAGGCACGTGAAACAATCCCTGCCCTGTGCTGGTGGAAGGAGGACACCCTGACTTAAAGAAGGCGCGAGGGGCTACCGCTGCCTTTGGGACGGGACAATTCTCACCAAGTAAAGGAAAAACCGACGAGTGGACGGGTGTGTCACTAACCGGACGGAATACAGAAGGGAGTTTAACCGGAAAAGGTTGAGGGCCTGCGCCTGTAGCTTTACGTGTTCGAGAACCTCCGGTTCGGTTAAAGCCAGAAGGACCATTGCGGTTACAACTCCTGGAGGTTGCAACAGTAAGGATCTTTACGCCGGGCTCACCCCGGCTGACAAAGAACCAAAAAAATAAAAGGGGAAGGGGAATGGACCGTCCTCTTGCACGACAGGGGGGGGGGGGGGGGGGGGGAGTGCCGCCTGCGACCCGGTTTGCGGAGCGAGTATTCAAGAAAAAGAAAAAGCAAGAAGCCCATTCCATCTGACGAAATCTACAAAAAAAAAAAGGAGCTTAAAGAATAAAAAAAATAGGATGGACAAGAATGCGGAATCTGGTCAAAGGAGGCCAGTAAGAAACAAACCATCTCCACAACAGGAACAAATGAACTACTGAAGTGGGGCTGCCCCCGATGACAGGGCAACTGGAAAAAAAGAGAATTAGGAAAGAAGGGGGGAAAACCGCACCCCCTCCCAAGGTGTCGACCCGCATGCCGAGCAAGGGGCAAAGGGTAGGGAGGCCGTTGTCCAAGGAAGGTGCACGTAACGGGATGAAAGAAAATATGTCCGAGAAAACGGAACGCGCACCTGCGGCCTGCCTGCAACACAGTTCGAACCCGCTCCACCCCAAAAAAAAAACGGACAGGCCTAAGCCAAGGGAAAAGAAAGTAAAAAAACGAACATGAAACTAGGACGAAGGGGGCCACTTTCCCCACGAAGAGGTGCCAAAGTCGCCGAAACGCCAGTTGTCTCCAAAAGACCCACGAACCGTGATACCCGTTACGGCAAAGAACACCGACGGCGTTGTCCACGACGGGGGGGAGTCGTACGCAGGGGAACAAAAAATTGGGAAAGAACAGAGTTAAAAGTCAAGGAAAAATTCCTCCACGGGGTTGGCCGGTGCCTTACAGACCAAGTCTCCTTAAGGGGGGGGGGTGATAGTAAGTTCCTTAAAAGAAAGGGGGGGCGCCGTCAAAAACACTGGCGAGGACAAGAGGGTCATACTGAATCTCAAACAGAAGACTGTCCAAGACCAAAGGACCGAACCGAGACCGCGAAAAAGGCAGGACCGTGTCGAAAAAGTGAAGGACGAATTCTAAACCAGAGATCAGCAGCCTGGGACCTTCGCAGTCGCCCAAAACACCGACGCAGACTCTGAGGTGGAGACTTGGGACAATACAGACCGCCGAGGGGAGTTATTCAAAGTAACTGTGGAAAAGGATACGTTGAAACAGGCCCTACGTGTGGGAAGAAAGGGCTCACGGCCCACAGTCTTCCCTTTCCTGTAAACCACAAGCAGTGAAAGGCGACTATCTGGAACGTCCCGTGCCAGGCTCCGTTGTCGTGACTTAAAGTCAAGGAGAATTATGGTCGGAGGGAGGTTTTCAGAAATTCCGTCCGTGATTCAAGAGAGATGTAGTCGAATGACTTTCTTTGTCTAACACCGGGGGGAGGATACCCTGGTTACGTTGTCCGGGCGGGTTAGGATGATCATATGCGAATTTCTCTCTGATCACGAAAGGATCTACGTGTCTGACAACATTTTCCGGTTTATTCAGCCCGGGGAGAAGGGGCGGAAACTCGACATCATTGGCCTTACCCTGTCCGCGCAGAGGCAGAGGGGGCAATGGGAGAAATACGATCGCGCTATTGCCGCGAGAGCCTTTTCTTGGGTTGGGAACGGGCTGAACGCGATCCGCTATAGTCTGGGGGGAAGAACAATGGACAATGCCGGGGGCGGGAGGAGGGATAATCCACAGGGCCGGGCTAAGATAGAGGACTTGCGGGGACACCGATCGGGCCCGAAATGCCATCCGCCTGCGGACCAGGTATGGGCACAGGGCTAATCATCCGGTGGCCATGCGGTGGGGCCTTCAAGGTAGGAAGGTGCCCTTGCACTAATCGGGACGGGCCGTCTTCCGCAGACAAAGACAAACCTCTAAGGGGGCTAACTGCGCTCCTTCAATCGAAAACGAAGAACGGGCCGTTGCTTGAGAGGGCAACTTGGTGTGGCGGGGACCCTAAAAAAAAGGAAGTGGGGACCGGCTTGGCACTTCGTCCGAGGGGCCTCGGGGCCAGTGGGAACAATCTTCAATCTCTGACCGGAGGGGGTCTACGCCAGAGGTTAATTTCTTATACAGGGACAACGCACTAAAAAACGGTGAGTGACCCTTGGCTTGGAAGGGGTTTCCTGTAACCAGCACACCGGCGGTCGCTATGACAGGGCGTGAAGTCCATCCGTCGGGGGCGCATAGGGGAACCGTAGACCCTCCGCCTCCAGTAACAATCAAAAGCGCCGCTCTAGTTCAGAAAGAAGAAGCCCTCAGAACTAAAACCTCAGAACTTAAAGAAAAGGACGTGTCTTAGGTACGAAAGGCAATCAGCCTTACCCTTAAACTGAAAAACCCCGACACTTCCACGTCTAGAAGAAATTTAAAACAGTCAAGAGCCGATGAATTCGGTTACAGGACGGGAAAGACTGGCTCGCACTGACATGCATAAAAAATGGTGGCCAAGAGGTCGGAAAGGGAGGGCGAACGGGACGCATGATTCAAAAAAAAGGGGGAAAAAAAGTAAATATATATATAAGGGAAAAAGGGTCAAGACCGGTTTGGAGCGGTGTCCTGAATGGTAAACCAGAATAAGAAGGCATGACGCCCTCCGGGACAAGACCCAGGCTTTTGGCCGAAAAAAATTCAAGGAGCTGGGAGCCGGCCGTGGGACTGGGGCGATCGGGAGTGTTTAAATTGCTGCAGGGAAGGCCAGCCGGACTGAGGAGGCGTCTGAGTTCGCCGAAGAGGGGTCTGGTTCAATATACAAAAGGAGCAGGGCGTGCTGAACGCAAGAGCGAAATAGAATCAACGACGGAGGCGAGAAAAAGCGGCCTGGTTACCTTCAGGAAAATATGGCGGTCAAAAAAATAAGGTCCAAATCAGCCGAACTACGATTCAGTCTTGGAAAAAAAGGAGAAGAAACACAGAAAAAAGCCGCGACCGTGGGGGTCGTTCGATACATTCTCGACGAAAACGGGCTCCACCTTGGGAAGGAAGACGTGCCAGATGGGGCGGACTCCCACCGCAAAAAAAACGCCTCATGGGAAAAGCCACCTGTGACTGTGACCAAAGGGGATAAACACCCACGAGGAGGGAAACCGGGCCTCCCAAGCCCCCAAACGGAAGGGGAGCAGAATAGAGGACAAAGAAAAGTTTTCTCTTTCCGAAAAGTCTAACCAGCTACACAGGGTCTGACGAACCCTCGGAACAAAAAGGGGAGTTGAATAAGAAAAGCTGTAATATGTCCTTTCGAAAGCAACTGATATCTTCATCGTCCAATCAATCACTCACACTTAACCTTAAACATGGGAACCCGGGAAAAGGTCAACGCTTGCGAGATATGGGAGGGGACAACGGGCGAGGCGTGTGGGAAGCTGACCTCTCGGAGGGACCTGTCAACAGACACTGCCTTTGAAACCATCCTAATAGAAGACGTCAGGGGATGAGGTACTTAGTTCAAAGAAGGAGTCGCGAAACTTTAGTTCCTTTGCGGATAAAAAGAAGAAAACTCAGTAACCGAAACGATTTGTGGCGTTTCGCAAGGCGACGAGAGGTTTTTTAAATCAAACAGAACAACCACTTCGCAGGGGGTCAAGACGCCTATGGGATGGGATGAAAAGGTCTGAAAAAATTTAGTAAAAACAGAGTGACACAACGCGCCTACCTTGACGGGGAGCTCTCGCATTTCCGGAGAGGAAAGGGGGAATGTCGTTTGTGGAAGGGAATGCCAACATAAAGCTTACCCCTTAATAGGGCAGACGCGGCAGAGGCAGTTCCTTTCACGGGCCTAAAAACGGCATCGTGCGTTCTTAGGGGGCTTGTCTGGGAAGTTGGAGGTTCCAAAAAAGAACAATACGGGCGAGAATGTGTAAGGCGATCGCTTACAAACCTGCATCGCCGACCAACCAACCGGACCAGTATGCTAAGGGGGAACCGAAAAAGGCAAAAGACCGGCAATTCCTGTCGACAAAAAGGAGAAAGGATGGGTACTTAAAAAAAGAAGCTTCTTGTTCAGAAAAAGAACTTCCGGCCAAACAATCGGGAAGAAGAAACGGACGCCCTTTGACCACGTGCCACTTCAGAGGGGAGGGGAAGTTAGTCTACGGAGGGCCCGTGTCACGCGGACGGGGAAGACACTGGCGGTATAAAGGGTTACCTCAATAGTGGGGAACAACAAACATCTACTGCCGCGGCGGGGCGAATGCTTTTTCGTTCAAAAACAGGACGCCGGACGCAGGGCGGTGGGGAAGAACCGGGGAACAATGCAAAATAGGCGGGACAAAAAAGAGGGCAGATCAAACGGCCGGGGCCACCCTGCGACCGGGGAAACGGCCGCGTGGGTGAAAAGTAAAAAAAGGTAGCAGGCCAGACGGTTCAAGCCTGCGGCACTCTGGTCGGGTGCGGGTCACGGAGAACCGTAACTTACGGAAAAAGACGGCAGGGAAAAAACCGGTCACTCCCCACCTTAGCTGTTGAGGGAGGGCGAGATTGGGTCTACTCCTCCCGTTTAAGAAAACCGCGGCAGCAGTCCCAGAGGAAAATCTCCACGAGGAGGAAGGAAAAGGATGATGGGGAAATGGAAAAGAGTACAAGGGAGGCCGTCAAAACACAAGATACGGGACCGCCGGAAGGTCCTGACGGGGGCTCAACCGGCGGACTTCGCCTTAGGTAAAAAAAAAGAGTCCTGGCCGTCGGGGGAACCCACCCCTGGACAAGGACAGGAACCGGGCCATGCCGCTAACAGGAGACCGTTGCACAGGGGACTGGCACTCAGTGTCCCGGCGGAAACACGGTGCACTCTAAGGTGAGAGGGAAAAAAATCCCGCTAAGAGCCACGACACGTTGACCCGTTCACCACCGCCGTCACCTCAGAGTAAAAAGGACCGAAGAAACATAAAGGTCGCCCCCCCGAAAAAGGCCTGGGGGTCCCGCGGGCCACGTCCAAGCTCCACGGAAGAGAGACCCGGAAACTAAGGCGACAAACCAGAAAGACGAAACCCACGCACGCCGACGTGTTCCGGGTAAAATAGGGCGTACGGGGATCGCCGCCGTAAAAAGAAGGGCCGGGTCGCTAAGGGCACCAAAGCACGGGTTAAAGACCAGCAAGCCCGGAGCCGTAAACTGTGGAAAAAAAGGAAGACCACTGTGGCAGCGAAATTGTCGGGAGCAAGAAAAGAAAGTCTTGGAAGGGTGGGGAGGGAGCAGGTGAATCAGCGAAACCCAGGCTCGCAGCCAATTCGGGTCACCTCCCTTGGAGGGGGAACAGACCCTTACCCCCGGAAAGGCCGAAAATCCTGACCAACAGTAAAGATTCCGAAACCCCGCTGCTGAAGACGGACTCTAGGTCCGTGCACGGAACTCCCCCACCGGAAAAAAGAGTTCACCAGAAGAAGAACCTAAGGACGGGATGTCAAAAACGAGTCCTGTTCAACCTTACCCGGAACCGAAAAAAGGGAACCACGGGAAACAATCCCCCAGGCGTCGGACGGAGGCATTCAAACCGCCAAACGCGCATCTGCAAGGAAGAAGGCCTTCTTTTCTTGTGAGGGGGGACCAAAAGAGGGACGAACCACCGGGTAAACTATTTCTTTTCAAAGAAGGACGTCTGAAAAAATGCAGTAGGGCGCTCACGAAAAATTCTGAAGTGTCTTTACCGGGGGGGGGGACCGCTGGAAGTTCCCCGTTCTAAACAAAGTCCGCCTCCGTGGGAAAGGGGTCGGGTTCTTATCGCAAATCGGGGCGAAAAACTCACTGTCTGCAAGGGGCTCGGGTAGGGCGACGTTGTGGCGGATCCGGATAAAAAGAAGGTCAGGGGCCTAAAAGAGAATTGTCATGACTTGACCCAGAGAGAGAGCGGGGGGAGGTCAGGAGGAGTCAAGCGCCTGTGTCTCTGAAATGTCCGCCGTCGGCCCCAGGTCAGGCAAAAGAGGATTATTCCAAACGTCGACCACTTTCCGAGCTTAGGTCAAAAGCGGGGGTGGTTACGTTTTTCCCAAAAAAGTTGGGCCGTCGTGGGACGGCAGAGATGAGGGAGTCAAGGGCCCCTTCGCGGGCCGTCAGGGGCGACAAAAGAAACCGTCTGAGGAGCCCATACGACCCCATACCTCAGCGTTGCCCTCAGAAAGCTCAGACCGTCGATCCGGGGGGCCGGAACAGGGCGGGGACGCTGGGGATAGTTCACACGCCATTCGGGGAACAAAGCCGACAAATTCTGACTGGCCGCTCGGCTGCCCCGAGAAAGCCTAGGGAGTGACCATACGACACCGGGAGGAGGAACCCATTTCCTCAAGGCAGATAAAGAATCCCATCAGCACAGTGACAACCGCTCGAGAAAACATTACCACCCGAGAAACTGATCGGGGGATCTCAAAAGACAGAACGTGCGGTAGTCCAAAAAGGCAAACGTCTGTAGCGTCGAACACCGCAGTCATTCATGAAAGGTACGTCCATCCCTGACACCCGAGGGACCAACTGGGGAAAAAAGCGCGCTCTCACAAAAAAAAAAATAAGATAAAAAGGTTCCCCTCGTGGGACGCAAGAGGTGGACATAATGCGCTGCCTGAAGTGTGACAAGCAAAAACCCTAATGCCGGACACCTGCTGCGGAAAAGCTCCGTGTAAGCCAGAGGGGGAGGCGGGCGTTTTTAGTGGTCACGCGGAGGGAACCGGCTTCCCTCGTAGGGTGCCTCGAAAGGGTCTCTGGGGCCGTATCCGGGCTTAAGCTAGCTTTGACAGAGGCAAGGGGGGAGGAAGGATGCGGCCTACAGCGTTTGAAACTATGGGTAGCACAAACAGGGGAAGGCCAACCCTCCTAAAAACTACATTAACCTAAAACCGGGCGGGACTAAAAGTCGGAGTATATCACCTAGCGAAAAAGGAAGAGGCGGTAAACCACCCTGCCGGCCAGACGACTGCCGGGGAAAAAGAAATCCCCCGAAGGAAACCTCGCCGAAGTAGAAAAGAAAAAAGCAACGTAGGAAACAAAAACGGTGCGACACGCCCTCGGCCCTTCCCTTAGACGCTGCTGCACGAAGTGACACGAGAAGCGAGGACGTCAGACAAAAAAAGCTGCGGGCCCAAACTCATCAAAACCCGGGACAAAACGGCTTTCATACCGTAACGGCCGAATTCCGGGCAACGGATGGATCGACTGCAAAACTCGAGCCCTCTAAAAACCGAAATTTTCACGCCGAGGTGAGATCCCCTAGAATCTTGGAGACAACTAAACAAGAAAGGGGGGGAGAAACGTTACCGGGAAAAGGAAAAACCCGGCTAGGGAGCAAAAAAACCAGAGCCCCTTACTAAGGAAACGATGGGCACCACTGCTCTACCTTAAGGGGGAGGCTGTTGAACCGCCACCCGCCGGGAACCGACCCCAGGGATGGGGAAAGACGCTCCACAAGTGTGTCAGGAACGGCCTACAAGGAAGGCGGATTTGAGCCCGGTCCGCCGGGGGAGGGAAAGGGGCGGACGTGGTAAACGGGGGGGGGTGGGGGGGGGGGAAACGAACGCGTGACCGCCCGCGCCTTGCGCTACGGTGAGGGGGACTCAGGCCTGCGGCGCGGCGGCGGCGGCGGGGTGGGAGAACGGAAGGGAAAAAAGAACCGTTGGCCCCGTCCGCTGTAAAGGATCCGAGGGGAGCTTGCAGGGGTCGCCAAGACGCCGGGGAGAGTCCGTTGAGGAGGGGCGGGAAAGGAAAATTCCAGCCGGTCGGGGGATCGGTAGAAGGGGACGTAGGAGACTCTCCACCCCCTGCTCGACGCCCCACCAACGTATCAGAAGGGAGGGGCAACCACGGCCAAGGACGCCGGCACCGTGAAAGTTGAAAGAAGGAAACGTAAGACCGGGTTCCCGGTAAAAAAGACCGCGTGAAATGGGGGATTTCCATCCCTTACCGAAAGAGGCAACAAAAACTTACAAGTCCGCTATGGGGGGGACACGGACAAGTGCGTGTCCCGGGTAAGCCCGGGTCCTGTGTCGCTTTCACGCAAAAAGCGAACCTGGCGGTAAAGAGGGGCTAACCGTGGTTAGCAGGGACCTAGGCAAACAGGCAATCTAGACAGGGGCGACGGTCATGGGGTCTGTGGCGTTGAAAAGGACGGCGTGAAACTGCAGTCGCCTGAGACTGGGGGGGGGAAAGAAGGAGCGTAAGCAAAACCGCGGCCGTGCTGACCCGATTCAACCTGACGTGCCAAAAGGGAAAAGGGGACCGGGGGCGCGGTGTGCAACGGTGAAAAAGGTATCGTTTGAGGGCCAAAAACCAGGGGGTCATGAGGTTCACACAAGAATCTGCTGGGGAGAAGAATCCCCGTGGGCACTCCCACTGCCTTTGCCCCGCCGGAAACCATTGGGGTCGGGAGTTGTCAGACCGTGGAGGCCTCCCAGGTGGAAACGAATCCGAAAAGAAGGGGATAGATCAAGAAAACGGCGATAGCAAAGAGAGGGAAAAGGAACAGAGGTCGTGTCAACACCAGGGCCGAACAAACGCACTAAGCAAACAGGAAAAAATTGACATCTGGCCGTGGAGGGCGGACGGCGCCGCGTCCCCCGGACAGTAATGCCGGTGGTGGAACCAAACAACCACCAAACCAGACTTTCGCATCCAACCGGTGCGCAGTTGCAAACACAGACCTGTTAAGGGTACCCTGTCTCAAGGAAAAGTCGAGAGAACGGTCAGCCCGCTGCAGGGCAACTGACCCTAAAGCCCTCCAGTCCACATGAGACCCGGGTAGACGCCGCCCAGCGTCCGGAGTCCGACGTAACTCACCCCAAAAAAGAGAAAAGAAGAACATCAGAGGGGTGGGGACCACGAAAGGTACCCCCAACCGCGAAAGTAAAATCCCCAGAATCTAACGACCCGGCACGAAAGACGTCCCACGCACCCGGGGGGAAGGTGTCCATAGGAAGGACGTGCGACCCGAAGTGGGAACATGCAAGAAGGTCCAAGAAAATTTCGGATGTGCCCGAAAAGTCCTTTCCACCGCGGAAAGAAACGGGGGAAGACTACACGTGGGCCGGCAAGGGGACGCACCGACACTGCTCCAAAAAAAGTGTGGCATCCGGGAGGAGGCGAACGTCAACCCCCCTTCTCTCACAAAGGTGGAAAAAAACGGAGAAACCGGACCCGACGAAGAAAAGGGAGGAACAATTAAAGATGCGACTTCCGAACAGAAACGCGGTCATCCGCCAGGAAACGGAGGATCGGAAAAAAAAACAAACGCGCCGGCCCGGCCTGCAATCGATCTAAAAAGGAAAGTCCCGTGCGAGAGGAGGTCAAGAGAGTGTGCCAACCGAAGAACCTACGCCAGCTCCGCACCAATCGGCGTTCCTGACCCCCCAGCCCGACGGCAAAGGTGCGGCCGACTTCGAAAAAGACCACCTACGTGAGGAGAAAAAAACGTCCATAAGGGTCGGGGAGGAGGGTGGCGCAGACCTCCTCCGGGCCAAAAAACCGGGACTTCTGGGAAACCTTTACGAGCCATTCTTGTATCTAGGAGAAAAAACGTCTACACGACGGGGTGACGGTAAAGACCCTATTCCCTTTCCCAGTCCTAAACCGGGGAAAAAAGCCTGTTGTCAGTTCCGCTAGGGAAATTGGGGGGGGGGTTGGGCGAGCCAACGAGCAAAAGGGGCTTACTGGAGGTTACGTAAAATGTCCGAAGGTGCTGATCAGTCGGTTCTGCTTTCAGAAAACTTTGACGGGCCAAACCTGCAGTGTCAATTAGGGCTGAACGCCACGGCATCGGACGCGCCCTGGGGGAAGGAAGACGAGTTCAGCGCCTGTGGTCGCGTCCCACAGGCGGACCGGCCGGCCGACGAAAAGAACGGCCCAGGGTCGCCTCTTCAAGAAACCACCGACAGGGGGGGAAAGCGCGGCGGTCCCCGACGGAGTGGGTAGCGGGGGGCCAATAACGGGGCCGTAAAATCGTGGCCACGGAGTAAAAAACCTCGGGGATAAAAGGTCGGCCCTCCGGGCCGTCAAGGTTGGGAAACCGGCCGACAGTCGGGTGGGGAGATATCCACTCAAAACGCCGCGGCGGCGTTTTGCAAAGCTCCGGGGGTCAAAAAAAAAGACCACGCATAAAATAGGTGGCCGGGGAATCGGTCCCTTTCCATCCAAATAAGCCTGGCAGTTCACCAGGGCCGGATACGGCCACCGCAGCCCGTATTAAAGTGCATGGAAACGAAAAACGGGAGACGGAATCTTTGGCGTGACGGACTTCCAGCGCCGCGGAGGGGGGAACGAAGGGAGGCGGCGGGAACCCACCGAATGAAAAATCTACGAAATACCTGAGTCCACATCGGAGAAAAAAAAAGAAACCAGGTCGTGTCACACCGTCATGGAAAGGCGTGCAAAGAATGTTCGCAAATGCAGTACATAGAACAACCCTGACACCAGGCGGCGGCCAAAGGGGAGTTACCCGGTTGAGAGCTCCGAAGAAAACAAAAGATGAAAGAGAGTCGACCCGTTGCCAGACTCGGGTCCCGGGCTGTAAACCACTTCCTGAAGGTTCCAAAAAGAAAACCTTCCAGACCGCGGCGGTGGAAGGGACACAACTTCTCGGCCTTTCTAGCCGATAAGAAGCCGGGTCTGTTCGCTAGAGTTCAAAGTGGGGGCCAGCCGGCAGTAAACTGTCTCACAGAATAGAGTAGACGCGGTGGGATTACCCTTTTCACTCTAGAAAGAAAACGGACCGGGGAGCTGGACGAGACTGGGCCAAGTGACAGAAAAGAAAAATCTTCATTTGACTAACCCTAGTGCACTGGCACGCCCGGGGGAAGGCCAAATCGCCTCTACGGTCAGGGATGGGGGACCAGAGCGAAAAGCCCTCCAGAAGACTACGGGGGAAGATCAAAAAAAGCTAAATCGGTCGGCCTTCGCCACCATCAGGTGTGGCCACTGCGTACTCAACCCGGACCCCGCAGGAAGTAACAAAGAAAAAAACAGCCGGTTCTGAGCACACCACCCTAAATCTGTCGCCAAGGCGGGCCACCTAAATTTACCCAAAAAAGGGGCGGCGACGGCCGCGGCCACTCCTGTTATTACTCCGACAAGAAAGCGAGGACACGAACCCCCCCGCGGCGGGGGTCCCAACGTGGCTGACCCACCTTCCTGATCCGGGACAAAAAAGGGGAAACTGCTCTAACTTCCTAAAAAGAAGCACTCCTCCCAGGGCCACACGGAAAATTGGGGCAAAGAGGGTGAGCAGTCCCGACGGAAAAAGCTCTGTAGAATCAGCGCTAAAAAAATACAGTGTGGGAGACGGTGACCGGCACGGGACTTCAAGTCGAAGGGGGGGAAACCTCCCCACGAAGCTGGGCGGTACAATCACTCTGCTCAACCTCTTGGGCGTCAGGTGCCAGAGGCACCCCAGCCCCGACGGCACGATCCCCTAAAAAATCTCTGGGGAGTGGAACTGAAAAAGGGCACAATTCCTTCGGGCTGGGGTGAGCGAACCTTCCTACGGGGGATCTGACCGGCGTGAGGTGGTAAGAAGGGGGGGCCACTGACCAGTGTTAGAAAAGAAATCCGAGCCTGTGCGGGAGCGTCGCTTCCTTCTCTACAGACGGATTCTGTTGGAAGGGCGCCGACGAGAAAACGGGCGGAAACATCCTTTCCATCAGCTCCCCACCCGTGGGGTTCAGGAGACGTGACTTAAAAAAAAGAAAAAAGGTAGGTCGACTGGAAAGGAAGTGGAAAGGAAAAAGGGGGGTCGCTTTGGAACCCAGCCCTCCAGGGAGGTGGAACGATAAAGGGAAGCACACCTGCTCGCCTCAAAAAAAGAAAAGTAGGGTGGGGGCGACCGGGCGGGCATGGGGTCTGACTGTGGTCGGAAAAAAACCGCCGAAAGGGAACTGGGGGGTCGGAAGAGAAACGACCGCGGGGTCTCCAATTGAAACAAAGCCTGCAAGTGCCACCCGAAGGTAAAAAATGTCAACACCACGGACGGATTCTTGGTCCGTAGAGAAGAAAACCGGCAAAGTCGGTGGGATTCACGCCGACGGGGGAAACTGAAAGGGCGGGGCTAAAGGACGGCCTTTGGCGTAACCCCGACCACAAAAAAAAATCGGCCTGGACGGGAACGTCATGGCGGTTGATATTATTAGGCAACAAAAGGGGGGCGCCGTGAGGGGAGAAAACGCGGGTCCGGTGGGAAGGGCCGGCCCCGAAGCGTGCCGCAGGGGGGGCGAGCACCGTGCGAAAAAATTGATCCCACCCTGGCGGACCGGTACACAACCGGCTTTGCAACGCGAAAAAAGGGTGTCAAGGAAGTCGGCCTGCGGCGAAGGGCTGGTGTACGCAATTACTGAAGGTACGAATTCAAAACTCGGTCACTCCAGGGAACAACCCTGTGCGGGAGTGTCGAGTCGGGGTTTGGGGTACGGCCTCCCTTGTTAAAAAAAGAAATTCC
>Ga0179593_1612084_pt1 | contig 21483 bp, 28 predicted proteins | sample CZODoug2_1_08_16_FD_185931 | JGI IMG/M metagenome (GOLD analysis project Ga0179593, IMG submission 185931) | Vadose zone soil fungal communities from Angelo Coast Range Reserve, California, USA - CZODoug2_1_08_16fungal (PacBio error correction) | ecosystem: Environmental > Terrestrial > Soil >...
CCTTATCGTGGCAAAAAAGAAAAAAGATTTTGGGACCGACCTTCAAAAGGTGAAAAAGCGAACCCAGTTGAATCCGTCCGACAAGTGCTTCCATCGACATCAAGGAAAAAAAAAAGCAGCGTGATGCAGGAAAAAAAAGATCAGCCAGCCAACTGTCGCCGAAAAAGGAGAGAGGAGATCGAGCCACCTGTTTCTACGGGGGGAGAGAGGATGCGGGCGAAGGGGAAGTGGGGGGGCGGTCTTAAATTGGGGAAAGGGGGGCTGGCCCGCATAAGGGGGGGAAGGTGGGGGGGAAAGCCAAGTGTTATACCTGTTGTGCGGGAAAAAAGAAATCACCGAGGGGGAAAGGCCCCTTTTGCGACTAGGACGGGGCTGAGTCGGGACAACCCGCTAAAGTTCTCGGGAAGGGGGGGGGAAGCGTGGGCGATGGGTGGGGGAGGAAAGAAAGATATTTCCGCCCTGAAGAAGGAAAACGGCAGGTGATATTCCCTAAAGGGGTGAAAACAAAGTCTATAGCCGCCGAGGGGTCTACAAGGGGGAAAGAAGAGAGAGAAAACTCCTAAATCCTCAGATCCTTCCGTGGATGTTAACCCGAAACCGAGGAAAAAAGGGTTCTCGGAAGTGTCATGCTCAACAAAAGGGGTTTCGTAGTCCCATGACGATGTCCACGATGGGCGGGGGTTTTTTGCACTAGGAAAATTGGAAAAACACCACATTTATTCTCTTCGAAGCGTTCCCCCCAGCAGTAAAAGGGAAAACACGTTTGTTTTGGTCCAAGGAAAAAAAGGGAAAACGATCGTGCCTGGGGAAAAAAACCGGTTGAAAAGAGGGAAAAAAGGAAAGAGGGAAACCGTGAGGGGCGGGTGACAGGTTTCAGCACCACCCGAAAAAACGGAAAGGGCTGATCAGGAAACAAAAAAAAGGGAAAGGGCCCCTGGAACTGCAAAAAAGTTCGGGCGCGGAAGGGATAAATGTGACGGGGGAATCCGACCGAAAAAAAAGAAGCAAGCAACTTTTGGCATCAAGGAGCCAGCACATTTCGGTGGGGAAAAGGGGGAAAAAAAAAAAACCTCCGGCCCCGAAGAAAAAGGAAAGGAAAGCAGTTCCATCACAGGAAGGGGGGCGGAGCCTGGCCCTTTACTTAAGCACACGGGTCCCGCCATTTGCCGCAAAAAGGTGGTCGAAAAAAAAGGGGGGCATACTTTTCAGCAAAGAGGAATGATGATGCAGGAACCCGGCTGAGGAGATGGCCCGCCTGCAAAGTTTGGCTGCCAATCGACAAGCACGATCCGCCAGACAAGGGGAAAAAGAAAAGCCGTTGTTGGTCCCAACCGGCTTCGGGGGGAGGGGTTTTGAACCGGCGGCAGGGGGAGGGGGGGTATCCCACGGAAAAAGAAGGGGGGAAGGAAGGGAAAGCAAATGAACGGCCCCGGGAGGACCCCTGCGGCTTCCAGGTCAGGGGGAGAGAGGGGGAATACTAGCCCAGGGACTGAACTACTTCTGTTCCTCGATGAAAAGAAAAAGGGGAAAGGGTAACAGTGGGACCAGAGAAAACGGCGAAGCCAATGGCTGCAGCGGGTTTCTTACATTCAAAGAAAGGAAAAAGACCCTTTCCCAAGGGAAGGGGAGGCTGTTTGTGGGGGGGGGGGTCCCCGCCGGGTGGGGGGGGGGAAAAAGCCTCAAACAAACCCCTCGGGTCTATTATGACTGCGTAGGGGGGGGGGGTTGCGAGCCACAGGACCATTCAATTTTCCTAGAAGGAACAACAACGATGAGGATGGAAGGGAGGGGAAAAAATGGGCCGACTCTCAAAACAATGTCACTCAGTGAGAGAGAGGCCCCCGCAGGTGGAAAAGAAATCCCAACGCGTAAAAAAAAAAAAAAACGCGAAAATCCCGGCAAAAGGGGAACTTGCAAAGGCTGCAGAACCGCCTGTTGTTATTTGTTGGTACGGGGGGAAAAGACCCTGGCCCGTAAAAAAAAAAAAAAGAAGAAAGAAGTCGTTCATAAAAAAGAGTAATCACGGCACCTGGATAAAGCCACCAGAATCCCCGGCCGTGACTTTCTGCGTCGTACCACATCTGAGAAAGAAGAAGAAAAAAAGAAAATCTGGCAGGGAAAAAAGGGGGGAGATGGAAACCAACCAACGCAAGATCCGGCCTGTCGATGAAGGGGTGGAGAGAATCGCGCCCAAAGGCCTGGCCCGGTCCCGGAAGAAAAAAAAGAAAAAGAGGACGCCTCTGCCAGGAGGGAAGGGGCCTGTTGCGACCCAGAAGCGTGGCTAAGTCAAAGGCCGGAAAGGGGGAAAAAGGGGAGGAAAAGCGGAGGAAATGCTCAGCAGACATGTTCTGATTAGGGCCCGCGGGGGGGAGGAGACGGGGAAGGTCACCGAACTGAGGAGGGAGAAAAGGAGAACTCGATGATTAGGGAAAAAGATGTACTTCGATAAGAAGGGGGGGTGCCCCCCCCCGACACCTTTTCGGAAGTTCCAGGCGGAAGTGGGAAAAAAAAAGGCTGTTCCCTGGAGAAAAAAGGGGAAAAAGGGGGTGGCTGAACCTGTAAACGCAAAAAAAAAAAAAAGAAGAAATTCCCTTGGTGGAACCCGGCGGGGGAAAGAGAAACCCCATCGCATCAGGGGCATACGCAAAGTGTTGGGAAAAAGGAGTGAAAAAATGTCTGGGAAGGAAGAGGAAAAGAGGGAGGGAAAGAGAAAAATCTCTCCCCAGAGGCCAAGCGTCAATGGAACGCCAGAAAGAAGACAAAACGTTTGCGCAATTACCGAGTCCTATGTGAAAGGGGGAAAAAAAAAACAAAAAAAAAAAAAAGAAAAAAAAAAAAAACTTGAGGGGAAAACTAGCTCCAAGGGGTCGATTGAGAGCGCTTCCCGGGGGCCTAAAAAAAGGAGAGAAGGAAATCTTTGTTTTTCAGAAGAACGATGACCCGTTTCAAAGGAAGGGGGGGAGGGAAAGAGCTCGGAGATCTATTCGCGCCAATCTCCCCCGCAGGGGGGAAACTGTAAGGAACCGACCCCCATAAATCGGCCCCCGCCAAAGCGGCAAAAAGGGAGGTGAAGAACAAGGGGTTTCTAACTCCTCCCAACTCCCTTGAAAAGAGCAGGGAAAAAAGCAATATGGAGGGGAAAGAAAAAAGAAAAACCACTGCGGCATCGCAAAAAGGAAGCGTCGCACCAGTTTGGGGGGGAAAAAGGAATCCTCCTAAATCTGCCGGGGGGGCGGGAAAGGGCGGCTGTTGTTCACGGGGAAGAAAAGAGGGAGGGGAAACCTGGGCTGTCTATGGAAGAAAACTTGTTCCCGGCGGCAAAGGGAGGGAGGGGGAAAACAGGTTGAACCCTGCTGACCGAGACCGGAGTTCACCGCATTCCTCACTCTCAAAACCAACAACGTGTAGGAAGTAAACTCCGGATCGGTCATCAGAGGGTTGACGGAACGTCAAGAGGGCTCCTAAAGGGTTTTTATCCTGCGACCCGCAAAAAGAGACAAAGGCCTTCGGAGAAACGAAAGAGGGGGAAAAGGAAACACCATCCATCATCAGCCAAGGAAGAAAACGAGGCCGATTAAGGGAGAGGGGGTCTAAACGGCCTGCTCTTGGTGATGCGTCAGGGGGGGGGGGAGAGGCCGGAGGGGGGGGGGGGAATTGGCGAAATCCCTCAAAAAATCCCGTTGGCTCGCAGGAGGGGGAGGGGGGTTAGAAAGGTTTGTGCGGGAACTCCCTCCCTCCGGAAGAAAAAACTTTGCGGACGAGGGGAGAAATGGGGAAAGGGAACTTGCGGGTCCCAGGGGAAAAAAAAAAAGGGAAACTCCGGTGATAGGGAAACACTGCGGAAAAAGCTAGAGCCAAATCCCGCCCCCTGACCGAAAAAGGAAAGGGGGGAATGTGAATATTCCTCGGGGGGAAAAAAAAAGAGGAAAAGCGCCCCGTTTTCGTTGGAAAAGACGCCTTCTATACCGAAGAAGGCAAGACGGGAAGAAACCTTTTTGCGCCAGGGAAAAAAAAAACCGTGGGGAGAAAGGGAAGTCGACATCAAAAAAATGCGCAAAAGGAAGGGGGGAGTCCAACAGGTGACGCTTGACACTATGTTCTGCTCGGAGGGGTTCACATCACCTCACATTGGGGAAAGAAGGAGCCGTTCCCATCTCAAAAGGGGAAAAGGGGGGGAGGGGGACCGGTTGGGAATGTTCAACGATCGGGTGGCCTTTTCCTCCACCGAAGGGGGGAAAAAAGGGGGATCGTATGAAAAAGGGAAGAGGGGGAGGGGCACGTGTCCTTGGAGAAAAAAAAGGGCCTTCAGGCTGATCCAGGAACAAAAAAAAAATGGCCTGGAACTTTGCCGCACCTTGCGGACGAAAGAAAAAGAAAAAAAAAAATCCCAGGGGGAAAGCCCGTTTCAGCTGGAAAAAAAAAATCGTACGAAAATCAAATCCTCGAGTAGGCTGACTTTGGATGAAGAAAGTCTGTGAAAGGAGAAAAAAGCAAACCCCCCCCAAGACCCTCCAAAGAAGGAGAGATGGGAACATCAGCCAGGCCAGCTTTTCGGACTCTGCCAGGGAAGGCGCCACGGGGGGGAAAAGGGGAAGGCACCTTGGGTCAGAGATGAGCAGCGCGGGAAGAAGAGGGAGGACATGGACCGGGACAATTCCCCTAGGGAAGTTGCAGGAGATCCTGAAACGACAGCCGAATCGCCTCGTAAGAGCTGGGTGGTTGGTTTCCCATCCATCAAAAAAAATTAGGTTTTTCGGCGGCAGGAGGCAAAAATCCGACGTTGGTCCACGAGGCCGGATTCGGGGGGGGGGGGGAAGGGGGGGGGTCAGCAGATCCGAAACAGGTCCGCCTGCTTGAGGGGGGGGGGGAAAAGAACACCTGTTAGTCAAGGAAAAAGACTTCCAGGGGGGGAATCCTAGGGGGGGGCGCCAAGGGGAGAACCAAAGAAAAAACTCACCCAGGGGGATTTTTCTTCGCGGGGAAGGAAAAGGGGCTCTTGCCGGGGGGGGGGAGGGAAAAGGGGGAAGGGCCTGAACTGTGTGTTTGGGGGAAGGGGGTGATTTGTGAATGAACAAAAAAGAGGAAATTACTTGCCAAAGTGGGGGGGAGAAAGGACTTTCATGGTCTCTCAAAAAAGGGGAGGGGGGGGGTGATTGGGAAAGAGAGAAGGACCATGAAGTCCTGCGAAAAATGGGAAAAAGCAATGTAAGAAGAAAAGAAGGCGCAGTTTCAAGAAAAAAAGAAAAAAAAACGTTCAGGCCCCAGAAGGAAAACGGGCTTTGGGTCCGGCACACAGCCAAAAAATGCAGAACCTCTGGGGGGGGAAGGGGGGGGGGTGGTCCAAAGGGGGGTGCCTGTTCTCCAAGGGAAAATCGTCGGGCCAGAAGAGGGGGAATGTAGCCGCATACATTAGCAAGGAAAAAACAGAAACACGGCGAAAAAAGGGGCGGCATGGATCTGAAAACGCCGCAGGGGAAAAAATTGCTTGCAAGGTCGGACCAAGAGTAGGTGAAAACGACACTGAAAACCGAAGAAAAAAAAAAAAAAAAAAAGGGAGGGAAGCCGGTTGGGAAACACCAACCGCGAAGATACTAGGCTGATTCGGCTGTCTATTTCATGCAAGGGAAAGGCCGTCCCCAGAGGGGGGAAAAGAGGGGGCCCTTGGCCCGTTCAAGGGGGCAAGACCCTCGACGCGCTGCTGAAGGAAAAAGGGGGGTGAACCCAATTGGTGCTTCAAACTGGGGAAGAAGGGAGGAAAAAAGGGCCGCAATCAAGAAAAAAAAAAAGGGGAAAACCGGCTGAATTGAAATTGCTCAGAGGGGAACGGCGGGTTTTTTGCCAGGAAAAAAACGAAGTTTCGAAACCAGAAAATGGATGCTGGAAGCTTATCCCAAAGGTTTTTTTAAAAAAAAAAAAACACGCCCTCGAGGAAGGGGAAAAAAAAAGAAGATTTCTTCAAGCTGGGAAAAAAGAACCAGGGATCGCAAAAAGGAGGGGGTAAAGGGGATGCCAGCCGGGGGCAACTTCCTCTGAGGGAAAAGAAGGAATTCCCGGCGGGGGGGGGGGGAGGGGGAAAAAGGCAACTGCCGATACGGTTCATTGAATGGAAGGAAAAAAGGCGGTGGAGGACGCAGGCCCAAAGAAAACCAAACTGGAAAGACCAAAAATGTTTGGTCCACCTCCTCGTGATGCTGGGGGGGAGGGTGCTTGAAAAGGAAAAAAAAAGGAGGGAGAAGAGTCCGGGACGCCGAACACGGCGGGCCGCGGAAAAAAAAGGAAAGAGGCAACCGAGGACGATGAACTTTTTCTCCCTTTCGGGGAAGCAACCAAAAGAAAGCTAAAAAAGGCTTTTTGGAGAGCGCTTCCAGGGCAACGAACGACCAAAACGTTCGCCTTCTAGCTCCCTGGGAAAAAGAATCTTAAAAAACAAAGACGACCGTTTTCCAGGGGAAGGGGAGAAGGAAAAACTAGCCTCTACTAGGGGGGGAGGGACAAACCCGCGTCCATCACCGAGGGGAAAAAACCCGCCAGACCCGTCAATCCCCCCCCCAAAAACCCCCCCACCGGATGCGTTTCCCGCACAACAGAAAAAAAAAAAGAAAACCTGCAAAGAAAAAAAAGGGGAAAGACCAATATGTATGGGATAAAAAAAAAAAAAAAGAGGCATCGCCAACCCGAAAAAAGGGAAAGAGACAACAAGTTTGGCTAGGCTCAACTTCCCTCGTCCCGAGAAAAAAGGAAGACAGTGACTGGGAGGGGGGGAAAGAGGGGGCGGCATCCCCCCGGAGGGAGATGGAGCCTGGTCCGCCGGGGAAAAAAAAGGGAAAAGTTTGGTTCCGGTTCGGCAAACTATGAATACCCCTCTGACCAGAAAAAGGGAAAAAAAGAAGGAAATCTCAACAACAAAAAAAAGGGAGGATAAGATCGGTGAACGGTAAGGGAAAGGAATAGTTTGCCGAAACGGACAATGAAAGGGAATCAGGGCCTACCAGGCTTTACATCTACAGCACAGAAGGGGAAAAAAAAGGCGATGCCGAACCCAAAAAAGCCACTGTTCGGCAGTATGGAGGGGAGTCAAAAAACTGGTGCAAAAAGACTGCTTCTCCTGGTATCGCAGGAGGTTGGTGGGGGGGGGAAAAGCGTTGGGGGGAACCTCCCAAATATTGGCTGGCAAAGGGAGAGGGCTTTTGGGGGCGGCCATGGGGTTTATACCCGGTTGGGGAACCGGGAATCCGACGGAGAGGCGGACCGAGGGGGGGAAAACTGTCGGTCGGGGCAACCTCTAAGTTCTCGGGAAAAAAGGGCGTATGGCGGCAGGGGGCAAGAAAAAAGAAAAAAGGGCTAGAGCCCAATTCCGCAAAAAAGGAAAAAACCGGTCCATGCTCGTAAAAAAACAAGAGCGAGTATCCGCCGTGGGAGGAGAGGGGGAACACCCCTGAAAAGGAAGAAATATAACCTCCGAAGAAAAAAAGGGGTCGTGGTGCCGCCCGGGAGGGGGGGCGAAAATTTTCCCCCCGGAGAACATCGTCAAAGGGGCCGCAAACGCAGGGCAAGGAAGGGGGTGGACAGTCCCCATTAAAAGGAAAAAATTTGGCGCGCCCTTTTTTTCGAGGGAAGCACCGAAAATTTTTCCACTCTTCCGATCGAAAAAGGAAAGGAGTTCGGTGGAAAAAGGGGGGGGGGTCTGCCCCACAAAACTATTGGCAAACTATCTTGGGGAACGCCGGGGTTCCACCAGGATCGTCAACTTATTGTAACCGTATCAAAGGGAAGGGAAAAGCCCCCCACCAAAGGAAGGAAAGGGCCCTGATCATTAACATCTTGGAAAGAAAAACTTCCGCACCGGCGAAAAGAATGGGAAAACTGCCTTCCTCTTGAAACGAAGGAAGACCTCCAAACGAAGAAGAAAAGGGGGGGGGAAAAGCGCCATCCATTTCTTTGGAGGCACGCCCTCATCGGAGGAGGGGAAAGTTCCCAGAAAAGCGGTTCAACACTTTGGCGGAGCCGGCCTTTTAAGGTGGAAAAAAAAAAGGGTCCGCATTTGCAACAACCTTGGGGAAAGGGAAACGGGGCGGACTTCAGCAGGCGCGTCTAGATGAAGGGGGAAGGGGCCCGGGAAAGAAAAAGGGAACAGCGATGGCCAAAAAATTGCATCGACAGCCGAGAAGAGGGTAAAAATCAGCTTTTGGTTTGGTGGGAAAGAAGAAAAAAACGTCCTCACTAGGGGGGGAGGGGGGAAACGAAGGGTGAAGGTGATCACCTCCCTCTTGAAGAATGAACGGCCGAAGGAGAAAACATCCTCCTCTCCAAAAGTTCGCCCGTTCTTCAAAGACAAAGGGAGGACCTTGTAGCGGGGGGGAGGGGGGGGGAAAGTCTGGCCCGAAGGAAAAGCCAGGAAGTCGAAAATGGAAAGAACCAAAAAGGTTTGTTCTTACAGCGGTGGTTCCGGACCAGGGGGGAGAGGGAAGGGCAGTTGAAAAAAGGGAGGGGGAGGCCTGAACGGGGAAGAGGTTTGGATTTTTGAGGAACCATGGAGGGAGGGGAAAATAAGTGTGCCAATGTTTGAAAGGGAAAGGTCAAATGGGGGGGAAGAAGGAGAAGAAAAAAAAAAAAACACAACACGGAGGGGGGGAAGGACCATTCCTGCGCCTAAAAAAGGGGAAAAAACCGTCAGAAGAGGGGGGGGAAAAAGTGTCCTCAAAAAATATCAAAAAAAAACCGTCGGCCTCCGCCTGAAAAACACCTGGACCTGTGACGTCACACCGCTGAAAAGAGGGGTGTAGTTGGGGGGGGAAAAAAAACTGTTCGACCTTCCTGAAAAGAGCTTCCCTCGAAATCCGTTCAAGTCCCCTCTAAGAAGAAACCCAATCAGGAAAAAAAAGGAAAAGGGGGGAGCGGTCAGGATCTGAGGAAAAGGGCCGTTCAGGAAAGAGGACCAAGAAAAAGTAGGTGAGCACCTACTGCCGGAGAGAGGGAGATCGGTGGAAGGGGAAAAAAAAGCTCTATCTGAACTTCTGTCGATTCAGGGGAAGGGAAATACGGAGCATAATTGCCTAGGAAAAAAAGGAAGAAAGTACCCATCCGAGAAAAAGAGGGGAGGGGGGGCTTACTATTAAAGCGACCGGACATGAGCGTCCGGGTGTCGAAAGGCCAAATTCCTTCTCCGCAAAAAGAAAAAAAAAGGGGGAAGGGAAATGGAGTGAGACATCATGGTTTCTATGAGGGAAAAAAGGGCCTGTTCTCAGACAGTCACAAAATGCTGGCCTTGAAGGAAAGACGAGGATGATGGGAAGTCCCGATTTCGTCAAGAGGGAACCGAATACAGGGATAAAAGGACGACGTTTGCGGAATGCTTCCAGCCGTAACGGGGGGAAAGGGAAAGAAGAAGGGATGCCTGCGGGGGGGGGGGATAGAACGCCGGGAGGAGACCCTGTGAAAAAAAACAAGAAAAACCACCGATCGTAACACCATCTCATGTTGGGAAAAAAAGGGGGGGGTGTCCACATCCTCTTGGATGACAAGGAAAAAGAGAAAAATTGAGGTGGCAAGGAGGGAGAACAACATCGTTTCCAAGAGGAGAAGGTCCTTAACCGGGGGGGCGCCATGAACCAAAGGAGCCAATTGATAGTACTTGTTCCACCTCCACCCCGGGGGGGGGAAAAAAAACGGGAGAAAAAAAAAAAATCCCCGCGCGTGCGAGGGATATAAGCGGCAAAAGGGGGGGGGTCCCGTAAAACGAACCACGGGGAAGAAACCGATCCTTTGTTTTTTGAGGAACCGCCCATGACGGAGAGCAGGATCTGCCACGCTAGCCTCTATGCGGCAAGAATCCACCGCGGGGGGGGGGAAAAAAGAAACCGGGAGATTTTAAGCGTTGAAAACACAGCCCCCGTCCAATTGACCGGGATCGGCCCCGAACCACTCGTGCGTTGGAATCCACAAACCTTGTTCCTAAAAAAGAACCCACCAAAGGGGGAAGCCAACGGAGGCGGCCAGAAGGAACAGCCAATTCCAAAAGAAGGCTAAAAAACGCTTTCCGCCGCATCCAAGAAAAAAACCGTCGCAACAAAGGGGGGGGGGGAAGGGAATGCGCAACTAAAAAGATTCGCCATACGCCGAGTGCTGCAAGGCTATGCCTAAGGAAAAAATGGTGGGTGGCAGGGAAAGAAAAAAATGGTTTCTCCGCCAAGGAAAAGGCCTGTTCGCCGGGGGAAAGGGGAACGGCAGGTCACTGTTAGGGCCAAACTATGAAAAAGGAGGAAATATTCACGGGGGAGTTCACCAAGAAACAAAACAACAACGGAAGGAAAAAAGAAAAGAAAAAAAAAAGAGGGGAAAAGACCTGAATCGGTCAGCAGGTTCTTCCATAGTTGAAGAAGAAAATTTGCAAAGGGGGGGTTTTGATCCGGCCGACCCTCGACAAGCTTGGAAGACAGCGGATGCCAACAACTCATCATCCATCCAAAAAGGGGGGGGGAAGTATGGGGGAGAAAGGAAGGGGGGGGGAAGTTGCGATAGAGCCAACTGGGGAGGCACAATCTGGCGGCCGACTGTTTGGGGAAAAAAAAAGGGACGGTCCGGAAAAAAAAAGGGGGGGGGGGGTGGGGATCCCAAAAAAGGGCAAAAAAAAAGGGGGGGCTGGCCGCTAGGGGGGGGAGTGGCGCGTTGGGAGGCCATTTTTTATACCGGTGGAAGAAAAAAAAGACTCGTTGGGGGGGCCGCTTTGCGGGGGGAGAAGGGCTGGCGTCTGCAAACCGGCTAAAGTGAGAGGGGGATGGCCCGGGGCGGAAAAAAGAAGAGGATGGAAGAGCAAAAGATCCTCCCTGGACGGAAACCGTCAGGCGGGTGGTGAAAGATGCTAGAAAAGAAAAAGGAGCAAAAAATCGAGCCTCCGTGGGGGGAGGGAAAAAAAAAAAAAGTCCACCCAGGGGGAAGATATAAACCTCCGAAAAAGAGCGGGTAGCTTGAAAGGGGGGGGGACCTACCAGGGGGGAAATTTCCTCGGGAGGCCCTGGGGAAAGTCTCAAACGAAGAAAGGTTTTTTAACGGGAAAGAGAACGCTGGCCACCTATTTGAGGGGGGGAAAAAAGGACTTTGAAAAAAAAAACTAAAATTTTTCCTCTTCGTAGAAAAAAAAAATAACGAAGGCTTTTGACACAACACTTTTTTGGGAGAAAGAAAGGAGGGGGCACGAAGAGGGGGGGGAAAAGACCTCAACCGCCCCCTGGGTGGAAAGGAGAAATGAATGACCGTATCGGCGGGGGGAGCACATCCCCCCCACCGCCTTCCATGACTGATCAGGAACAGAAAGGGGGGGGGCCGTCCCGTCCTGGACGGAAGAAGAGTCCTCCGCAGGAAAAAGGGGGAAAAAAGCCGTTCCAGAGAGGAGAGGACAGCAACAATCAGCCTCTATTCCTACTTTTTGGAGAAAAGGAGGGGGGAAAACGGGGGGGGGAAAAAAGGGAAAAAACAGCCAAAAACCCGCCGGGGGAGAAAAGGGAAGCTGAGCATAGGGATAAGAAAAGGAAGGAGGGGGTACATGGAAGTATGAGAGAAAGGGGGCGAGAACGGGGGAAGATAAGAGTAGACAGGTTAAATGGGGAGAAGGAGGCCGGGCAGGGGGGGAAATTGGGGGGGGGAGGCGGGCATGGAAGGATAGGAGAGGGCGAAGAGATGAGAGCGGGGGAGAGGGAAGAATGAGGATGGTAAGGAGCGGGTAGGAGACAAACATAACAGGAGGATGGGGAATTTGACACGGGAGGGTTGGAGGGGCAAATGAAAGAGGGGAAAAGGGGGGTGGCGAAGAGGTGGGAAAAAATTTCAATGGGGCAAAGAGGGAGGCGGAGGAAGGGAGGAAAGGCCAGAGGAAGTAAGAAGAGGGAAGGGGTGTTCCAGGAAGCCCAGCCTTGAGAAGGGGGGGCGCCCGTTCCCTCTTTTTCATGAAAAAGGGGGGGGAAAGAAAGTCCTTGACGAAGAAAAACGCGGTACGGAAGGAATGAAAAACAGGGCCCCCCCTTAAAAAAGTCAAACCTTTCACCGTGTGCATTCATCCTAAAATCCTTAAGAGGAAAGGGAAAAGGTAGATCAAGGGGGTTTCCATCTCCAACCGGGGGAGAGGGGGAACTTTTCGGTTTTCGGGGAACCGGCAGCTCGGTGATCTCCTCGGGGGGGTCCGACGCCATCCAAAAAATGGGGGGAACGGCCCGGATGGGGGAGGACAAAAGGACTTGGCCAAAAGCCTCCATTTCCCAAAAAAGAGGGGGATCCTGGGAAGAGGGTAAAAGGGGGAAGGTATGGGGAAAAAAGAACGGGCGCCATGAAGGAAAACGCACCCAGATGGGCTGCATCTTTGTGGTCGGACAGCAAAGGAGGGCTTTCAAAAAAAAAGGGGAGGGGGGAAAGGGGGACCGGGTGGGTTTTTTTCAAGTTTTGGATGAACTGAAACGCCTCTTCGATGGAAAATGACGGGGGGAAAAGGGTTGGGGAGGAGAAAGGCATGGTCATCTAGAAAGGAAGGAGAAAAGAGGGGAAAAAAAAAGAAGAACTGAGAAGCAACAAACAATGGCCACGTCAGTCCTCCGAAAACAGAGGCGCAGTTCCAAAGAAAAAACCAACGCAGGGCAGGCCCTCCGGAAAAGGGCAAAAAGCGCAGTACTGTCCGCCCCCGCCTTGCAGAAACGGGGGGTTCACTGTGAGAGGGAAAGGGGGGCGCCCAGGGATGGGAACGGGCGGGGCCAGAAAGAAAAGCCACGGACCCCATCGAGAAAAAACGTCTACCTTGGAAAATGGGGGGGAGACCGCCGCAGAAGGAAGGGGAAGTCGGTCCTGACCAAAGAAGGAAAAAACAGGTAACTGCCAATCCTTAAAGGAATATATCCCCGGTTTGGAATGGAAATCCCACCCAACGCAAAAATACGAAGAGAAAAAGGGGGGGAGGGGGGAAATCGATTGTTCATGCAAAAGGCCATTCTCAGACAATGTCCCGGAAAAAAGGAAGAAAAATCCTCCGACTCTCTCCGAGAAGGGAAGAGAACAAAGTTTTGTGGGGGCGGGGGGGAGTGAAAAGTCCCCGGCCTCAAAGCCAAAGCTTGACCTGCCTTAATTAATTCGAGAGGGGGGGGAAAAAATTAGGGGAAAAGGGAGGGGGGGACTGTCTCTCGAATTTCATTCACCCGAAAGGGGCGCTGATTTATACCAAAAAAGGGAAACGGGGGGGGGTCCGTCGATTGTGAAAGGGAAAGGACGTGACCGGCGATTACCAGGGGGGACCTGTGCGGAAAGGGGGGAGGGGCACAAGAGGTTTCCCTGAGCCCCTTAATTCCTTCTTTTGGGGGGTGAAACCTGGAAAAAAACGATACGTGCATTCATTAAGGGAACCCCGGCTGGTGGATGAAAAAAAAGGTCTTGCAAAAATCTGCATCTGAAGAAAAAAAAAGTGTTTGGCCAAAAGGGGGGGAAAGGGGAAGGGGCCTGGGAAAGATCAGGGGGTGCCTGAAAAGAGAAAAGGACTTGTGCCAGCGTAAATCCGAAAAAGGGAAAAAAAAATGTTGCGCATGGGGAAAAGTATGTCGAGAAAGAAAAAAGTAAAGGGGGGGTGACACAACTTCTCAACCACTAATCTAAAAAAAAAGGGGACTTGAGGAAGGGAGAAGGAGTCCAGGGTTTTTCCGGAAAAAAGACCACGCCTTCTCAAAGGAGGGGCGGGGTGGTTTTCCCGAGCAAAAGGAAGAAAAAACCAACCTCATGAGGAAGGGTAAAAAGCAAGGTCTCTGCGCTCAATAAGACACCCGAGTATTTTGGGCTGACAAAAAGGCCCCGGCGGAAACCATCACCGATAACTTTATCGGTTGGGGAAAAAGAAAAAATCAAAGTCAAAAGGACTCCATGTCCGCCAAATGAGGAAGGGGGGCGTTCACCGCCAAAAAAAACGGTGTCTAAGAAAGCTGCCCTCCCAAAACTTCACCAGAAAGGAAATCGGCAAGAGAGGAAGGGAAGAAAAAACAATTCGCCGGACCACGCGGAAAACCTTCCGCCCATCCAGAGGGAGGGAAAAAAAGGTGAATCCAACTTCCCTAAAGAAATGCAGAAAGGATGTTGAGGGATGTTCGGCATCAAGACCCACAAACCTGCTTTCTCCGAAAAGAAAAGAATGAAAAAGAAGGGGAGGAGGAAGCAAACACAACATGTTACGCGGAAAGGGTGTCGCCAAACTATGAGAAAAGACATGGCAAGATCTCTCCTCAACAACACCAACGAAAAAAAAATCAGGGGGGAAGGCCGGATCGGGAGTTGCCGAACCGGCAAAAAGAAAAAAGAAAGTGGGGTTTATCAGAAAGAACAGGCCTTCCCATAAGGAAAAAAGGTCCGTATTAAAAAGAAGAGGAAGGCACTCCGAACAAAAAAAAAAAAAAGCTCACTGTGAAAAAAAAATAGACTATGCACGAGGGTTAAATTTGCTGATCTAGAAAAGGGGAAGCCGGCAGGCAAAAGAAAGGGGGAGAGAACGGTTGCTATTCCGGAGGGCGGCGAATTGGCTTGATCCCAGAAAAACACGTGGGTCTTGCCAAGGCGGGTGTGGCGCAGGTTAGAAGGGGGAAGGGAACGAAAAAGGAAAAAAGGGGTCTGGAACCCGCCCCCCCGTCTCTCCCCCAAAAAAAAAAAAAAAAAAAAAAAAAACTCCCACTTCCTACCCCGCCAAAACAACCCCTCCCTTCTCCAAAAAAGGAGGGGGGAAAGTATTAGAGGGGGGGAAAAAAAGGGGGAAGGGGGCAGGGGGGGTCAGGAAAAAGAGCTGTGATTCCTCGGAAAGGGAAATTGGGATCAGAAGACCTCCCAAAAAAAAAAAAAGAAAAAAATACCGGAAGGAAAAGGGGCTGGAAAGGGATCTGGGGGAAGTATAGGCAAAGAAATGGGGGTAAGACACCTGGGCTCTCATAACCAGCCGCGCGGAGAGGGGACGTGGTTTTTTGAAAAAAGGGGGCCCCCAGAAAAAAAGTTAAGCCTGACATTCGGAAAGAGGGAAAAGCCGCAAATCGCCAGCACAAGGAAGGAATTACGCCTGGTGGGAAAAGGGGAAAAGAAGAAATGTGAGAATTTGGGCAGCAAAAACCTCCAGGGGGGATGTATCCTTCAGGGGAGGGAAAAAAAAGAAAGAAGGGCGGGTGGACAATACAATGGGGGGGCCGATTCGAATTGTCCCAAAAGAGAAAAACCCACCGGAGTTTTTCCACAGGTATCTTAAGTAATTGGAACCGGGGGTCCCAGGGGGAAGAAGGAAAAAACACCCGCACCTGCCGGAAAAACAGCGGCACGTTTTGCATGAAAGTTAACGCACCCGGGGGCGTAGCTGCCCATAAAAAGGAAAAAGGGGGTCAGCGGGGAAAAAAAGAAAGCCACGAAAAGTTGGATCAAAAACAAAAAAAAAAAAAAAAAGGACACGGCGTGTGGAACGCACCGATAACCAAGCAAAAAAAGCCCGGCCCAGAACATAGGAGAAGGATGCGGAGCATTGGGACTGTCCAGCTTTGCGGAAAGGAATTGAATGGCGCCAAAAAGAAAAACAGAAAAACAAATTGTAAAAAAAAAAAAAAGGGGTGGGGGAAAAGGGCACTGGGTTCGCCACAGAAAGGTCATCATCGGCGGGGAAGGACTTGACCGGGCCAAGTCCCTTCCTTCTCGGACCTTCCCGGGGAAGGGGGATCGAACAGCCGGATTCGCCTCTTCGAATAAGGGGGTGTTTTTGTTTACACAAGAAAAAAAGGCCCCACCATGAAGAACCTGTTTTTTCCGCGAGGGAGGGCCCCCGGGGATCACCTCCTCTAAAAAAAAAAAAAGAGGAATGAACTGCACAGGAGGGGGGAAAAAGAAGGGTTCAAGACAGAGACTGCAAAAATCGCCGTTGCCTTCCGGGTCAAGGTAGAAGGGGACAGGGAACTACTTCTTTCCGGGGAGCCGGTCGGCCAAAAGGGGAAAGGGAAAAAAAGGGGACCACAAAGGAAAAAAAGGGGTCCTTCTCGGGGGAGGAAAGCAAAAGGGAAACTGGAAAAAAGGGCCTTTTCAGGCGGAAAAGGGGGGGGACCGTCCTCGTTTGGGGAAAGGGGGGGAAAACGGCGCCTCGTCGGGGCAGGTTGTGCAAGCAGGAAAACTTCATGGTGAACCGAAGGGAGCAACAAACAACAAGGAGGAGGAAAAGAGAAAATGAATCAACGGCTCGCAAACATGGGAAAGAGGAATAAAGACGAAGGCGCAAGGGGAAGGGAGCCAACGCAAAAAAAAAAAGGGGGGGGGAAAAAAACAGCATGACCTCCTCCTTAAAAGCAAAAGAGCCTTTTGGACAAGAAGGCACAACCGCTTGAAGAAGGTGAGTTGGGGGGAAAAAGGGGTCTACCGTGAATTGCTCCAAAAAAAAATCAACGAGGCCCAGAAAAAAGTTCAAAACGCTACCTTAAACCACTCAGAGACTCAAACACTTCTCATGGGTGCAGTCTTCTTCCAAAGACCGGCCGCATCTGCCGCCTGGGGCGAAAAAGAAAGGGAGGGCGGTGATCACCGGAACAGGGCCGCTAAGCCTCCTGAAAGAAGTAACAGGTGGGGGAGAATTTAAAACAACCAAAAACTGGAGAGAGGGGAAAACGATACCTGACGGAAATGCCCAATTTTCAGGGGAAAAAAAAGAAAGGGACAGGCCCGGGGTACCTTCATCCAATAGAGAGACGCGCCAATGAAATGCGCCAGGCCTGGGGGAAAAGGGTTTGCTGCCACTGCGGGAAAAGAAAAGAAAGTCAAATTTAGGACAAGCTGGGAAGGCTTGATTGAAATGGGGAAAAAAAGAAGCAAAAGGGTAGGAGGGCCCGTCGGGGGGCTGTCTCTCAAAAGGTACGAATGTCTTGGGGGCTGAGAAAAAAAAAGAAAAAACTCGAGGAGGATGGCGGAAAAGAAAGAAGCTGACCGGCGATACCGCGCGAAAGAAACTCCTTTTTCTGGGAAGGAAGGGGGACCAAACAGGTGGAAAAGAAGATGTGTTCTGATCATCCTGGAGAAAAGGGCTGAACCTGACCGGCCAGCCGATAGTGCAGTCCATTACGATCCAAAAAGGGGGGAACAGGACCCAAAAAAAAAAGGAAGCGGGGCACCATCGAATTCGGGACAAAAGGGTTCCACCCCTCAAAGGAAAAAACATCAGGTATAAAGGAGGATTGAAAGATAAAATCTCGAAAAGGGGCCCAGCGTCACAAGGGAAGAAAAGGCGGCAGAGGTTGCAAAGAAAAAAATTTCTGATTAAGGGGGGAAAAAAAAGGGACGGTACAAGGCGCAACCCGAATCAAAAAAAGAGAGAAGCTTTAGGAAGAGTAGAGATTAACCAGTGGTGAAAAAAACTCTCCGCTCTAGCTCGGGGGGAAAAAAAGCAGCATTCAAACGCATTACCGGTTCAAAAGGAAAGCTAGCACAGAAAGAAAAAGAAAAAGAAAAAACTCCCCCTCAGGGCAAAAAAATATGAAATGGGGGGGATTTGGGCCAAAGACAGCCAACCCTTTAAGGGAAGGAGCGCGCAAAAAAAAAGAGGGAACCGAACCTCTGATTTTGAAAAAAACCGCAACAACCTTGGATAAAAAAGGAAAAAAAAAAGCCTGCAGCCAAAAAGGCCATGGGGAATAGGTGACTATGACAGCTTCGCCAACCCAACCTCCCAATCAAGCCAAACGTCGCCGCACAAAAGACCCGTTTCGAAAAGGAGAGAATCAGACCAAAAACTTGGGAAAAAAAGCGAGAAGAAGAAGGGAGAAGGGAAATGCTGGAATTCTTTTTTTTTTGTAAAGGGGTACTTCATCAGAAAGCATGTAAGAATATCCCGAAACCTTTCTTTGAGGGTAAGATTTTCGGCCTTCTCCACAACAAAGAAGGTGGTTTGCACAATTGTGGAATTGTTTTTGAGTTTCTGTCCAAAAAAAATCTGGGAAAAGGCTTAAAAAAAACAAGATCCTTCTTTGGGAAAGAAAAAAAAAAACCATGACCCTCCTCGTCCGGAGAAAAAAAACACGGAGGAGGAGGAGGGAATATTATCTTTAAAAAAAAGGAAGGCATTGTGAAACAATCAATAGGTTTTCAAAAAAAAAAAACCGCAAATTACCTCCCCAGGGTTGTTTCCAGGCAATAAAGAATCTGTAAAGGAAAGAATCCCGACCAAACATTCTGGGGAACATGCCTGAAACATTCCTCCCAAAAAACAGGGAGACTCAGCCTCCCAGAAGTGAATGGAAGAGGCTATGATCTTCAAAGGCGAAAGGACTGGCTCTGGGCGAAAATGGTTTTTGGGTCTAACCTTCCGGAGAAGTTGGACGGAAGAAGAAATTGGCATGCAACCAAAATATGCTGGCAAAAGACAAAAAAAACGGGGGGCCTTGCAACGAAGGGGAAGGTTCTACCCGTGGCGGGGAACGCCAAGGAGAGGGGGGGTTGCCGAGGAGGAACCCGAATGAGAAAAGGCGGGGTGTGCACCTGGCCCTGGTCGGCAGAAAAAAAAAGGAAGTTTCTTTCTAGAGATGGAAAAAAACGGGATTGGCGGATCCTTCAAGGATTCTAGAAATTCAGCACCTTGGACCGGAACCTTCATGCAGGGAAGATGCCCTCGTAGCGCCTTGGTCGGGAGAGGGGACCAATGGAAGCGCTCTAGAAAAAAAAAATCGGAACTGATTTTTGAAAAAAATTTTACCAACCGGGGGGGGGGTCCCTCGACAATAGGCCAACTCTTTAGGAGCAAAAGGACACACTACGTGTGGGGGGGACCTGGCCAGGGAAAAAAAACCTGTTTTTGGGGAGGCTTTTTCAAGCAAATCCAATTTTCCCTAGTCGATCGTTTCCAAAAAAAAAAAAAAGGCGTGAACAAAGGGTTTTGGGGGGAGGGAAAAACCCGATGGGAATGGGAAGAAAAAAGACACCCGCCGGGTGGTTGACCAAAGGGGGAGGAATGAACCGTTATCGGCCGGAAGAAAAAAAAAACAATCAAGACGCCTTCCATGCCCTGAATCAATCTAAAGGGTGAGTCCTTTAACTTTCCTCAGGGCGCTCGGAAATGAAAGGGGTAGAGGGAAGCCTTTGACTAATTCTAAAGGACCGACTCCTCAGGAGGAGGAGAAAAAAAATGGGATCACAATCGGGAAAAAAAAAGGGGGAAGCCTTTGACTTCTAGAAAAACCTGGGGCCATCAAAACTAAAACAATTACTCGGGAAAAAACCATCAGCTCCGGTACAAAAAAAGGGGGACGGAAGCCCGGGCGGTCAGCCACTGTCCTTCAGTGCAACCAAGCAAAAAGTGTTTGTTTGGGGAAAAACCCCTGTCAAATCTTCAAAAAACGCGGTTCCCCGATTAGGAAACGACCTTTTCCATCAAAAGGACAAAAAACAATCGAATTGTCCGAAAAAAAAAAAAAAAACAGGTGGAAGACATCTAAAAGCGAAAGTATCTCCCTCTTAAGATAAGAAAGGGTTTGTGGGGGGGTTGGGGGTTTCCATCGAAACAGTCTGTTGTTTTTCAAAAAAAAAAAAAAGAAAAAAACTGAGTGTAAACTGTGATCACCGGTCCCGAAGGGGGAAAACGCAGCAGGAAAGCCGGGAAACCAGGAAGGCCAGCTCAACAAGTCCGGCCCGTGGGGTGAGAGGGGGGAAAAGGGGTGGACGGGACTGGAAAAAAAGCCGCCGAGGAAGAAGAGACCATAAGGTCGAAACAGTGAACCACAAAGAAAAGGGGGGGTCTGCAGCACGGGGGGGGGGAAAACCAAAGAGACATGAAAAACTTTGCGTTCAAAGGGGAAAAAAAGAAAGGGCTGAGGCCTTACTTTTTGTGAAAAAAAAAAGGATTTGTTGGGGAGGAGGGAACGTCCCCTTAAAAGGAATTGATTGCAAAACATCGGGGGGGGGGGAACTAGCAAGGGTCAAATTGGTCCCAGGAATCGAAGACAAATCAACAAAAAAATATATATGAAAAAGAGAGAAAGGACCATTCCTTATCGCCAACCAACATGTCACTCAGGGGGGAAAAAAGGGACGAGGCCGCCAGTTTCATCAAAAAAAACCAAGAAACCCAGAAAAATACGCCGGTGTAAACATCAAACAGAGGGGCCTTTTGACCTGGAAAAAAGCCGGGGGAGGGGAAAAAAACTGGGGGGGGAAGTTTTGGAGGGGGTTCCGACGTGGGCGCCAAGGATAAACCAAAAAAGGCAAGAAATGGTCGGGAAGAATTCTCCAGAGCCCCAATCGAGGAAAATCAAAAAGGGACCTTGACTTCCATTCTCTGGACCTCCTGCCATCGCCAAAATCCCGGAAAATGAACCTTCGTTGTACTTCCCCAAGTTGTTATCCCCTCCACGGGAGGCCCGAAAAACAAGGCTTCAAGGAGCCCTTTGAACCAAAAGCCGCGATATACCTAAGGCTGAGGAAAGGGGGGATGTCGAGCATTCCCAGAGTGGGGGGAAGGCCTTAAGCGCGAAAAAGGAATTGGGAATGTCCCGAAAACAGGCATCATCAATAAAAGAGCGCCCCAGGATGAAGAATAAAAAAAACCCATCAGGGTCCGACCGTTTGCGTAAACGGAGAACCCAGAAAAAAAAACAGTTGACAGGTCAAATTCCAAAAACAAGATGGTACCCTTCCTTAATGCTAAAGAATAGTCGAGGGAGGGGAGCTTCAGGGGTTCGTGTGCTCGCGTTCACTCGGGGTCCTCTGAAAAAAAAGAACAGTCCCGCCCGAAGGGCGTCGATTTCGTAAAAAGCGAGAAAAAGGTAATCAAGAAAAAAGGCCGGTGCGGGGAAGGAACGCAAAGGGACGGCCTGTTTCCTGATCAAGAAAGGGGGTGGGGGGGGGGGGATGAAAACAGAAAAACAGGAGACGGTCATTTCCTTAAGGAGTGGAACCCGGCCGGGTAAGCCGATCTGTTTCAAAAAAGGCATAGGAAAGACCCAGGGGGGTTTTGGAAAAAAGAATTGGATTCTGGGAAGACGGAAAGGGAAAAATGGAAGGGACGGGAGGGAAGAAGTCGCGCAAAAAAGGGCCATCCTTCATAAGCCGGTCTGGCTTTTTGCACAACAAGCTGTGGGGGGGCAGCCCGGGCGGAAAAAAACAACCGACACGAAGCTCCACCGACAAAAAAAAAAAGGGGGGGTATGAGGGTCTAGAGAAGCTTTTTTTTTTCAAAAAAGGGGGAAGACCACGGCCGCCAAGGGGAACTGTGTTTTCATCGTCCCGCCATTACCGAAAAGCCAGGGGTGCTTCTCTGGGGAGGCTGAGCCATCGACCCCGCGGCCCCAATCGAAGAACCTTAAATTAAGGGTGCACCAACCCTCCCAAGACCGGAAAATGGAGGAAAAAAATCCGTGTCCGCAAGAGAGGAAAGCGAGATGTATGGCTTGGAAAGGGGTGATAAACCGGACCCCTCCCAACTCCAAAAGAACTGCCCAGACACCAAAAAGAGGGGAAAGGGGATCAGCCCAA
>Ga0179593_1469996_pt1 | contig 21481 bp, 22 predicted proteins | sample CZODoug2_1_08_16_FD_185931 | JGI IMG/M metagenome (GOLD analysis project Ga0179593, IMG submission 185931) | Vadose zone soil fungal communities from Angelo Coast Range Reserve, California, USA - CZODoug2_1_08_16fungal (PacBio error correction) | ecosystem: Environmental > Terrestrial > Soil >...
GGTGTACCCCACAGACAAGCCGAAACTCTCACGTTGGCTTCCCAAGGGGGAGAATCCGGCAAATGTTGGGGGGAACAAACGGAAACAATACCGGGGGGGGATAGGACAAGTGCCAGGGGGAGAATACAAAGGTATGGGAGGGGGGGGAAAAGGAAGAGCCGCTTGGCCAAAAATGAGGGAAAATGGGGACACAACGCTTGGCTATGTACGACAAAAGGATGAGAAAGGAGCGGGGACCACTGGCCTGCCAGGACGTGGACTGTAACGAAAGGAAAGAATCTAACCGGTGGAAAAGAAGTGGGGGATGTGAATCAAGCTCGAATGACAGAACAATAAGAAGTGGGGTCGGAAAGGGGGAACTTCTGGGGGGAAAACAGAGACCAAGGGGCACCCCGAACCAAGGAATTAAGAAGGGTTGGGAGGAAGGCCGGACGAGAAACGAAGAAAAGAAAAAAACGGAAATAAACCAAGAATCTTCAAAGAGAATAAAGATTCATCGGGAAAGTCGGGAAAGAAAAAAGGGTCCAATTTTTTTTCAGGGGAGGTTTTCTCGAAAACCTTTTCTAGAAACATACGGTTGACAGGGCACTTAGGAACTGCGAGCAAGCGGAGCGAGGGGGGAAGGTGAAAAAGGGAGGCACAAAGGGGTAGGGGTGTGGCACGGTTACGGCCAGAATCACCACGTTGAATGACATGTGTAGACGGGGTTCGGGCAAAAAAGGAGCGCCCGTGCAAAAAATGCTTGATCGCGTCTAAACCAAGGAGGCACAAACGGAAGAAAAAAAGCATACCGTTCGGAAGGGGCAAAATTGGATGCAGGGGGAGGCGATGGAGGGACCCAGGAAAGAGACGAGCGGGAAAAAAACGCTTGAAACAAAAAAAATACCACACCGGAGGTTTTAAGACTCAAGAATTACCACGGGGGCTACAGAGAACGGAAAATGCACGGCCAATACCTAGGGGAAAATCAGAAATGCGGACAGGTAAAAAAATATCGAACCGTGCGACAAGAGGGGTACTTTCAAGGAGAATGCGTTGTGAAAAAAAAGTAAAACCAACATGGTGCGAAAGTGGAGGGAGTCCGCTAAAAGAAAACCCCCTCGAAATTGAGCAAGCACTTGGCTTTGTAAAAAGTAAAAAGAAAAAAATACCCAAAAAGACAATGAAGGAAGGGTTGCCTGCCACAAGGTCGTTGGCCTTCCAGAATTGGTCTGTTGATCGTGGTGAAAAGGATGGGGGAGACAAAGGGAAGAAAAAAAAGCAAAATCAAAAGAAAAGATGGCTGTGAAAAAGCCAAATACCCGGGCACATCGTCATAAGAAAGGGTCACGGGTGGTGGCTTACGCCATGGGGGTGGCGGCCTTCAGGGAAAAAAGGGGCAGCCCGACACCCCAAACCGCCGCTTTCAGACCAAACGGGAGTTAGGGACAGGGGAGAAGGCCCAGCTCGAAAAAAACAACAACCTGGGGATGGAGGGAAAAAAAAAACGGTCAGACACTCGAGAAAATGCCGTGTGTAAGACTAATTACCGGAAACAAGGAGAAAAGAAAGCAACGGGACGCCTGACAAGGGGGGGGGGTCAGCAAATGAAGTAAGAAGGTGTAGGAAAAAAAAAAGAAAGATGCGTAGAAAAAAAAGGAAAGGTCCCCCTCGGGCACGTGCCAAAAAAAAAAGCATCCCTGCACATATTGGCCCTGGGTTGGGGGAACCCATTAGAAAAAGAAAGGAACGGAATTTTCAAAGAAACGAAATGCATAGAAAAAACGAAAACGGGGGGTGGAAGAAAAGAGGATGACTAGACGGTTGAAAGCAGCATAGTCCTGGAGAACTGTCAGGGTAACATGCTTTGTAACGCCCGAGGACAGGAGGAAAAGTAGGGAGAGGTTTTAGAGGGGGGAAGTTGCCGATCAATGGTATTGGGGGAAGGAGCATTCCGGGCGGAGTAGCCCGGGAACTTAGGAAAAGAGGCGGCGGAAACTCGAAAGGGGAAGGAAGAAGCACGGGGACCAAAGAGGAGACATCCAGCTAAACGGGACACCCGTGGGAGAAGAAAAGAACGTTTCAGTTCAAATTTGGCACCGATTTGGGGTAGCAAGGGGAAGAGTCTAAGAGGGGGCAGACTGTCAGGCTGAAAGATAGGCCCAAACCGACACGAAGAAAATAAGTGGAATAGTTAAAGAAAGATAAAAAAGAAAAGAAAGCCGGACACCTAGGGCAACTGATCGAACCTCTCTGAGAGGGACTGAGGGAGAAAAGAAAAACACAAGGGAGGTTTTTATAGAAGGTGGTCAACGGTACGACAGACAAGTGGGAGTCAACGAATAGAGGCGCCGTTGTTGGATTGGGATGGACGTCGGGCGGAGGCAACCGGAAGCCGGTACGGGGTTGACACAAAGGTTTATCGACCAGAATACCAATTAAAAGCGCCAAACTGCTAAACCACAAAGTCGGGGAATAGCCCTTGGGTGAAAAGAAAATGCCACCTGAAAGGGGAAAGGGAAGAGGGTAGAAGCCAAGGCACACTGACGCCGAAACAAAGGTCCCAAAATTAAAGTCAAGTAATCCTCCAAAGCGGGGGAGCACCAAAACACGGCGGAAAAAAAGCGGCCGACTGAAGTCGGACTAAACCAATGAACCTGGGGGGTCGTCTGGGTAACCCAGAAAGGGACCCCTTTAAAAGGCAAAAGGCACGGACCAGAGGATGAAAAGCAGCCCGCCAAAGGAATGGGTTACACAAAAAAACGACCAAGTGGGGAACCTCAGGCCCAGAGACGCGTAAAACTGGGGGGATTCCTAAAAAGTGTGATCAAACGAAAGAGAGGAACAAGGGGGAAAAAATGCAGATGAGGGTCAACGCCGAAAAGTCGAGCTCCCTAAAACAAACAAGGGAACGCGGCTAGCCGTACCACAGAGAAGAACTTAACGTAGGCGGGTGATGCAAGCACGCAAGGGTTAAGAAAAAAAAAAAAAAACTAAAAGCATCAAAATGAACACGTTTCGGGGTAAGAGGAAGACTTGAAAGATTGGCCCCTGGATTGCGTCAGAAAGAGGGGGAGTGTTTTGTAGAGTACGCCGGGGGGGGACAAAGATCCCGCACGGGAACATGTCACGGCGGAGGAAAACAAACAGTGAAACTCGTCAAGCAGGCAGGAGGGAAAAAAAAGATTGACACCAAAAGGGCAGTCAAACGTCATACAGCAGCATGGGAAAGGACATGGAACGACCCGTAGACAAGGATCACAAGGGGGTGACATCACAAGAAACGGGCTAGCAAAACAGAGTCAGGGAAACTGAAATTTCAACATGACAATGGACCAGAAACCGCGGAAAAGAAGCCCTTGGAAAAAAATCCAGTCCTAGCAAACGCCGGGGAGCAAAACACGATGCACGCATGTTGCGCACCTCAACCAACCGCAGAGACAATGGTCAAAAGAGAAAATCCCGAATACATACGGGTCCCAAGACTTGACAAGGAAAAAAGACGTAAAACAGGGGCCAGGAACGAAAGCTGGACTAAAAGAGTAACGAGACAGGGCGTCATTCGCGGGGTGGACAAAGAAAGGTAACACGAAGAGGAATAAAAAAAACGAGCGTCGGCAAAATGGCCTGAAGCGGGAGAAGTCAAAGGGAGAGTCGACTGAGGATAACCCCCCCCACATTAAAGCACAACGACCTCAAACGCAAGGCAGAAGAACGCCTTGCCTACAAAAAAAAAGGGGAAAATTCAACGGGAATAGTGCCTAAAAAAAAAAAAGAACCTCGGGAAAGTCAGGTGAAAGAACCACCCGCTCAGAGGGGTCAGTGAACGGTTGGACCAAAAAGGGGGCTGCCGAACTCCGACCAGACCCACGAAAGCCCTAACGGGTCCCAACAGGGGCACGAACCAGGCAAGACAATACGCTGGTCAGTCGAACGGGTTTCGAGCCCATTAAAAATGCTTCCGAATTACGGCCTTGTCGGTGCAGGACACGAAACGAGCTAGAGAACACCTGAACGACACGTTGCGCTGTCCCACTAGGGGGAAGGAACACGGCAAAGCCAGAAAGTAGTTTACCATCAACGGAAATGGGGACCAGGGGGACGGCAGCCATGAAAAAGAGAAAGCAAAGGAGCGGGACGAAGAAAGCAGACGAGAAGCACCCCCACCTGCTGAAGTCAAAAGGAAAGGAAAACGGAGTGGCTATAGAGGCGAAACATCGACCAAGCAAGGCCCCATTCCGCGGTCGAGCGTGTTCACGCCGGAACAAGCAAAAAAACACCGCAGATTACCGTTTCCGAACAATTGGCGGGGCTGCTGAAGAACCAATGGAGCCGCCCACAAAAAATCTACTCAAAAACAACGGAAAGAGAGAAGAGGATCACGAAAACGAGCAAACATTGGGGTTTACGCTAGCCAGAGAAAGAAGCGAGCCGTCAACCGGGGTGGGCCTGCTCGGCGGGGAAGAAAAAGCACAATCTTAGCGCGGAGGCAGCAAGGCGTGCAGGAAATAGTTTTCCGCAAAGACGTTAGAAAGTCATTGACTGGAAGAAGACAGCGGTATCGCCTCGGTCGTCACGCCAGGCTTCAGCAATCTCAAAAGGAGGCAAAAAAGCCGCACCCAACCAAAGCAACAGAAGGGGGAAAAGAAAAAAACCAGTAAAGTCGGGGCAGGGGGGAAAAACAACAACATCGGGTACGTAGGACAATGGCCAGTGCGATCGTGGACAGAGGGGTGCTTTCGTGGAAAGATACACCACAGGAAAAGGTCCGTGAAGGAAGGGGCGAGCCATCATGGAAAGTCGAAAAGCAGCAGACCACGAGCGAAATTGGGGTGTTAAAAACGAAAAGGGCGGAAAACGGTGAGGAAAATGTTGTCCGGTGGGGGGGGAGGTTCAGAGGTGGGGTGGATTCAAAAAAACAAGACAACGGGACCTCTAAAAACAACCGGTGGTGAACAAAAACGGGAACACCACAAGACAACCAGAAGGCCAAACGGGGAGGGGGGTCCCCCATCAGACGGTAACCAAGCAACAATGAACGACGGGTAAGGCCTATCCGAAGAGCGGTTGAAACATTGGGGGGACGGACCATGGTCACAGTGGGGCAGGGTAGGATCAGTGCAAAAAAGGGACGCAACGAGAATCGTGAAAATAACGACCCCTCAGGAAGAGAACACGAAAAATAAAAAGGCCCTGTCATTGCTGGGGGGACCAAGAGAAATGTCCTAGAAGTGAAAGTGAGAATCCCTGAGGAAGAAAACGGGGTTGGCGGGAAGGAAAACAGAAGCTGTCGACCCTGTACCGGTGATCCCTTGGAAAGGAGTGGGAAATAGGGGGGGTGAAAGGGAAGAGAGGGGAACAGGCATGAAGGGGGGAAAAGAGCAAAGGCGTGGGAGATCGCAAGTTGGTGGGACAGACCGTCTGCAGGAAAGGCGAATCAAGGAACGAGGGGTTGGGAGGACACAGGGGGTAAATGGAACCTGGGGAAGGTGTGGGGAAACGGGGGACCATTTGGATAGCAGAGTTCTAGGAAGTTGAAGAAGCCGTGGGGACAAACCTACCGCGATCTTTAACCTTGTGGACGGAACATGAATCGCGACAGGGAGCTGGCCTGGAAGGGGAAGGGTGCGGCACAAGCGTGGGTGGGGGCAATGCAACGCGTGGGAGGAAGACCATTGGGAAATTGGAGGCCCGGGTAGAGCCTATGACCAGTGAAGAAAAATGGGAACTGTGTTTCTCCACGGGGGGCCCAAACGGCGGAATTACAGAAAAAAAAAAAAGGGGCCAACCGGGGACCAGACCAGGGGGGAAGTGAACTGAAAAGAGCAAGGGCCACCCGACTTAGAGCCGTGGAAAGAGAAAGAAAAACACGGAAACGATAATGCAAATGGATTAAGGGGGGCAGAAACCCGGAGATTGCAAAGACGGCACCAAACGGGGAGTTCGCATTCGCTGGTTTGAAATAAGACCGCAAGGGTCGCGTCTAAAGAAAATGGAAACTGGAAAGACCAAATGAGGAGAAAAAAAAAGGAAGCTGATACACATGGGGACGCAGATCGAGGGGGAATAACTAAAGAAAAAGAACCGAAGCAGCACAAACCCAGAGGGGGAAGGCACAGTGTCGAAACGCGGTTCACGGGGACGAAACACTACGAAATCACATTGTGCGTACCAAAACAACAAAAAACCGCCGGCAAAGCACGCTCCACGGGTGGAAAACTAAGGGGTATCCGGCCGGGTTGGGGACCCCAGGGCAGAAAAAAGAAAATGAAGGACCTACGGAAAAAAGACTACACAAAAGCGAACGTGGGGGAGGGGGGGTACTCAAGCCGCCGCTGTCAGCGTTTGACCACGTGGAAGGGGGGAGGAGAGGCGAAAACTAACGTATGGAAGATCGTCATGCCCTGATCGGATTGAAACTTTACCTATTAGAAAGAGAAGAGAGTCAAGTCGTGGAGACAGAATCTATTGGAAAAAAAAGGGAAGGCTGTGGATAAGTGCGGACGGCCATTGCGATTGCTTTTATAGGGGAAGGGCCCCCCCATGTGGCCACCCAAATGGGAAGTGCGTCCGAGTCGGCGACAAACTACAGGAAATGCACTCAAGAGGAAATGAGAAAGGCACGGACGACCACACACAAGCTTGTGGCAACACCTTGCCCCCTGGCCTACTGCCAAACTTGCACCATATAAGGGAAAACAGGGGATAGATACAGCATGTGGAAGGACAACAAGAGGGGAAGAAAAGGAACAGTGGACCCGAACTTGGAACAAGCAGACTAAGTTTCCGGTACGCACCCAAGGGAACACACGGAACGTGTGCGAACTTTGTGGTGCAAGGACACGAAGGAACACATTAAGTGGAGTAAGAACTGACTTCATTCGACCCAGGATAAAAAACAAAGCGGCATGGAAGACAATTCAAAGCAAGGTGTGAGACTGGGACGTTGACGACCGAAAAGGGGAAGCAAACGGGGGGGGGGGGACGATGGCATGGAAACATGAAGCAAAAGAGGGCTGAACTCGTTGGTGAAACAAGGGGAGTTTTACCAGAAAGAACACGGGCTTTAACAAATTAAACCGGAAGAGGGGGGGGGCATAAAACTATTGGCGGTAAATACGCACAAAGACAGAGAAACGCGGTACTTTAACAGCGAGGGGCGTTTTAAAACAATGGAAACATGGGGGAAAGCCACGAAACAATTGGCAATGAAGACAAAAAGAAATGAGCGGAGCCGACGGGGAGAAAAGGGACACAAGCGATAGATTGCCTTCGTTTGGCAAAACGTGAGGTCTAGTTCCGGTAGAAAGTGGGATAAGCCGGGAAAAAAAAAGGCAACAGGAAGAGAGGGCTGTTCAGGGAACGCCTCGAAAACTCACGTCCGGGAAAAAGTAGTGTGGGCTTAATGAAAGGAAAGGGGGTCCTTCTGGACCCTGCGGCCCAAAACACCCGAAAGGCGCCGCTCCAGCCGTTACTGGGGTAAGGAAAACCCCAGGGGGGACAGATGAGAAGAATCAAAAAAAAGGAAGGAGTAAAAAGGAAAGATCTTGCCTCGATAAAGGCAGAGAACTATAAAATGAGCAAAAGAAGAACCTTCAAGGCAAACCAGGTGACAGCAAAAGCCCGGTAAACAAAAAAAAAAAACAAAAAAAAAATATTGCGTGGAAAAAAACCGACCTTCTTTTGATAACTATGTCGCTGACGGAAACGCCCGAAAAGAACGGAAATTCAAATACTTGTTGTACTGTCCCCCTTAAGACAAACGGGAAACGAGAAAATGGGTTCGAAAAAAAAAGACAGCAGAACGAGGAAGAGCATTGGGGTTTAAGAAGGACGAAGCCCGGAATTTCGAGCCCCGTGCAAAACAAACCCACCACTCAGGGAAATGGAGAGAAACTGTCGGTAAAGAACGGGCCAAATAGCAAATAGAAGTACAGCAACGTCCGAACAGAAGATAGTATCGTGGCATTAAGACATCGTGTATTGGGGAACAAGACAGACCGTAAGAAAGGGAAGGCTGGTAAAAAGACGGCGGTAAGAGGGGCTCTAGCACAGGTCCCCCCTTCCAGCGGGTCAAAATGCACCCAAAAAGATGAGAACACATCGGAACCAAGGAGAAGACGGAGGGCTCCAACATTTGCCCCGATGGGGGTGCGCGTCGAATGACACAAGAGAAAAAAAAAAAATAAAAGGCGCAGTCATCGCCCCGAAACGACAGGAGAAATAAGTGGGGGGGGTATGGGCAAGGGGGGAAAACGCAAACGTCCGTCGGCCGCCCTGAACGTTAGGCAAACCGCCTCCACGAAAAGACGTGGACTAGCCACGAGTTAACAAGGTTAAAAACGAAAGAAGCCACAGGGAAGGCTTGAAAGGGAAGCAGGATCAAAAAGGGGTAAAGAATTCAGTGAGAAAGGATTTGGGTCAACGGCGGAAAAAACTGAGAACGAGAAAGGGGTACCAGGGGAGGTGCCAGGGGGAAAAAAAAGAAACCAAACGGGGCCACATCCTCAAAGACAGGACAGGAAATCACCCAACAAGTGGCGTCAAATAAAGGGAATCCAAAGCGCCACAAGGGAAAGGTAAAGGGTAATAGGTAGGGGGGGTGTTTGTTGTGGGGGGGGGTGGGGGGGGGGGGGGGGGGGGGGGGGGGGGGGGTGGGGACCGCCAAGTAGACATTTGACGCTTACACAGGATATAATAAAAACCTCGAAAAAAACGCGTGACGTCCCAGTACCAACACAACCAGACGGCTGGGACGGACCAGAAGAAGGGTCGTACAAAGCACTGCCACACAAGTGGGAAAAAAAAAAAAGAGAACTCACGTCCCACAAAGAACCACGTGAGAACAGACGGAGGGGAATGAGTGTAAACATAAACGAGCAAAAGAGGGGTGGCCAGAGACGCGGAGCAGGGGAGCGTCGCAAGAACTTGGCTGGAAGAGCAAAACACAATTGAAGAAAAGAGCATAGTGCACTCTTTGGTTCCGCCCTAGGCGAGAGAAACCCTGGCCAGCAAACACCGGGCTAGCGTCCAAAAAAGAGAGAAGGACAAGTCAGTGCGGTTCAATAAGGACCGCTCAGAAAACAGGGCAGGAGAGTTTCGGATAACCGTCGAGGTACCCTTCGGCAGTTCATTCAGCAAAAAATAGTGTAGGTGCTGACCGAAACCAACCCTCTGCATGGGACGCTGCAAAGGAAGGGCCCGCTACAAGTCATTACCAACGGCGATGCAACACCACGCCCTTGGCCGAAACACACGCCCCGTCCAACAAGACCGCGAATTCGAAACCAGTGCGCGATTAGAATTGGAAGAACAGAGCCATCAGGGGACAGTCAAGCCCGAACAAACTGGAGAGGTCCACCAATAGTCAAAAGAGCGAACAATCACTGAGGGGGAACATGGAAAAAAGGACAGCACAGCAAGCACCTTGATTCGCCACCGAGCTTGATGCAAAGGAGGGGGAGTCTCTGGGGGCGCCGAAAAAGAAAAGAGGGGGACGGGTGGTCGAGGCAAATCCATAAACGGTGTCAAAAAAACGTCAGGTATATAAAGGCGGGGGTCAAACGGGGGGCGTGCAGGGCCCTTCACAGACAACATTCAAATTTAAGACTTGATCAAAACAACCGGGAGATAGAAGCCGAAAATCCGGCAAAATGAAAAAAAATCATCCCTGAGGCGACGATCGTGAAACGGGCGAACACAATAAGGGGAACAGTAAAACCAACTCCAACCGATGCCTTCCCAACCAGGTGGGGGCCCGCAGTCGGGAAAATATCCCCAAAAAACGGACAGGTCGGGGAATGGTTACAGGGGACCACCCTAAAGGGGTCTTGGAAACTTTGTTTTTAAACCCAAAGGAAACCCGGCTGCCGGGTAACAAGACAAAACACAGAAACGGTGACACAAACCTGGAACGGGGGAGCAAAGGACTTAAGCCGACAACTGTTTACGGCCGAGCCAGATGCTCGCGGAAGTTAAAGGAATTGTCGGTGAGGCGAAGCGGACGAACCGGCCACTTTACGACTGGAAAAGAAACAAAAACTTGCGCACGAGTGTTGAAAGAAAAAAACTGGGTTTTTAAACGGAACGTGAAGGTGTGCGCAAATGGAAAAAAAAAAAAAAACGATGACAGAACGTGAAAGCGCGAAAGCCAGCAGACAGGCCACCCCGACGTCACAACGGAAAAAAAAAAAAAAACGGGCCAAGTGGAATAACGTAGGGAAAAACATCACCAACCCGACAAAAAAGAACAAGATGTTTCAAAACCGTGGAACAGAACACAGCAACGAGAAAGCAGCAAGCAATCTGGCCTGGGTTCAAGGGGAACAGGAAAGCCGGACGGTTGGAAAACAGTCTGATCAACAACCACCGGAGAGAAGAGGACATGATCACCACCAGGGAGGCTGCCAGGGTCCACATTGGTTGTAGGGGAGCGCAAAAATTTTGGAACAGCAAAAAGCGCAGAATCCGTATTCGGGGCCTGTTGTGTGCTTGACTCGCCACGGCGAACCAATGTCGTGACTCGTAAGTCATAGAACGGCGAGGTTCCGCAAAACCTTTGCAAGAACCACTTAGTGACAGTCACGTTCAGGAACAGGCGAACCGCGGGGACATAATCCATTTTTCCAACTGACTGTGCGGCCCCAAAAGCACTTCCAAAGGCGGGGGAAGAAAAGGAAAAGGAAAAAAAATGAGCCCCAAAAAAGAGTTCGTAAATGACCATAAGGTCTTAGTGTACCGAGCAGCTTCGTGACCCAGAAGACAAAAAGGTAACCTAAGTTAAAACGGCCGACATGGCCGTCGGGTAGAAACGAGTTAAACGGAAAGCTTTGCGAAGCGCATTTGTGTAAAACAGGGTAGGACCCCAGGCCAGTGTGGTGAGCAACGTAACCGGCACAAAAGGGGCCTCAGGGGGGGTTCACAACGTTTAAAAGAGATAAGGGAGGGGTTCAATCACGGTACCCCGGACAATGCGCGGTTGGACTTCATGATATCCAACAAAACAGGGTGCACCTGGTTTGGAAGAAAAAGAGAACAGGAATGTGAACGGGAAGCGTTCGTGAACCAATGGGGGGGCAGGGGGGGAAATCACCGTCCAAAAGAAAGTGGGAACCCGGTCGCCACGAAACTCATAAGCCACCATTACCATGCCCGAAGAGAAGATTAAAGCCTATCGTGGTCAAAGGATTCGAAGGCAGAAGTTACATGGCCCAGTTTCGGAAAGTGACAGAAGAAGGCGGGTGAACACCCATACACAAACAGGGGTCACCCGGAGAATCCAGGGAATGATTGGGAACGGTATAAACACGGAGGTCCCGTCGGTGACAGTTCAAAAAATGGAATGACACGGAAAACGTGGCACAGCGTGGAAATCGCGTTGGTCCGGGAAGTGCGTTGCAACAAGCGAAGCAAGCCCTTTGCTCAAAGGCTGGGGAGGGTGGTCATGGGGAACCGGGGGAAATGAATGAACATATGAAGCGAGGCGTTCGGGGGGGGAAAATGTGGAAAACAGAACGCGCTTCTAAACCGTGGCGGAAAAAAAAGACGCGCCAGATCAATCCAAAAAAACCAAACTTATGGGGGAAATGGTGCGCACAATGGGGGGGGTTGCACATCCAAGCCCGGCTTTGACATGGAATGAGACAGGGGGAAAGCCCAAACAAAAATGAAGAGGGTTGTCGAGGGGTTCAAGATGCTCTCGTCAAACGCGAAAATCTAACCAAAAAAACCACCGAAACAGCACAGAAGGGCCCAAAAAAGCTTGGGTTGAAAGAGCAAAAACCGTGATTCGCGCACAGTATGGCACTTGGAGGGGGGGACGATGCGCATCCACACCTACGGGAATTTCCAAGTTGCGCAGGGGGAACCTACGCAAATAGTCCCCGGAAAAGGAATCTGCGAAAAAAACGCTGCACGAACATGGCTACAACCTAGGGTCAACAAGGGAATGACAACCACTTTGGTGTCAGCACGGAAAAGCCTTGCTAAAGCCAAAGTGGGGGGTCGAAGAGTCCCCCTCAGGGAAACACTAAGCCGAAACGAGTTTCTGAGTGGTGGTGTACACATCCAAGCCCAGAAAAAAGCTGAAAAGAAGTCTTCACCGGGATCAGTGCCGTGGGAAAATCAAAGGGGAAAATACCGGGGGTGGGCAGGGGCAATATCATAAACATAAAAACCAAGAGGGGGGCTTTCAACAATTGAAGGAGGTTCAGGCCGTTGACTTAAGCCCGGCGTGTGGGGCGAGTACACGGCAGGCAGAACTGATAGCGTGGGGCGCACTGGGAGGGAAAACACACGTATCATTAACTAATGAATGGAAGGGTGTGAACTAGACGGGGGGAACCAAAGGCCTGTGTAGAGGGGGAGCGTTAAACATTCATGGTATAGGAGAAAGGATACCACAGGGAACCACACCCAGGAATTGTCAGTGCCGCCGTAACAAAACGAAAATCCATCTGCCGCAAAAAACTCAGAGGTGCGATTTGCGGAAGTAGCAATTCCCGTTGCACCTGTGGTCAGTCTAACCCAGCAAAAAAGAAAGGGGGTACTGATTCCAGCCCTTGCACAGCATCATACAGTCAAGGCCCAAAACAAGAAGGGGAAGGAAAAAGTGTTGGCCACGTTCGGCACCACTAGGCAAGAACATGTTGTTCGTGTAGGGGCAGATCGGAACTGTACAAAGCAAATGTTTTGAATCAACGAACTCTCCGGCGAAAGACAAAATCAAGGCCCAAGGGAAATTCCTCTGTGAGTAAGACCGAGGGGGGGGGGCAGTGGGGGCAAATACCTTGAAAAGGACCCATAGGCTCCGAAGACTAAGGGGTTACGGCACACTTGGATTGTATTATTGAAAAACAGAAGTCCGGAGCACCTACCAATGGGGGAAAAACAATTGCTCGTGCGCCGACATAAAACAAATATTAAATATCTCGATGGCGAGGGTGTCAGTCAGGGGGAGGGTGGAAACAAGAGGTGTACGAATGTCCTCCTAACGCAATGTACCGGCAGGAGCATAAGGGCCAACTCTACGCACGAGAGGCGCTTCCGAAATCGTTAACAAAACAACCCTTATTTATCGGTAGCGAGGTTGCGCGGGGGGCCAACTTACGCAACTGGCATCAGGTCAAAGAATTTAATTAAGCTTTTGCAAAGAGTTGGAAGAGCGGGAAGCACGCCAGGGAAAATCAGAAAGATTGGCTGTCGGGCACCTGACCACCAAAACGACAAGTGCTACAGCAAGGTCAGGTGTCAGACGCACCAAATGGGAAGTTTTTGGGTTGAGGGGAAACGTGGCTGCAAAGGAAACAAAACTAAATGGGGACGGCCCCAGAAACAGCCGAGTCCTGACCCCGGCTCAGGGAAAGTGACCTGGGGGGCAATTCAAACTTCGGAATCTCAAAAAAAAACAAGGGGGGGGGAGGAAGAAGAATGGCAAATGAAGACCACTGATTCTAATACCTCATGGCCGGCTAACGGCCGGGCCCGAAAATAAGCGGGGTTGACAAGGAAAAAGCACACGGGGACTAATGGAGTAACCAAAAAAAGACCTAAGTTGCGACGATGTCCTCGGGGCAAGACGTGCAAAAGCCAAATCTCTTCAACATGAGGGGGGTGTGAATCCTCATGAAAGGGAGAAATTGCGAAGGGCAACGAGGGCAAGTCGAAAATCGAAGACAAAACTGTGGGGCGCAAACGGGATAAAGGCCGTCCATGGGAGAAAAATGTCTGGTGAACGGTACCATGCAGGGGGGAAAGAGCAAAAAGAAAAACTGGAATTCAACGGAGTAAAGATTCTGTTCGAAACAATCGAGCAAGGATTGGGGGCACAGAAAGGAACGGGTTCTGGTGAAAACTCCGGGCGATAAAAAACAGCAAGCAACAATGCCTCTCAGCTCAAAATAGGAACATTTCCACGCTGCTCGGCCCCATTTCGAATCCACTTTGCCGATTGGTCGGAACGGGAATAGGTGGTCGATAAGCGGGGAGCGACTCCCGAATGGACCCCGAAAAAAAAAGTAAGGAAACACCTTGGATAGTGGGACGCGGTTGAAAATGGAAAAAGAACTGCACCCAGGTCACCCTTACCGGGGAAAGAAATACTGCAAGTGATTAGAAGAGCACGTAGGGATAGAAAGGGTTTTGGTCGGGAAAACTAACATGGCAAAGGGAAGCAAATACAGCGGGGAATGCAGGGGGAAAGAGCTTTGTGGGGGAGAGGATGTGCGACGGGGAAGGACGTGCCCACGGGAATAAGCCCGGTGCCCAGACGAGACGATAAGAATCGAACAAACACACCGACGACACCTCACACTGGAAACAAAGACGGGGGATTAAAAACTCCACAAAATTGACAGGAGATATAGGACCCCAATCGCGCCAATTGACGCGGACACGTCAATTGATTCGAAAATAAAAAGACTGCCCCGGCATACCAACGATAACAAACGATAAAGTCGGAAAACAAAAACAAAAGGATGGGGCGTCTTGATAACCGGAAAGGGGGAGGAGCGCACGGAACCGCGAAGGGAACGTGAAAAGGAAAACAGCGGTTGGTCACCGAAAAACGGGGGCGAGGGAAAAGATTCCATAACGAGGGGTCGACCCTGGGTAGGGGTCATCAAAGCTGGGCGGCGGAGGAGAAAGAAAAAAAACCCGTTGGACGAGCGAATTGCAGCGGAAGTTCGCAGAACGAACCATGTCCAAAAAAACAAGAAGACACGGCGGCCGCAGGTCCACACGCGAAGGGAACTTAAAAAACGATGCAGGGAGGAAGGACGTACTCCACATATCGTTTTTAACAGCCAAGAAGATGTAAAAGCTGTGGCCACGTGAGGTTGAAGTTCCGAGCAGGCTTTGTGATTGGTCTGGGAGAAGAAACACGCTTAAAAAAAAGGGTCAAACCTCCGGCCGGGGGACAGGTCCAGTGATCCGCAAATGGCCAACCCCTTGCACTTCAAAACCGTCAGGACCACGAAAAAAAATGCCACGCACTCAAGAATTCATTAGAAACCAGTGAAAGAAATAGAAAAGGTGACAAAGGACGGGCGACAAAACCTCGTCTATTACCACCTGGTCCCCATGCTAAGTTCAGAACCAAAAAACGCCAGGAGCGAGAAAAACTGGCCGAGAACGAAGGGGCAAACGCGATTCAAAACCGCAGGGTGGCTGTACAAAACAGCAAATGCCGTCAGAGAGCAGACGAACAGGCGGGTTTCAAAATAAAAGGGAAAAAAACGGAGGGCGGAAAAGCTTCTGCATGGCCCGTCAACCAGGGACATTCATGTAACCGGACGCCGGGTCGACTGGCAAAAGTTAACACGATAGATTCATCCGGAGCGACCGGGAGGAAAGGAAGGCAAAAGGTGCGACCCAGGATTTCCGCTCCCCCAATTCCAAACCGAACAGACACCACCCAAAACCCCTGGCCAGTGGGACCAGGGGGCAAAAACCTTGACTAGGAACCTAAGAAGTCAGTGGGTCGGGAGGGTTTGGAGGGGAACGCCCAACGAAAACAATGGAAAGGGGAAAACACCGAGCCCGGGAGGGAGGGGGACTTGCCGACCGAAACAAAACGAAGGCCGGGAACCGGGAAAAAGAAGGGCCCAAGGCCCAGGGTCCGCAAATGCAGAGGGTCAAACCGCGTCCAAAACATATGCAGGCCGAGCGTTGGGTCGGTGGGAGATCACACAGTCCCTTCCAAAACAATACCGAAAAGAACACCACGTTTTGCGCTAAACCAAAAGTTTGACTAAGAGGTCGGGGTTTCCTTTCAACAACGCACTGCTGTGGGTGCGCAAGCAGGAAACAGGGAGTGAAGGGGTACACGAAGCCGGGAAGCCCAACCCTTGATCGTCAAGGATGTCAGCAATAACGGTAGCGACGTGCGCAGGGCCCAGCAGCGATCCTCCGGAGTTGGAAGCGGGGGTTCTCAACCCGGAACGGAGCAACACAGCCGAACATTCCGCGTGTCAAGGCCAAAACGGGGGACCTAGACCCTCGGGGGGGGGGGGGGGAAATGGAGACCAGGAGCCTGAATCACACATCAAGGAAAAAAAAACAGACCGGGAAGTAAAGAATGATCACCGTAAGGGGTGCCAATTGGTTTCGAGCAGCCACCCAAGGCCCAATGAAAATGCTGAAGTCGCGCGGAGCTCACCAAGCATCGGCATCCGCCGGCGGGCGATGTTTTCCAGAAGGAGTGGGTTATCAGCAGCAACCTGGCCCAAAAAGGAAAGCTTGTCGGGAAGAAAGGCCGGCTCGCCGCGGCAATCAAAGCTCAAGAGAGTCAAACCGCCCTGTCATCGTGGTCCATTACTGGGCCCAAAAGACGGTGCCCGGGGAGGGGAAAGGCAAGGAGCAACAACTCGTCGGGGAGCGCACCGGCAATGACAATGGAGGTCGGGTGGAGCCGGCGCATATACGACAAACGCAAGTACGGCATCCCGACCAATTGTCAGAAACAAACTGAGAAAGATGGGGGCAACGCCCCAGGCGGCCCGGTTAACAGGCCCTTAAAATGGGGGTGGTGGGTTCGGACACTACCGCGGCAGGTGCGCAAAACTTTCAGATAAACACATTGGGGGGGAGAGGGGGCAGCAAAAACCATCAACGGGACCAGTCAAAAAAACGGTTTTTCTTTCATGACTATTCACCTACAGCTGTGCCCTGGTTTGTGGCGAAAGCGGCCAGGGGGGACTGGCGGGGGAGAGGGGGGAGATGCCTGAAATGGGGGAGCCGCAAGAATAGTCAGACCATGAGACAGACAAAACAGAAAATGATCAAAAATGAGAAGATGGAAGGTGAATTCCTTGTCACTGAGTGAAGAAAACCAGCGATAGGTACGCCCCCGGTCGAAAGCCACGGAAGAAAAAACGCAAGTCCAGGGACCCCCTGTTACGGAGAGGAAAAGTGGGGGACCTGTAGTAGTACGCAAAAACAGGGAAAATTTCAAAAATGCAAATAGGTTGGGGGGCGCCAAGGCAAAAAGAGTGGAGAGGCAGACGCAGTGTTGCAACAAGCAAGGCGTTCCGGACAGAAAAGGAGGTTCAGACAGACAGGTGAGGGGTCCAGGGTAGGAATGTAAGGGGCAGTGAAAAGAAGGTGTGGGCCGGACGTCGTCCGAAGTGTAAACCCGAGCAGAATGCGGTGTCGGGAAGCGATTGATGCGCGCAAGACAGAAGTCACATGAGGGGGGTAAAAAAAAAAAGTGGCTGCAAAAGACTGGTGGTTGCAGCGACGGGCTTGAAAACAGGAAAATGAAACAAGAAGGGAAACGAAAGACCAATGGACGATGGTTCAGGGGGGTCTAGTCGGCAGAGGAGAAAGCAAAATTAACGTATCAGAAAATGTCAAAAAAAAGGCCACCATCAACCGTGGATGTCCGAAACGACTAATTGCACGGTGGTACGGACCGACGAATTGCATCAAACTAAATGTTGTCGATTTCGCGAAAAAGGGGGTGGGCGCCGCCTCCCGCAGCGAAAAAAAATTCCAAGTATCACGAAATAAACGACGAAAGATGTACGATGCGGAGTCAGAAAGGGAATAAAGACCAAAAAATATCAAACAAAAGAGCTTTGTCCAGCCTCAGAAAGAAAACTCAAGTGAGAAAGGGTGAAAGACGCGTCCTCTGACGAGCACTCGCCTTCGCTGGTTATCTACCAACAGCCCAACTCACAAACGGCAGTCAGCGGATAATCGCCCGTTTTAAAAAAAATGTTGTGGGGAACGGGAGAAAACCGCGGGGTATGGAGGTTCACGAATTCAGCACGCTGGCGAATGGGAAGGAAAAGGGGGGTGCGAGGCGACCGAAGTGAGAGGTCATGGTCCTTGACCTGCAGACTAAATATCAGGAATCTACCAGTAACAAGGTGTCAGCTTAAAGAGTAAATTGCCAACGCACCAAAAGGCGTGAGATCAAGCAATGCGGGCAAAGGAGACCAGTCTTATAAAGAGTCAAAAGAAAACGCCACGAAATGGGACCCCAGTTCGAAGTCCCTAGCTCCTCAAAAAAATAAGAACTGGGCGGTTCCGCGAAAAATGACGTCAAGCCTTAGGGTGTTGCCCTGTCCTGTTCGCAAAAACCCTTGGTAAGAGCAACACGGGAAGAAAGCCCTACCGGAAGCATCCGTGCCACTAACGGTAACAGGGGCGCTGTTTGCCGGGGGAGAATATGCAAACAAAACCGTGTTTTTGACTAAAAACTTCGCGGGGGAGGGTCGATGTGACGGGGTGCACCAGGGGAATCGCTCATGGCACGGCGAAGATCGGCAAGTGGAAGACCTTGACAAGTCCTTCGAGGTGGCCCCGAACGTGGAAAGGAAAAGGGAAAATGACACATTATAGGACACAAAAAAGAGTAGGAATCGAAACTCGTTGGCAGGGTTGGGTAAAAAAGAGGTACGACGGGAAACAACATCTCCCAAGTGGGCTGGCCCAATAACTGCCCAGAACAGTAATGCCAAGCCTAGAAAAAAGCTCACGAAATGAAGGTAACTGAAAAAGAACCAAAAGCAGCGGTTAACCAGCAAACAAGTAAGAAGAAGAATCAAACATGCCGCCAGGACAAACGTCCCTCACCGAAGGGGCAAGACCGCAACAGACCGGTCTAAACCAAAAATCGGAGCGTAGTAATCTGCTGGGGGCCGTATGGTCAAAAACGTTCCGTGAGTGGAAAGCCAAAAGGGCCTAATGTGACGTCGGCACGACGGCCCCAGGCATCGTCTACGAAAAGAAGGGGGGTTGGGGGCACCACAAGTGGTTATACCAAGAAAAAAGGGATGGCCCTAGGCCAACAAAAAAGGGAGGCTTCGCCGCTCAGGGGCCAGGCTGAAGAATAGCAATTCCTGAGAGAGAGGATCAAAAAAAAAAGAGATAAAGAGGAGAAAAGAACAAGGAACGAAGAAAAATGTCCAAGGCTTACGGCCATGAGCGGCGGAAAGGGACGGGGGCCAAAGCATGTAGCAAAGAGGCTGCAGGGATCCAAATCGGTGAGGACGGATGTCCCAGCTGCCCGACACCGCTCATGATGGAATGTTTGTGGATTAGAACGCAAATTTTTGAAGGCAACTAGCAAGAACATACACACACGGGTGGGGGTTAGAAAAGGGGGGACGGCGAAATTTCAAAAAGAGTGAGAATACGGCTACAAACGGAGAGAAGGGAAGTACAAGAATGCTGTTAACGCCCATATCTGATACAGCAAGGGGAAAGAACATATCAGAGATAGTTTTCATTCGGTGCTCACAATTCAAAACTGATCAAAAGGCAAAGCCATCCGGGCGATAGCCAGCAGCCTGCGTTGGTAAGAGTTCCAGGGCAGGAAATGGTCCCTTACTCATGGTCAAGCATACGAGAACCTTTCCAAACGCTACCATAAACCAATTTAGAAGGAAGAAGGAGAAAAGGCTTACCCTTGACCAAGGGGGGACAAAGCAGGGGATGTCCGTACAAAACGTTGGCAAAGAGAAGATACAGAAAGCAGGAAGAAGTAAAAGGTTACCGGCGCACTGCGGACTGCCAAGGTGAAAACGTGGCCACTTGCGCCTCCCCATCAAAGCTGCCTGCGATCTAGAGCACAAACATAGAAGGTCGAGAGAAAGACAAAAGGGACGCTTACCAGAAAACAAAGGCATTTCTGTGAGCACAAGATTTTTTTTGTTTTTTTGGAGTGTACGGCGACACAGGACACGCAAAAGGAAGGGCGGGGTGGCCCAGTGTCGAAGGCCACAAATGTCTCATGCCCAGACAATCTCCCCCAGCCTGGCGATTTGGCCACAGCAACCACCGGACAGGTAGAATTCGTGAGTAAGCAAAAGACAAAACCAGAAGGAAAGCTCATCAGTTCCTCAAAAAGACCGCAAAAAGCTACGTCCAGGGGGTACAAAAAGACGAACAAAGGCGCTTAAAGGGCGACCACTACGCTGGGGGTAAAGAACGCAATGCCACCACACACAGGTATTGAGCCAAGCTCAACGGCACGATCGCGAGTGAGCACGGCGCCGGCCGGTTTGGGGTAGGAAAACAAGGCAGGGTCAAAGTCTCAAGTCCAAAACAAGGAACACTTGTAACAAAGGCTTTTGTGGCAAGCGATAACGTTTTTCGAAACGGGAAACAGCGGCAGGGGGTGCAGAGAACATACATGGCAGCGAACGACCAGGGGCCGTCCACAGCGGAAAAAAGAAAGAACTTACAGGTCAGGGTGCGTGGGGATGCAAACATTTCGCCGGAAATGAACCGAGACATGGAATATCGGGCAAAGGAATCGACAGAAGACGGCTCAAAAGAGGTGTGTGGAACAACATTGCGTTAGGAAAGACTTGGGGGTTTGTGCTTGCACGGGGAAAGACAAGCGGACAGAGGAAATGGGTTAATCGGCTGCTTACAAGCAGAAAAGTAGATCAAACATGCCAAACAAACGCCGGAGCAAACATTCCATCAACCGTCAGACCGCAATCCCATTTGGAGAGGCAAGGGGGTCAGAAGTTTAAGAGCGCACTCAGTGACCGGGCATCCGCGACGACTCAGAAGAAGAACAAATGGGCCCCACGTTGCTTACGGGGGAAATAACCGGGGCACTGCAAGAAAGCCGAAAAGAAAGGAGGACGGAACAGGCAGCACGCCTTGGATGGGACAAACGCAGAAAAAATCCAACGCCTGGACTCAGCAAACAGAAAAAGGAAAAAACAGAGGCTCACCAGTCCTCGTTCCAAAAGAAGAATTGGGTACGGCTGTCGACCGCGTGGGAACTGCAGGCCAAACATTGCCCTTCAAAATCTGGGCACACCAAACCAGGAAATAAAAACATCTTCAAGGAGAAAGAGGATCAGGGGTCAGCGCGGTCCGACTAAAGTACAGAGTCCCCCAAGGGAAAATCAGCCCCCAGCAAAAACGACCCGGAGCAAGGCAAAGCAAAGCTTTGGAACACCATGAAAGACCGCTGGTCAAATGTCCGGGTTGAGTATGGGCCGCCAACCGTCAAGACTGATCTTACGGGTTACCCAGACCCGCTAAAAAGACGTGCAAAAACGGAACAAACAACCAACGAAGGCCACGACGGGGACACCGGGCCGGAGGGCGCAGACAGTCCCCAGTTAGACGCGACAAAACCCATGATAAGACGCAAGACGAGATGCGGGGAGAGTTAAAACGGCTTGCTCCACTGTAACGACGCCAGGAAAAAACCAATGGTGCGCAAGGGAGCACCGAGGGTGCCAACAGGCCGAAACCTCACGTTGGAGTAACCCTAAGGCACTTGCTTTGTGGGGTAGGGCCAAAAACTATGAACAGGACGGGGGAAAAGCGCGAAACGCGGACACGCCGCCCCAACGACCGGGGATGGAGATGAACAATTTATACGGAAAGGGAAAGCACAGAACGATTAAGTCCTCTTCGAAGGTGAAGGTGTAGACGGGGCCGGAAGCGCAAAGCCAGACGGGGGTTGTACAAAAAAAGACTCTGCGGCTATCAGAAAAAAATGGAGCAATGACCTGCGCCATCAGCA
>Ga0179593_1340524_pt1 | contig 21480 bp, 21 predicted proteins | sample CZODoug2_1_08_16_FD_185931 | JGI IMG/M metagenome (GOLD analysis project Ga0179593, IMG submission 185931) | Vadose zone soil fungal communities from Angelo Coast Range Reserve, California, USA - CZODoug2_1_08_16fungal (PacBio error correction) | ecosystem: Environmental > Terrestrial > Soil >...
GAGTCACCATCACAAGGGGGGTCCGAGAGAACTTCCTGATGACGGGGATCCTACCGTTGAAAGAAAGTAGGGTGTTCGAAATGTTGACCTACATAAACGTTAAAAAATCTCTGTTAGAGCAGGAAGAAAGGGATAGTTGGTAGATCTAAAAAAAAATGAGGAGGATCGCCCTTGACGACAAAGGAAGCTGCCTTTGGCCTAACTGAAGACAGGGGAAAAACTGGGATACAGCCAACGAGATAGCAAGAGGGGGGGCGACACCGGTGTGGGGGCCCTTCCTCCGGTCCCCTAAAACGGGTGGGGAATGTAAAACTCCACAGGGGAAAACAAGCCAGCACTAAAAAAACTCGCCGAAAAAAGAAAAGGGCAAAAGACCAAAAACGCTATGGGGGGGCCAGCGAAGCAATATACGAAAAGGATCGAAAAAACCTTAAACTAAAAACAATAACGACGGACAGGCCCGTCGGTCCATCACGGGAAAAAAAGCCTCCCTCCCAGAAGAGCCAAAATGCTTCACGACCGGAACAAAGACTCTCAAAAAACAACAGAAAGGAGTAGGAATATATCAGCAACGGGGAAGAGCAAGGCAGTCGGACCCGGTTAGAAAAAACGAAATCGTTCTTCAAGTCAAACCAGGGGGAAGGGCGTCGTGGCGAGGGAGGAAAAAAGGGTCGAGAATTGAAACACTAGTCAAAAGTGGAGGGAGGGGTGGATGAGGGTATGATCTCGTTAGGACGACGTGGGAGGGCGCACCCGTCGCAAGAAAAGGGAAAAAAAGGGGGTCAGTCGCCCTAATGCTCTCTTTGCCAGGGAGAAGCCAGGGGCAGCGACATCACAGGGGGACACGGGAAAAGGAAAGAGGGAGAAGCTTCTAACTACGAGACAACAAAAAACTTACTAAAACGACTTAAAAAAACACAGAGGGAAATTAAAGGAGGTCTTTCACCTTCAAGGCGATAAAAAAAAAAGATGCACACCATCCAAATTCAGGGAAATTAAGAAAAAACACGTTTTAAGGGGAAGCCTGCGCGTGCCGGAAGCATATCGACCAGGGAGTAGGGGTGTCCAAACAGACTCCCAAATGCAACCGCAAAAAACACGGAGCGGCCCAAGCCGGACATAAACAAAGAGCAGGGAGATAAGACCTTACACGGTTGCGGAAAAAAAGACAGGGGGAGCCGGGAAAGGTCCTAGCACAGGAGTCTCCTTTACAGGAAATAGACCCCGCCGTGGGGATGGAGCATATGGGGAAAAAGGGGGGGAAATCCCAACATAAAATTACGGAAATCTTGGTGGAATCAGGGGGGTCGGCAGGGGTGAAACGCGACTGGGGGGGGCTCCCGTGGGGGAAAAACGAAGCAGGGAGGGGGTCGGGAGCCTCGGAGAAGGGGGGTCTAAGGCATCCTGCACGGCAGGAATTGGTCCGGAAGGCCGCAATGTCCAGGAAAACAAAACGGCGGTAAACGCAAAAATCTAGCCTAACCGCAACAGGAGCCTGCGGACCAGTAAACAGACGAATGAAGCAGGAGGACAGGCGGGTCCGAATCGTCATAAAAAAAGGTTCAAGCCCTCTCAGGGTATCGGAAAAAAATTTACTCCCGAGGAGGGGTCGGAACTGGGGGAAAGTTGTTGCCTCTATCAACCAGGGCTGCGCGGCGCGTAACGAAAAAAATGTTACATGTCGCAGGGACGCAGTTTTGGGAAAAAAAACTCTTATGCCTACTCTAGTCACACTGACCCAATAAAACAACGAACCCGGAGGAGGGAAAATTCCCGACATGGAAGTAGACGACGAAGGAGCGGGGGGGGCGGCTCGTGAGCCCGGTTTTGTGTTCGAAGGGGCCAGAGAAAAGAAAAGAGAACAGAAACATGAAACAGTCGTCAGCACATGAAAGGAAGGAGGGGCGACTCGTTTCTGTAACAAAGTGGGTGCCGCGGAACAGGAAATAAGGGGGACCTAGGGAGAACGGGGAAAGCAAAAAACGGCTCTCCCAAGCTCCGGAAAAATCACATTGTTCAGAAACGAACCAAGTCGACGATTTGCCGAAAAGAAAGAAGAACGGCGCGATCTGGCGTCCAATGGCCCCAAGGGGGCCCCCCGTAAGAAGGGCAAATAAAAGGTGAACATCGCGCGTGCACTGTTGCAAGGAGGGACACCTTTTGGACAAGAGCACATCGATCCATCGTAGACTTGCACGCGATAAGACAAAAACCATGCGGGAAAGTGTTAAAAATGCAATCAACAAAAATCAAAAAATCGATGTGTGCGGGAAAAAAAGGAAGATGTTCCGAGTTCGGTAAATCCGGGGGGAGAAAAAATGGACAATGTTCCCATGAAGGGAAAGAAAGGAATCCGGACGTGACGTTGGTCTCGAAATGAAGGACAACGAACGTATCTATATAAGGGGGGACTTTTGATCACCGAAAAATGCGGAAAAGAACAAGCAAGAACGCCTCGTTTGCCGGAATTACAAAAAAAAGGGGCACTCATTTCTCAACAAAAAACACACAGAAGGGGGCGTTGTCGTCAACCAGAACTTGGGGACGGCAAAAGGAGGGCAAAACGGAAGACCACCTTGGCGTAAGGGAAACGAAGGGAAATGTTGACCGGAGAACTCAGGAAGAACAAGAAGCCTATTGGAAACGAAAGGTAAAACGTTGGCGAAAAAGAGCGCTCATCTACCCTGCGGAGGGAGTTTATAACTCAAAACGACGTAGGCAACGGAATAACAAGTACTCGTACCAAAGGAAAGTTGTTAGTGCACACAAAGCAGGCTTGAAGTGAACTCCGTGAGCAAGGGTCTACAACTCCAAACACCAAGAACCCGAGAAGGTCTCTCAATAACAATGCTAAAAAACGTTGGCAACAGTAGAAAAAACGAAGGGGGAAATCGACGGATCCTGAATCAAGAGGGTACGAGGTAAAAAATAGATGGCAGCAGGCCAACGAAGAAAAAGTCTTCTAGGCCGCGCCAGCACACGGGGATGAAGAGCGCGTAACTCCTATCAAACGAAAGTAGTGACAAAGGGGGGGAGTATAGACCGGAGCATAAAAAAAATCCGGGGTAGTGGACAACCGTTTTGTGGCAATGTTTTGCTCCAGAAAGAGTTCGCAGTCTTTTCAAAACTCCTCGGGTCAGAATAGCTACGCGCATGGCCTCGGTCGGGTCGAGGGAAGGGAGTAGTGTTGCAGGGTTTACCAAAAAGGTCCAACTGCCAGCCCGTAAAGAGGGGGAGGTTGTTCGGTAGATAGGTTTGGTGCACACCCAAAAAAAAAATGAAGACTCGAGACAGGGTGGTGTTAGAGTCCGTGAAACTTTCCTTCTACCGGCATGGCGCCAGGAAAGAACCTATAGGGTGACCTTATCCTAAAATCCATCCTGAGAAAGGCGGAAGTCATCTAAAATATCAAAAGATCCCCGACCTAAGGCCTAACTGGCCGGTCGGCCTCTAGCGGGGGCATGGAAAGCGTAAGAAAAGGATGAGATGTTAGGCGCCCGGCCCTGCCCCCCTTGCGAAAGGGGCTTGAAAAAAATTGCCGAGGGAGGGGAAGAAAAGAAAAAAATCGGGAAGGCCGCCTTCCTGCTAGGTGAAGGTCAAAGAACCGAGAAGAAAGCATACCATGAAACTTACAGACACAGCGTATGTGAGATTTCAACCCGTAAAATGCCCCTAACAAAAGATTTGGGCAGGTCAAGACGTCCCGGGTCACCACAAAAAGAGTCAGCAAGGGAAGCCGTCAATATCTTCTCGGAAAAAAGCGAGGATAAAATTTGGCGAAAAAAATAAAGGCAAAACGGCGGGGAGAAAAGACTGGAAAGAATCAACCCGGAAGCGACCGTTCTTCTCCATGGGGAGGAAAAGAAGAGGGGGACGCAAAAACGGGAGAGCGGCCTTCGCCTGAGGCAGCAAAGGAAACCATTAACGGGGGATTGCCATGATCCCTCAACAACAAAAGGAAAGAAATTGAAAAAAAAGAAAAGGGAATCAAGCAACCTTGCTCTGGAACCACAAGACGAGGAAGGTAGTCGGCGAGTTCAAAAAATCAAGACGCGTATCCATAAGGCCGAGATACGAGTCCAAACTCCAGAGGAAACATACGATCGGGCAGCACGTGAAATCCTAAATACTAGAAGCGAATAAGGACACTGCTCGCTGGCCGATGCGCACCGCACATTGAAACCGAAAAAACGGACCAACATCCCGAAGCGTAAGCATCCGGAGCAAGAATAAAAAGAAGTAGATATTAACCCTTGTGGGTAACTCGGGGGGGGCCACGCGGGGGAAGTGCAAAAAAGGAAAAAACGTACGGCCTCACCAACAGGAACGGCTGTTCCAATGGACAACGAAAAAAAAAAGAAGATACGGGAAGGAGGGGACGCAGAACAGACGTCTCTTTGGTTGGAAGCCGGCCAGGGAAAATCTCAGGAAAGAAGGTATAAAAAAGGACGAGGCCTATCCGATAACCCTAGGCCAGTCTGGTCACGGGAAAAAGAGAGGGGGGGGGGGGGAGCTGAGTCTGTCTCGAAACGTCGTCCGAACAAAAAATCTCTTGCATTACTAACCTCGCAACCGCCCGAAGACAGGGAAGTAAGTGCGGGGAAACGCCGGAAAGGGGAAGACGTGCAGAACAATATCACCACAGGATTGGATAAGTCCCAAAAAAAAAATGTCGTCCTGTCCTCATAAAAACAAAATACGACTCCCTCACATCCTGAATACGTAGACAACGTGGCCTGGGGGTGACTTGGGAAAAAAAAAAAAATCGTAGGGGAGGACAAACCGTTCGTCAAGCAGAAAAAAGAGGGACAAAATTGCACCAGAAACCGCAGAAGTGGTCTAATCAATCCGGGCGAAGGAAAAACCTCAGAAACCAAGGGGGAGCGGAGGTTGAAAAAAATTCGGCCTTTCATCCCACCCGACTTCTCAACGCCCATCCATGGGGGGGGAGAACACTACCGCAAAAAGACAAAAAAAAAGAGGATCTTGCACTGTCTCTGTGCTACTCCACATCAGGTATAAGGATCACAAAGGTTCCCTACCTCTGAATAAGCGAAAAACTCGGGGAAAGTCAGGTCGATAAAGTCGTGGGGGGGGGGGGGAAGAGAAAGGTTATGCGGTGGGAAGTGATCATCCTTGCGGGGAAAGAGGGGGGGGGGGAAGTAAAACGCCGGACCCCGGTCAGCGCAACGGGAGTCAAGAGCACCTTCGTGGGTTGCAGACAAACATCGTGGGGGTCGCAACAATCCAAAAGGTCAGGGGGGTAGTTGCCAATGGGAGGAGGTGTATGCGTGCGGAGCCAGAGCGAAAGAATGGGGTCAAAAAAAAACAAAAAAGGAAACCTCTCAACGACGCCTAGGTGGACACACTGCAAGGGGAGTGTAAAGACCCTGGAAAAACGTACTAATTTGGGAAGAGACGAAGAGAAGGGGAACGCAGGTGTGAAAGCAAAAAAGAAAATCTCAAGAGGATGCATGAAGAAAAGGAGGGAAAAAACGAAACTCCCGATGGGAGAAGAACATTTCGTTAAGGCTACTCGGTAGAAAGGAGGGTTGGGGCATCGCCTGAAACCATAATATCTTACGAACCCATGCTTACCGACACCCGAAAACAGGGAGGGAAAAGGAAATCAGGCGGGATCAAGAAAAAGACCTCTAGAAACTCAACACTGTCAAAAAAAACCCTCAAAATGACGCCAGAGGGGGAGACGCCCTCTTGATTGAAACACAGGGGAAAAGGACAGACGAACGGGGGGACATAAGGATCAAAAAAATCGGAAACGGTACGCGAGGGCTTCAGAATTACGATACAGAAAAGAAGAGAGTCCGATACTGGGAAAGGGAAGAGGGGCTGAAGAGAGGAACACAACAAACCGGGGGTGGGAACTCAGGGCAACGGAAGGAAAAGGTAACTTGACCAAGGATATCCCGAAAAATCGTACACCCGTTGCCGGGATCGGAGGAAAAAGATGCCCAACCAACAGGATCTGGAGGCCAATAGGAAAAACCCTGGAAGAAGTCCCATTTGGAAACATGAGGCTTGGGCGGAAAAAAAAAAGGTCACCAAGTCTCATTAAAAGCCAACGGAAAAAAGAAACTTCACAAAAAAAGGCATCTTCACACTGTTAGGGGGGGGTGCCAAAAAAAACGATTCTACCTCCCCGAATTCCTGGGAATTTCCACGTGTGAAACTGCCATAGCAGAGTAGAGGAATGAAAACAACTGGCAAGTTCACAACGGGTCCGGAGCAAAAACGGGAAAACGGGGACCACGGAAGTTGTGCCGGGACGGGGAAGAAGAGAAGGGGCCGTTTTACCACAAAAAATGGGAGGGATCGGGGGTGCAGGTTTTTGCACAGGGAAGGAACTACGAATGGACATCTGAAGGAATCAACCAGAGGCCGACATGAGAACAAACAAAAGGAGGGATCTGAGGATCCAGGAGCAGAGGGTCCGCCGGGATGCACATAACACCCATTTTTGAAACATATAGGGTCAGGACAGGGCAAAACATTCCGGGGGAAGGACCCCTACCCCTGCTATAAAGAGGATGCAGCCAAAGGAAACAAAGGCAAAGAAGAACTAGAGAATCGAATAAACACAATACACCGAGGGAGGGAGGAGCCCACCATCGAGAGGATGAAGCCGTCAGAAGAGTCTCTCGAAGAAAAATAAAAGTTTTTGGTTGACCAGAAAAGAACTCCCCATCATTCAATGAAGGGGCCAAAACGAAGAAAAAAAAAAAACTCCACGGACATCGGGTAAAGCCCCAAAAAACTACAGGTCGTAAGTTACAATTGAACAATGAAAGGCTAAAAAAAAAAAACTGGGATCTAAAAGGTGGCCATTAAAACCGGAGCCGAAAAGGGAATGCAAATCCATAGCACGGAGGGAAAAAAGTAGGAAAGATACAAATAAAATCACTCAATCAGAACTAAAGTGAACTAGCCGTTTCCCTCTGATTGTCTGGTCTCAGGAGCTGGGGTGATCAAACACCCTGGGCAAAAACAGGTCCTTCTCCAAAAAGGTACATGCGGGAAGGGTTTAATGAACAGAGAATCTCTCAGGTTTGGATTGTCGCTCTAGTGGACGAGGAACTTGTATATGAAAAAAGGACGGGTGACTGCCACGTGGAACAAATAAGTAAAGACCGAAACCGCGAGGACGAAGGTGGGGGGGCTCAAAGTACAAAAGGGAAAATTCTAAAGACCGGAGGACGGGGTTTTAGGGTTACCATCGGAACGCAAAGCGAGGCTGAAGAGGTGACGTACTACGTTCAAGGGGGGTAAAACGAAGACGCGTATACCGGGAGTGTTTTAGATGGGGGAAGCCTAAGGAGGGGGGGGTGGCATCGCAGGGAAAAAGCAGCTTCGCTGGAGACTGTCTCTAAAAATTTCATGGAAACATACACCGGGGGGGGAACGGAGTACGCCGAAGGTTCAAAATGGGGGACTGGCCAAAGAGCTCAAAAGCGTTCGAGGAAGTGTGAAGCCACCAACAAATTGGTAAGATCTAGGAAAGAGGACAACCTTTGTTCCAGCCAGACGCCTGGTCGGGGGGGTTCTTATAAATCAACAACCCAGCGCAGACTTCACGAAAGATAATATCCCAGTACAACCGACCGAAAAACAAGAACTGCACATCTCCACGAAAATACTCCGAAAAAACCGGTTTCGCTCGAAAAAACCCGGCAACACCCCGAGAAACGACGAACGAACAGTAGAACCTTCGGACAGGGGGCGGGCAGTCTTCCTTCCCTCAAAACCGGTGTGAAAACTCCAAAGATAAAATCGACAACGAAAGGTGACAGGAAGAAGAGCATCAACAACACAAACGTTTCTGGGGAGGGAAAATAGAGGATAGGGGGGAATGGAGGGAAGTTCCGTTGGAGCCTGAAATTGCTGGAAGGGAGCTTCCTACAGGAAATGGAGGAGGTACGCCGGGGGAGAAAAGTGCGTAAATTGAAAGCGGAGGTTCTAGATAAGAACGATGCTCAAATTGTCAAATACTGGCTGGGGAAGGGTGAGCCAAACTTCCTTCCTCGGGTCTGGAAAAAAGCGTGGAGGGAAAAGCAAAAAAAAGCCAGGGTAGGGCCAGACGCAAAAGGGTGTAGGACAGAATGAAGACGAAGAGAGGGACCAGGGAAAGGAAGGCCAAGAGCAAAAGAGGAGGGTTTAAAAAGGGGCGAAGAAGACCTTTTCGCTCAAACAACAAGAGGGCTACGAAAGTCTGAAAAAACCTGGGGATTACACATGGATAACGGGGAAACGAAACAACGGAGAAAGAGTGTGAAAGGACGGAAAAACATCCCGAGATACAGGGAAGGTTGAAGGACATAAAAAGGTGCGCGGTCTCCGTTTATAAATTTCGACCTCCTCTTAGCAAGAGGAGGAGCGGGGGCGGAGTTTCAGAGGGGTACAAAAAAGGAGGATTCACTCACGGCAGCGGAAAAAAAAAGAAAGGGAAAGAAAACCAGTCGGTGTTACAAGAAAGGACACCAAGCGACCGGGGGGAGTCCTATCGCAGGGGGCCAGAAGAAAGCTATTACCATCAAAGGGAACCGGGCGGAAAAAAATGCAGAGAATATTTATGGGCATGACTCGGGGGTAAAGATGGACCAGAAAGAATCGTTATGGAGAAAAATCCGCGGCAACAAGGAATAGCGATGGTCTATAAAAGGGGAGGGCTAAACAGGCGTTCATGAGAAATCGGTTGACTTAAGGATGTCGGCAGAACCGGAGAACTCATCGCCGTATTTCTTGGTATCCGCAAAGGGGTAGTAACGGGTACAGATTCAGGAGGGCATCGTCGACGATTAGAAAAATTCACCACGAGCAAAATGAGCGTACTACAGGTCGTTTCAAAAAACAGTAAACCAGGAGCAACTGCGCAGGGCAGGGGGGGGGGGGAACAAACGCGTAAAATCTAAGCGGGGCCTGAAACGAATTGAAGACTTGACAGGTACGTAAAAACTGTGACCAAAAGGGGGGGGGGGGTCTCTATCCCGAATGGAAGGGAGAATCAAGGAAGTGGAAGCCCAACGGACGCACATTTAGACATGTAAGGTCAAAAACGAGGCGCGGTATCTAAGAAATGAAACACAATCGCGGAACGAGGCGGTCAAAAAACCGGACTGAGCTTCGACCACCTCAAACACGGTCCTGGGAGCTGGCGTGGAAAATTGTGCCGGGAAGGGTCCCGATTAGAAAGGTGCCGACAGAAACGTGAACACGATCTGAAAATGGAAGATTGTGGACGACGTTCCTCCGGTGAAAAAGTTGCACCGCAAGGGACCAAAAAGGAAAAGGAGGGAAGGCGTATGCGCAACAGGGGACTTATCAGTCGAAACAAAAAGAGTCATCCTCAGGAAAAAAAGGGTCAGCAGAAGGCCGAACTGGCTACCCAAGGGCGGGGGGAAAGGAAATTTTGCCGGAAAAATTTCAAGAGAAAATGGGGGACTTGCCGTGGAAAAAGGGGAGCATGCCAGTGCACGAGTTCAACGGGGGGGGGGGAGAATCGAGCACATCAGGGACATCGTCAACCGAAACCCGAAAAAGCTCGTGACATGGCGAAGCTTTACAAAGTAAGGTTCCAGAAAAAGTAAAGGGGGGCGACAGGTCAGATAAAAAGCGGGCCGGTATGGGAAAGAAAAGGGGGGGCGGTGCTCGTTTAGGGGGGCGGATCCTCGGCGTTGCGTGGGCAATGGGGAGAAAAATCCGCCGGGGAGGTGGAGATGGCCGCACGACCGGGAAAAAGAAAAGTAGGAGTGAGCAAGGACGAAGAGAAAGTGAGCCTCCCCACAGGAAAAGGGAGGGCCTGAGTTTGTTCAGAAGACTGTGCGCGCGAAAATGTCAACCGCGAAAAGCGAACGGAGTCTTTGGGCAGAGTGCAGTTGTTCACAGGGAGGAAAAGCAAAACATAGAAAAAAAAAAGCAGAAAACGTTGTAAGGAGAAACGATTGATGTGGGTTAAAAGGAAATAGTCAGCAAGAGGCCAAAAAAAAAACTATGAAAAGAAGTAAACCTCCTCGGCCAACAGGAGTAAGAATCAAGACTTCTGGCGAGAGTACGAGGTTGATTCAAAAAATAAGGTTGCGTGGGAGGGGAAAGATAAACTTACACGCGAAGGGGGAGGCCGCGACAAAACGCCGGAGAAAAAAAACCAAAGGAAAAGAATCACCAGAAAAACTAACCTCTGGTGTGGAAAGTGGCCTCGAAAAATGAAAGCTCAATCAAGCATGATTAGACAGACACCACGGCTAAAGTTCCCAAAAGAATACATTTGGCAATGCGAGCACAAAATATCCAACTCATAAAGTGATGCTTCGCTCGGTTCCTGCAAAACGCAATGTGGGTTGGAGGAAAATCTTGGAAAAAACTAAGAAGAAGAAATATTGGATCGGGAATTGGTCATCATAAGAAAAAATTAGCGTAGAAAAGAAAAACTTACAGCGTGTCTCGGAAAAAGGGTTGCACTTTGAAAGAACTCGGGGAAAGAGGGAGGGTGCAAAAAGAGAGGGGAGGGGCAAGACTACATAGGAGGGGCGACTTAGGAAAAAAGGAGGTCGTAGAGTCAAGGAGTAAGGTCGAGACCGGTGTTAATCTGGAAAAGATTCAGAAAACCTCATGGTGGGAAGTGGAACACGACGTAAAGAGGGACAAAACTCAGCATGATATTCCGGGATCCGGGGTCGGCAGTCAAGTCTCGGGGGAGGAGACACGCCAAAAAAAAAAGCGTTGCGCAAAACCAAAGGTTGTGTACACGACGATGTTCCACAAAAAAGATCGGCACGGAAACACATGGCTGTAAAGTGCTTTCTATACGGCTGAGGTCATCTCCAAATAGGTAATTGGGGTGTCTCCCCGGAACAGGGGCCCAATACCTCTTCTCAGCAAGGCGGAGAGAGTCAAGGTCAGAGGTTAGCGGTTGCAGGAAGCCGTCTTTGGGGTCAAAACCACCGCATTTCCTAAGTAGGCTTACTATTAAACAGTGATGACATTTGCAGAAATGTTAGAGTGAGATAAGTGCAGGAGGAAAATCCAGAGGCAGGGATGTTCCCCGGCTGGGAGTTAAAAAGTGGAATTTGGGTTAGTCGGTGGGGTGGGGGTGGGGGATGGATCGTAGTGAGACGAGAAGGGGTTTCCCGACCAGGGGGGAGTAAAGAGGCAAGGAAAGACAAGACGGGTGCGGAGACTGGCTCTAGTGTGCTGACTGATCCCACAAAACGAGCGACCTGTACCAGGAAAAGGTTACGCCCCGACAATAACTACACGCGGTTTCTTTCCACTCTATCACGGGAAGGGAACCAGGAGGTCCTCACAGAAATGGACGGGCCGAGCCGTGGGAACACGGGCGGTGGACTGAACAGCCACGAGGGGAAGGGACTAGATCTCTCAATACCCCAATGTAAACCACGCCCCACCTCCCAATACTTGAGGGTAAAGAAAAATGGGCGGGGTTGTATGCCCTGATGCCGGCTAAACTGAAAAAAATCGGGGAAAAAAAATCCAGGGTTACTAAACTAAAACGAAGGATAGGGAGGGGTAGGCGAAAAAAGGGCTTGGATCGGGCGGTGCCAAGCACTAAGCGGAAACAAAAAAGGGAGATGAGGGAAAAAAGAATATCAATGACAAGCGAAGAAACGCCTGTACAAGAAGCAGACTAAGCATCGAAAAAAAGCTAGTTACAGATCCAAAGTGTAAGTAAACGAGTCGGAGGACGACAGGATCCTGGGTGGGCGGGGGGATCCAATGCAAGGGAACTTTAGGCATGAAAACCGGCTAATCAATTGATCAGTGGGCTACGAGAGCAAAAAAGAGAAAGAACAACCGCCTGGGGGAAGTGAGCGGTCCGTCTCTCACCAACTACGAGGCTTACTCAAAAGAGGCCAAACGGGAAGCGGGAGGAAAGGCGCCGGGGATACATCCAACACGGGTTGGGGGCCCCAAGGAAACAGGCGTGGGGCGTGGGCAGCAACCCCACGAAAATAAGGAACCCGAACGGGGGGAGGAGACCCAAGGATGAAGGCGTTCCGTGAAAGCAGCCGAGGAAAAAACGGGGGAGACGGGAGTTACCGGGCTTGATAGACCGGGTTACTTGCTCCCGATCCCTGAATAAGCCCTCAGGAACAAGCGCAGAACCTAATTTAACTCGCTGACTCCTCCTTAAGGAAGTTAAGATCCCGGAATAAACCGAGGGATAATTTCACGGGAAGCTGAATAAGTTTCTTCACTCTCAAGTGAGCTTCTTCACATCAAGAGTGATGTTAGGTCTAGGTCGAACATCAATACCTGTTGCCAGGTTAGGAACCTGAAACAGGTGCACGATCAAAAAAGACGACTCCTAGAAGAACGCCTGAAAGGAGTGGTAAAAGAGAGGCGAACGACGGGGTGTCGATTAAAATATGGGGGGTCCAAGACGTGACGGGGGAAAAATTGGAAAGAGCCAAACGCAACATCTACAATAGACAGATACCGTCACCCGATATTATACCTAGCGGTAGTTGAAAAATGTGCAAATAAAGAAACGGCCACGCAGGAGGGGAATAAAATGCAAAAAAAAGGGAAAGAAAGGGGGGGAAAAAAACCTCTTGACCATCCTTTCAGATGCCGCCCTCGGAAGCTCAGGAGGGTCCCAAAATAACTGGGGGAGGGACGTCATGCATTACTCAAAAATGACGACAAAGCCAAGAGACAGAAAAAATGACTAAGAGGGGTGAGGGAAACTCACTGAGCCCTGAAAGCCATCAATTCTGGAAATTTTGTTTTTCAGATTTGGCTAAACATCCAGTGGGGAATACCAAAAAAGTGTGAAACTACCGGAGCGCGGGGATACGTAAAGCACGCGAAACTGGACTATCAAAAAAATCAAAAGAAAGAGAACACCCCTGGGGAGCCAACGGAGAACCCAAAAACAAAAACTAGCAGAAAAAGAAAAAAAACACGAAAAAAAAAAAAAAAAAAAGGTGGGGGGGGTGGGGAGAAAGGGTCGAGGGGGAATCCTCGAGCAACCGTCACATAACGAAATACCAACTGCGTGTTGGCGCATAAAAAAGGAGGTCTCCTCAAAAGTCGTTGGGAGTGTTCAAATAGATAATTGCTGGGTGAGAAAACATGGAGGTCGAACAAAAGGGGGTACCGCAAAAAACGAGCATCGTCAAACGGCCGGAGGGGGTTCGGCCGTTTAAAAGTCCCAAAAAAGGGACAATAAACTATTGTGTGGGAAAAATACGCCCGTATTTACCCGGAGGCGGACGTAAGTCACCACGCAGACGGGGCTGAAAAACGGGGGGGGGCAAGAAACCAGAAGCAACCAGAGGAATCGAATAAAGTTAGTCCAAAAAGGAATGATAAAAACATGTACGTCACTTCTACTCGCCGCAAATGGGGCCGAACGCGGAGTAAATCCGGTACCGCGGAACGGCGGAACAACAGAAAAAACCCAACAGTGAGACCTCCGAACTTGGGCGACCAGCCCTCAAGGGAACTGAAACAACTCAACGAGTGCTCCACATGAAAAAACACGCGGTCTAAAAAACTGGGGCAGCGTGTGAACCACAAAAAATGGAGGGGACCCACAACGTGTTAGACGCAATCGCCAACAGCGGAAAATTTCAGAATCCCAACTTTCTTCAACGTACAAAAAACTAAAGAATCCAAAAGTAGTCCCGGTCGAAACTGTGGGGATTCATGTTGTACGGGATCATGGGGCCACAATCACCCCTGACGTTGGCACCCTAGAGCTCCACTATGTCCACCCACTAACTGTCGGTGACAAACTGACTCCCTCGATAATCGGTACCCCACACGTTACTGCAAGACTTAGAAAAAGTCAGCCCCTGCCGGGAGGGAAGGTTCGGAACCCCTCGGCCGAACCCTTTGACGCCGAATGCCATAAACCGGAGCTGTGAAAGATAGCTACCCGGGAACCATACTCAGGAGAAGACTTCATGGAAGCAGGACCGCAAGATTTCACTAGAAAAACATCGAAACGTCTGGCAACTTCCGTAGAGGAAAATGGAAGGGAGATTGGTCCGAATTGCCAGTAAAAAAGAAAACCTCAATGCTGTCAGAGACTTGCAACGGACAAGGTCAACGGAGATCCCGCCCTGGGCAACCCGACGAATTGCCGAGAAAATAAAAGACGTGGGAAAACACGAGCCGCCTCCAAAAAATCGGAGGGTGAGTACTTCGAGTAGCAGTGTAGAAAGAAAAGGAAATCAATAAAGACAAACCGGACAGACAGGGCACCGCCCATTGAGGAAAGCTAAAAGCAATGGCGGAATCAAGGGCGCCACAAGACCCAAAACAACATTGGAAAAAGTAACGACGCTCCGCAGTCGGAAGGCCCAACGACTGAAAAGAAGCAGGACTTGACACCCAAAAAGCAGCAAGTCGAAAAAAGACAGCGGGGAGGGGAAAGAAATCGCGATGGAGAGGAGAACTCGGCAGGAGATCGTCGGGAAGCGAGAGACGGACGAACGAAAAATTTGGGGGGGCAGGAAGCCAGAACGGCCAAAACGCGAAATCCAATGACGACCAAAAAAAACAAGGGATAGAAACGAAACAATCGACGATCTCCATTAAAAACCAGAAAAACTGCGCCGCCCGAGACGGATCTCCCAAAAGGGAGAGGTTTGTGTTCAAACGACACGGAGCCCGAATAAAGGGAAAAAATCGTCAAGGTTTCCGTCGGGAACTGAAAGGGAAAAAAGCCCAACTAGCCCTAGCACCAAACATAAAAGAAAAAATCATCAAAACGCCCGGACCTCAGGGAGAGGTTCGGAACTGCCGAGAAACTCACGGTCTGGCATCGTTTCCTTGACTCTTCCGGAAGGTGAATCCTGAAGAAAGGAAGGTATTGGTGCTGGCGCCTAAAAGGACTATCCTAAAAATTCGAGAATCTGGGAAAAGAAAAATCCACAGAAAAAATCAGACCTTTCTTGTCAATGGCAATCACTAAAACGTAGATCCACCCGGGAAAAGGGTTGTAGGGGGGGTCCATAAAAGACACGTTCCTCTCTCTTTTCATCGGGGGGCCGGGCCAAAAAAACTTGTATCGCGGTGGGGGAAGTGTTAAAACCTATCAATCCCAAAGTTAAATAAGCGGGATCGGGGACCGCAAATATTGGTAGGGTAGAAAGAAAAACATCGACTCCCTGTGAGGGGCGCGCCCGAAAAAAAGGAAAAATGTGAGGCTTGGCGCGGGGCGAAGATCAAACCCTAAACGGGGCACTAATGGGAGAGGAGCGTAAACCTTGCAACTTATTGGGGTGAAGACATGGTCAGGGGGGCGTGCACACGGGACCTGACCCAAACGGCGGATGCTCGCGGGTAAGAATCTAGTCCAAATCCCTAAAAAACACATCCCAGACCGTCCAGGACATCAATCCTCTAGACATTCAAGAGATCAGGAAAAACAAAAATGTTTGACACTAACCACCACTTGGGGAGGACGGAAAACCATTCGCGGAAGGAACAGACTTACAAGCAAGTGTCCCTGACCAAAAAGTGCTCGAGAGGACAACACACAACTAAAATTTCTGGAGCAAAAAAACAAGGGAGGTCGAAGGAGAAGGAAGAGAAGCGTGAGTCCTATCTCGAAAAAAAGGCGGGTTCGGGGCTGTCCCGGAAAAAGAGAAGTCTGAGAATTAGTGGGCGCGGGGGGGTCACGATCAGAAGTGGTTTCGAGGACCGAAATAGGGCTGGCATCGGGTGGAGGGATGGGGGGGGTGGATAGCCTTCGTAATTCGAGCACCGGGGGATGGCCCCGCAAAACAAGGGGGCAAAAAAAACGGGAAAAAAGGTGGAGCCAGATCAAGCATACATCACCCGTTGGGGAATCAAGGCAAAAAGGAACGACAAAGAGGCAGTTGGGAAAAAAAGGGGGGAAGAGAAGAAGAAGCTTCTCGGAGAATCAACACGAGCAACTGAGACGATGGTCAAAAAGGGAAGGATGAAAAAAAAAAAAGGGATAAACAACGGCAACATGAAAAAGGGAAGGGAAAAGCGGAGTCCCCCAGAAATGACAACCGCCTGTCTAGGTACATACAAGGTCAACTGTGAGAACTGCCGCGTGTTGGGGGCACAAAAAAAGGGACAAGCGCTCGTCGAGTTTCCAAAGCAAAGGACCCCTAGAGAATCCAACACGCAAAGAAACGAGGAAAAAAGCCTAATACTGCGTCTGAAACGCCTCACAACGTCTCGGACATGAAAAAGGGGGGGAACTTGGGGATCGTGAATCGGCGAAGAAAGAGGAAGGACTTCCGCGCCGAGTGAAAGGAGGGCAAGGAGAATTGGTTGGGGGGGATGAAACTAGGCATCGGGTCGCCCCAAAAAAGGCTTTAAAAAATGGGGCTGGAGGGCAATGAGGGGAATCGGAAAAGATGGGAGATCCGTATTAGAAGGATGTTCCAAATGGAGCTCAAAAGGCGTAGTGTGATTCCTCCGGGCGCGCAAGGGATCGGCGATGGCCGTCTGTCTGTAGGCCGAATCGCTTCCGTCACGGCAGGGGGGCGGAGGACAAAATATCTCTGATGGGGAGGCCTACCGGGAAGGTACGGAAAAAAGGCGGCGGAAACCAAGGCGCTTATCGCAGAAAAACGTGAGGAACGGGGCCACTCCGGAGAGTACGGGAAACAACTGGGGTGCTGGTTCGCGATCAACGGCGAGAGAAGGAAAGCAGAGTCACTAAAAACAGGGGACGCAGCGGGGGGGTTCAATCTTTACAGGGACTGTAACCCCTGTCAAAGGGGGAATAAAAGGACAAAGAGACTAAAAAAACGGCCTGTCCAAAAACGGGGGAGAGAGCGCACAGCAAACGGTCGTCAAATGGTCGGAGCGGACGTTCAAAAAGTGCACCCGAAAAGATAGAGAAAAAAAGCGGAAGAAAACAAAATCGAAAGAGAAACAGGAAGGAGAGGGTAGACCTCTTGTCTGTGTGACACCGGTCGGCCGCTGAAGAAGGGCTGTAAAGGGAAAGCTAAGGGGAAAGGAGGACTACCCCAAGCCGCGATTATTCAGGGATTACTCATAGGACACATTTTTTTCCAATAGTATCAACCGAGCATTGCTAGAATGTAGGAGAGGGAGAATGTTAGAAAAGATTTGAAGGGTAACGGTAACCAGTATTCAGAATTATAAAAAATCATGGAAGGGTCCACAGGACGTCGCGTGACTGGGTCCCCGTCAAAGGGGACAGATCGTCACCACATGATCCATGCTCGACCTGAAACAAAACAAACGGCGAATACGGTGAAAAAAGGAAAGTCATCGTTTCAAAGAAAAACGCCATAGGAATAATACAGAAGGGGCGAACGCGGGAATCCCGTGCAGAACCGCAAAACAGCAGGGCGCGAATCATGGGGGCTTGTGAAAATCGCCGGAGTGTTTTTGGCACGGGTCGATGAGGGCCGCACGGAGGCAGTAACATGGTCGGGGTGCAATCAACAACGCGAAGAAGCCTGGACGTCATCATGTGGCCCTCGACCGAAGGGAGAAAGAGGCGGACGGGGAAACGTCGACTTCAGCGCAATCCCAGGGTGTAGTCGGGTATGGACAACCGCCGCGGCGGCCAAGGAAAGGGGGCAAAAAAAAAACAGGGTGTTGGGCAGTGAAAGCAAGACAAGAACGGCCATTTTGGGGGGGAACGGGTCGGAGGGGCGATCAAATCGTCCAATGCCCTCCACTTCCTAACAAGAGACTCAACAGCAACGAGGGGAAACAAGGGAAGAAACGAGGGGGAATGCAAACACCAACACAGCATGGGGCGGTGGGGGAAGACAAGCGACTTGGGGGAAGGGAGAGGAGACTGAGGCTAATAATAACAATAGAAAGAGGGGATAAACGAGTGGGCCTGAAGTCACAAGGAAAAAAGTGATCGAAGAACGCTTGGGCTGCGGGGTATCCGCCCGTCTGAATCAAGACTGTAATAATTACTCGAAAAGAAAAAGAAGAGCCAAGTGCTGCTTGGGGTCGGAGAAAATTTGATGGAGGAGAACGGCACTACTGATTACAAACGAAAGCGGTGTGCGCCGGAGGGACATAACCCAAAACTGAAGAAAAAGATCTGGGGGTCCCAGGTGTACGTGTTGGGCAGGCCTAAGACCGGAGGTACCTCTATGGGCAACTACGGCACTAGGAGAATTAGAAGAAGAGACGTCGGTCGAGGGGGATAGTCTACTGGGGACTGAACTAGGACCGGGGACTCGTTAAAAGGAGATTATCTGAACTAATTATCTTAACCCCGTCTTCCGCCGAGCGGATTGGAAAAACTAGACTTTCTAAGAGGAAAAGATCGAGAAATTATCCAGGTCGAAGCTTTGTGCTACGTGCTGGGAAAGGCTCGCAAAAAAAAATGGCAGAAAGGGAAATATACGGCCTCCGTCCCTGTGGGGATGAGCATGGGTCCATGAAAGATAAACCTTGCGCAGAAAAGGTTTGCTATACCTTGGGACGATGGAAGGGGCAAACGAAAGAAACTCTGGTCTACAGCCGGTGCTGCGAGTGAAACGAAAACAACTCTGTGGAACCAGTGACAAAATGTACTACTATAAACGGGGCTGTCCTCAACGGGAAGGACGCTGGCCATCCGGGGGGATGCAGAAAGAAAGTACGCATGCAAAGGGGACCCCAGTCATAAAAAAAAAGAGCAGGACCACTAGAAGGAGGACTCCAGTCAAGTTCTAGACATAGGGGGAAGCAGATTTTGAAACAGAAAAAGTAATCGAAGTGGTGCTTTCCTTTGTCGACGAAGGGGGTTAACGGGAAAAAAAAAACGCAACTCCTGAAAAAGACCCACTGCCAAGCGGAATTTATAAAAAATGTCGGGGGGAAGCATGTTGGGTGGAGACCAAAAGTCTCGCAAAAAAACTGTTGTCTTTATTAAAAAAAGAGTAAGATGGGAAAACAAGGCAGGAAAACAAAGGAGAACTGTAGAGCCATAAAGGACGATGGGAGTATAGTCCGAAAGAAAAGAAGCACGAAAAGAAGCAAAGCCAGAAAAGAAACAAACGGTCGTAAACCGAATGTCTGTTGACAATGCCTAATTAGGAGAGCTTGAGTACTGGCGTATAAGTAGCCTAGACGTATACGGCCTTCCTAGACGCTCACAACAAGGGAGACCAGGACGCCAAACCTACGAGTAAAAAGGAAGGAAACGTATCTAGTACCCTTAAGAAAAGGATGGGTACCGGGGGGGGGGTAAAAAAATACTGTTTCCACCGGCGGGGTGCAGCAACCTCGCAGAGCCAGGGAAGAAACTAACACTCGGCGGGGGCATACGACAAAAACTACAACTTAGAAGGGGGGAGGGGAAATGAGTACGCTTGTTTTAAGGAAAAGCTGCGTACAGCTACAGGAAGACGGTATCGGCTAAAGAAAACCCTGAACGTGACGATAAAAAAAAAAAACAAAGCACGCGTAAAGGGTAAGAAGAGGATATTCGCTCAACCGATCACGCAGGACCGACGCCTGTTCCGGCCTTCCCAAGACCTAAGCCCAGAGGACTCTGGGAATGACCTATCGAAACTACTACGATGTCAGGCACCAAAATTGGAACCGAGTACCGGGGGGGGGGGGGTCAAGAGGGGGTCCAAAACGATTACACAAGAAATAATCCATCGGAACTCCGATAGCGGACGTAGAGACGTGAGAAACGTACGAGGTGGAGGGGGCATTTGAAAAAGCTAACTGGGAAGAGAAGGGCTGCCGGAAGGGCAAAAAAAAGTGCAAAGAACCGGAGTGGGGGCGAAAGTGCTCTGACCCTCCGAAGCGGCAGCCCAAAGAGCTTCGTTGATCGGGCGTGACCGAGCGCCTCAAATCAATGGGCGCAAACCGGCACGAACGAGCCCGCTCGAAGCGTTGCAAAAAATGGGGTGGGATGTAGGAAGGGGCCGGGGCCAACATCACGAAAACACCCTGAAGGAACGCGGAAAAGAAACCCGGTAAAAAAGCGATCAGGAAGGTTGGACCAAAGACCAGGTAACAGTAATTCTGTAAAACAGAGGTCACGTGACGAGGGGTGGATCCGTATCAGTCATAAACCGTGTCAGCACGACCTCAACAGAAAAAAAAGTGTGGGGAAGACACCTCGGTAGTCCCGCGAAAGGACAGAAGTGGGCAAGGGCATTGTGTGTGGAGAATTGGGGTGGCACTTACGCGACGCTGGGCGGTAAAACAAAACGAGAAAGAACCAGGACAAAAAACGGCGCGGTTGGTTCTGCTTTGCGGTTAAATCCCGGGACGCAGGGAAAAATACTCGTGGTGAAAAAGTACCGACGAGCCGTCAAAAACCCATGGGGGACAAAAGCTAAAGCGCACGCAAACCTTACCAGGGGAAGGTAAAAAGGTGTCGATCGATGCGCCCGAAGTCTGCGATTCCTTAGGAGGGGCCCCCCTTGGCGCCACTCGAAACCGAGTCCAGGACCGGCGGAAACAGCACCGAGGCAGAACCCAACGTAGAGAAACCCTCCAAGAGCGGCCTCACAGCCACAAAGAACCTCCAGAAAAATAAAAAGCCATGACCGAGAAAAGCCCCCTATTACGGCGAACCCTCACAGGGCTGTACCAAAAGGAGTGAAAATAAGGCGGGTGTGTCGTTGGGTCTCGCGACTCTCTCCTGCGGAAGAAAGTGAATCAAAAGCAACGACATCTCTGCTGGACCTTTAGGAAAACGGGATGTGATTACCACAACCTGATCGACAAAACCGACATCACTCCTTCACGAAAAAGAGAGGAAAGGTCTCACGCAAAGAAAAGAATAACTCTCCTCGGGGGAACCACCAGGGGTAAAAGGAGAAAGCATCGGGAACCGGAAAAAGGGGAAGCAAAACTAAAAAGGGTGGGGGACCGGGGAACAAACCTGGGTCCGCTTATACATTCGGAGCAGGAGTAATGGGGGAGAAGAGGGCCCCCCTGTGAAAAACGATCTAGGGGAAACAACGATTCGACAATCAAGGCCTGAAAAAATTTGCAAGAAAGAAAAGAAAGTAGAAAACCGACAAGCGTTACCAGGGGTTTAAAGTCCCCCGATCTTTCACGCGAAAGGGAAAGCACGGGGAGGTCAAAGGACCTAAACACGTGGTAAGAAAGTTTCAACGAGGGAAACACCCTTGGAAGAATGGGTTGCGACCTCAGTAAGAAAAAGATAAGACCACTGGTGGGGAAACGACTCAAAGTCCACTACGTTGTGCAGGGTTTGTAAGAACTCTGCGGGAAATACTACTCTGGAAAGGCGCTGATCTAGAAACGCAAAAAAAATTCGCACCAATGGTTACGTACGCCCCTAAAATCACAGGACCGCGCGGGGGTACAATAAAACATCCCTAAACAAAGGTGACAAGAGAAAAGCCGCCCGAAGACCAGATGAGGTGTCAGCAAGATGACGCGAGAACGTGACGGCCCGACATCGGGAAAAAAAGAACTCCGAAGAGAGAAACAAAAACATCACGGAAAGGATGAGTCCCCAACTACAGTGGGGCGAGA
>Ga0179593_1727371_pt1 | contig 21480 bp, 38 predicted proteins | sample CZODoug2_1_08_16_FD_185931 | JGI IMG/M metagenome (GOLD analysis project Ga0179593, IMG submission 185931) | Vadose zone soil fungal communities from Angelo Coast Range Reserve, California, USA - CZODoug2_1_08_16fungal (PacBio error correction) | ecosystem: Environmental > Terrestrial > Soil >...
AAAACAGTTAAGGAATTGTTAACTTGGGAACTTGCTAAATCAATAGGGGTGTATAAATCATAAACTGGTAGGAGAAAACCTTAAGGGCCGGTGGGGAGAAATTGGCAGGTTACAAGAAAGCAGGACAGGTACAACAATTTTATATGGCAGGCCGTCAAACTCTTGACTCAGGTCCATGTCAATGGAAAGGAATAGATAAACTATGTGCCAGAGAGGGGTCACTATGTGCACACTGAGAACTAACAGAGTAAAGAGAATGCTGGAAAGAAAGAAGATAGGGGGACCTCTCTATTTCAAAGTCTTTTCCATCTCGAGGAAGACTCCAAAGGAATTTGGGTACCCCGTATGGAGAACAGGTGAGAGTTTACTCTAGCAAATAAATATTTGAGGAACTGCAAACCTGACCAATTTCGAGCCTTATGAAAAAAAGTCAAAAAGAACATTGTCTTTACTATGAGGTAAGTGGAGAATGAGAAGCTCATTATCACCATTATCGAAAGGAGCTGATTATTGAGTTTTCTCTACATTAACGGGGAAAAGCTCACAACCCGGAAGGAGGACGGAGATGCCTTCAGAATTCAAAAAAAGTATAAGCATCCAGAGGAAATTAGATCCTCCCATGATCAAAATCTATTCCGGGGGACAAAAGTATAAGGGGGAAAAAGGGGGAAGCATACGAACCCAAAAACCGGTGAAAGCTCCTAAGCCTAGTGGAAAAGAAAAAAAGCCTTCTCGAAAAGACAAAAAAAGAGAAGGGGAAGAAAAAAGAAATCAAGTGTTCATAAGGAAGGGATTAAAGGCCGCATGAAATGATGAAGCTACTTCGAATGGGAAGACCAATCAAATCAATATTCGCTGTCGAGGGAGAAAAAAAGGGAGGATGTCCAGAATGGCAAAAGAAGGCTGTTGATCTCTTCTTGGATAAGAAAGGATTGCTGAAAGAGACAGAGGGCAGCCTTGTAGACCAGAAAAGACAGCCACATTGGCGTGCAAACAAGAATATCCGAGGACAGGAAGAGGGAAGAATGGAGTTTAAAAGGGAGGAGTACCAGCTCTTGAAAAGAAGGGTGTATCAACGACACATGAAAACGAGAGTCTCCCAGATGCTGGATAGAGAGAACGTGCGATGCCAAAAAACTGGGGTAGCAAAAGGCCTTGCAAAAGGAAGCCATGAGTTCCCTTGTTGGAAAAGCCCACCGCATTGCTGACTCAAAATGCGGTAGTGGTGCATAGAGGGAGGTTGTCAGTAATTAGGGAGAATATTCCATTAGGGGCCTCCCGGGCAAGCACTCTACCTGGAATTTGCAAGGGGATGTTGTTGAAAAAACCTGGCGTACGTTTGAAAGGGGAGGCAAGCCAAGATCAGGGGCTGGATACATTCTATAAAAGGGAGACACACCATAAATGATCAAGGAAAATTCATTTGATGACGGGGAACAACACATGGGTCTTTGGGAAGGAGGGGAAAAAGAAGGGCGGCGGGGAACAATTCACTGATTTGGAAAGGGGAATTGGGGGGCAAGAGATCTCCAGATTTTGGATGGGTCTGGATGAAAAAAGATGCGTGCTTCATTTATGTTCCCAAAGGGGGGGGCATATCCAACATTCAGTCAGAACAAGCAGAACGTTGGAGGAGGAAGAAAAGGGGCTCAGAGCACACGGACAAAGGGAAGCAACGAAGTGGCAGGGGAAGTTGAAGCCATGAATGCTGTAATGGAGAACAGAGTTCCACACTGAGGTAATACCCCTGCAAGCGAACAGACAGAAGGGTGGTCAGGAGGGGGGGTCCACTGCAGGGAAAAAAACGCATGATAAAAGGGGGGATTGACAACGTGAGGAGTGGGCTCGTATATCCTAAGGGGGGTTTCAAGAATCTAGTATATAAAACAGATCATCAATTGACGAGGATGTGCGGGAAAGCAGAGTAGAACTAGTGAAGTTGATGAATTTCAGAAAGGGGACTATTGAATAGTTGGAATGGGGGGTGAGGACCCTGCTAACTATATCTCTGATATTTAGGGAAAATATATTCTTCGAAAAGAAAAGGGGTACCAAATCAGAAAAAAAAGGGTGGAGTAAAATCTCCTTCCGAGTGGAAGTCCAGGAATGAACCAAGGAAGGGTCCAAAGAGCCTGGAAAGTGTGTCCTGATTATTTGATGATAATCTCTAAAAAAACAACGGAGGAATAGATAGATAGTCAAAGATGACAAATAGCACAAAAAGAGAGTGAAATCATACCCGGGTCTGGAAAAATGAAGAGCCAATGGGTTATCACCTGCGAAAGTGTCTGGGAAAGGTGGGAGATGATTGGGGGAAGGGAGTTCGAGTCAACAAAATATGAGAATATTCCTAAAAGGGGTAAAACAGGGACAAAATTCCATCATCAAGTCATAGAATAGGAATTCAGCAATTTTCTGGGAAGTAGTTCTACAAAAAAGGGGGGGGGGGGACGCCTCAGAAAAGAAAACACTCTGATATGTTTTTGTCAGGAAGAGGAAACTTTAGATTCAAGTTGCTTAAAGGGAAAAAATAAGGTTCAGTTTTACAGGGTATCATGCGGAATTGGGGCAAGAACCAAAAAAACACCCTCATATTCGACACAAAGGGGGATTGTGGAAGGAAATAGGGAAGGGGGTATTAAATTTCATGGTGGGGCCTCTGTTCTAGGGGAACATCATGGCGGAAAACCAAATTGGCAGGGGGACCAGCATGCAAGTGGGGGGGAAAAGACTTGAGGACCTATCTTCCTAGAAGAGTGCTGCTGGGGAGTTGGGGGGGAAATGGGGGATATTGATAGGGGGGGAACATAAATGAATCAATGGAAATAAATCCCCCCAAACAGGAAAAATATTTTTTTAGCTGACTCAACAAATCATGATTTTTCCAAGAGGCTCGATAAAAAAGACCATGTGAAGTCATCAATGAAGTGAGAATGGGGAAGACAGGTAAGGGCTGTGGTATGGATGGGGGGTTTGGGGTTGGGGTGGTGTGTGGATATCAGAATGTATCAAAGATGCATGAGTCTTTTGGGGGAAAGGGACCCCCGACAAACCTAAAGGGGCGGGGACAACAAAAGTTCAAGGGAAAAGTTTTTAATAACGAGGCCTTCAAAAAAGGATTCTGTAGTGGGGGGCACAAGTGGCTGACCTCCGAAATATAAACTTACCTCAAAGGGGGATGCAGTAATGGGGGAATTTTGAAAAAAAAAGGGGATAAGGCTGTTGCATGATTTGGGGGGAAAAACGTCGTTGGGTGTATGACATCATCTAGTGATATCTCTTGTTCACTCCAGAGTTTGATAAACACTTAGGGTTATGCAGGAATACTTAACATGGGGAAAAAAATAAACCATGAAGAGATTGCCGGGGGGGATGGGGGGAGTCATAGGTGGATGGGAAGGCTGGTCTCCAAGTTCTGAGTACTATTGCAGAAATGGGGTGAAAATATATATCAAAACTTGAATTCTCCAGACAAGGCTATGGTGGTCTTGCTTCTCTCCCTAAGCTGGTCCAGAATAGGATTGGTGGTCAGAAGAAGAGAGACAGTGCAATGTCAGAGGTTCAGGGCCCTCCCGAGGAAAACACGGAAAAAAGGTCATTTCCATGATCCAAAGAGTGGTTCAGAGAAAGGCACTGCGGTTTGACAACTTTGGGATCTTCAATGTGTTGGGGGCTTTCTGCTGGGGAAGTGCAACCATGCATTGGTCCCCAGGTATCAGGGAAGAAAGACACACTGATAAGGTGGGTATTAGGGACTCAGAATTGAGTCCCGAAAACAGACAAGGGTTGTTAAAACGCATGGGGAGCTAGAACAGGAAATAGAACTCAAAAAGGGGGGGGATAATGTGAGAAGGAGAGTCGCCAAATTACAAATGAAAAGAAATTGCTGTTTTTAAAAAAAAAAGGAAGTCGCAGAAATTGGAAGGAAAAGGAAGTTCGGGCTCTCAAACCATCGGGGGGGAAAGACGGGGGTACACAATTGGAAAGGGCCCTTCGGCTTACGAAAAAGATCAAAATGAGAGGCCAAAGGAAATGCTTCAATCTTGGGGCAAAGGGGATCTAAGCTGTGGGGGAAGAAGAGGCTCGTCGAAAGAATATTGACCCTTAGAGAAAGGGGAAAAATTGGATCTCATATCTTCCTTAAAGAACGGTTGAAAGGAAGAAAGCATCTCAAGGGCGAATGCTTTTGTCAAGGGAACGGAAAAAGCATCAAAAAAAAAAAAAAGGTTGAACATCTAGAATGCTTTCATCACACCTAACATATGGACGGAATCACAATTACTTAAAAGGGGGGGACTCAACAAACACACGGGGGAAGGAGATACGTAAGGAGGGGATCAAATGCCTGAGAAATTATGAGGCGAAAATGGTTAGGATAAGAAGGGCAACTGTTGTAACGGGGAAGATGCCCAGAAAGGGCGAAAAAACATGGAGAGGTTCTACGAAATTTGAAGTTGAAAGAAGGATAGGAGAAATCCAAATAGGAGGAGAGATACTACTTGGGGGAGGAGAACCCTTAAGAAAGCCATGGGACTAGATTCATTAACAAGAAAAGATTAAAAGGCTGTGCCGCTCTAGGGCAGATTCGTTTAAATAAAAAATGAACAAAAATGTGGTGGACAAGGAAAGACACACTGTATGGTTAAAAAGAGAGGTAGAGGGAAAATGAGGGGGGGAGATCTCCAACCTTGAAGAAAACCTAAGGTCACAAATGGGAAAAAGGGTAAGGGGGGAGAAGGATTCGAAGATAGGTACAAACATAAAAAACTGGAGCGGATGGGGAGATTTTTTTACTCTGAAAGCATTGGGGGGAAAGAGAAAAAACCTTGGGGGGAGAACTAAACTACAAATAAGGTCGGATCAAGATGGGGTTAATGAGAAAAAAGAAGACATCTCGCGAACAAAGAGAGAGGTTTAAAAAAAAAACCAATCAAAGAATTACAAAAAGGAAAAACCGGTCCTTCTCAAAAGCCTAAGGGCGTGAGGAGTCGGGAAAGGGGGGGATTGAGGAACCTGGAGGGAAAATAAACAGTGACTACTGAGGGGCTGAGAAAGCACACGGAGGAGAGCGGGGAAGAAGGGAAGCGATGCTAAAAGATTTAACGCACAGTCGAATATATTCTGGAGCTAAATGAGTCCGGTTTTCTCCTTTGAGAACAAGGAATCAGATAGAACACGAAGAAGGACGGGCCCCTATAGTCAGGGTTGGAGTTTTCGGGAAGATAGGGAATGAAGAAGTGTTTATCAAACGACAACAAGGGGAAAAAGAGTCGCCTTGAAAGGGAGATAGAAAGACTTGCAAAACAAAAGGCAAAGGCCTGAAAAAAAAGAAGGACACCCTCTAGGAGACAGGTGTGCGGTTCAAACCAGGGATGACTCGGGGGGGGAAGTAATTGTGGGAAAAAAAAAGGGAATTTGAACAGCAAATTAACGAAGGAGGAGGCCTACCCTTGGAAAAAGGGGAATTTTGAGCTTGTTGGGGGACCAAACGGGAAGTTTTGATGCGTGCAACCAATGAAGCAGGGCATCTGAGGATACATGATGGACCATTGCCTCCGAAGAATAGGAGGTTCTTGATGACGGTAAAGTGGTTGGACAAAAACGGGGGGGGGGAAAAGGAAGGGAAAACTTGGGGGGGGGGGGCACGAAAAAAAAGAGACCTCTTAAATAGAGGGATGGGGTCCGTAATGAATTGAACATGGCAAACAGGAGAAGCTCAAAGGGAACAGACCCCAGTCACTAACGGGGGAGGAGCTCAAAAAGACGCGTGCCTGGGGGGAAAAAGGGCATGCGGGAAGAAGTGGGGCGACCACGTGGGTAAGCACCTTCCAGTAGATAGTGCAGGACCAAACCCAGACAAAAAGTAATACAAAAAGGGGAGGAACACACTCAGGAGAGGTGTTGTGGTGAAGAAAAAAGCGCAAGAGAAATGAAGACACGGAAAGTATTTAAATAAGAGAGGAGTCCGAAAAGGGACTCTCGAAAACAATCATCATTGACCTTGGGGGGAGCCAGGTACGGAGGGCCCCTGGGCGGAAGGAAGGCCTAGGGGAAGAGGGTGGATGATGTACTTGGGGGACAGGTGGGACTTCCGGAAGGGAGTGAAATCAATGGAGGGAGAACCTCAAAGTCAAATCCAAAGGGGGGGGGGGGGGGGGGGGGGAGGACCTCAAGCAAGGGGGATACATTGAGAGGGGAAGGATAAAAAGGGAGAAGGTAAAGAAGGGAGGGGGGGGCTAAGGATTTTTTCAAAGTAGAGAGACCAAAAAAAGAGGAAGGAAAGACGCGAGTGAAGAATAGCAAAGGAAAAAGAAGCACCTCTGCTCAAGAAAACCGGGGGGGTGTCAGAGGGGAAGGAAAGTTATCAAAAGGAGAGGGGGGCTGTTGAAAGGTGGGGGAAAATTAGGGTAGTTAAAACGGATTGGAGAACGCCAATTATTAACGATAAAAAAGTCCATCATCCAAAAAAAATAGGAATGAGAAGGGAGAATTCACTAAAAAAGGAAAACTCCTAGGAAAAAATTCTAGGATATCTATATCTTGAAAAAGGGATGAGAAAAGAAGATTGGGGGGTAAAAGAGGGGTCATAGGGAAAATGAGGGGACCCAACAAAAAAGAGGAGGTTTGTGAAAGGGGGGAAGATTTCAAAGGGGGAAATCTAGCGAATTGCAGCCAGAGTATCAAACTCTGGGGGGAGGGGACCAGGAGGAAAAGCTCCTTGAAAGAGACAGAACCTCTCCCTCAGGTGGGGGGGGGGGTATTTTGGATATGAAATCCAACGCATAAAGAAAGGACTTACTAGGTGATAAGGGAGTTTGGAAGGCCCAATAAAGGAAAAAAATAAGGAAGTAAAAAAAGTCCTCGTAGGATCAAAGGGCCCATGAGAGAAAGCTCGAATGAGAAGGACCTGAAAAAGAGGGAGGGGGGGAGGGAAGGGGGGGGGAAGGTTCTCTCAAACAGAAAAATAGGAGAAGTCTGAAGGGAACCTCGAAAAGAAGTGGCGGGAAACAAAACCTTCTTTCAAATGGGGTAAGAAATTTGGATTACTGAAGAAACCATGTTAGTGTCAGGTTACGACACCGTGGGAAGAGACATGCCAAAAGTAGGAAACTCATTTTACCATAGAATAGGGGGGAGGTGGGGAGAAGAAACCAAGGGAAAAAGCAATAGAAAGGGTTGAAAACCTGTCTAAGGGGGGGAAGGTCAAAGAGTAAGTGATGAAGACTCGACTCTCTGGGCACTCCCTGGGAGGGAGAAAACAAGGGGGGGTCGGAGAAAAGAAATTGGGAAAAATCAAAAGGGGATAAATTCATCAAAAGGGGATTCAAGGCTAGGAAGGGTCCTATCAAGGGGGGGGGGGGAAAATTTCTGGGACTCAAAAAAAGAAATACGTACAGCCTCCTAAACTGAAAAAACAAAGATCTTGGGGTCAGGGCCCTTATAAAGAGGAAATAGATGGGGAGTGGGCTGAGCTCTCAATCAAAGAGTTCCAGACATCGTTTGGGGGGGGGGGACGGAAGGACGCTTGCATCACAGTTTACATTGGGAGGGGGGGGGTTCAGAAATAGGAAAACGGTCCTTATGAAGGGGGGTCTTCTAGAGGAAAAGGCTATCATTTTAAAAATAGGTTAGGAGCAGGAAAAGGGGGGGGGGTTCTTCTGAAGGGTCTTAACACTTAGGACCAAATAGGTCATGATCAGGGTAAAGGATCCCATCGGGGAGGGCATTTGTATTATGGGAGGCAGGGTCAGGCATACTTCAGGGGTGTGAGATGCCCACAGGGGGGGGAAAATAAAAAAGAAGGAAGCTCGGGAATGGTGGGAAAAGGCATCGACTAAAAGCTTAGTAAAAGGGGAAGGGGAAGAGGTAGGTCTCGAAGTGAAGGGGGGAGAGGGAAAATAAACTAGGGGGGGGAGCCATAAAGACAGGGTCACAAATTTCATCTTAAATGCTGAAGAGCCCTTTGATAGCAAAAAGAATAATAGAAGAGGATGGAAAGGAGAGGGGGAGAGACCAACTCTGAGGAAGTGTAGGTCGTTCTCCGGGGGGGCCATATCTAAAAAGGTTCCCTAGTCGAGGGGACATAGCAAGGTTGGGGTTCGAGGGGGAAAAGGGTGGAAAAAAATGTCAAATAGGGAACGTAGGGAAACATCAAAGGAAGAGGGGGAGCACCGGGGGAAAAAAAAAAGTCATGAAGAGGAGTAACATCAGAGGAAAAAACGATTAGGAACGTGGAGGGGGGTGGCTTCAAGGGGAGTGCAGAATTATATATGTAGGATGGAAAAAAGGGGGAACCGGGGGAGGGTTCAGTGTTTGAGAAGAAAACGAAACAAGAGAGGAGGGAACGTAAAAAAGAATTTCCAGAAGAAGGAGAGGGAATAAAGAAAGGGGAAAAAAAAAATCAATACTAGAAATTGAGAGACGCAAGGAAAAAGAAAACAAAGATAGGAAAAAAAAGAAATGAATAGGGGGGGAGGAAGACTCTATTTAAAGGGAAAACCATAGGGGAAATCCCCTTGGGGGGAAAAAAAGGGGACACCCGGGGAAAATAGTTAATATCTCAACACACAACGGAAAAGGTGGCAGAGTGAAGAGGGGTTTCAAAAAAGAAAAAGGGACTAAGGGGCAGTGGGGGGAAGGAAGGAGGAGAGAAGAAATTTCTCAAAGAATATTTGGGAGAGATTCCAAAGGAGGGAAAAAAAAGGAAGAAAAAAAGAAATGCATTCCTTGAGGGATACAGATGAAGGAAAGGAATCAAAAAGAGCCCGGAAGGAGGTTAGAGAGAAACTAAAAAAGGGAAGCTCCTAAAGGAAAAATCAGAAGGGGATCTCGAAAAAAGAGTTAAGAAAGGGCAAAGTTTTCATTGGCCAACTCAAAAGAAGGAAAAAAAGGGGGGAGGGGAGAACGAAGGAGAATCAAGGAAAAAGAAAGGGAAAAATCACGAAGAAAGAGTAAATTCAAAAGGGGGATAGCCCTAAGCTGGAGCAGAAAAATAAAATGAAAGGGAAGAAAGTTGGGGATGGTAGACAAAAAAAAAAATAAAAAAATTCACAGGGATGCAAAGGGAATATGAAACAGTTGGAAAAGAGGATCAAAGGGGGGAAAGAAAAAAAACAAGAAAAAAGGGCGCCTTTAGGAATGATGTAAAAGGACTTGATCCCAAAAAAGAAAAGCAAGGGGGCAAGATGAGGGCAGGGGGCTGGGAAAAGCATTGGGGGGAAAAGAGTCTATTCAAAGGTTTTAAGATGACTAATTATGTGGTGAAAAAATAAAAGAGAAACGAGGGGAAAGGTGAAAAACCTGAGGGGGGGGAAAGCAGGGAAGGTGAAATCCATCCTAAATTTGGATCATTAAAAGAAAATCAGAAGGAGAGGAAATGTCCAATGAAGGGGGGATGAAAGAACATTTTTGAGACCAAAAAAAGGAATTGGTCAAAAAACAAATTATGGGGGGGAAAGACTTGTATTAAAAAATAGGAATCGGGGTTTAAATGGTTGGATTATAGATGACTTAGGTCACTGGGAAGGGGGAAAGGTATGCAATCAGAAGGAACGGCAACTCCGTAACGCGGATATCAAGGAGCTGACCAGCGGAAATCACATAACGGTAAAAAAAGGTATGGTTGGGGGAAAGGCTTTAATATGTTGGGCAAAAACATCCCCCCTGGGACGAAAAGAGATGGGCGAAGGTGTGGGTAACCACGGGAAAAAAAAAAGGCCGAGTTCTTGGTGGGTAGGGAAGTCGATATCACCGAAAGGGGCATTGGGAAATATCCATGAAGGGAAAGGGTCTGAAAGGAGGTAGAAAAAAAAGGAAAACATTGGGGGGAAAAAATTCCGATTTGGGGAAGATTGGTTGGGGGGGGTTTATGAAGGGGGTCCATGTATAGGAGTGGGAAGTCCCCCCGAAAAGAGTCCAAAAAAAAATCAGCAGGGCTAAACAGAAGAAAGAATTCAGTTTAACATTGGGGGGAAGAAAGAGGAGGAGACAGGCTGGGAGAAGGGGGGTGGGGAAGTCAGAGAAAAAACCAAAAAGAACAAATAAGGGAAGAATCATGAACACGCAGTTGAAAAGAAAGGGTTTAAGAATATGGAAGGAAATTTAAAAGGAAAGTGTCAGGGGGGGAGAAAAAATTGGGGTAGGATTATTGGGGGAAAAGTCCATAGGTAAAAGAAAAGGGGAAAAAAAAGGTCCTATGAGGGTAGGAAAAAAATTTCTGGAAAGGGGCTAAAGGCGTAAGGTCAATTTATATTCGGGGAAGGTAGGGGTCAAAAAGGAGAGGAGAGATATACAAGGGAGTGGGAACTAGAAGCTGGGCAATCAAAAAGAAGGACTACAAGCTGCAGATTGGTTGGGAAAAAGGAATGGGGGAAAAAAAGGGGCGAGAGGAGAAAAAGAGAACCAAATGAAAAAAAAGGTCTTGCAAAGGAAAAAAACCTAGTCAAGAAATACAGGGTGAGGGGAAGGAGAAAGATATGAAGGGGTGTAAGGGAAAAAAAAAAAAGGAAGTATCAAAAGAGGTTGAGAAGCCCTGCCTTATTTGTTCACAAGCCGGGGGCGGGAGCGAAAACAGGGTACTCGGGAAGAGCTTTGGAAAAAAAGGGTTTCGAGGGGGGGGAATGAGGCCCCAATAAAGAGTCCCAACAAATGACGCTAAGGAAGGGGGAAAACACAAAGGAAGAAAAAGTGGGTGCCAGGGGTCCGGGCGGAAGGGGTCTGAATAAAGTTGGCTCATGCCAAGAATACTTAACATGGGGAGGGAGAAAAGGAACCCAGAGAAGAAAAGTGCATGAAAAAAGAACTCCAACGGGGAAAGGGTCTCTTCTAAGAGGAGAAAGGGGGGAGAACTCGCGGGAGAACTTTTTGGAAAGGAGTCGAGAGGGGACAGGGAAGAAAAATTGAAACGGGAAGGAGATGAGAAAAAGGGGGGGATGGGCAGGGGAGAAATATGAAAGAATCTAAAAAATGTGCAAAAATCTCAGATGGGAACTGGGGAGAAAAATTTCAGAAATGGGGGGGGATCTTAGGGTCCGAAGAATTGCGGGGAAAAGAAAGATCATTGGGGTCATGCAAAGGAATCAAAGAGGGACCCGGAAGGGGAAAAATAGGAACTGGGGGGGGGTCTTGGATCATAGGGAAGTTAGGAGGGAGGAAAAAGTTTTGGGGTCTGCATGGGCAATAAACAAGATGGGAAACAAAGAGGTGGGGGGGGTTTGGGGGGGGGTGGGGGGTTGGGGGGGGTGGTTTGGGGTGGTGTGGGGGGAGAGGGGAGGAAGAAAAAAAGGAAGTAAGCTATCAATGAGGAAAAAGAGACAGGAATCTCCCCAGGGGGAGAAAAATACGGTGGAGATAAGAATAAGACAAGAGAAAGCTGGCAAGGATGCCTTGAAACTTTGGGTGGCGGAGGAGTTGAAGGAAGGTTGCAGAAAAAACCAGCTGGAATCAATTGGTGTTGGCGGGGGGAAGCTTCGGAAAGGGAGGGAAGGGAAAAGACTTGGAAAAGGAAAAAAGAGAAGTCTTGAAAGGGGGGAAACCTCTCGCTTGTCTTTCTTCAAACATATTTACCAAAAAAAAAAGGAAAGAGGTGGAGCTAAGGGTCAGTAAAGATAGACTGTCAATAAAGTTTGGGGAAGTAATGATTTGAGGGGAGAAAACACATAAAGTTAAGGGGAACATCGGGGCGTGCATAAAAGGGAGCAATCATAGGGGGGTTGTAAAAACAAAAAAAAGGCTTGTAAGGAAAAACCGGGGGGAGAAAAGGTGCTAGGTGGGGGGGGAGGTTCAAAAGAACCTGGGGGAATGTTGTGGAAAAAGGAAGGATACAACAAAATCTTGAAACTAGTTTCCATTAAGTGGAAGAAAATTGGGACCAAAAGGAAGGGTACACTGGGTAGGGAGATGGACTCTCTTCGGGGAGGGTATATGTCAAAAGCAATTGGGGTATATCAGAGGGAGTAAAAAGGAAATTTGGGGAAAATCTGAGGGGGTTACGAACTCGAAAAAACTTGAATTTCACTCGCTTGGGTACAGTGTAGTGGAGAGAAAAAACCATGCAAGGGGGGGAGCTGAGGGTTCAAAGAATGCCCGGGGAAATGGGGGTTGCCGAATAACGGCGTGTCAAATAAGTAACATGATAAAGGAAAGGGGAAGGACCACTAGAACAATGAGGAAAAGAGAAGGTTTTTTGGCCCGGTACCCAAAACCACGTGAAGAAAGGCCTAAAAGGAATATCATGGAAAAAAAAAGAAAAAGGGCAAGAATTCACTCTGGGAACAGTCATTAGGGGGTATAACAGCATGATTAAAAAAGGGGGAATAGGACTGAATTATCAAAAATGCTGGCGGGAAAAAAAAATCAAGGAAAATCATGGAAAGTCTTTGAGGAGGAGATAAAGAGGGGAAAGAGGGGGGAAAGGACCAAAGGGAAAAGAAACCCAGGGAAGGAAGAAGAAAAAGAACCGGTTTCACATGTATGTTTCTCAATACAAGAGAGGCATCCAAGGTTATCAAACGACCAAGGAAAGCTATGAAAGAAAAGTTAGGAGAAAAAGGGAGCCACAAAAAATGCATGAAACCTGTTTTGGTGACATCGGGAAAAATCGGGGGGGGAGAGACTTGTCAGGAAAGTAATAATATTCCATGGTTGTCCCAAGGGACAAATCTCAAGAAGCTGGGGGGGACACCCTTAGCGAAGGGAAGCCTAAAAAAAGAGGGGGGAGGGGATTATATCACCCCTCCTAATAAAAGGTAAAGGCACTTTAAGGGAAAAAAAATAGAAAGAGTTAAAAGGGAACAGAATTTCATAAAAAGCCAATCTAGAAAGATTTTGAAAAATATACTTAATTAAGGAGGAAAGTGTGGAAAAGGATTCATATCCCCACATGGAAACCCAGCAAAAAGGGTTAGAAGCTAAACTTGTGAAGTTGGACAAATTTAAAGGAAGGTGCGAAGGAGAACAGGACATGAAAGGGGGGAAAGCCTATTGAACTCCTCGCGAACAAATCAAGTTCAAAAGAAAGACTGAATGGATATGGGGGGAATCTAAAGGGGAGAAGATAAAAAAAAAAGTCCTGTTCGGAGTCTGAGAAACTAGTGAGGGAAGTATGAAAATGGGGGGAGGATGATAGGGGGGAAAAGATTTTGGAGCAGAGAGGATATTAGTGAATAGAGAAAAAACCTGAAAAAAAAGAGATCCACTTGGGAAAAGAGAATTCTCAAGATGCAGATAGTCAGCGGTATTGTTCTAAGAAAAAAACTATCTGAAGAAAACAACGTAGGGGGGGGGAGCTCTGCCTGCAGAATAAAAAAGAATCAAGAAAAAGACGCTGATTTGTTATCACCGTGCGAAGAAGTTAAAGTTGGGGGAAGGTCAGAAGGGGGGGCAAGAAGGGGGATCAACCCCAAAAAAATATCGTAAAAGGAAAGTAAAAGGGAAGAGTTCGAAAAAACATCGAACAGGGGGGAAAATGTTGGATCAAACCTTTAGAAAACACATTCACTCACCTGAAAGACTGGCAGTTTAAGGAAAAAGGGGGCCCATGGAAAACGAAGAGGACACCGAGGACGCAAGGCATGGATGAAAGTTGGAAAGCCAGATATAGATCTTCCGGAGCCACTCGGTGGGAAGGGTCAAAAAAGACTTCCTCAGAAGAAGGGGCTTGAAGGGGTGGGACTTTGGACATAGAAGAAGGAGACAAAAAACCAACTCATGGTTTTTCTATAAAGAAAAGAAGGAAAACGGGTTTCCAGAAATTCTCTAAAGGGAAAAGGGGTGTAGAATGGAAGTGAGAAGGGAAAGGGCCCTGAGGTTTGGGATCTCAGACTGTAAAAACAGTTCTGGAGAACCCGAGAACCTTAGAGGAAGGTGGTTCAAAAAAATGTTAAGTTCGGTGCGGCCTTCAACATCTAATTGAAGAAGAAAGTAAGGAAAAAAAGTACTTAAAATGCGGGGGAATCAAAACACTACAGGGGACTGGTTTGAAGGAGAAATTTTTGGGATGCGAAAATCTATAAGGAACTCTCTAAGGGGGGTCGTTTTGAGGAAGGGATACCTAACCGGGAGAGTTTACATACAAGGGGTTTAGTCACTAGGGGGGAACTGGGTTTGGATAAAGGCGGTCAGCCATCGGAGCGCCAGAATAGAGAAAGACTGCCAGGGAAAATTCCGGAGGGGGGGGAGTGATCTGAGCTTGGCAAAATTTGATTTTTGAAGAATAGAGGAAAAAGAATCCAGGAGGTCCAGACGACCAGAGGGGAAAAAGGGGGTCCTTTAAAAGGTTGTTCAAGTCGAGCCAGAGGGGGTCCAAAGTTAAGTGTTGGGTGTGTCTGAAAAAAGTTGGGGGGAAAGTCTTTATAAGGCAAAATCTTTCTAAGCAAAAAAATTTTCATATTGAGAAGAAGGAGAAGGAGAGACCTCCAAAACCCGCAGGGAATTCAGGAGGTGGGGAAGGAGCGTATATTACACGAGACAAGTCTTGAAGTGTGAAAAAATCATTTAAAAGTTGAGAAAAAGGGACAATCAGGCCATAGGGGGAAAAATTGAAAAATCAAGGAGTACTTTGTAGAGAAAAAGAATCTAAAGAGGGAGGGGGTCAATAAGAAAGGAGAAAAACATGGAAGGGAAGTTGACCAGAGTATGAAGAATTAATTGTTTTACCGAGGATATCAATGACGAAAGGGGGGAAAACAGAAGGGGGATAAGAAAAATGTCTAAAAAGGGATTTATAAAAGGAAGGAGTACCTTTTGGGGAAACTGAGATTATGGGGGGGAAAGGAAGACTATTATGGAACATAAAATGTGGAAGTGCCAAGTATTTTCAGGGGTTTAAAAAAACTTTGAGAAGGAAGAATCTTGACGGGATTCTCATTCAGAAGATCATCACATGCCAGATGAAGGGACAGGGAGGATAAAACACAATAAAGAAGAGGGGGGGGGAAAAACTCTCTAGGGATCTAAAGGGCCTCCTTGAAAAAATTGGACAAGGACACCCTGTATGGGGAGTGTTTTGGAGAGTTGTAGGGGGAGGGATGTCGAAAACTACCTGAAGGGGAAAAACAAAGTTTCAAGAAGTGTAAGAAGGATCCTCGAATGGAAAAAAACAACTGAGCTGATTATGGGAGAAGGCAAATTCAGTAAAAAAGTCTCAAGGAACTTCGAAAAAGGGCATGAATGTTCTCTCCGCCAGCTTTGGTCAAATATATGAAGGAGAACCAACAAAATAAAGGGAGAATAAGACAAAATAAAAAGAAAGCGGGCTTTGAAAAAGATGACTGCAAGAACGAAAAAAGGGATGAAAGTACTTGTCGAAGAATTTTCTTAGAGAATACCAACTGCCATTTCCGCAAGACCTTAAAAAATATGCTGGCTCAAATCAGAAAAGTCATAAGAAGAGGCAAGAGATTACAAAAAGAACAAGGTCGAGGGGGGGAACATTGTGGGTCTTGAGCACAATCCTAAAAAAAAAGGGAGGCGGAAAAAAGGGCTCCAGGAAGTACATATGGAGACTCAAAAGAAAAAAAAAGACAACCAGAGGGGAGGTGGCTTAGAATAGGGCACTGTCATGGAAATGGTTGAAGGAAAATTGGAGGAGAAAGTAAAATGTAAAAAAAGTCAACCATGAAATTCAAGGGCTGTGAAAAAATCGTCTTGGGATATAAGAAAATCTTGGGTGGAAAGTTAAAAGGACCCATGAAACATCCAAAAGGAATTACTCAAGAAAAAAATCTCCAAAGGGCTGAAAAGGGGGTGTAAAAAATGTTGGGACTGGGATGCATCTAGGAAAAAGTTGATCAGGGTGGTGTAGAAAAGTTCCTTGAAGGGTATTTCAAAAGCAGTCCCCTAGCCGAACGGGGGGGCTAAGAAATTTCGGAGGAGGAAAAAAAAATTGCATGATGGAGGGGAGGGGGGGGGGTGGTGAAAAAAAATAGAGTGGGGAAGAAAGGACATCAATCAAGGTCGGGACGCCAGAGTGTCGGGGGGGGGAAGGCATTGATTAAGGGGGAGGGAACCCTAAAAAAGGGGGGAGGGGTAATAAATCTCGGGGACCAACATATAATCATTGTCAGGGATGAGCCTCAGGACAAGAAGGGGGGGGAGTAAAGAGGAAGGGCTATTTGGGATTATGGACTGGACCCTATTGTGGAAGAGAGAATGGAAAAAAAAGCAATAGGGGGACAGAAAAATAAAAAAACTGGGAGAAGAAGCAGTGGAAGGGCAGGATAAAGGATAAAAAAGGCAAGGGGGGACGATCGGGAAGGAAGGTTCGTTGGCTCATAAAAAAAAACACAAACAACACGGGATGGGATATTCAGATGAGAAAATAGAGAGAGACGTTGGAAAGAAGGAGAGTGACACTGTTAGGGGGAAAATAATGCCCAAGTATTTAGTTAGCGTCAGAATGGGCACTATGGTGATATGAGAAGGGAAAACCAAGGAAAAAGAGAGGGAAAAAAGTTTGATCAAGAATCGAACCAACTCAATTTTTGCAGGATCTCGTGAATTTAGAGAAGGGCTATTCAAAAGGAACTTTGGAAATACAACATTTAAAGGTTGGGGGGAACCAACCCCCTTCGGGGAAAGGGAATGGTGAAGGGCTGCGGGGTTCTAACAGGCAGAAGTGGAAACCCATAAGGGGAAAAGTGGGGGCAATTGTCAGGAAAAGAGAATTGAGAACTTCAAGGAAACTGAGGACCTGAAGGAAAGGGGGAACTAAATGGATTACTGGGGGGAAAACCCCTGAAACTTGCTTGCCGAAAAAACTCCCGGGAGAAAACGATGTGTCAGGGTGCCCCAAGACTGCGCCTGGGGCTCCCAGGGACCCGGCAGCATGTAGTTCGAGGGACGTTTGAATAATTGGAAAAAAGGAGAATGAGGTGAAATCCCCAGGAAAAAAGTGCTTACACTTGCAAAAAAATGGGTTAGGGCTGAAAAAGGAGAAAAAGACTTAGAGAGGAAATGAAAGAAAAGAAAGGTGCAAAAGATCAGGGGAAAAAAAAAGGGGATTTGGGAGCACTCTAAGGGGGTGGGGGTGAAGGAGGGTGCTACAATTTTGGAGAATACAGAGGAAGGAGTCAATAAAACATGGGGGATAAACACGGGGTTAAATACAGAAGGGGGTAACCTTAGCAATGGTTACAGGGGCAATTGGGGGTCCATGGTGGGTCTTGAAAGCTCGAGGAATTGAAAGATCCAGAATAGGAAACTTTGAAGTTAGAGAGGGGATTCTTGAATATCCCGAAGAGGTTTGAAGGGGGGAGATAGCTGAAAAGAGGTCATGCAGAAATGGGGTTGGCCCTTAAAAGCCGGGAAAGCCCTGGTTTGCTGGATGCTAGAAAGGGGGAAAGAGAACTACCTGGGGGAAATTCGGAGAGGTGGGGTTTCAAGGAGGTCAATTGAAAAAAAAAGAGAGGGGAATTAAAGAGGAAAGATCCCAGTAGAATACTGGAAAAAAATTAAAGACACTTCAGACGAGTTTGGGGGGCAGCTGGAAAAGGAGAAACGAGAACTCCAAGGGGGTTATAATAAAAAAACTAAAGGGTTCTAAGAGAAAGTTCTTGAAGGTAGTGTATAAAATTGTAAGGGGAAAATTTTCAAGAAAAATCGGGAAAGCTACACTTGGGGGGGAAAAGGAGAGGGAGAACAAAGAAAAAGAGGCACAAGACGTGAGTTCTTGGGAAGGGTCTATAACGAAGAAAGGAAAGGTTCATAGGGCACATAGGACCATATCTCCAGGGGGAGAAATTGAAGAAGGGGGTGTGAGAGAAATCTCCAAATTGTTGGGAGGGAAAAGCAGAAGGACAAAGGAACCAAGATAGCAGAGGGGAAGATCACAAGAGGGGAGACCTAAAAAAAACAAGGATGAGGATGTGGGGGAGGGAATTAGGCTTGTGCCTGGGGAATTTGGGAGAAAAAAAAGGGGGATTATTGGGAGAACCTTTGGGGTAAAATTCAAAAATCTACCCCAAAAATTTCTTGAGACTGACGCGGAGACATCATGGAGGAGATATTGAGAAGAAGACATATCACTATACTCCTCTTGACACCAAAGAATTCTTGTGAGAAGCCACAAATCTCTTGGGGATTGAGGGAAGGGCCTGTGAGTTTAGAGCTTGGGTTGGAGGGAGAAACAACTTTGGTGGAACCTAAAGGCACGGGAAAAAAGGTCGGAAGAGGCACAGGACTGATAGATCAAAAAAGACCGGGGGGAAATGAGTTAAGTAGTTTTTCGAGAAGGAAGGCTCAAAACGGAGGCCTTGGCCTTCAGGATAAACAGGGAAAAGGGAAGGGGTCATTAGATCCAAAAGGAAGCTTTCTGGCAAAAAGATATGAAAGACCAAAAACAAAAGAAAGGTGGGAAAAGACTTAGGTCATCATGGAGGTGGTGAGTTCCAAAAAGGAAAAAGAGTATAAGAAATTCGAATGAAGAAGATTCGGAAATTCTAAGACACCCTCGAGAATTAGTAAGAAAAAAAAGGCCCGATAGGGGTGACATAAGGAGAAGGAAACCCCGGAAGGATTTGGGGACCAGGCCCATCCAAACCCTAGGAAAAGGGAGACAGGTCCTGAAAATTGGTTATGCCAAGTTCGAATCAACAGGAAAAGTCCTAAGTTGGCCTTGGACGGGTATCTGTCGGAGGGAATCGCCCGGAAGAAAAAAAATTTCACACCAGATTGCAAAACTCAGAAGGGGGCGGCGAGGCAATCAAGACTCCGGGATGGGGGAAGAGAGGGGGGGTTCGCAAAAGTGGGGGGGAAAGTACGAGACCGGAAAAAGGTTCAGGGGTTGTTGAAAAGGTTGTATGGGACAATCCAAAGAGGGGGGGGGCTGAAAGTCCCAGACGCTAAATGGGGGAAAAATGAAGTAGGGAAGGGAAAAACCCAATACAAAAGGGGTTTAAAAAGAGGAAAAAGGAGGGGGGGTGATTTATAAAGAATTGGGGTTAAGGGGATCAGTGAGAAGGGGGGGGGAAATGTCAAAGTCACCGAAAAAAGAAATGGTGCTGATAGGAAAAAAGATGCCAACGGAAAGGGACGAAAAAGTTTGGGGAGAAAGTGTTGCATTTGAAACTCAGGTCCAAATCAATAGGGAGCCAGGGTAGACTTAGGTTGGAAAGGCCAAGAATTAGGGGGAAAAGGAAGAAATGAAAGTCCTAATTGATATATATCAAATGGATGAGTGTCATTTTGCTGGGGATAGTGAAGGGAGAGGGTGAGAAAGTGTCAAGGACTATGGGTTTGGATTTTGGGGGGGGAATAAATTTAAAGTGGGTGCCACTCGAGAGCTCATAAAAAGGATAAATAAGGCCCACGGGGAAGGAACTAATTTGAGACGGATACCTTCTGATGGGATTTTGGAGAATTAGCTGTATCTCATCAGAAATTAGGAAAAAAAAAAGGAAAATAAAAAACACTACCGAAAGAGATCAAAAAAAATCATGACACCGAAGGTCTGGTTGGAAAAGTTGAGAGGATTTGGGGGGGGAGTCTGGAGGGTTTAGAGGAACAGAAGGGAAAAGTCTAAAGGTCCAAAAAAAGAATAGAGGGAAGGCATCAAGGGGGTCTTTAGAAAAATCCTATCTAAATTCAGGAAAGGGGTGGGGGGGGACTGGAAAAAGGGAAAGAAGTCATTATGGTATCGAGGAAATATAAATTCAAGAACAAGCATTTTAGGAGGGTTGGGCGACACGACACATAGGGACCGAAATACTAAGGTTTAAAATTTGGGTGTAACTACTTGGGGGACCGAAGGGGAAGAAAGAACCACTGGGAAATCAGAAAGATCCTGGGGGTCCTATCCGCTAAAAAAGGGTGAGGCTGGTGAGTTTATGGTGAATAAAAATAAAATGGGTTAACCATTAAAGGAATGGGGAGGACCTTAAAAAAAATTCCAAGGGGGAATTTTTCAAAAAGCATCGGTTAAATGTAAAGAAAGGGGGGAAAAATGTCCCTGGGAGGGGTGTTAGGATATCAAAAGGAAATGGGATGAGGATTGGGCTTAAGAAAACTGAAAAAAAATGCAGGGGCCTTGCAAGTTGATGGATCAACAAAGTACTGTAAAGGGAAAAGACTAAATTAAAGGGCTTGACCTCGAAGCAAATTTCCGAAAGAGAAACGTAGGGAAAATGGGAGACAATGCATGTGGGGGGGGGAAGTTGCATCAAGGGCACGTTGGAGGAGAACATAGCTAGAAAGGAACGCAAAAACTAGGGGGCGTGGGAAGTGGGGATCCAGAAAATGCTCAAGGGAAAGGGGTGCGGAGGGAAAGGGTGGAAGGATCCCATGGATGGTAAGGGGACATTACGAACCGCACCATATAGAAAGTTTAAAAGGGAGAGGGAAGGAAGCAATGACATCGTGAGGGGTCGGTAAGGTCTTGAGACAAAAGCTGGAAAGATTATATGGATCTGAAGAAAGTTTGCAAGAGGTGCAGGGTGGCCCTTCACGAAGAAATTTGAAAGGGTCTTTTGGTGGGAGTTCTCTTCAGGAAACTTTGGGGAGGTTTTTTGGGGTCTTAAAAAGGAAGGGGGACAAGAATAGAGGGAGGGGATCCCCAGCTGTTAATTAGGAGGATGCATAGGAAGTGAGCTGAAAAAAGTGGGAGAAAACGAGGGGGGGAAAAGACAGGGGAGATGTGATAAGGATCGGGAGGTAACACTGTAGGATTTTCTAGTTCTAGGATAAAAAAGCTAGCTTGTGGAGAGGTCAATTTCCCACATTGGGGAGAGTAGGGAAAGGGAGAAGGAAAAGAGAATGCACAGAAATGGGGTGTTCGGAGGCTTCATGAAAAAAGAAGTCCTAAATAGTTTGGATCTGACAAAACGGAGGAGAAAAGCCATCGCAAAGGGAACTTTTCAATCATAAAAAAAGTTTAACTAATAAACCCCTAGAACATAGGGGAAAAGCAGCAAGGGAAACAAAAAAAAGGAGGGGGTATCTGAGGGGGAGGAAAGGGATGAATGGGTATTCTAGGCATAACTGGTGGGGGAATAAAGGGGAAGATTTTGCAAAAAAAAAGGGGGAATGCCGAAAAGACCGGGAGACTGGAGGGATATATGGTATAATGACTATCGGACAACTGGGATTATATAAGAGAGGACAATAAATAGCATTTATATTCTTGGAAAAGGCCAAGGGAGAGGGCATCTATCCGTCCAAGAATGGGGGGGGGAAAATTGTAAAAAACAAGCGGAATAAAGAGGGGAGTCTCTAACCTTCCAATGGGAGGTTGGGAGAAGGAACCAATGGGGTGAGTTAGAAAAATAGAAAAGGATCCCAAAGGGAGAGGGCTAGGCATTTTCTCATCAAGAAAGGGGAAAAAGTTAAAAAATGCCTTAAAAAGAAAATGGGGGGGGATGATCAAGGGAAGGGAGAGGAAGTCTGACGGGGAAAGAAGCAAAGAAAATCCTAAGACGGGAATTAAAAAACAAGGAAAAAGACAAAAGCATGGAAAGGAATACTATTCAACCGGGACGGCCTTCGAAG
>Ga0179593_1303295_pt1 | contig 21478 bp, 27 predicted proteins | sample CZODoug2_1_08_16_FD_185931 | JGI IMG/M metagenome (GOLD analysis project Ga0179593, IMG submission 185931) | Vadose zone soil fungal communities from Angelo Coast Range Reserve, California, USA - CZODoug2_1_08_16fungal (PacBio error correction) | ecosystem: Environmental > Terrestrial > Soil >...
AACTAAGGGCCGCGCGAATCTCAAATGACTGGGGGTTCAACCCACCTAAGGTTTATGGCATAACGAGTTAGAGGAGGGGGGGCGGTCGGTAAATGCTGTACTATAGATGAATGAAGGGTCCGCCGGCAACGTTGAAAAAGGACTCTGAAAAAAATTTAGAATTATAAACAAAGTGAAAAAAATCCGGACAGGGGGAAACTGGGGAAAGTGCAAAATCACTCCCTGGAGTGGAAAACAACGCAGGGTGTCAACCCTCTTATCAGGGTTCGAAAAGACACAAAATGTGAATCACCAAAAGGGGAAGGAACTGTGGACTCAATCTCTGCTGGGGTTTTTGTTAGGGGGGGGGCGCGGACTGCCCCTTTTTCGCGGCAGATGACTGGGGAGAAGATACGTAGAGGGGGGGACAGCCGAACTCGGGAAGCATCTGAAAGACAGAGATTTTTTTAGAAGTTCTCACTGGACGGGCCCCATGGAGCCCAAATTGGGAAAAGGGAAACAGCAACGGGAAAGAAAAAAAGTGCACATAGCGGCTCATCCCTCAAACGCAAAAAGAAGCCACAAATGTATCTAGGCAAAGGCCCGACGTTTGAAGGACGGTACAATTCCGGTAGAGACTAGGGAACCAAGCACGCGAACTTGGCGACAGTTTGAACGGAGCCAAAGAGCAAATCTACATCCCTAAAGGGGGGAAGAAGAAAGGGCGAATCAATCCCGGACCCGGGAGTAAACTTCACGGAGAGAAAAAACTGAGTATTATAAAAGGACCTCTTGTAATAAGTGATGGAAAGTCGGTGCTAAGGAAATGCAACAACATGGCGCCGGGTCGGAAAGCGATTGCCACAGTACTGGAGAGATAAGGCCAGATGGTATCACCAAAACGAGAGAAGACCCGTATCGACCTAATGAACGTTGGGGAACTGAAAGGATCAGCCACACTTATCTTAAGCTCTTGTGTGACCCAACTCTGGTGTTTTTTTTTTGGTGGGGGAAATGAGAACAATAGGGATCGCTCTCGAACAGGCATTTAGGGCTCCCAGCCATGGGGGAATATTTACGAGAGATCTGAGAAACGCGGAAAGAAGGGGGAAAAAAAAAGCGGACATACAATAGACAAAGAGTGGAGGGGGGGAAAAAAAAAAAACAGGAAAAAAGACGGTTGGGGACTACACCTCCCCTAATTAAGCTGTAAAAAAACAGGGAGATACCCATGTGGCAAAGTTCGTTACCTACTGAGGGAGGAGGGACGGACGATGGCAAATTGTTCAGATTGTTCAAAGGGAGGGGCTGAAGGCCAAATTCCACCAAGGGGATTTCCAACATACCTGGCTAGTATAAGTAAGACCGGAGATGTGGTGAAATCTGCTCAGAAAGAAGAGGAATATTGGTGGGTAGGCATAAGATGAAGCCCGATTAAGAAGTTTAACAGGGGGGAAATCAACCAGTTGGGGCCTGGGAAGGAAGAAGGGATCGGGGGGGACAGAAGGCCTTTTCCAAGCACCTCAAGCAGGGGGGGGGGTGAAAATGGGGAGGGGAGGGAAAAAAAAAAATAAGAAGGGGGACGGGGGGGGTTTCGGTCCGGCGGTTTTCCGGAAGTAAACGAAGGTCACAAAGGCAGCCGGACGGCACTCCCATACACGGGGGGTGTTTGAAAAAATGAAAAGGGTGAAAAGCGTGGGGGGTAAAAAATAGAGCAGTAAGCAAAGAAGTTACTCTGGAAGGGGGGGCAAGGGGTGTACAACACAAAAGGGCGGAAGGGGGGGACTGGCCTTCGAGACGGCCCAAAATCAGCTAGGCAGCACATGCTAGAAAAGGCCAACGAAATCCACCACCGGAAATCCTGTCCGTCGAAGCTCATTGCCGGAACACCAATAGGGTTTTAACTGGGGGGTCCGAAGATCAGGGGGTATGTCAAAAAATTCAAAAAGGACGAAAAAGCCAATCACTGGAGAAAAGACCCGGCAAACGTAGGGTATTCGTGATTAAGGATGGGAAGAGGTGTTTTTTGGAATCTCAGGGAAACCAAATTGAGGAAGGCTTTTGAAAGACAAAAAAGAAGACTTCAGGTCCCAAGGGGATGAAAAAAAGGTAAAGGGATAAAGCTCACGGTAAAGGGTTTCTTCCATCCTCTTGGGTGAGGGAGTGGGTGGGGGGGAAGGACAAAGGTCCCAGAAAAAGCCGGGAGATCTTTCAAAACCTGTTCCCCGCGAACATATAATAAGATAGAAAAAAAAACCATGAGGAGATATATCTCTGAGAGAAGTTAGAAAGTGAGAAAAAGAAGAGAATCTTCAGGGGAATCTTTCCGTACAAAAAGCAGCCAACTCCTCAGGACAACCACAAAAAAAGACCGGAGGGGGGGGGAAAGATCAATAAACAGAAGGTGAGGGAGGGGATTGTAGGTCAAAGACGAGCATCTTGAAATATCAACCAAAAGCAAGGCGGAAAGGAAAGGAAGGAAGAAACACTCAGGGCAAAGTGATCACTAAAAAAACGGGCGAACGAGCGAGAAAATTGACCAGGGACTGCCTACAAGAGGAGGAAACAGGGAGTGAAATAGTCTAGAAGAAACCGAAAAAGAAGGGGGGGTGGATGTGTCGGCGTTCTGATTGGGTATAAATTAATGAACGTGGTGACAATTCAACTAATTTGATAGAAAAATAAAACCCCCGTTTGGTTGAAAACCTCATCAAAGGGCACTTAAGGGGGCCGCAAAGAGTACCCCCCAAAAAACCAAAGCCTTTAACATCTTTTAAACCAGGGTATAAAACGGGCCGAGCAAAGGGAGAAGTAGAAGAAAAAAAGACGTACATAACAAAAAGTAGCCAGAAGAAAAGAGGAAAAGGAGAAAAAAAAAAGGGAATTGGAGCCACCGAAAATCCGGGTCAAGCACAGCAAAAAAACGGGCGCTGGGTTAATAATTCGTGTGAGGCGGGGAAAAAAAAGAAAAGGACTGATCGGTCCCCGAAAAAAGAAGGAAAGAGAAAAGTTAGTACGAGAGCAGCAGTGACGACCCCATAAATGGATTCGGAGGAGTACTGAAAAAAAAAAGACGGGAGGCCGGGAAAGAAAAGAAAGATCACGGAACAATGACATCATCTTCCAAAAGGACAAGCAGAAAGGGAACTAAAGACAAACCTAAAGTCGAAGGCCAGTTTTTTGGAGAAAAGAGTGGAGTAACCACAAATGACCAAGACAAACGGTGAGGGGGGCAAAAAACACAAAAAACAATATATCCGGCAAAAGCGTATCGAAAAAAAGAAAAGGGAAATACTTCCCAAAAATGAAGGCGGAGAAAGGAAGAAAAGACTACAATATTGTATGGGCAATCGAAAGCTCGGAAAAAGCATTTGCAGGAGAAAGATGGGGGAGAAACAAGATGGGTCTCTGGATACATAGTTGAGTGGGGGGGGGGGAGAGAGACGTGTGCAGAATGGGTCAGTAAGAATCCATCGTCTGCCGCCGAAAAATGGTTTACCTTTCCCTATCAACTGACAGAGAAGGAAAACAGGGTACAGCGGCTTCATTTTATAGAAAAACGTAAGGGGGAAAGAAGGGGGGGTGGCAGATGGACCAGTGGAAGTGACCGCAATTTAGGATTACCACCAAACGGTTTTCGGATGGAATTGGAAAGCCCCGAAGAATTGGGAGGGGGACAGACTTAACTGCCTTGTATTGCAGCCAAAAAAGAAGGTGACATTCAAAGAAAAAAGTGACCCTCGAACTGGGGTTGACGAAGGAAGACTGCGCAAGAGAAAAAGGCAACGACTGATATAATTGCGAAAAAGACAAAAGAGTTCCGTGACTTGGAACGTTCCAGGTGTCTCAACAAATGGGGAAAAGGAGGGAAAAGGAGAAAAAGAGCGCAGAAAAAGCAAATCCGCTGGAATGACGGGAAGCCAGAGAAAAAGGATCGGTCAGACCAAAAGAGAGGGGGGGGGATGAATCGTGAACTCAAATAGAGAAGGACCATAAAATAGAGGGGGGACCCAGTGGGCCGTGGATGCGTTCTATTTGGGGGGATGAACGGGTTTTTAAGTTTTGAACCGACCAAAAGGCCAGAGCGAGGGGCCAGTGTTGGGACAAATCAAAGGGGGTCACAAGCGAGTTCGGGTCGCGCAACCATTAAAAACTGGCCGTGCAATCAAGGTTGGGGAAGAAGATTCCAAGGGGGAAGAGAAATAGGAGGGGGCGCGAGCCGGAAATTCAGTACAAGTAAAGAAGAGAAAACTAGAAAGAAAAAAAGAGAGATACAGAGGGGGGGTGAAAACGGAAGGAATGGAAAGGACTATACCGCTCCTGAGTACAGAGGAGGATCATAAGGACTTGATCTATCGTCAATTAAGAAAGAGAAGTCAGGTGAGGGGGAGATAAGGACCACTTGCGTTGGAAAGAGATCGAAGAGAAAAGATATCTACTAAATTTAGACGGATAAAACAAAGCTTGGTTGGCTCATTAGAAAAGAGGCCATCTAAAAGGGGAAAAAACTCAAAACAACAAACAACGAGGGGGATGATTGGGAAAAAAAGAGAGAAAAGAGGGAAAGGGGGACACCCAAAATCTTTTATATAGAGGAAAAGGAATGGGGAAGATGGTGAAGACTTCAGGGAAGGCGGGGAAAGATCGAAAACTTACCGCAAATTGACTAGAGGAAACCTAGGAAAAACTAAAAACTAGACACAAGAAAAGGCGAGGCGGCCTCCGGCAGTCCCGGTGGGACTCCCTCCTGTAGGGCCAGGGCGTACGCGATCATGTCCTCATGAGCATGACTGTGTGAAAAACCCTACGGTTTATCTCAGCGTTTCTACTGGATAAGGCCTTGGGGAAAGGGAATAAAAGAAAGTCGGAGACACCCTGAAGAGAGGTGAGCCCTTATTCAAACTAACCAATAGATTAGGAAAACAAAAAAAAGTGATGTTCACTTAAAAAAAAGTGGTACTGGGGACACGGGAGGGACCCGAAACAAGGCAAAAGTCGCGCGAACACCTTTTGAGTTTTACACAAGAGGGGAAAAGCAGGGAGACAGTGGCGGAAAGTTACCAACTGGTAATAAACCACTAAATGGGAAAGAAAAAAAGTCCTCACAGGAAAAGGTTACCGCCGTCTGTGGGTTCTAGTCCATTCTCAAAGGTTTCCAAAACAAAGAAAGCAGGAGGAGGGCGACCCCTTAAAGAGTGAGAGAACCAGCAGACGGAACTTCGAAAAACAAGAAAAGTGAAATCGCATCAGATGGGGAGAAGGGGCCTTCGATCTTTAACAAGAAAGGGATACAAAATGGGGAGAGAACGTGAAAAAAGGGAACAAACGGGGAAAACAGATGCCCATCCAGAAGGGAGATAAGGAGGGACGGGGAACAGGATATCATATGAAAAAACAAAGGAGCAGAAAAGGCAGAAAACAAAACAACGTGAAGGAATAAAAAGGGTAGGTGTTGGGTGCCTCTACTCCTCCTGTCAACAATTCGTGGTTAGCAAATTTCGCTCCTCAAATGGTCAGGGGGGAAATACTAAGACAACACAACAAACGTGTGGGACACAAAGAGATAAAATCAAAATCTGCGGGCCAACTTCCATTGACAAGAGGGCACGGGTTCTTCACGAACAATGAATTAGAGAAACTAAAAATAATTGGAGCTCGGAAAAGGGGGGAGAGGGGGGGAACATGCAACATGTCAGCGGTCTCACGCGATGTCCAAGGGAGGTTAAAACACTTTTAAAAGCGGGGGAAGAAACAAAACCTCTATAGATGAAAACAAGAAGCGAGAAAAAACCCTCTATTCACCTATCTTCCAAATATTTTCCTAAGCGAAAAAAGAGAGACAGGCATGGGGGGGGTGTGCGAAAGAGGAAAAAAGGGGGGGAGGGGGCCATAACAATAACGGGCCTAAAAAACTCTGGGAAGGGGGGGAAGGAAAGTTATTCTGAACACGTGGAGATCTTAAGATCAGTCTCTACCAGGATGGGAAGAGCCGGGAAATCACCAGGGAAAAGGAGGGGCGTGAAACGAAAGCTGTCGGCAAGCCGACCTCATGGAAACCATCACAAGGGGGTGAAACCCCGGAGGAAAGAAAAGAGGGGAGAAAAACCGACAACTTTCAGGCCCCCCCCCCACAAAACAAAACCAGAATTGGCGATGGAAAAAGGTGTTTCGGGCAAGAAGAGGGCTGAAAGCCTCCCCCACGAGGGTCCGGCTCAAACTTGACTTGGTACACACGCTCCGCCTTAGCTTTTGGTGTGGGGAACAGGAAAGGGGATGCTACGCTCGAAATCGATCAAGTGTGGTTTCCCGGAGTGGGTGTAATCCTTTCGAAACCCACAAGAAGTAGAAATTGGGTAAGCCAACAGAACAAGGGAAAAGCAAGGGGGGGGGACACCGGACGGAAATATCATTCGCGGGAACTGTGGCTTTCGCAAAAGCCTAAGTTTGGGAGGGATTGGGTTGTCGAAACTCATAGTTAAAAAAAACTTTAACTTCGGGGTTTGGGTTGAGAAAAAGGAGGACTTCGCTGATCGGCACGCTACAGTCCCGATGGTCAAAAGGAAGTGGTGGGGGGGGGTATCTGGAGAGGGGATCAGGGAGGGGATCGGGAGGCAGGTTCACGACACTGATTGTAAAAGTGGGTGAAAAAAAACAAGAAAAGAATGTTGGGAGGGACAAGTTCACACGGATAGGGGAAAAATCTATAAATCTACGAACAGAAGAAATAACAAAAAAGAACGGGTTCTAGGGTCCTTTCTTCGTCACAAAACTAAGTTTAATATCGGTAGGAAAAGGGGCTGACAAAACGAGAACCACGAGAGGTACAGAGAAAATAAAGCCGTTCTTTCAGGAACGGGAAAGGGGGGGGGGGGGGGGAGGAGGAAGTCATCACAGGGACTCGTCTGTGACGAACAGAAGCGCCGGGAAACTTTTTTGGAATGAAAAAAAGGTCTCCAAGGGGAAGGGTAAAAAAACCAATTCTTCGGTGGGTGGGGGAAAAAAGAAAAGGGGACCAAAAGAAGAACTTAGATCTGCAAGACTCCCCGGCAAAAAATTCGGGAGTCGATCAAACAAACCAATCTTGAGGGGAGAAAGAAGAAAGAGAGTATGAAGCGAGACTTTAATTTGAAAGGAAGGGGGGGGGAAACGGAGTAGGAAAAAACAACGGGCCAGACGAAAGAAAAAACCCCTCAGACTGGAGAGTCATCAAGCAGGCCGTGAGCAGCATTTAGTCAAAGACAGAGAAAGGTCTGGAACAAAATTTCCCATCCAGGAAAAAGAAAAGAAATCACGGGAGTGAATCAGTGTCGCAAAAAAAAAAGACGCCTACATCACGGGAACCAGGGGAGGGGCAAGCAAAATAAATAAACATGAGGGGAGAGAAAGGGGATTACGTCACTATCAAACGACTTTCGTGTTGTAGGCGGGAACCAAGAGTGATTGATCGCGAAGTTGAGAATTTGTTCAAAACTGATTCAAGGGATTAAGGCAAAAAGTCCAAAAGGAAGGGGGGTGGTAACATCGAAATGCACCAGGGACAAGAGAAAGAGGTGCCCCTTTGTAACGGGGCCAAGACTAGTACCACCCAACGAGGGGAACAGAGGGACACTAGAATCCGGACGAGAAATTCGAAAGAAAGAAGAACCGAAAAACACCCCAGACCCATCGAGTTACTCCACTTCAAACTAGCCGGGCACAAAAAGGAAAATGGGTTAAGCCCGAGCCCGATAGACCAGAAAAAATCAAAACGGGCTGTATCCAGCACCAAAGTTGGTTCGAGAGGGGCATACTTCAAAGGGGAAAGAGTGGGAGAGAAAATTCACCCCTCAACTGAGAGGGGGGGCCCTACGAGGGAGGGTCCCGCCGAGCGAAAATGGGAAAGAGAACCAGCGCTTGTCGGGATAACTTATCTTAAAGACAGGGGGACGTGCCTCAACGAGAGCCCAAAGAACAATGGACCATCAAAAAGAACGACGCACGTCACCACGGCTAAAGGGGCTAAGAACATAGAGGGGGAGAAAGGGGGTCAAAGAATGCGAAAGGAACTTTAGGGGGAAAAACGAAAAAGGGGGACTGGATGCACGAGGCGCGAGGACTCGGTAAGAGAGACCGGTAATATCTTCCCGTGCCGGTGGAGAAATAACTGCGTAAAACGCTGATCTATCCCGTATTGGAAGGGAAAAGAGTAAAACGCGAGAAAATACAAATCAGCTCCTGGGGAAAAAAGAGAAGAGTCGATGGCGACCGTTACTCAAAGGGCTAGAGTCAGGAATCCGGTGGGGGCATAGATTTGACAGTCCATGGGGGGGGAAAGAGGGGGGGAGGGTTCAAGGCGATTTAAATTTCCTAGTAAAAAACAGTGAAGAGGGAAGAAAAGGACAAAAACGGAGGCGATCGGTTAAAATAGTCCTTAAACTTCGTGGCGTGGGGTGAAAGCCCCTTCGGGTAATTGCCTCCGATAAAGGACCTGAGAAAAAAAAGGGCAAGGAGGAGAATAAGGGACGTCGCGAACTTTTATAAAAAGCGGCGAAAAGGAAGGAAAACAAAAAAAGTAGGAAATGTAAAGAGCTTGACTTTGGGGCTAGCTAGGAAGAACGAGATTTCGGACTAATGCTAGGGGGGGGGGAGATTAAAAAACATCACAAAGTTTAACAGGAACAAGTTGGGGGGGGGGGAAAGGTTGTCAAATGGGTTTACTCGGAACCACAAACAATCTAAAAAGAGGACATAGACGCCAGCAAAAAAATAAGACGGCTGGGGGTAGGTAAAAGAGCGGGGTAAAAGATAAAAGGGACTGAAAAGAACGCAAGAACTCTGAGAAGAAAAAAAAAAACCCGTCAGAGGGAAGTGGAGGGAAAAGGTCAAAAAGTCAGTGGGGAAATTACTTTTTGGTTTTATTTCAAGCAACCGGGACAGAAGAAGGGGAAAGGAGTTGTCCCAAAGAAGTTTTTCTTAGGGGACAGGATTGAGTTTTGGGGGTAAAACGCACCGAAAACACTTGCCTTTCATAAACGGGGGGGGGGGAAGAAGAACAGGTGGGGTACTAGAAGCTTCACGGAGGACCAGCGGACCGGAGTGAAGCAGGGGACCATTAAGAATCAAGAAAAACGAGGCAGAACGCGAGCTTTCCAAGGTTGTTGGACAAAGGGAAAAGAAAACCCGGACTCGAAGGAGAATAAGGAAAACGAGACTGGCAGGAGGGGAAGGGGTAGATATTTAGGGACTTTTTGAGTTTTTTCCAGGTAGGGAGTAACGTCACAAGCGGAACGTGGGGGAAAAAATCTCTCCCCGCGAAAGAATGAGAAAAGAGGACTTCATTTGACTGGCTCAACTCTATAAATCTGAATAGCGGAAGACTCACACACACAACTTATTGGGGAGGAATATATCATATGTCCAAAAAAGGGTCGAATGGAATGCAAAAATCGGGGTTAATATCCCGTCTTAAAGAAGTCGAGGGAACGGCAAAACACTTGAAGTTCCGCCTCTTTCAAAAAAATGAGATATAGAAAAAGCAAGAGACAGGGAAAGGTAAGCGAAGAAACGCTAGGAAACCAAAGAAAGCCCATCTAGGGAAGGAATAGCGGAACTGGGAGCTGCCACGGGACAGGAGAAAACCTCAAGAGTGGACTCCGGTCAACTCCTCGAAAAGAAAGGGACGAATGCCTTCCGTTGGGGGCAAAAACAATCGGTAAGCCTCGCTGTTTGTCTTGTCCGTGGGACTAGGGTCTTCGATCTATCATTATCAAGCCTCTAAAAGTGAAAAAGGAAAAAGGACATAAAGGGGACAAATTTATATAGACCAAAAAAGATGCACATTAATTGGGGGGGGCTTTCAAAGGACGGAGAAAACCTCATAAGACGCAGGGAAAAAAAAACCTGGGGGGAATTGGACCAAAAGCTTGAACCCTAGAGCGTGGCAAAAAGGAAACTGGAAAGGAGAAGCCCAACCCTAATGTTACGAACGGGAATCCGAAGGACCGATCTCTTGTTGAGGCGCGAAAAAAAACGTTCACGCGAAAGAGAAAGGGCTGGAGAAGAAAGTATGCAAGCCGAACGCAAGCAGCTCCGGATCAGCTCGCTCGCTCCCGAGTTTTTTTTGACTAGTTGGGGGGGGGGGAGAGGGATCTCAAAGTGGAAAAAAAATTGAAAGAAAGGGAAAAGGACACAAGAGGGAAGTCGCAAACCCATCGTTACTAACGACTCAAGAAGAGATCGCCAAAGTATCTAGGTCGAGGTGGAAAGGAAACTACTATGTTTAAAACCTGGTGTTGGAAGCAGCTAGCAGGCACTCACCCCCCCTCTAGGGGTCCTGGGAAGCCGCCAAATCAAGTCGGCTTGGACAAGCAGCGGACAGGGTTTTGGGACTTATAAACTGCTGGAGAAAGCGGATGCAATTACCCGAAAGGACCGCACAATCCGGAACAGTGGGGTAAAAAAGAAAAGAAGACAGTTTATGGTAAGAAGGACGGCATTTTTCATAGGTAACATCCAACAATTCAGGGGGTCAAAAGAAAGAGATTCGGGTGACACTTCCGGGACTTTAAAGAGGAGGAAAACAGGGCTGTCACCAAAAACCTGAAAGAGAAGGAAAGACAACCAGAGAAATGCTTTACCTGAAGAGATCTCCCACTTTTTCAAGGAAGGGGAATGGGTGGGGTGCGGCGGAAGAGTTTGGGCCAATACTTCGAGGAGTCCCAAAAGATGCGGGTTCTCCGTCTCATTGATATTTAGGGAAGGGACTCACAACTCGCAGAAAAAAAAAGAAAGCCAGATCGACATCCAAGACCATTCGGGGAGGAAACACGAAGCGGGTGATCGCAAGGAGTCCCACGCTGAGGGCGGAAAGGGGAAGATATGTAAAAATAGAGTACCGGCACAGACTGGAAAGGGCTCCCTTCGATGGCATTGTTGTAGGGTGGGAACTACATTTCTTAAAAAAAAGGAAACTCAAATGCTGGTCGAAATAATACTAAGAAAAGGACACATTGGGTATTAAAACTTGCACACTTCCGAACGGAAGACCGAAATAATAACGCGGTGGGTGGGAGGGAGGTGAATCGGAAACTTGAAAATATTCAGTAATTGGAGGAACACCGCCCCGGGCACAAGAAGGGGCGGCCCGGGGGACTTGGGGGGGCCAAGGGGAAATATAGGGATTAGGATCTGTTCTTCCCTTTGGTTGGTCACGAAAGGGGAAGACAGGTGGGGGGGTTGCGGGTTTGGGGGCCTAAAAGAGGGGAGGGGGGGGGGGTTCGGTTACTGCAGGTGGTTACGTCAGTAATATTCGACGCGATTCACCATAAGGTTGGGGTGAAAAAGCAAGTTGTGGGGGGAACGGGGAGGCGGGAAAGCACGGAGAGGGAGGAAATTTTCGAGGGTCAAACGGGGGAGGGAAATGTTGGGGGAATATCAAGGGAGGAAGAAAAACGGTAATCGTAAAAAAATAGGGGAGAAAAAAGAAAAAGATCCGGAACTCCGACATCATCAAAGAAACCACAGAAAAAAAGACACGAAATCAGGGGTGGAACAAAAATTGTGGAAAACAAAACTCGTCAAAATCAAATTGGCCGGATACGTAGTGCACCGCACATGAAAAGATAGATCGAGAAAGACCGCAGATAAATGAACTGTAAGGGCAGAAATTACAAGGCGGGCAACCGCCAGGGTGTGTGAAGCTTCAATTCAGCACAAAGGGGCTGGAAAGGGACCAAGAAAACTCTCACGGGCCCCGGTGGGGGGAATGAGGCAAGAAACACACGGTCGAAGAGGGGTACGTTTGAGGTCAAGGGCCAGTTAACGCCGGGTTTGGGAAGAAAATAGAAGGGGGACTGCCAGGGGGGGGGGGGCTGAAAAACTGAACTACAGGACGCACCATAAGAAAGAATATCCAGATCAACACAAAAAACAAGAAGGACAAAGGAAGGAAGATATAGATACAAAACAGAAGAAAGAAGGGGGGGGATAAATGTGGAGGAAAAACTTGCTGTAAACTTAGTTCTGTAACACACAGGGAGAACAGAAGCACAAGGGGAAAAAACCTCCCATACTCTCCACGGGTAGAGAACAAAATCAAAGGCACGGAAAGAGGGATTGTCGTTCGCACAGAAAACCAGGAAGGGGGGAGATAACCAAAGAGTTCTCCCAAGTCAAACGTAAATCACTACAAAGTGAGCTGGGGCATCAAGCAGCACTTACCTTTCACGTTCGCCAGAAAAACGGACGGAAACTAGGGGGGGGGGACGAGTAATTAAGATCTACTTACCCAACGGGGGGCGGTTGTGATGTCCGAGGGTCAGAGGGGAAGTGAGAGGGGAAAAAAATGCCAAACGTTGTGCACCTGACTCTAACAAATGGAAAGACAGTGGGGAAACTCTAAAAAGGTGATGCAGAGCACTTATTCTTGTGAGAACTCTACCGTAAAAAAAAGATGAACAGAGGTAAAAGTAGCAGTGAACATCTCGCGAAAATTCTGCGCCGCAAAGGAACCTAACAAAAAAGAAGTCTTAGTTTTGGGCCGCAAATTGCAAAAAAAAAGAGCGCCAGGCGAGGGGCGAAAAACTATCAGAAGAAAAGACCCCGCCATGTATAAGGCAGTGTGAAGAATACCTTGCCTGGGAACAGATAAAAAGTTTGCAAAAAAGAAGGGGAAAACACCAAAATTCTCAGGAGTTAGGGAAAACACAAGACTACAAGGAGGAAGTATGCAGGAGAGACTGAGAAAAGAAAAAAGAAGGAGGCTGACACAACTAGAATCACATAACAAGTCCAATCGCAGGCGTCAGGGCAAGCCTGGCAAAGACGGGCGAAAAAAAAATATTAACGCCGGGGAAGGAGCCTGCCAGAAACTCTAGGTGGTAAAAAGAAAAGAAGGCTGAGGAAGGAAAATTCGGGGCTCGTACGCGGGGTAGCGAGAGAACCAATATGACCCATGGACAGGCGAAAGAATAACAAGGCAAACGTGCGAGAAAGAGCCAGGGGGGTATGGCAACATAGTAGCGCAGAAAAAAAAAGAACTCTCTTCACGAAAAAAAATAAGGGGAGATCTGCCAAGGAACGAGGGGGAGAGGGGGGAGATCTGTAGGTTGGGACATCGATTCTGGGGGGAAGATTTCCAGTTCAAGACTGGGGGGGGATCGGTATGAAAAGTATTTCAGGGGGGACCTAGACAACTCAAAAAGGGGGAAGAAGCCCCGGAGGGAGGGTCAGTTGTTAAGTGCGTAGTGAAGGGGAAGGGGGGGGGGTTCGCGTCCAAGAAAAAAGGCCAACGACCCGAGGTGATGGAATCTCAAATAGAAACCAAAGGGGGGAGTTAGATTGGGAGGGGTGCGGGAAGGAAACATGTAGAAAGGTAGGCCAGGCCCAGAGTAGATAACCAACAGAGTAACTCCTCGATAAAGGTGACAGGGATATTCTGCGCGAGTCGGCGAACTTCTATCGGGGAAAGGAAAATTTAAGCTGGAAAGGAAAAGTCAACTGGCCCAAGTTTGTGGTGTGAAATAAATGGGACGACGGAAAAAAGGCTAAAAGAGAAGATGAGGCCTCTCTGAAACTTATGGGAAGAGACTTCTCTGTTCTGCAAGTCAGGGGAGAGGAAAAACGCGAAACACTGAAAACATATCGATGGACAGGGACGGTAGGAAACAGTGAAGGTAAAGGGGATTGAGTTTTAAGTTCAACAAACAAGCCCAAAGGGTCCCTAAGGGGGGGGGGAACACAAAGGGAAAAAAAGAAAACCAGGGGGGGTGAGGAAGCGTCCGCAAAAAAGGAAACACGGGGAAGAATAAACGGTTTGTAAAAGATCCAGGGTTGTCATAGTGCCGTGAGGCGAAGCGGTAAGAGACCGAATCGTAGAGGGACGGCAAAGGTAAGATAAAAAAAGGCCTAAAGCAAAAACTAAAAATTCAACCCATTAGGGGGGGGAAGGCGAGGAAAAGAAAAGAGAGGAGCCAAAACCGGAAGGACAGCCCTATTATCAAGGAGCAAGGATCGCTCTAGGGATGGTATAAGCTCAATGGGAGTGGAAAAACCGAAGGTTGAGGAGAGCGTCCTTAGGGGGGGGGGGGGGGGGGGGAATTCTATCTAATAACAAAACCAAATTATCTACTAAGAGACAGGGGGATCTTCAAAAGAGGGGGGACTGGCCAAGGAAAGAAAAGAGGACATCAAAGATCATTCAACATTGAGGGAAAGAAGAAGAATGCACGAGGGATATTGAGCCCCCAGCCTTTGATAAGCAAGGGTCTAAATGAGTCAACAAAGAAAAACCTCCCTGGGATTTGGTCTCGGGAAAAAGAGAGACGACAAAAAAACCGGGGAAAAAGGGATCTCAAAAAAAAACTAGTGAAACCAAGAACGATCTCATTATCGGGAAGGCACGATTCCGGGGAGACCGGAATGATAAGAGGTACTCACTGGACGGATCTAATGCGAAAAAACGCACTGAAAGGGAAGGCGTGGTGGAAATACCACAACCACCTAAATGGGAAAAAGCTCTAGGTGGGTGGTGGCGGAAGATTGACATGGGAAAGAAGCCACGGAGGAGGCCCTACTACAACTTCCCCTGAAGGAGAGCAAGGGAAAATGATAGGAACCAAAAGGGGGGAAAGTTCACTTCAAGTGGGGTTAAAACGTGGGGACTGCGCACCCGAAAACAGCAGCCGCTACAAAAGGTGGGAGTGGGACAAAACGAAAGTTCCAACTTACTGAGCAGTGGTTGTGCTGAAACGGAAAAAAGAGACAGGACACACCAAAAGAAATGAAACGTATGACAAAAGGACAGCGAAAGAGTGGGGTGTCGTGCACTCGTGCGCAGGTTTCAAAAAGGCAGAGAAGTCTTTGCTAGACTATAAGGGATTACCGAAAAAATCTTAACCGGGACGAAAAAAATGTGCAAAAACGCGCCAGATTGTTAATGGAGTGGGGGCCCACCCGAGGGACCCATGTAGCAAATGTTAAAGGGAAAGAGCACGAAATGACTTTTCCGCCACCGATAAAAAGGAACGAAGCACCCGGAACTAGAGAGGAGCTCAGGAAAAAGGTCTAAGAGTTGAGACTAAGGACGGGTGTGTGGAAAAAGAACTCTCAAAGGAACTTCAAACCGAGGTTGCTTACAGTCCCAGGGAAACCCAGGATCGAGAAAAATAGAAAGAAGAAACGGTGTTGGTTAAACGAATCCTAACATAGTGAGGGGGGAAACGTGCCCTGACAAACCAATATCACGAAAAGTGCATGACAAAAGAAAGGAAGAAAAAGTAGAAAAGAGCTCAAAAGGGGGGGGGTATAAATCCGGCCAGGTGCTGAGGGGAAAAGCAAAAATGTTTCGGGGGGGGAGGGGAAATCAAACGCCAAAAGGGTCAGGAAATGAAAGATCTATCTTGCCAAAAAGAAGAAAAGCCAAAAAAAAATAAAAGTCCACAGAGAGTCCACCCGGAGAGATCTTGACGCGAGCCAAAAAACTGGCGGAAAGGGGGGGTGTTTCGCCGGCATAAGTGGGTGGACCATAACAAAGCCGCAAAAGAAAAAAAAATAAAAAGGCAGTTTATTCTCAACGCAGAAGGGGGGGGGGAAGAAATTAAGAAACGGCGACGAGAGAAAAAAACAAAAAAACCCTCAAAGGAAAAAAGCAAAAAATCAAAAAAAGGCGTTGTCTTGAAAAAGCACAAGGGGAGGGGGGGGCGGCAGCACTGCACTAACCTGGGGCGCACAGAAAGAGTGCTAGCTCAAAAACGAACAGGGAAACCGGGACGTGGGGAGTGGGAACAAGGGGCTCAAAAATTATTGACAAGAGGAAATACCGTCTTGTTAGAATCAGTACTCCGACGCACTGACCCGAAACTTCAGGTCGGGGGGATTCACAGTGCCACTACTAAAACATCTGAAGAAGACACAGAATCTTGTGTGTCGGGGGCGTTGGGAGGCGGTGCACCGGGGAAAGGGGGAGGCCGACGAAACCAATGAAGTCATCCTTGGGGGGGGACTGGCAGAAGATGGTGGGGACAGCAAATTCCAGGGGGGAACGGGCCGGAAAGGTGAAGAGGAAAAACAAAAGGAGGGTTGGGAGGGAAAACGAATTCTTTATTCGCCTGTGGCCCTCGTCAAAAAAGAACCTATAGACGGGGTGGGGGAAAAAAAAAGGTTGGAACGTTGGGGGGGGTATCGACGCGAAACGCCTCGGGCGGGCCATTTGGAGAGGTTAAAAAAGGCTGGAAATTTTTGGGTGGTCAACGATGACGAGGAAAGGGCACAAAGATCGGAACGGGGGATAAGAGGAACATCTCTAAAAAGCCGACAGACCAAACAAACCAACTGCACGGGATCGAAAACTTTCAGAAGAACCATCAAGGTTGTTCCGCTCGTGGGGTTGGGTTGGTGTTGAAGGGCCTTAAACGAGCACGAGCGAAAGACCAAAAAAATCAAAGGGCCGGGGCACAAGGTTTTCCTGAAGGAAGGTAGGGGCAGGTCTTATTACAAAAAAGACAAAAAAACCCTGGAGAGGCTGGGAAAACAAGACGCAAAGGAGAAGGAACCGGTGATGGATCCTCCGGGGTCTGAGGGGGGGGCGGTCCCTTCGACGGGTAGGGGGATTTGGTGTGTCACTGACGGGTTGCCCGGAAGCATAATGAGAGGAAAAAAAGGAATAGAAAAGGAACTCAGAGATCTTGAGAATCACACACGGAGGAGGAGAAAATAGAAAAGGGAAGAAGTCTCAGCAGCATTGAAAGGGAAATAAACGGAGGAGGGAAATCACGTGCGTACACACCAAAAGAGACCAAAAAGAGAAAAATTGAACGAACAAAGGCCAGAAAGGAAGGGGGGAATCATAATCAACCGAAAGAGCCAGCTTGGGGGCTTTTCAAGCAAAACCGGGGAAAGGCATTTTGAGGGAAAAGAAGAGATCAAACCAACCGAGGGGTAAGACCTAAGGAACGTCCATAAAGAAGGGATAAAGACTCCAGAGCTAATTCTTCACCCTTCGCAACCGAAGAGGGGAAAAAAAAAAGTAGGGGGGATATAAGTAGGCTCGACGACCGGATGTGCGGGTGGTGTGGCGGAAAAAGTGAAAAAAAGATATTGGGTGAGGTGATCTAGAATGCAAAAGAGCGGTGTCCTTACTAGAAAAGGTGATAAAAAAAAAGTCCAGGAGTTAAACGCGAAAAAAAATGGAAACCTGCCGGAAATCCCTTTGGCTTCTGCACGCAAAACGCCCTCAAAAAAAAAAAAAAAAAAAACTGAAAACACCTGGTTAAAAAAAGGGTAAGGGCCGAGCGCGAATGACTAATAAAAGAACCCCATAACTCCAAACACCGCAAGAGGAGTTCGAAAAAAATCATTTCCCACGAGTCAGGCCACGCGAAAAAGGAATTCGCACGGAGAAGAGATTGGGTCCGAAAAACCATCCACACTGCGCTTGGGGATCAAAGGGTGAAAAAAATGGCCCGGAAAGTACACTTGCACTGAAAATCGGCGAAGGGATTGACCACAAGAAACTCAGATTCAGTCCGCCTGAACAAGAAAGGGGGGAGAAAAGCATCAGGAAAAGAAGTCTAGGGTAAACGAAAAGCGTGACCGTTTAAGAATAGAGAAAACCAATGCACATCCCTCAATTCGCTCCAGCGAAAAAGTCTCGACCGAGAGGGAGCCAGGGGGAAATAAGAGTTGAGGAAAAAAGAAAAAAGGGGAACGTTTTTTACCTGAAAAACGGAGGTAGGAGAAAAATAGGAGTAGTCGAGGGCAAAACAGGGAAGAAAAAAAAGACACCTGTACTATCCGTTAACTTCACACTGGGTACAGAACGCTATGGGCCTAGAAAGTTAGGGTGGGGGAACAGAGTAGCGCGCAAAACAAAAAAAAAAAGAGCCAGGGGCATTCTCACAGGGACTAATGGAGAGGGGGGGAGATACGGGGGGGACGAAAAACTTATGGTGGGCATATAAAATTCGTCCATAATGAGTTACTTGAACAACGAAGGGGTGGGGGATGTTCCCGAATCACAAATTTCCTAATGGAAAAAATTCCCGAAGGGGAAAGATTTGGTAAAGACCTCAAAGAGGAAGGTCGCTGGGGGTCAAGGGAAAATTCCCGGTCAAAAGGATTTCTCTTATCCCACCGGCGGAAGAAGGGGACAGGAGAAAAGGGGGCCGCGCAGACCTGTAGAATAGAAAAGGCCGGACGATGTAGCAAAAAATGGCCATGTCACGATCTGCCCGAGAATACGGGGAAGCCCGCCTAACTAGTTGGAGAAGGGAGCGAAGGATCTCTTTGGGGGCGTGTCGACTGGGAAGGGGACTGGGGAAAAGTCCAAGTTGGGCGCATGAAGAGGAAAAAAAAGGAAAAACCAAGCGGAAAAAAAAAGTCGGGAGATCTGAATGGGAGACGCGGGTCAAAAGAAAAAACAATCCATCGGAGGATGGAGTTTAACACTCATCCCGCACCGAAAAACCAAGAGAGGGAGGGGAAGTGCGGAGGGGGGACGTTCTGAAAAATGAAAGGGGGGTGGGATACGTTTGTGGAAGAAAATGGAACCGAGGGGCACGCCGTGGGGGTCAAATCAACAAGGGAGATCGTAAAGGGAGGGGGAACCGCGCACGCAAAGACTTTGCAAAATGAAAATAAAGGGTGTACGAAGAACCATGTTGTCGAGAAATCTTCCAAAGGCGTTCGTACAAACGGCAGGAAAAAGAATCGTTACAGAAAAAGGAACTAAACCAAAACCGGAAAGGCACCGAACGCAGCTGACAGGGGTTGAAACGGATACTCAATGAGACTAAAGAGAGTCTCAAACAACGAAAAACGGGGAGTCAGATAGGAGAGCGACGTCGGAAGATAGATAGAGGAAAAAAAAGGAGTTTCCTGGTTTAAGGAACGCCGGACTTTGGACGGATAGATCAAAAAAAACCAACGCGGAAAAAGAGCAGAAAAATCTAAAAGGAATTAGAAAAACTGATCCGCCATTGAATAAAAAGAAGGAAATACTCGCTAAACAAAAAACCTTGGGGAGGGGAGCTAGATGGGGAAAGATTGTAATGGAGCACCCCATCTTGGGGGGAGAAAGATAAGGTCGAAAAAGTACAGGAAGGACGTTTTCGCTGGGGAAAACAGATGAGATGGACGAAGAGTCACGGTAAACCTAGGGGAAACTACAAAAAAAGAATATACTCCGAAAAAAAGGAAAAAAAAAGTAAAAAAAAAAAAAAAAAAAAAAAGAAACGGAAGGATCCTCGTACTCCGGAGCCAAGGAAGGACCGGGACTCGCTGCCAGGGGAAAAAAAAAAAAATTGGGCTAGGGGGAGTCGGCCAAAATCCTGGAAGAGGAGGGTGAAAGTCCACGAGAGGAGGCAACTGGAAGAGCCCGCCGTAGAAGGGTAGTGTCACAGAAAAACATTTAGAAGACAAAAAAATTGATGCCAGACAGGGGGGGACTGGCTGCGCGACCCCAAGGACACCGAGTCATAAAACCTGGGGGGGAAAGTGGGGAAACCTAAAGTGCAACAATCGGAAGGAGGTCTGGTAACTGACCAACCACGTAAAAACCACCACGAATGGGGAAAGAACGTCCTCCTAATAAAAAACCAAGGACCATCTGGGGTGTTCGGCCGAATCACCTGGAGGAGGTTCACCAAGACTCCACAGCTCGGGGGTTGCGAACCGAAGCCCTTCGAGAACCAGGCCGATCAGGAGCGGGAAGAAGAAAAATGGAAAAAAGGGGGGGGGGTTAGGGAAGGGGTTGTGGATCTCTTGAAACATGGAGCCCAACTGGTTGACACCAATCAAACGGGGGCAAAGATGTCTAAGAAAAAAGAAATCAGTCTAAAACCTCAGGAAAAAAAGGAAACCAATGAGAAAAAAAAAAACGTCGTGAAGGACCTACTGATGTTGGCCGATACGGAGAGAGTCCCAACAAGCCCACAAAACCGGAAAACAGGGAAAGTCCCCAATCTAGCTTACCAATCTTCAGAAAAAGGGTGGGACTCAGCCTGGATATCAAGATGGAGGTGGAAAAGGTCCCCTGAAAAAAAGAGAAAACCAAAACCACGGAGTTTTTTTAGAGCAGGAAATTAAAAGAAAAAAAAGATCCCTTCTTGAATGGGTGCGGGAATCCTTAAACTACAAAACGGGGGAAGATCCAAAGCTGACGGAAGAAAAGGGCGGCTTGCCAGAAGGATTGTTGACTGAAATCACTCACCTTAAAAACACCAATCGATCACCACCTGAACCGAGGAATAAAGAGTGAATACTAACGGAGATAGACCCACAGAAGCTTGGATACAGAACTAAAAGGCAGGTGGGCCATACAACGGCAAAGGAACGGGGAAAGCAAGTGGGGGGGGGGGGGGTTCAAACTCAGCGAAAGGGGACAGAAAGGACAGGTGGAAGATCGAAAAAACGGAAAAAAGATCCGATTCTCAGTCCAAGCCACAAAAGGCGTGTCGTGAAAAAAAGGGAAAAAAAAGAAAGTGGAAAAAAGGGGCAACAGCGGACCCAGAGGCGGAAAAACCTTGTCAGGGGCAAGAACATTTGACTATCGTAAACGACAACGTTTGCGCAAGGAACTGTCCGAAATACATTTGGAGGGGGTGCAACGAGTCCCTTGCCCAAAGTGAACGAGAAAAAGGCTGCGCTCAACAGCGAAGGAAAAGCCGACAATTCGCCTTGGGGTAGCCCACTGCAGGGGGAACTGAACCTAGGGGGGGACGGGAAAAGCGAGCAAGATGGGGTTTAGAAAAGTGGAATAAGTCCAGCAACCAACGACCAGGAAGGGTGGGAAAAAAAACGCAAAAGAACACGCGCAATTATCCAATTCAACAGGGGGGGATATAGGAGTCAGGAAAACGCAAAGGGAAAAAAGTTTACAGCAGGGAAAAAAAAAGGTGGAAATAGGGAAATGAAACCTATGGGAAAGGGGTTGTGGTCTGGGAGTCAGTCGTCGAAGGGACGCTCGACGGGGAAAACGAAGAGGTTTTACCGGGGGAAGAGGGGGGGGGGGGGGTTTCAAACGACGGGCAAGAAAAGAAAGCGAGCGGGCTTCTATTTTGCGAAGTTGTGGCAAAAAAAAAAGGGAGGGGAAAAAAGGGTTTGGGACCGGTACGGTGGAAATAGGGCACACGGAATTAAGAAAAAATCAAGAAAATACCATCAATAGTCTAACGCCGAATCCAAAACCGAAAAATAAGGGGGGAGGGAGGAAGCTCCTTCGACGTAAAACTCATGTTTGGTAACAAGGGATTGGGGGAGCGAAAAAAGGGAAAAAACACGGGAAGCAAACGAGCCTCCCCGCCCGGGAGGGGAAGGTTGCTTTCAGGCGGCAGCTGGGGTTGAGCTCTGAACCTTCAAAACCGGCTCAGGAACGACAAACGCCGCCAGGCCGGGTGATGATTCTCCCGAATTTCATCGGGGGGTCGTCCAGACGCGTGGGGGGGGTGTACGGACGAATGGGGAAAAAAGAGCCTGCTTGCAAAAGGGACCCCAACGCAAGGCTTCAGGTAATCAAAGGAGGGGG
>Ga0179593_1479918_pt1 | contig 21478 bp, 23 predicted proteins | sample CZODoug2_1_08_16_FD_185931 | JGI IMG/M metagenome (GOLD analysis project Ga0179593, IMG submission 185931) | Vadose zone soil fungal communities from Angelo Coast Range Reserve, California, USA - CZODoug2_1_08_16fungal (PacBio error correction) | ecosystem: Environmental > Terrestrial > Soil >...
GGTTTCACCCGTGTTTCGGAGTGGGAACAAGAATACTCCAACGAGGTCAACCTACGTAATAAAAAGATAACGGAGAGAACTGAAAAAAAGGGGCCCAGCGCTTCTTGGGTTGACGACCAGATCCTGGGGAAAGTCCCCTGGAGTTTCCGAGGGATAGAAATCTTTATCACGCCTCGGGGGGGGGGGGAACGGCAGACAGATCAAGTTCAGCTCAGGGAGGGATCATCCAGGGAACGTTAGAAAAAAATGGGCGGAGTAACAAATTGGAAAAAATGAAGAACGGGGAAGAAAGGGTCCAAAGTTCAAGGCAATAAGCACAGTGAGCCTGGGAAGGGGATAGTGCGTCAAGGGGGAAAGGTGGGGCTCCCAAGGAACGCGTAAGAAGGTGGGTCCTCCCCGGAATCTAGAAAATATGAAGATGCGAAACAAAATATAGGGTGATACAACGACTGGATATGGGGGATGAAAGAAGCACTTAAAACCCTTAATTAAAACCGCGGAAAAATTCTACAAGAATTGGGGGTTTCGGGTAATCTGCAAGATAAAAGAGTGGTTTCGCGGGCAGCGGTCACGGAGGATTTCAAAAAGTGGGGTTCAAAGCCACAGAACGGATCGGCGGCTCGCTTTGGGGGGGGGGAAAAAGAAGACAGCCCGAAGAAGGCAGGAGGAGGCCGTGACCAAAAAGGGAAAAAAGAAAAAAGGGGCGGACCGGCAGTTAAAACGGTTTTAAACGAAACAGGTCAGTTGTATGGGAGGGGGGGAGGAAGCCTGCAATCCATCGAACTTAGAAGAGACCGGAACTACGAGGGAAGGGAAACTAAGGTGGGGGAGGACCGCAGAACCAAAAGGTGGGTTTGTCCCTGGGTCCCATTCTAGAGCCCAGTTGTCAACGGAAGGGACGGGTCAGGAAGGGGGTTCGTAGGTGTCAAACAGAGAGTGGTGGCGCGTGGGGGGGGGGAAAAAAGAAAGCGCAAGCAAAGGCAGTGCTCAGCCCTGGTGGAAAAACTAAAAAGGAAATAAAACAGTCTGCGAAAAAATAAGGCAGACGGAGGTTCCATATTAATCAGGAAAAGGAAAATAAACGACCCTCACGCCTGACATCGTACATGAGGAAGCAACTAAAAAGGCAAAAAGCGGTCAAGAAACAAAAGGCCAAAAGAATGCAGAAAAGGGTGTACGGGGAAGTGGAACCAGATGTGGGGAAAAGTAGACACCCACAGAGGCACACGCGGGCACAAGCTGCGAGGGACAATTCCAAGTCGGGCGGGGGGGAAGAGGAGAATCAATCAATAAGAGGGCGGCAGGGCAACAAAAATGGTGGATGCTGAAGTAGCGGAAGAGCACGACGTCAGAATAATTTGTGGCAAAACATTGTATAGCAAAAAGTACAAAACGTGAAGGGAAAGACACATACGAGGGAAGTGAGTACTGCACGTTGGCACTAAGGGTGTTAAATTTGGAGCATGGGGTTTTGAGGGGGAGCATAGGAGTAAATGACAGCAATCAGGGCCGGGAACGTCTTTATGGCGTAGTGGGGAAAGGGTTCAATACTTGGGAAAAGGGGGGACGATTCCATTAAATAGAATGACTGATGAAGGAAGAAGACCAACGCCATCCGGAAAGGAAGGTGTCGTCAAGTGCGGGCCTCACGTTGGACACGTTGAAAGGGGGGGGCAGGACGGGGGACAAAAACGGGGACAGAAAGACAAACAGGGTAAAATCCTGGGAGGAAAAAGGAGTGTCTCAAGTTTGGCAGCAACGGGGGTAGCCTAGCGAGCAGCCTCCCTCGTGAGGGGCGCAATGCCAGAGGGCTATTATCAGTGAGGAATCGGGGAGGAAAAAAATGACAGCCAAGCGAGAAGAATAAGACATTCAAGAACAACGGGCAAGTTACGCGAAAATCCTTTCCGAAAAACTTCTGGGGGAAGAAGCAAGCCGGGGTGGGGCCCGTAAGTCGTGGGGACGAAAAGGGTTAGGGCTTGGGGGGGAGCGGGGGGTCGCCAAGACAAACGCCTCGTCCGCGTACCGAACAAGGCCCCCCACCGGGGAAGGGGCCGCAAAGAAAAAAAAGAAGAGTTGTGAAGCATCACCAGGGGGGAGAAAGGATCGACCGCGGGCAACGAAACACACGCCAAAATTGGGCAAACGGGAAGGGGCTGGTGGGGGGGTTTGGGAAAGGAGATCAGGAAGGAAAAAAAGGGGGGGAAACGCAAAGGAGAGGATCAGAAGGCGAGCATCGTTCAGTTGATCCAGGATGGGGAAAGGGGACAACTGAGGTGGTACGCAAAAAACCAGGCACAGCGACAGGGTAAAAGAAGGTTTGTTGCCAGGAAATTATGAAAGATGAAGAAAAAGACAATGGGGGGGGCACTAAATGGCGCAAATATGGAAATAGTACAAGGGCCCGATGGAACCGGAGAAGGCTGGAAATTTACGGGAATGAGCTTTCAGAGGGGGGAAGGAATTATTAAAGAAGACAGATCAAATTATGGAGAAAGACACAAACACAACGGTAGTGACGTAGGAAAAGAATATAAAAGAGGACGGATCCTCGCCCCATCACTCAAGTGGTGGGGGCGCTTACAACCAGCTGCAGGCGGAATGAGAGAACAGGAAAGGGGAAAACGCGAGCACTACAAGGGGAAAGCAACTTGGGTACGAAAGGAAAAAAAAACCTTCATGCTCAAGGGACGGGGGGGGGACGGATGCGTCTCAATATGGATTCCACGACTGAAGGGCCAGTAAAAGGACCTCACAGGACCTTCAGCGGAAGTGAATGGTGAGTAAAAAAAAAAATTCACTACCAATTCTGGAAAAAAAAGTGAAAAAACTGCCGCGGGGGAAGGGCAAAGAGGAAGGGGCGCCACTGGGAAAAAGGTCTTTTGGATAACGATCAAGTGAAAAACACAGAACCAGAATATCGATGAGGGTCAGAACCGAACCCTGCGAGAGGATGAAAAAAAAGGGGGGGGCGTGTGTGTAGAAGGAGGTGGGGGACACTTACTTCGGGGGGGACAAAAAATGTAAAAACTAAAACAGTGGTCCAAGGACATTGTCAGTGTAGAATTTTAGGAGAAAAAATAACCCAATCCCATCAAAGTACAAATTTAAGAGTCGAAAAAGGGGAGGGCAAACCGGCGTTATGAGAGAAAAACAATACACAAGGACTACAACATCGCTGTGGTTTTTTGGTTGGTTCAGCGGGTGAGGCGGGCACCACAGGGAACAAAGAATGGTTAAAAGGAGGGATCGGGAGGGCATTTGGGGTCTTTGTTTAGACGTGACAAGATATATTCACCTAATAGAGACGGGGTGATCCCTATGATAAAAAAATCATGAAAGTGAACACTAGGAAAGAAGCCGAGTACAATCATCCCTACCGATTATAAAGGTCGGGTAGTAGTGGAGACAATTACTGGTCCACCAAGCCCATTGTTTGATATAGCTTCGGGGGGCCGTTGCACGGTGAAAAAAAGGACGATAATCTCCCAGCTGTCTGTGGTTCTGAACATAGGGCAGGGGATAGAGTTAGTAATGACATGAGAATTCCAATAAGGATTCTGTGGAAAGGAAAAAAGAGGATCTGACTACGGAAGCACCAGGTCGCACACTGTCCAAGGGGAAAATGGGGCAAAATTAAAAAAAGAAAGAAGGTAAAGAAAGCGGGAACGGTGGTCCGAAATGAAAAAGCACACCTCGACAGAACTCCAGAGAAGCCGAAACAACCTGGAGGTCAACCACGGCCAAAACGAAAAATTGGGGACTGACAAAGTATGGGGAGTGGGGTGGAACCCTACTGGACACCGGACAAAACCCTTCGGAGAAAAAAAACCGCTTGGCTCCGGCGTTCAAAGAAAAAGACTAAGTACCATGAACAAAAGACGAAGACTCGGGGGAACGAGAGTTGGAGCGTCGTGCGAAAAAAGTCAAACCTGCACAAGACAAAGTCCCGCGCATTGTGGTAAGGCAAAGATAAAAACTGCAGGGCGGCGAAAAACCCTCTGAACCCAGGGGACCAAAAAACGGACTACACCACACTTCAAGGCGGCAGTAGTGTGAAAGGGGGGTTCTACCCTGATTGACGGTTAAAGGGAAGGGGACACCTGGACATTCACACGATCCGGCAAAAGGTAAAGGAGGGGAAAGGGGAGGTGGCTCCGTCGAAGCATGGTCGAATGTCACGGGGGGGAAAAAGATCGAAAACGTGGAGGGTAAGTGTCTTGGAAAAAAAACGGAAAAACAGCCCAGCTCAGTTCGCGAGAGTGGATGACAGCGTGGATAAAAAAGAGGGAGCTGGTACTAAAAAAAAGAGGACACGGAAAACTAAAGAGGGGTGATCGGAAAACATAGTAATGAGAAAACGGAGTAAAGAAAATAATAAACGGTGGCGACAAACGGAGGACCTTGTCCCTCACCTTCTTCCACCCTGGGGCAATGTGGAGTCGTAGGGAAGGATCAAAAACAAGGGAGGAAGTTAGTGATCCTGCCGCCTGAGAGGGAAGGTATCTGAGGGCCGGGCCCCCGAAAAAAAAAAAACGAGGACAGGGACCATGGGTTGTCGCATGGCCCCGCCCTTGGGACAAGAACAGGGAACTACTCGAAAGGGGGGGGGAAAGGCGACGCACAGAATTGATAAAGTCCCCGTGTAGGGACACACCCACAAGCGGCGAAAAAAGATTAAGGAAAAAAAGAAGCAAGCAGAGAAGAAGATTTCCCGCAAGTAGAATTTCAACAGCAAAGAAAAAAGTATGAAACAAAAAAGAAAAGGGAACTTGTCTGGCGCTGTGCAAAAGAGTCCCCGCCGTGAAAGAACTGGGCCGCGTACGTACCAGTGACGGGTGTCTGATTGGGGGGGGCATCACACAAACCACTAATGGTGGGGAAGAGGGGGACACGCGATCAAACGTGGTTTGGGGGGGAGAACAATGCCGGTTGGAGGCGCGCGGGGCAGACTTCCACGGTCCACAAACCGACGTGGGGTCCAAGGCAAAAAACAAACTGGGTTTGTTCCCTAGCGCAACGAACCGTACAAGAAGAGGAGCCGGAGGGTGCAGACACCTTCCGTGGTGATGGTGAAACCTACTCGGAAGAGGAGGTCTCAGACAGTCGAGAAAACCTGGTACAGTTGGAAAAAAGACGCCAGGTTATCAAAGACAGACACAGAAGCCAGGCCTGCCCTCCCTTGCATCCATGATCGAAGTCAAAGAGGGGGGGTAAACAGCAAGGTGTAGGGAATGAACAGTCCCGGACTCAAATTGTCACGGCAGCCGAAAGAAACCTAAAGCCAGGTAACCCATGGCGGGGATACGGGACGTTTCGGGTTGGGGAAGGTGGTCAAACGATACCTTGGTCAGTAGGGCCAACCAGGGGTGGAGCGGCAGTGCAAAGAAAAAGGGAGGTGGACATTGGATCGGGAATTCAAAAACAAACTTGGAGGAGAAAAATAAGGAAGGGGGGGGGGCCAGAAAAGGGGGGGGTTCTGAACTGTCCAGATAACAATCACAAAAGGAGTCCGGGGATGGGTACCGAAAAAAAGACCTAACACGGCGGGGGCTCCAATGGTCCATCTCCAAGCGTGCGGGGGGCGCGCACGGCCACGGGAATCCGACTTCAGCGGGAGAGAAACTTTATTCCGAAAGGTCACAATAGAACTGCATACCGGATTAAAAAAAGCGGTATTCAGCGGGGACACTTCGGGCGACACCCACGGGCTAAGGGAACAAAGCTTTCGAGGGGAAAACAAAGAAAACTTTAGGAAAACGCGTACGAGGAAGGAGCACGACCGTCAAAAAAAGCCCTTGGAGAAGAGGGAAACGCGAAAAAAGGTTGCCAGGGGGAAAATGGAAAAGTCTGGTGGGTGCACCAAAGGAGAACGCCGTGAAAAAATGCCGTGCAACTGCGGCACGAAAAATCCCGGGAAGGTAACCAGTGCAGATGCAAACTAGTAAACTGTAGGGGACTGCTAGGGGGAAAGGACACGGGACGAAGGATCGTAGATACAGATTTGTCGCGGGGGCGAGCCGGGACAGACGCACAATAATGGTGTGGTTCGAAAGTCCGGGCGCGGAGAGTCATGAAGACTGAAATACTTCGAGGCAGGCTTATGCGTCTATACCAGGCAGGTCGGGGTGCGAGCACTAAACAAGGGAGGAAATACGGTCTGGGGGGGGGCGTCGACTTTAGAAAAAAAAATTGCTCGGCGCTTGCACACGGCCAAGGGGCGAAACAGGCGCTATTGGAAGTCGGAGGGGGGGCAACTTTGCCACTGACAGGTGCAGTCAAACATAAAACGGCGGCTGAGCGAAAAACTACCTGAGAAGAGGGAATGAAAACGACTCAAACGGGTGATGCAAAGGACCCCGATCAAAACGTATGTCTTCCTGGCAACTTCAGTACGGAACCCAGGTGGAGCCAAAAGGGAGGAGTGCGAACTTGCAAGGTGAAGGGAAAAGGGAAAACTGAAACACAAAATCGCTGTGGGAAAAGAGGGGGAAAAAGAGAGGACTATCGAGCAAAATCGTCTAGTCAAGCAACAGAAAGGGGTCATACAACCCCTTGGAAGAGGGAAAAAGGCACAGGGCAGGAGGAACTGCTAAACGTGAGGAACGGAGGAACGAAAACCCCTGGAACTCGCAAGCAATGCAGGATGAAGACGCAACTTTCAAAACAATACCTTTCAGAAAGACCCTTGGAAAAGGACTGCAACCTGTGGAGTTAGTGCAAGGGGGTATTGAAGGTCAACAAAATGGCGCAAAGAAAGGGGGGGGGGGGTGCATGACGGGGTTGGAGGAGCGAAAAAAAAAAACAAAACAGCGAGGAAGCTTAAAAATTGACTAAGGGAGGGTAGGAGATCTGGAACGAAAGTTTCAAAAGAAGCGTTGGGACTAGTAGGTGGGCTTGCCAACGGGAAATTTATGATTCTCGTAGGGGAAATCACAGTACGAGGGGGGAGGGAGGCGGCACAAACGGTGGGGACAAATACTGTGGACAGGTGGGTTGAGAGCTGAGTTACAAGAGGGATACTATCAGCTGTAAACAGTGTTGGCGCGGGGGGGGGAAAGGGTACAAGGGTCGCTGTCAATGGAGGAAAGATCAAGAGAGAGGGATACTCCTCTCAAACTCCGCTCAATTAAGAAGGGGGGAAATTTAAAGTCCGCCGTACCCCAGCCTTGTCCAGACAAAACGGCTGGGGTTTAACCTTAACACCAGGCCCGCCGCAAAAAGCACCTAGGGAGGGGGGGGCTGTCAAGGGATTGGGCAGAAGAATGTGCAGCTGACTTATATGCGCGAGTCCTCAGATGCCAGCGGTGATAAGGACACTGTGAAGGATCCATGGATAAGAATAAGGAACTCGACAATAGTAGTGATTAAAGGGACAGCTACAACAAAAGCCCAAAAGGCTGGCCATGCGTGCAGACCGAAAAGGCTCCCCCACTAAACAACCAGGAAGGGAAGCGCACGGAAAAAAAGCTGGTCGGGGGTCACAAGCCGTGTCTGGTAATGTGCAAACAGATGGCCGCCACGGGGAAACTTAACTGGTCCCAGAACAGAAACATGAAAGGGGGTTGACAACTTTTGGATTTGTAACCAAAAAAACAGCCGTTCGGCACTTCCCGAAACCCAAGAAAAAGGCCAAGGTGGACGGGGGCGCAAAAAGGCGTAAGTAGAAGTCAAAAAAGTAAACTATCCTCACCCGGGGCGGAAAAAAAAACAAACAAACCGACGTCATGCCCAATGGAGGGGGGGTGTGGGGGGAAAAAAAGCAGAAACTACCGAGAATGGGGGTTGCCCGAAAAGGAGAGGACGCGCATCAGGGGAGTCGCGGCAGGTTGTCACATGCCAATAAAGGGGGAAGTGGCAAAGGCGGGGTGTACAAAAAAGACAGGAAAATAACGTCAGAATGGGAAAAAAAAAAAAGCTTTAATGGGCTATGGGGGGAAGACTAGGGAAGACGGGGACGCAAGGGTTGGGTCTCGCACACCCCTCGGCAAGGATCAGTCAAAAAGGGGAACAAAGGCGGGAAAAGGCACTGTTTTTGAAGAAAATAAAAAAACTAAGTTTGCAGCGGGTAGCCCGAAACTTGAGGGGAAAGAAAGCGTAGACGTATCTCACGAAAAACACAAAAAAAAAGAGGAGGGAATACAGGAGAGGCGGAAAGACGCTCTTTGAAAAAGAAGGGGTTCGCTGCTGACGATTGGGATCAAGCACAAAAGCAGCAAAGGACGATCCTTCGACGGCAGCACAAGTTGGTGAGGAACATAATGAAAAACCGGTGGCGCGTAACCACAGGGGCCGGGACGTTCCAGAGAGGGCCAAAGAAACATCGGCATTCCAAACGCTACGTGGACAGGAGCTAACTGTCGCTGGGGAGTACAAAAAAAGAAAAATTCCACAATCCAATGAGCAATGAAAAAGAAAAGAACGCAGAAAGAAGAAGTAAAAATCAGAACGAAAACCAAAGCTTAGGGGGACGAGCGCGCAACCCACAAGACGCACGCCAATCGAGCAGGGGACCGGGAGGCAGGAATACAAAAGCTTTGCTCCACGGGGAAAGGACGCTTGGGTTTGGCTGCTGTCTCGGGGGAGATCGCGTGGGGAAAAGGCCAAAGTGTGAGGAAAACAGAGTGGTTTGCCATGTGGAGGCAGCCCGAATCATCAAATACAAATGTAGATCGTTTCGGAAAGGAAAAAAGTTGCGGGGGGGCCAAAGGGGGAGAGTGCGTACGAACAGCTCTTGTTTGGCGGAAAGAAACGCGGGGTTTAAGTTGTTTTTTGTTTTTTTCGCGGAAACGAAAGAGTGAGCGAAAACGAAAATGTGTGGGAGGGAAGAGGGATAGCTTTTTGGGGGGGGACGGGAAAAAAAAATAAACAGTTTAACACGATAGAACCAGGGGAAGAAAGAAAAAAAAAAAACCCTCCTGATACGAAATCGGAAGGAGGAGGGGACAGACCAAGGACGGCTATGAAAGGGATAGGTCATAATTGAACAACCGATGCAGAACTGGCCGGGGTGTTGGGGAAGCAAAAGCAAGGGGACACAACCATTGCGAGCGGGGAAGATGGAGAGAGGGAGGAAAGAGACATTGGGGGTGAGTCGAAAAAAATTCTCGCTCCAGATGGGTGCATGGGGGTAAAAAGCAAAAGGAAAGGAGACCGAAGTGGAGCTGCAATGCCCTTTAAGGGGGCCCTGTCAAACTGGAACAAACGACCAGGAGATGAGGCCTAACACATCTCTAGCCTTAAATCTAACCGAAAAAAAGAAAACGTCGGACCAGAAGACAACCCACAAACGTAATGTCAAAAAATGTTAAGAAAGAGGAAACGGCCTCGGGGGAATTACCTCCTACCCCTCATAAGGACGAACAAAGAAAAACCCACAGGTGAAAAAGAGAATGTGCACAAAGACCACGAACGAAACGAAGGTCAAAACACCAAAGCCGAGCTAACGCTAAGGGGGGGGAGGTTATTCAAACGGGGAAAGACCAGCCTCCGTGACCCAAATCTTTAGACGGGAGGGAAGGGAGAAATCCCGCGTGTCACAAAAAAAATTAACCCAAAAGACGTCAAGGCACGGGGCAGGAAAAGTGGTGGGGCATTCAGAACCGGAACTTCGGGAAGAAGGGGAGGAGGCACTTTCACTCAGCTTCAAAGGGATGGTGGGGGGAAGAAAACACGCTTGGTGCCCTAACCGTCGGGAGAAAGACGGTCGAACGGGGGTCAGTTAAAATGTTCAATGGACGGGGCGACCAACGACGATGGGACTTAGATCGGCGATAGTGGTGGACACAGAACCTGTTCTAACAACGATTGTCAATAAGAACAAGAGAAAAACGTCCCCGCCGACCCACATGGGATGGAGAGTACTAGGAAGGGAACACTGGGGCGCAAAGGTCCGGAGGGACCCGTAAAGGGGGGGAGTCGGGTAGGGAAAACGAGCATGTTCGGGGGGGGGCCCAGGATGAAGTCGTTTGGAAAAGGGGGGGGAGCAACCGACTGGGCAAGCGCGGAACAGGTGGTACTCCAACTGCCGCGTGGGGGGAAAAACGGAAGCTACACCTCGCAAATGGTTTATAGAACGTGCTAAAACTTGAGACTATTGCTTAAACACAACGAGGGAAAAGACCCTAAGCACACCAAATAGCGTCAAGTCGATCTCCTAAATTTCCAAGGGGGGAGGTCGTCCCGAAAACGGCGAAACACAGTCGAAATCAGGTCACACTATACAAACCTGTGAGAACTAAGGGTCCCGCACGTAAGTCGGTCCGTTGGGAAACCGAGGGTTAATACAAATAGCATTTCATTGGATCGACATCTACAGGTGTTGGGGGCGAGAGCGGGGTTTACAGCTGAATTGCAAAAGACCGGCCCAACAAAAAGAAACAAAGGTGGCATGGGCAGAAAAAAACGTTTCCAGAATACCAAGGGACCGGAAAGGAGAGGCAGGCCTAGGCTGGATTTTTTTCGACGACGAGGGAATGGGGGGAGAAAAGGCAGAATGAGGACACGGGAAGCTGTTCCAAAATTTTCGCGAGCCACTCGACAAACGAGACACAGCAACGGGGGACGGAAAAACCGGACCGATTCTTGGGGTGTTACGGAATGACAAAGAAGGAGAGTGGAAGATTCGATGACGAGAGCTACAAACAACTGTAACGGGGCGGGCCTGAAAGAAACGGAGAAACCTTGCCACAACGGGTAAGAAGGGGTTTTGATGAGGGGGGGGAAAAAACGAACGAGGGAGTGCTTTGTGCAGAAACGGTCACCAGCAGGTAGAATGGGGGAAAGGTAAACACGGGGGGTGAAAAGAAAGCATCTACACTAAGTAAAACGAGGAAAAGAGAAGGAAATGGTCAGAATCACAGGGGGTGTTCTGGCCACGAAACGGTCCATCGGGTAAGAAACTTCCGGATAGCCAAACAGGCCACACTACACGGCGCTCAATACTCCCATTTGCTCAGGAGGGGGGCGCCAAAAAAAAAAAACACCTGTAAAAAGTGACACTTAAGGTTATCAACGTAAAATCTGGAAACCAAAGGAGACTGACACAAGATCTCATTCACTTGATTACCATCATGGACGGCAGTCGGAACTGTAAAGGGAAAAAAAGAAAAAAAAAAATGGGCGTCGAAGAAAAGATTTGTTATCGACGAGCTGGTAGGAAAAGCTCTATATCTCCTGCGGGGGCCCATGGAAAAAGGGAATCAGGGGTCCTCATTAAAGGGGGCAGGGAAATTAACGTAGGTGGGGTCAACCCAAGTGGACATATCCTCCCACTCGGGGAGAACTCGCGCACAAACCAACGAGCGGTTCGGGGAGCACCAGGGCTGAAGAGTGTAGGGGCCAATACACAGTCAAGGGGAAATAACGGAGCCAATTGCAGAAACGGAACTTTGACAATCAGTGAACGCCAAACAAAGATATGTGGAGGGTGGGGTCGGCCCGTCAGGCTCGGAAAAGGGGGAAGGTAGAGGTCTGGGCGCATCGAAAATAAATCGGCGGGGGGGGGGGGTGGGCAGATACCGGCACTCTACTCACTGCATAAGACCTTGAAAGAAAAAAAACATGAACGCACAGGAGAGTGCCGGGGCGAAAACGGGAAAGATGCGATACTTGTGCAACCCCCATTTCTGAGAGGGGGTGAATTGGGAAAATGATTCAAACAGGGGGAAGACCTTGGGACAACCATACGGGGGGGCCTGGGAAGACGAACGTTACTCATGGCACCTTGACAAGAAAATAAAAAATTTGAAAAAAAAGGGAAAAAATGCGGACAGGTTTTTCCGGGACAATGTCGAGAAGACAGGTCGCAACGTCGCGTGGTCACTTGAAAGAGAGGAGGGTTTACGACGCTGGGAAAAAAGAAGAGCAGGAAGGAGCAATGCATCGCAGCGGGTGTCGGAACTACGAGAATCAAACAAGGACTTACGAGATGAAACGAACGCCGACACGAAAGAAGAAGGAAAGGCAGAACGAAAAGCTAACCTCTTCAAAGCGTGAGGGAAGACACGCCAGGGATTTTTGCCACAAGCTGTCCTAATGAAACTTGAAAAGAAAAAAGGCTCAAAAGGGGAACACGGGAAAGTGAAGTTCGTAAAAGGTCAAACGCAGGGGGGGGGGAGCTCACGGATGGGAAGGGGGGTAAGGCAGGGACTTTGGCAGGGGTAGCTACTGTCAACCACGCGTCTGACAGTGGCGAGCAAAGGCGGTCTTGACAAGGAAGTAAGTAGGGAGCAGTGCAAACGTGGGTGGAGGAAAGGTTAGTTGCGTTACACCGGAAAGGGTGAGTAAGCAGACGGCATATTGTACAGTCAGAAAAAGGACCTGGATGCCTGCACGAGTGGGAATAAGGTGTGTGCAAGTGGGGGGTTCGGCTTGGGGGGGGGTTGTAAGAGAAACAGTCGGAAGAAAGGGAAAACGGTCAGGGGTTGGAATGTTAAAAAAGGGCAGACCTGGGAATGGGGAGTGCAAAGAGGACACGAAAGAGGGGCGATGCAAGGAGGGAAACGGAACACTCACAATATCCCTCAAAAGGAAAAAAAAGTCTACGAACCATGACCGGACTGAACTGGAGGGGCAGCTTGAGCAAAAACAGGCAAAAGAACCAGGTCAAAACTCGAGGCCAGGCACGGATGGGGGAATCACACTTATGGCAGCACAAAAGATAAAACGATCAGGCCCGTACAAACAGGGAAAGGGGGTGACATATCTTCAGGGGAGGGCCGTTCAGAGGGCACATGCATCCGTAAAATCGGAAAATTGCAAAACACGTCAAAAAGAACGCGGAGATAGACCATCACGAAAAGAAGGAAAACCGCCCACTCGTCCCGACGGCGCGGGTTGAGAAAAGGGAGGGGCGGGGGTGCCAAGAGCCTCAGGGGGGGGGACAAAACTACCGTTCCGTGAATAAAAAGTTAGGGTCAGGGGAGGCGTGTCCTCAGAAAACAAAGGAGAGCCAGTCAAACCCAAGAAAGGCCTGGGGACCGACGCAAGGAAAAAAAGAGGAAATGGGAGAAATTCCAATGAAGGTTTTGGGGGGAAAAACTGCAGGCAAGAGGGGGAAAAACGTCGATATTTCCCAGGGATGGCGGTGGGTTTCCCCAATGTAACCGTAGGGGGTGGGCAAAAAAAAAAAAAAAAAAGATTAAGACCGTATAGAGGCAACCGGGAAGCGGCAGTGGAAGCAAAAAGGGGGAAGTGGGTTGTACACAAGAGAAATCCAAAAGGAAACGAGACTTTTGGGGGAAATGCCGAAGTTTCAGACGAGAAGACCAGCATTGGGTGGGCGCGCGCGGAAGGAGAGTAGTACACGGGAAACGCGGACGATGGAGAGGCACGGCAAAACCTGTGGGCGAAAAGCAAACGTAGCAACGGGGAGAAAAACACGTTTGTAGAAATATCCTGATCAGTCTTCTCACACCCACAAGGGAGAAATAAAAAGGGGGGAAGACAAAGTACCAACATTTGGTGCGGCTAGAAACGGCAGAAGAGTGAGACGCAAAAACAGGGCAGCATCTCAGTCTCGTCGAAGGAGCAACCCTGGGTATACGAAAGGGAAATCCATTTATTTTTGTAAAATGAGGGAGAGGAAAACAAACCCCAAGCTGTATTTCAAAATGGACGTCAGCAAGAAAAAACTAGCATGAAAAGGCTAGGTGGAAAAATAAACGGTCAGAGTAGGGCTTGTAGGAAAAAGAGAAGGATAGTCGAAAGACGGCAAATCGGTTGCTGGCATGACAAAAGGACGACAAGCTAGGGAGGGGCAAATACAGGGATGATAAGGCTGTCAAAAAAATGGCGGGCAGGGGTATAATACGCTTGGGAACACAGATCAAAAAAAAAAAAATCCTCCGGCAAGAGACGAGAGGATTTACGACACAGAGGTAAAATGGTGCAAAGAAAAACTGGCAAAGTGAAGGACGGCAAACGAAACGAGGGTTGATGGGTTAACTGGGAACGCGAAAAGCCGGGGAAAAAAATAATAGTGTCGAGGGAAGTACTCACTGGGGTAAGCGATGGAGGACAAAACAAACAAAAAGCCCACAAAAGACGGGGGGAGGAACCAAAACACATTCCGGAGAATCAATCGGCGTTTGCAGAAAATCATGTTTTCTCACCGACTCTTGGAGAAGTCGGAAGGCTAGCACGGAAAACCGGGCTTGTTAAGACGGGGGGGAGATTCGATCGAAAAAAAAAACGCCCTATGGGGGACATTCCCAGGGGAAGATAAAAGAAAGGCAGCTCGAGCAAGATCGGGGGAGATCTACGAGCTGGAAAAGTGACATCTGCAACGCCCGCTAAAAAGGGGGGGGGGTCCTTCAGGTCCGGGGGGCTTGGCCCCCCTGGTGGTACCCAACAAAGGACTATCAGGGGGGATATAAACAGGACAGAAGTCCTGTCAGGATGGGAGGGTTCTTAGAGGACACAAACTCATCTCGTGGGGGGAAATCTTGACAAGGCAACCTGGTCACAAGGCCTGCACAAGGAAAAAAACAGTACAGGTTTACTAATCTTTCCTGAAACTCAAAAAAAAAGACTCACGTACTAAAAACACCCGGGGGTAGTTTACCACCGGTGGCCGAAGACAAAGTCAAGGAAAGAATTGAGTGAATACGACCGGCAAGCAAACCGACAGGGAAAACAAGGACCGTGAAAAAACGGCGTGGGGGGGGGCACTCGAAATAGACTGAAAACATCACGTACCCTCACAAAGGGGTTGGATGGTCCGCCAACTAAAAAGACCCAAGCCGTGGAAAATTACAAAAGGAATTCTGGTCGGGAAGAGACAAGGCTGGAAGCGGATGCAACAAAAAAATCCTGGAATGGCTCAGTAACTTTTAAGAAGGGTAATTCAAACAGATATTAATGGATTCAGTTGGTACCGAAAATTGTAAAGTCAGTTGTCTCTTGGACAATCCGGCGTCGAAAAAGCCGAACGGAATCAGGGAACGGGTGATGTTAAGTAGGTTCCATTCAGGTCGACAAAGAGGACGGAAGTCCCTTGCGACGTCAAATCCGACAAACAACAAAACGTGGTCCCCGCTTGACTACCACAAGGGACCGGGGGGGCAGAAGCAACAACTCAAAAAAACAAAACCCCCGCGCCTAAAAACCTACCCACGGGGGCTCGTGCAACACAAGGTAGAGGATTAACAGGGGAAAAATCGGGTCACGTTCAGGTCACGTCGGACAGTAAAAGTTTGGTTAGTGTGAACAGGGAAACACCCAGAAAAATCAGCTTGGGCCTGTAATAACGCATGGAATAAGTATGGTAAGGGCTTAGCCCCCGGAAAACAAAGGAAACATGCCAATGTTCGCAAACTGTGTGGGAAGAGGCAGAAAAAAGAGACCTAACAACAATGGTGGGCATTCACTAACGGACCGAAAAAAACGTAGTTCCGAACTCTAGCCACCAAAAGAAAGATAGACGAACGGGTAAAAAAAGAGGAATCAGCCAAAAGCAAGCGAGAATTCACGGACGCGGGGTTAAATCCGAAACGTAAGCGGAAAACACCAAAAACGAAAGTAATCGGCTCCTCAAGGGTTATTGTCACACTAATCGAAAGCCTTTCTCACACTATTTTAGCCGGTACCCTAGAAACGTTGGGCAGGGCTTTCAAAGAGGGGGGCATAACACTAGGGGGACTCTGGAAAGTCGGAAAGGGGTTTAAAGAAGCAAATGAAACGATGTGTTGGGTGCGAAAGGCTAAGATTGAAAGAAAAAAAGACTACATCAGGGACGCACCGTGGCAATAGGCTAAAAAGAATCCCGAAAATATCAATAACGCCCTTTGTGGGGGACGCAGAAAAACTGGGACTAGAGAGGGCACTTAAGACCCAAGCTTTCCGTTTCGCGCAGGTCCTCAACGTTAAGGACAGAGAGTCCTCGGGAATGAGTCCACCAGTAGTAGCATCGGCAACTTCGGGAAGTAAAAAGAGTTAGATCGAGAATCTCCAAGAAATTGTTATCGGACGCAAAAAGAAGAATACCTGGCCAAGGGGGGCAGGAGGTGTTGTGGGGTGCCTTTTTTGGGGACGAAGGGGGTCCGATGGGAGTGATGGGAAAAAAAAAAAAGCTGGCACGTACAAGAAACAACGGTAGGGAACAATCTTCAAAGCGAACAAAAAAAAAAAAAACACAACTAGTGAGGGAGGGAAAAGAGATAGATGTTTTGACAAGGAAGGGGGGTTCAAAAACACAGAAAAAGATCACAGTGCGGAAAGAATCAGGATGGTCAAAAAGGCACTCGACTCAGTGGGGCAAATCCAAAACCTCACAGAAAGGGGGGTTGACGCACCCGAAATGGTGAGGGGAAAAAATGGGTAAAAAAAGGAAAAAATCGAAAAATAAAGTGATGACCATACCGAACATCAGCAAAAAAGGGGGGGGGCCTCTCGGGACCCTTCAAAAGAGTGCGGACTGTTGGTCGTATAACATAGGGTAAATGAAGCAAAAAAAGGCAGTAGGTACGCAAAGAGCGAGCCCTTCAATGGGTGAGGTGCACATTGAAAAGTGTGACGAAAAAAAAATACGCAGTGGGGGCCAGAAAGCGGCGAACGAACATCGGGGCGAGAACCGAACAAACAACCTCGGGGGTCGGGATCACCTTAAGGGTATGGAGCATCAACTGCCAACTTAAACTATCGGAAAATAACGGGGTACCCGCAATTTGCCACCGGAAAAGGCCAGCGCCAACACAAAATAAGTGGGGGGGTTTTTGGAAGTCAGGCTCGTCATCGGACGGGAGTCGTTAGCTGATGTAGGCAGCTAGCGGTTTGGGTGGTGGCAGAGAAAGAAAGTCCGTCCACTCCCTTTTAGCAGCCAAAAGTAGCCGGCGCGGCCCGGACAGAGGGCACGGTGGGACCCACGGGGCGCAAGGAGGGGAATTTAGGGCGGGCCCAAATTGCCGACCCTTGCCATGCCAAGAAGACGGGGCGGGGGGATCACTACAAACTGCGAAGCTGGACGGGGAAAACGCGAATGAAAAAAAGGCCAGCCGGCAAAAGGGGGTCCTGTACATGCGAGCGCAAAAAACCCCGGGGGAGGGTGAAAAAGGTCGAGGGGAACACTTAAAATACACATCTCGCTGGTTGTGTATACTCCTGTGACCGATTCGGCGACACCCGAATGCAGAGGGAAATGGGGGGGGCAATGAGAAAGTATATCAAAACAAAAAGAGAGCGTCGAGTAAAATCAACACTAGGAGAGGTAACTTAGCAAATTAACCCTGATTGACCGATCGAAGATGGAAGAAAAACGAAAATGTAGAGCAGAGCAGGGGCGAAGAACTAAACGTGATAATGCTCAAGGGTTAGAGGCGTAGAGGGGTGAAGTAAACTGGGGGGGTCGCGCCGCCAAGATGATCGCGGGGGGTCTTGTAGGGGCCGCGAAAAAAATTTGGCGGCAAATTCAAAAACGAACTCTACAACGGTTAGTGAGGGTGGGAAGTACGCGGAGGCAACAAAAGAAACACGCCGTGGAGGGGGGAAAAGGGCGGCTTGGGGGGTTGTGTGATGAGCAACTCGTAGTCAGCAAAGGAACGTAGAAAAGTTGCACACTTAATGTGGGAGTGGGTCGGCCCTGTTGGCAGGTAAGAGGAAGAGGAAGGCCACGCGGAAGGGGGGGTCATTGGCAAAGGGGGGCGACCCCGTGGGAGGGAGTTTCAGCCGATAGGCACGGAAGGCCGACCCGAAAAAACCGGGAGCAAAAAAAAATAAACGGAGTTGCTTGGTGGCCTTATACTACCTGGGATTAATGCGGGGTTCTGGAAAAGACGGTGGGGGAAAACCGCCCAGGCGCCAGGTCAAAAAACCGGAAGGGACGGAAACGGAAGTTTGGACTCACTATGTTGCAGCCCCCGAAAACACCTCGAAGGAGGAAGTCCGCGGCTCAAGAGACTGGTAGAAAGCAGGAAGGGGGTACTCAAGAAGGTGCCCAATAATCCAGAAAGATGAGAAAGACGATGCCCCGTAACAAAATCCCGCAGGCCACGATCAATCACTACAAATCTGTAAACTCCAGAACAGAGACTACTAAAAAAGTCGAGTTTGACAAGAACGATGGCGGGACGTTGCCAGGGGGGGATCCAGAGGTGGCAACGTGGCTAAATTCGTGGAAGAACGGTATGCTGAGGTAGGGAGGTGGTAGGGGAAAGACAAAAGAGAGGACCTCCAAAAAGGAAGGAAAGTACAAAAAGGGGAGTAAGTGACGCATAGAACAGGCTGTGTCAATAGACTACCGACGGCGTGAAGCTCTATATGGACGCCTTTTCAGCTGAATGAGTACCGAAAAATGGTGGTGACCGACCGGATAGCTCCAGACTCTCTTTGGAAGCTCATGGTCAATGAAAGAATAGTTGGAAAAATGTGGGGTAACGGGAAAACCCAGCAGCCGCAGGCGTGCCAACTTACAAACGGTGGGAGTCTAGCTAAAGGAGTAAAGACAGTGAAGCCTTGAAAAGAGAAGAAGGGGGACGCAAGGGTACGAAAAAAGCAAAAGAAGTTTGACAGAATTACACGGATCTCAGGGCAAAGCGGATGTTGGAGAATACGTAGGACCTGCACAAGACGCAACTACGGGGGGGGAATAGCGTAATCAGAGATTTCAAAAACACAACAACCCTAATAAATACTAAGAAAAAAATGGAAGATAATGGGAGAAGAACGGAATACATTTTGGCTGAACTACACCTCTGAAAATACTAGGTTGAGCGCAAAAAAAAAAACCAGCGATAGCAGAGAACTACGAAAGCGCACCCCGTGTACTAGGTCACGATGGGTCCGATCTGAACCACATTGATGAGTGTAGGCAAAAGAGTAGCAGCATACGAAAATTACATGGAAACGGGAGGCGTTAGACCGGCACGGATCTTGGGACTGTAAAGGGGGAGGAAAAATTCAACTTAGAAAAAAAAGGGGCATAAAACCTGCGAAGGCTCACACCTATCCAGAAGATCCGTGTGGAAACCGTCTTGCTTTAAAATAGGAAACCCACAGAAAACGTTCAAGAGAGAGCATGGGGGACACGATAAGACGGGGAGGAAGAATATGCCACCTGACGGTGGACTGACACGTCCTCGAGTTTGTGTTGAACGGAGGCACCACAATTGGGCGGAGAGAAACAGGGGGTCTGGGCAAACCACACAACTCCGGCCAATACCAAAGTGTCAAAAAGCAAGGAAGGTTTAGGAACGGTCGGAATCATGCAAGACGAGGTGTCTCAGAAAAGCGCTTGGTTGTTGGTTCGGAGCGCAGCAAGGGGCGAGAAGGGGGGGTTCTGGATGAGCAGGCACGCAACGGTGCATTGTGGGGTTATGGAAAAAATACTTACAAGAATACAAGACTACAGGGTAAGGGGAGGCAGAGAATGAGAAAAATAAAAAAAAGCTAAGCCTCTCCCGTGGCGAATTCAAGTATACCGGGAGATTCAGTGAAAAAAATCAAAAGGGGCCTGAAGAGCCGGGGACAACACGCGAAGTGTGGGTATGAGCCCAGGAGGGTACATGACTCAAAAAAAAAAAGCGGTAAAACCAGAATACGGAATGGATCGATTCCAACTGCGGTGGGGGGGCTTTGGAACGGAGCCTGCCAAAATGGCCTAACGCGGAGCGGGCATCAAAGGTCACGGGAAAGCCCGGGCACATACACGTACACTCTTTGCAAGCCTCACCGTACAAGGAGACACGGAAAATCAAAACAAGAGAGGGAGAAGGTCCATAGACACTCAGAAATAAAAAAACACGGTATTTGTTCCAGAACCAATACGTTAAAAGAACAAATAAGGAACGTAGTTACCTAATTGAAACCGGCTAAAGTCAAATGGAAGGAACACGCTTGGCAGGAAAAACTCTGCACAGATAGATTACCTGTCAATCTAAAAAGAAAAGAACGAAACGCTGAGGATTTTGGAATCAGGGGACAAACAGAAGCCGTGGAAACAAAAAAACGCGTGCATATTCTTCTGAGGAAAACACAGGGGCCATTGTGCAAAAAGAGGTAACGAACCAGTCTCTAAGGACGGAAAGGCCTTCGGCAAAAAAGAAGGGAGTGTAAGGACGGTTTGAAAAGACATCGAAACATATGGAAGAGGGGGTCTCTGAATCACGGCGATCATTCTCTCGATCAAGATTCGCGATCGGGGATCGTGGGGGGGGGAGATGGAAAATCGTGCACAGAGGAAATTCACTGGCTAGTAGCGTAGCTGTGTGGGCCAAAATCGTCCTACAATAACAGACAGGTATTAGGTTTCAAAATAAGACGGAAAAGGAGGAAAAACCCCGGGGGCCTAACTCCAATTGTTCTCCTCAAGAAATTTGAAGAACAGATGGAAGCAGGACAAGGTTAAAAGCAAGATTTCGGGGTTTTAAGACATCTATGGACAAATGGTGGGTGCTACGAGCCTCCGTACGATGAGGTAAAGGAGCAAAGAAAAAGAGGCCAAAGAATCAGGGGAAGGGCCAACTTACCCTCTGGGGACAAAACCTTGGGAAACGGAGTACCGGGAGTATGACGTGCATGTGGGCTAGAAAGAAGCAACGAAAAAGGAATCCAGGACACCACCAAGAAAGGCTTAAGATCGTTACCGGAAAGAGACGCCGAAACTAAGGAAAATTAACCTAGGGGCTATTTTTCACCTCCCACACGGTCCAGAAAACCAAGAACAATTTTGTAATGTACAGCGCAAATTCCGCAAAGCAACTTTGAGACGAAGTCAACGGGGGCACCTTGCATGGCTCGGGGGCCGTTTAGGGGGGCAATCAACTAATCAAGAAAGGTGATCGAAAATCTCACGCCTTGGGTGTGTTGGGGCGGTGACAAGAGACCAGGGTCTACCTATGGGTGAAGGGTCTGAGAGGAGATAAGACCCCACCATAAAAATCGTAGGGACGACAAAACGGTCAAACCGTGCAGAAAAAAATACAACGCAAAGAGAGTGCACGCAAAGGGTACTGTGAGAACGAAGGGAAACTAAGATCCACTAGAGACCAAGCTGTGTCTTGCCGAACTAAAAAATTACGAGAAATACTGAGATCCGGGGGGACCACCCCTGGTCACCAGGAGAGCGTCACAAACTTCAAAGCACGGGGGAGAGAAAAATAGGGTGAGAACGGATACTCTCACCGGGAAACTTTTTGGCCGGCCGAAGTATAGACAAAAAAAAGAGCTTCCACAATTGTATAGGGCTTTGGGTTCAAGGTGAAGTGTCATTCAGACCGAGTTGTCTTCAATTGAAAAAAAAGGAGATGGTGCCACGGCACAAACGAATCACACAAACCTTATTTACCACACTCAGTAGCTACACACGAACAACCAAAAAACAGGAAAAAAAGATGGGGGTCAACCTTGGGGAGGCCCGTGCGAAAGTCACATCGCAGAAGAAAATACGGGGATCTCTAAACCATGAAAAGCCGGAAAAAGTCAGGTCAGTAAACCCGGGTGGAACCAAGAGCTTGATGTGTAGGTGGGGCGACAAAGGGAAGTG